>WNGL01008841.1_pt1 | contig 11726 bp, 8 predicted proteins | sample 5400591 | NCBI WGS metagenome assembly WNGL01 (sample SAMN13153377, study PRJNA577476) | soil metagenome | isolation source: 80 cm soil or saprolite under Garry oak tree replicate 1 | place: USA:California | collected 2016-06-15
CTCCACGCAGTGGACGGCTGGCATGCGTCCGTCGAAGGCCACAATGTTCTTGCGGAAGCAGCGTTCAACGACCTTGGACCAAGTCTGGAATTTCTTGGAATGAGGTGACCCCCGTCGAATTCGCGAAACTAAACGCGAGGTCGACTTGCTTCGCGCCTAAAGGCAGCCGATTGCATCAATCAGCTGGGCCGCCCAGCTCCTTCTGTTCGTTTCGCAGTGTCGATTCTAGCATTTGGTGTGAAGGAGCTGGTCGCGGAGCGAGTTCGGCGACATCTATAATCCGCGCTCCTTCAATCGCGCGATTGTCTCGCGTAACATGCGATAGCCAAAGTGTCCTTGCGGCACGCGCAGCAGCTCTGAGCCACGCCATTTTTCGTGAACCTCCTCAACATCTTTGGGTCGCGCGATTAAGTCGAATTCCCCAGAGACAAACAGCACGCAACCTGCGTCGCATAGGGGTTGGTTGTGCATCGGTGAGCTTAAATGAAAATGCCGCGCAACGAGAGATGGATCGATATTTGCCCGACGCAGTTCGCGCCGCATGAATCGCGCGGCTGGGCTCTCCCAGATCGCGTGCTCAATATTTACGATCGGCGCCATCAACGCGACGAAGCGAAAATCCCGCTCAACCATCGCGAGAAGCGCGCCGATCCATCCGCCATAACTTGTTCCGAGCACACCGAACTCTTCGCACCCGCGCTCGCGCAATGTTGCCATCAATTGCCGTAGCTCGATTACCCCCTGCCGCAACCCCTCCGCGTTGCGGATGAGATCGGCGGTGATCGCGAGTTCACCGTTCCAGTAGCCGCGCGGGGCACGTGAGTAATGATACGGGAGGTGCACGAAGCACGCATTCCAACCGAGTTCGTTAAAGCGAGCAGCGTAACGACGATACCCGATATGGCTGGCAGACATGAGTGCGTGCAACATGAGGACGGTCGGCGCTCCCCAGCCTCGCCCGCACAAAAAAAAATCGGCACGCGCGATGTTGTTGGTGGGAAAATTTGTATTGATCGGGCTGGGCCATGTGATTACAGTGCTACTCCTTCCGCCGGTTGCAGCCGCAATTTCAGTGCCGTTTGGAACGGCGTAAAACTTCTCGGCGGTGAGCGTCTCGCACGCTGTCACGTAGCGCTCCATTTCCTCGCGACTGCGCGCATGCAGATGATGACGCGACTGAACCAGATTTATCGACGCACACATGAGCAAATCGACGCTGCTCGCAGCAAAGCGCCGCAGCGCGTACCGGCTGGTTTCAGCACGAAGCACACGAAGATCACGAAGCGGAACAGAGGCCTTTTGAATCGGCTTTTCCTTGTGTCCTTCGTGGTCCTCGTGGTTGATGATATGGTGTGAATTCTCATGCATTCTCTCTTTTGGTGGATGCGGAAGATCGTCCGGTGTGAGCGAAAACTTTTCGCGCAACTCAGAGTACAGAACTTTGAACGCGCCGGCCAATTCGTGCTCGATGCATGCGCGCGCGGCAGATTTTCCGAGATCGGGAAAATCCGGAATCGGATTGCCGAAGGCGATCCAGATCGGCGTGCGCCGTAGCGGCAGCCAGCGTTTCTTTGAATAAAGGCGATCGCTGCCGATAATCACGCACGGAAGGATTGGGACCCCAGCGATATGGCCGAGTGTCGATGCGCCCGGGCGAAGCGGTGCGCCTTCCAGCAATGACTGTGCGCCGTCGCGAATGCCGCCCTCGGGGAAAAGACCTACGATCCGCCCGTTCTTTAGTCGCTCGATTGCGGTACGGATTGTTTTGCGATCGGCACGATTCCGATCCGCTGGAAATGCGTCAACAGCTCGCAAAAGAAATCCCAGTAACGGAAGCGGAAAGAATTCCGCCATTGCCATCCAATCGATTTTGCGTCGTACCACCGACGAAATGATGAACGGATCGAAGTGGCTGATGTGATTTGCGGCCAGCAAAAATCCGCCGCTGCAATTTGCATTTTCACTCCGCAGCACTCGCACGTGCGCGACACACACAAACAACAGTTTCATTAGGAGGGCTGCCACGCGATTCGCAGAGGAATGAAACAACGAGTGCACTTCGCTAAAAATAGCCCAGCGTTTTAACGCTGGGAAAAGGTTGTGGCTATGCCCGTGAGATAAATCGTCCCCAAGTCCCTTGCATTGTCGGGAATGGAGTTCGCCGGAAGCGATGAGCAGTTTGTTTTGACGCGTTGGAGGCAAGCGGACCAGATATTGCGATGGAGACGCAGTTATGCATGTTCAGGTCCGGATGCGTCGAATGATGCGCGCAAGCTTGCCGGTCTTCTCCCTTTTAAGCTTGAGATAAGATGCCGCCCATTCCTCTGACAGTTGGGTGCCTTGCTTTTGTACTGTTGGCGGTGCGATTTCGAAAGCATGCGGAAACGGTACTCCCAAAAAATCCAATACGCGTTCGGCGGCATCGCGGTTGGAAGCGACAACATCTTCATAAAAGAGAACGAGAGGCTCAATGTGGTTTTCACGAAAATAATTTGCCCAGCCCGCTTCGTTAGCCACGATCCGGTTATACAGGTCATCAATTGCGTCGAAATCAAAGCGCGGTCTAGTACCCGACTGGAGCTTCTCGCCCGTCTTTTTGGCCCAAACACCTGTCTGCAATGCTATTGCCCACGAGACTGCTTGCTGGACGTGGTTCCGGCGGCGCATCCAAATATATTTCGGTCGGTTGAAAACCGCCGCGAGGAGTTGGGGCCCATTGAGATTCCTGTATGCGGGAATTTCTTGCAACATTTGAACCACTCGGTCGAAGTAAGTCCACATTGCTACAAATCCAAAGACTCCATCGGGGGTAGTGTGTCGCTGAAAAATGCGCTCGACGTACGCGGCACGAGACGAAGTCCCCCAGCGCTCTTCCCACGTCTGTCCGCGCTTCGAAAAAAAATATTCATCCGGCGAGCCGGCGCCTGTACTTCGGAGGATGCTACAAAGCAGGTGTGTACCGCTCCGTTGAACGGAACCAATGATGTATGAGATTCTGGGTTTCACTTCTAAGTTACCATTTCGATGGAGAGATTGGATGGAAGAATCGTGCGCTGGAAAGCGGCAGCAGTCTATCAACACGTTTGACTGGGCACATCACACAGTGTCCCGAGTGAATTGAGTCTCCCTTTACAGCAAAATCTGAGGGAGAGTTGAGTCGAGACAGGAAAAAGCTCCAGACAATCCTAGATCATTGCCAGCTCTTTGCATTTCTTTAGATCGAGTTTGCCTGAAGCGAGAACGGGAATGGCCTCGACGCGTTGAACGTGCTTGGGGATCCACAGGTTTGGGACGCCGGCTTCGTGAAGTTTCTTGCGCAACTGAGCAAGATCGACATCTACCGCGCTGAGTAACACGAGCGCTTCGCCTTTGGCTTCGTCTTGCACGCCCACAATCGCGACGCTGCGTTCCTCTTTTCCGGAGAGATCAAGTAAATCGACGATCTTATGCTCGATCGCTTCGTGCGGCACCATTTCCCCGCCGATTTTTGAGAAGCGCGAAATCCGTCCTTCGATGTAAAGAAATCCGTCCTCATCAAACTGGCCGAGGTCGCCGGTCTTGAGCCAGCCATGTTGCAGCACATCGGCTGTGCGTTCTGGATCGTGCAGATAACCTTCAAATATGTTTACCCCACGGAGCCAAAGCATTCCGCTTTCGTGCAACAAAAGTTTGCGGTTCGTCTCTGGTTCGCGAATTTCTGCGGCGATTCCGGGGGCCATTTTTCCCACCGAACCCAAACGACTCGACGGTTGTACTTGTTCACCCGGCTTGGTCGATTGCGGCTCGGGCAAATTTACGCTGACAACCGGCGACGTTTCTGTGAGCCCGTAGCCTTCAAAAACTTTTTGTTTGAAGCGTTCCTCGAAATTTTTCGCGAGATCGAGGGGAAGTTTTTCCGCGCCGGTAATGACGAGACGCAAACTGCGCAGGTGAGCCGGGTCCACTTTTCGCAAATAGCCGCGCAAAAAAGTGGGCGTCGCCAGCAGAAGGGTCAGTTTGTATTGTTCGATCAACGCGGCGTTCTTCGCGGCTTCCAACGGATTTGGATAAGCGACAATGCGCACGCCTTCAATGAGAGGATACCAAAGCGTGACCGTCGATCCGAACGTGTGGAAAAACGGTAGTGACGCCAGAATGGCGTCCTCTTTCTTCGCGTCGAGCAACTGCCGGAACTGCAGCACATTTCCGACGACGTTGCGGTGGCTGACGACGACACCTTTTGGTTCGCCCGTGCTTCCGCTTGTAAAAAGCAAAACTGCCTCCGTGTGACCGCCTTCCTTTGGAATTTGCAAAAGCCGCAAGAGCAAACGCGCCGGAACAAGGATCGCCATTATCCACCAGAGAACTATTTGGCGTTTCATTCGCGGCATGAGTTCATCCAACGTCAAAACACGTTCTGGCCACGGAAAATCCTTAAGCCGTTCCATGAATTGCGTGGCCGAAATTGCGACCCGTAGGTTGGCGCGCCTGCAGCAAGATTCATTCGCCGCACGTCCCATCGTGAAATTAAGGTCGACAGGCACTTTCGCAGCCAGCGTCACTGCCAGGTTCGCCAGCATCGATCCTTTGCTCGCAGGCAGGACAATGGCGATTCGCTGGGCGGAAAATTCCTTTCGAAGATAACGGCTCAATGCTGCTGCGGCGCCGAGCAATTTCGACCGGCTTAAGGCGCTGTGGTCGATTCCATCGATTACGGCAGTCGCAAAAGGTCGTCGCTTCAATCCGCGCACGCACGCTTCAGCAAGATGCTGATCTAACGATGTCCGCCGGCTGAAACAAAATTCGCCAAGTTTAAGCAACTCTTCGCGCACGATCGCGATATCGGCTGCACTCGCTTCCAGCGGCTTACCGAATGCAATCGTAACAGGATAGCGGATGCGCTTCGGCAACTTCGTGAAAAATTTTCCGCCTTGGAATGAGAAAATCGAGCCCCAAAGCTGGTCGAGCCAGACTGGGATCACCGCCGCATTGGCGTGGCGCACAATTAATTCGTAGCCACGCCGCAACCGCAACAGTGTCCCCGAGCGTTCAAGCTGGCCCTCGGGAAAAAGACAGACGATCTCGCCTTCAGCGATTTTTTCTGTCGCGGCGCGAATGGCGGAATGCGAATGCCGCGTATCGATCGGGATGCATTGCAGCAGCCGCAAAAACGGATGCAGGATCGGTTTGCGATAAAATTCCTCGTCGATGATGTAGCGAATTGGACGCGGGCAGGCGAGCTGCAGAACGATCGCGTCCACCCACGTGATGTGGTTAGGCAAAAGCAGAAATCCGCCCTCCGGCAAATTGTCAGTTCCGAGCGCGGTCACTCGATAAACGCAGCGCACCAGTCGCCGCCCGAAGAAATAGAGCGCACGCTCGGAGGCGGACATGGAAGCCATCGTTTATCATTTACAATTAACGCGTGGCCATCTGCAATCGGCAACTGACGGTGGAAGGCGGTATGAAGAAATCGATCAGCGGCGCACACGGTGCGCTGTTGCTCTTGCTCGGGATCAATCTTTTTAATTACATCGATCGGCAAATTCTAGCCGCGCTCGAGCCTGATATTCGCGCGAGTTTTTTCGCAACTGGCGACGTAAACGCTATGACCAAGACCGGTCTGCTCGGGGACGCGTTTTTCGTAACTTACATGATCAGCGCACCGATTCTCGGTTTGCTCGCCGATCGAATCTCGCGGTGGATGATCGTCGGTTTCGCTGTGATCCTGTGGAGCCTGGCCAGCAGCGGCTCTGGTTTGGCGGCGACGTTCGCTATTCCCTTTGCGACTCGAATTTGCGTTGGAATTGGCGAAGGCGGCTACGGCCCCGCTGCACCGACAATCTTATCCGATCTTTTCCCGATCGAAATACGCGGCCGGGTCATGGCGATTTTTTACGCCGCCATTCCGGTTGGCAGCGCGCTGGGTTATGTCATCGGCGGATTAGTCGGTGCTCACCTCGGCTGGCGCTGGGCATTCTATCTCGTGGCGCCGCCGGGTTTGCTGCTGGGCCTGCTGTGTTTCTGGCAACGCGATCCGCGCGTTACTGCACATCACCTGGTGCAAGAATCGTCGGGCCGCAGCCTGAAGGATTATCTGAGACTCTTCCGCACACGCTCTTATCTCATCAATTGCGTCGCACAAACATTGATGACTTTTGTAACGGGCGGTTTGGGGTACTGGGTATCGGCTTACCTCGCTTATCGAAATCAAAGCCCGGCCTTAAGCAGAACGATCTTCGGACTAATCACTGTAGTAGCTGGTTTGACCTCGACGCTTCTGGGCGGTGTCGTTGCGGATAAGTTGCGTTCGCGTTTCGCTGGTTCCTATTTCTGGGTCTCGGGAATCGGCATGCTAATCGCGTGTCCAATTTTCATCGCGACTCTTTACATTCCGTTTCCCGCGGCATGGATCGCGATGTTCTTCGCGATCTTTTTCTTGTTCTTGAACACAGGTCCCTCAAACACGGCGCTGGCCAACGTCTCGCTGCCGGCTGTGCGCGCGACGGCATTTGCTGCAAACATTTTCGTCGTCCACGCGTTGGGCGACGTGCAGGCATTCTGGGTGCTTGGTTACATCGGCGGTCACACGAACATGCATGTAGCGTTTCTGTTCGTGTCTGGAATAATTTTCGTCTCCGGCCTGGCTTGGCTAATCGGCGTGAAATATCTTCCCGCAGACACGGCTGCAGTAGAGACTGCCGGAATTACCTGAACGCGCATCGAGTCTGAGGAATGCTTATGTCGATCTTTCGCTACTTATCGATCTGTCTGCTGATGTGGCTGGGAAGCAACGCTTGCGCTGATGGACTTCCGGATGATTGCACACAGCTCATCCTCGGCATCGCGCCGACATGGAATTCAATGCGCGGAGAGTTGCGATTATTTGAGCGATCGCGCGGCGGCGATTGGACGCCCGTAGCTGGACCTTTCCCGGCCCTGTTTGGCAAAAACGGAGTCGCCTGGGGAACCGGGCTCGCCGGGCAAGGCGAGCCCGGCCTTCGAAAGAAAGAACGAGACGGACGAGCGCCTGCTGGAGTTTTCGAGATCGGGCAGGTTTTTGGGTACGATCAGAGTTTGCCGCCGGGAGCCGACTATCCCTACCATCAAGTAACTGAATCGGACGTTTGGAGCGACGACCCGCGGTCGCCGAATTATAATCGGCATATCGTGATTGATCCGAAGAATCCTCCAGACAATTACACGCATGAAAAAATGCGATCAGGCGATTTCGCGTATCAGTGGCTTATCGAGATCCGGCACAATTCCGATCCACCGGTGCCGGGTGTGGGCAGCGCGATTTTTTTTCATATCCGGCGCGGTATTAATCGGCCGACCACTGGCTGTACGACGATGGCGAAGCCAGACCTCGTGAAGTTGATCACATGGTTGCGAGCCAGGCGCCATCCTTGCTATGCATTATTGCCTGCGGTCGAATACGAAAAAAAATGGCGTCCTTGGAGCCTCCCTTCTCCAGAAACATTGCGCCAGGTGAGTTCCTCAACTTTGACTCATTGATTCCAGGGATTGTTTAGTTAGCTTCTCGTTAACTTGTCCTCATGCGAAGACGCCCTAACCCCGAGTCGGAAGCGAACATCCGCCGCATCGACACAAAAGCTCGTGCGAAGAAACAAACGCATGGCTTTCAGGTTCATTTTCTGCGCGGCAATGAAGTCGTGACAAAGATGTTTAGCGACAGCATTTACGGGGGAAAGGAAGCAGCAAAACGTGCTGCACGGAAATTCAAGCGCGCGGTCATGCGCCGTTTGCCTCAGCGGAGATTTGTTGGGTTTAAGTAAACTTATCGCGGTTAGCAGGGCTGCTTTTGCGATATTCTTTCCAGCATTCGATAAACCCAGGTGCGAAATCTTCAGGTCGCGTCGTGACCCAATCGTCGACAACAGCGGGAGGAAAAAAAGCACCAGTCTCAATTTCACTTCGGTTTGGCGCAGGATTACTGCTAATCTCTCCTCGATACAGCCAGATAAACTCCTGGTCAGTGCGTGCTGAGGCAGGAAGCTTGAGAATCTTTCTGAGATAGACATCTTTTGCACCTAGCTCCTCTTCCAGCTCGCGTCGGGCCGTTTGGTCATAGCTTTCTCCGGTCGCTACATGTCCAGCAGCACTGGAGTCCCATTTGATGGGATATCTATCTTTCCAACGGGAGCGCTGCTGCAAATAAACTTCGTTTGCTTGGTTGAAAATTAGGATATGCACGGCGCGATGTCGCAAGTTATTCCCATGCACGTCGGAACGCTGCACATATCGTAAAATTCGATCGTTCCTATCGACGACTGGGAAGAGCTCATTTCTCGTAGCTGAAGTAGCTGGATACGCACTAGGCTCGATGTAATTCGCCAAACTAATCCATTGAAGCAGCGAGAGCTCTTCCGCTCGAGTTGCGGGATTGAAACCCAGAGTCGAAGCGGCGCGCTCCCAATTCGTGACACGCCCCTGGAGCAATTTCCGTAATTGCTTTCTTCTTTGAGAGAAGCCGCATCGAATCAACTTCGCAAGCAACTCATCGTCACGTGCAGGTAATTCAAGCGGATCACGAGGCAACACCCGCACCAGCGCGGAATCGACGTCGGGTTTTGGAAAAAAAACTGGTGCTGAAATCGTGCGTAGGTACTGCACGCGATGGTGCAATTGCACGTGTAAGGTCAAAGATCCGTAATCACGAGTGGACGGCGAGGCGGAAAGACGTAGCGCCATCTCCTTTTGTAACATAAACAACCACAGTGAGATGGGACTTGGGTAGTTCAGGAACCTGAAGAGCAACGCACTTGAGATGTTGTAGGGAAGGTTTCCAAGCAGTTTCACTCGACGATGCGAAAAAAGAACGCGCCCATCGAACTTCAGCGCGTCAATGGTCAACACTTCAAGCCGTGGATCACTCAGGCGCTCGCGCAAAAAATTTGCGAGTCGTCTGTCTTTTTCGATCGCGAGAACACGCGCGCCTTTCTCAAGCACCAATCTGGTCAGCGCTCCTAATCCAGGTCCGATTTCTACCACGTAATCGTGTGGACTTATGTTGGCTTGATCGACAATCCAGCGTGCAAGGTTTTGATCATGCAGAAAATTTTGTCCGAGAGTCTTGACTGGTGAAACGCCTATTTCTCGGAGCGTCGCTCTGATCTCGGAGAGCTTCATACAAGGATTATCAAACGTCTCGGAAAGCGCGGAAACTCGCGTGTCTGTTCACAAAATCCTGTGAACAAAATACGTCGAGCGGGGGCATCTTATTCACAAGTTATTCAACGCCTAACTGAAACCGAAAGCCGCGGTCATTTCTCATGAGACGGCCTTCTCCTTGCCAATTCTTCGCCCGGAAGAGCAAGTTGCGCCCGCCTTTTGCGACTGGTCAGATACGTTCGGCGCGCATCCTTCAACGAAACGCCGTCGATAAAAAATACGGTGGCGGCGCGGCCAATCGCGTATGTTCCAGATCCAGCTACCAGCCCACAGACGACGTTTCCCCAACCGGGAAAGAATTTCAGGATCGCGCGGGTGCCTTCACGCAGAAGCATCGCTGCGCTCACATTCGCACCAAGAGCGCCGATAAACTGCGTCGCGGCGCGCCAGCTGCGCTCACGCCCGCTCACATACATGATTCCGGAAATCATCATGACCTGCAAGCTTGTTAGGATGGGCAGATCGGCGAGCGGGATCGGTTGTGCGCCGATTGCCGCACAGATGGCAGTCGTTGATTTCACGAGAAGCTGCGCGACTTTATGCTGGGCTTCGCGATTTCGCGATATCCTGATCATTTCCATTCGCGCCTCGTTCGGCAACTCGTGCGCTAGGATCGACATGAGTCGTTGGGCCTGCGCATCGGGCAGTTCCGAGTGTTGATCTCGATCTGCGCGGGCAAATCTCAACGTCTCCAAGAAAGGTTCGTGGCCTGCCGCATTTGGTCGAGACGCTGATCGCAGCTGAAATACGGCGAGATTGGTCTGATTGGGGCCAGCTGCCTCTCCCAGCGCCGGAATGATGACCTCAATTATCTTGCTGCCGGTCTCCGACGTCTTGTTCCAGGCAAAATACCTGGTTAAATCATCCAGGTCGCGCTCCTCGGCCCTCCGTGCAATTCGCTCGTCACTGAAGAAGAAAATAATATCGGCAGGTTGATATTTGAGTTCGTCCTGGAGCTGAATGGCAGTCGAATCATCAGCGCCGCGGGCGTCGAGGATCGAGATCGTTCCGCGCTCACTAACGCTGAGATCGAACCAACGGTAAAGAGGGAGAGGACCATCGTCCGCTCGAGCGAAGGTCGCTGGACTGAAAAGCGCACCGACAATTTCCCCTACGGATATTTTAGATGAGCCGGCAAAAAGAAAACGCGGTGGACGCTGCTGGAGAAACAATTGCTTCAGTGGAGTCAGCTCGCTGAGGACCGCTTTCTGGATTCTGGAAGGCAACCTACCTGCAAGACGTTCAAGCCGCTCGACCATCTGCAGGAGTGATGGTGGATTCACAAACATATCGGGCTTTGGAGGTTGAAATTCAACGGCAGACGGTGTTCAGCGATGGAAAATACATTGTCGAAGTCGAATGTTCCGCCATATAGAGATTCGCGCTTTCAATCTTAATCCGAAAATTCAAATCTTTCTTTCCATGAGTCTAAATGTCGAAATTCTCTCGAGGGCAGCGACCGAAGCACGCGGGTTGTGTATGGATGCCGTGCAGGCGTCGAAATCAGGACACTTGGGCCTCCCCCTTGGTTGCGCCGAAATGGGAGCGGTGCTCTACGGCTATGCGCTCAAACACAATCCGGACAAACCGCGCTGGATCAATCGCGACTATTTCGTTCTCTCCGCCGGGCACGGGAGCATGTTTCTCTACGCCTGGCTGCACCTGAGTGGTTATGACTTACCGATGTCGGCGATCAAACGGTTTCGGCAATTGCACAGTAAGACGCCGGGCCATCCGGAATTTGGTGAGACCCCCGGAGTAGAATGTACGACTGGCCCCCTGGGACAGGGCGTCGGTAATGCCGTCGGCATCGCCGTAGCCGCGAAAATGGCGGCGGCACGCTTCAACACGGACGAGCACAAGATTTTCGATCAGCACATCATCTGCCTGGCGGGCGATGGCGACATGCAAGAAGGCGTTGCATCTGAAGCGAGCGCGTTCGCCGCACATTTCGGTCTCGATAATCTGATCATCATCTATGATTCCAACGCGGTCACGCTGGATGCCGCGGCAAAGGAGACACAGAGCGAGGACACTGGAAGGCGTTTTGAGGCGTACGGATTCGATGTCCAGGAGATCGACGGCGAGGACATGCAACAATTTCTCGATGCGCTGAACATCGCGAAGGAGCGCGACAACGGCAAACCGCAGTTCATCATCGCACATACCCTCATCGGCAAAGGCGTTCCGGAAGTTGCCGGGACGCATAAGGCGCACGGCGAGGCTGGTGCAAAGTTTGTCGATGCCGCGCGCAAAGGGCTTGGATTGCCCGACGAACATTATTTCGTCTCGCAAGAAGTGCGCGATTACTTCGCCGAGCACAAAAAGAAGTTGCTAGCTGACTACGATCGCTGGGAGAAAACTTACAACGAGTGGCGCAAGAAAAATCCCGACAGAGCGAAAATGCTCGATGACGGAATCGACAGGAAAGTTCCTGTCGATCTTTTATCCAAAATTCCGGAGTTTCCGAAAGACGCGCAGCTCGCGACGCGCAAGGCCGGCAGCGAAGCCTTGCAGCCAATCGCGCAAGCGATGCCGTTGCTGATCAGCGG
>WNGL01011082.1_pt1 | contig 11724 bp, 12 predicted proteins | sample 5400591 | NCBI WGS metagenome assembly WNGL01 (sample SAMN13153377, study PRJNA577476) | soil metagenome | isolation source: 80 cm soil or saprolite under Garry oak tree replicate 1 | place: USA:California | collected 2016-06-15
CGGAGCTGACCGGCAACAGTATCGCGCGCTCGCCGGCGGTCGACTGGAAGCGCCGACAGTCCAGCCCGGCACTGGCGATGGCTGCATCCAGGCGCTGCAGCGGCCCGCTCCCCGAAGCCCACGCCCCGAATGTCTCGACGGGTTCCCAGCTCGGCGATGTTCTGGCACACATGGCTCCTCCCAACCCACGAGGGTAGACCTTGCGAGCCAGGGTCACGCGGGAAATTGCTGAGGCGTCTCCGTTGGGTCGACGGGCCGGTTGATCCACACCCCCTGGGGTAGCTGGGGCGGGGTTGGTGGCTTGCGGACGAACCGCTCGGGATGGGCGGCGTATGCGCCCTCCCCCACCACGGCGCGAGCGCCGATGACCTGCTCGGCGCGGCCGTAGTGCACATCGGCCGGGGTCAACAGCGCGATGGTCGGCATGCAGGGTGAGCGTGCCGGCGGGGACCTGCTGGGCGGTGATGGTGTCGCAAGCAGCCGCTCGGCCAGACTGGCGGCCTCGCGGTGGGCGACCATCCCGTGTCCACCATAGGCAACGCACGCCCGCCGTGGTCACGGACGACGGCGGGCGTGCCGCTCCAGAGCCGCAGCGTCGGATCGTTACGAGGCGGTCGCGGTCACAATGTCAGTGCGGTTCTCGGGGTCTCCAGTCCCCACGGCAAACAGCGGCCGGAAGGTGTTACCCGCGCTGGACAGGCCCTCGTACTCGCCGACGAAGAACCCGAACGGTCCCCGGGCGAACGGCAGTTGTTCGACATCGAACGAGGCGTCGGTGAGCCGGAGCTCGTCACCCCAGTCAGCGGCCTTGGCGCAGGTCGTCGCGGCCGAGAGATGACAGTGGACCATCCAGTGGTCGGTCGGGACCCCGGGAGCGGCCGTGTTGGACCGGAAGTCGTAGTAGGTCACGGCGATCGTCCCGTCGGCGGCCGCGTGCACGGCCGGGACCCAGGCCTGTTCATTGCCGGGATCCCCGCTGGGCGGGGTCTGGCTGACCTTGATCGGATCGGACCAGGTGTCCCCACCGTCCGTGGACCTGGAGAAGGCGATCTGGTCCACCCCACTGAACCGGGTGTCCTGCCAGGTAGCGTAGAGGTTGCCGTTATGCGGATCGACGGCCACCTCGGGTACCAGCCCCTCGGCCCGGATCGGCCGTCCGGTGTCCGGGTCGAACGCGCCGATGAACCGGATCTTGTGGATCACCTGAGGCGCCGACCACGTCGCACCCTTGTCCGTCGAGCGCATCATCGCCAGGCTGGCGCTGGGCGGGTTGTTGCCCGACCCCTGGAACAGCGTGAACAGGTCGATCAGCTCCCCGCTGGGCCGGACCACGATCTGGTGGCCGATGGTGGCCTGGAGCTTAAGCGGGGCGAAGATGGCCCGTGCCGGCTCCCACGTTCTGCCGCCGTCAGTGGTCCGGGAGAAGATCGCGTCACCCCGGAACGAGAAGGCGTGCTGGGCGTTGAAGTTGGCCCGGTCGCTGGGGAACCGGGTCCGGTCCCAGATCGCGTAAACGAAGTTGGCGTCGTTGGGGTCCGCGGTGATGGACTCCTTGTCGTTGAACAGGAACGGAGCCACGTCGCTGCGGTCGCGGGCCAGCGTGGTGGGCTCGCTCCAGGTGTCCCCGCCGTTGGTGGACTTGCTGACCAGGACCGCGGTGGCCGGGTCGTTGACGAAGTTCACCGACAGGCTGATCTGATAGGCAGTGCCGTTGGGGCTGAAGCTCACCCAGGGGTCCGAGGACCGCTCGTAGTTGCCCCCGTTGGCCTGGGTCCCACCGGCGCAGGTGCTGAAGTGGGGGAACGTCGTGCTCCAGGTGGCGCCGCCATCATGGCTGACCGCGGTGAGCAGGCCCCTGGCCCCGCCATTCGACCATCGGTCCTGCTGCCACGCCGCCACGATGTTGTTCGGGTCGGTCGGGTTCACCTCGACCCACGGCTCGACCTCGCTGTTGAGGAAGTTCACCCCGGGCTGCCCTGAGATATCGCAGCCGGCGAAGGGGCTGGAGACGGACACGACCTTGAGTGGGCTGCGGGTGAACGGTCCGGCGCTGCTAGGGGCCACCGTTGCGAGCGTGAACGCACCCGCCAGGGCCAGCAGTCGGATGACTGTCCGTGAGCGCATAAGCGCCTCCGTCGCTCGAGCGTCAATCGGTAACCGGTGCTGTGCGATCAGCCCCGGGACAGTTCGCTCGGTTCACTCCGACCCGGAATACTGCGCGATCACGGCAGAGATGTCCAGACCGAACGGCGTCAACTCGACTTTTCGCCGGCTCGCGAGCTTGGCCTATCGCGGTGTGACGAGGCTGGGCGCGTCGGCCGAGCCGATGACGGCTGAGGATCTTCTGGACGCCGAAGGCCAACAGCCGGACCCCGCGGTCGGCCAGGTGGTCGACCAGGCGCTGAGCGCCGATGGTGGTCCGTGCGTGTGCCCACGAACCCATGTTCCTCTGGTCAGCGCCTCATATGCCCACTTGCTACGGAACACGAGCGATGGCGGGATCGACAAAGGCCTGGAATACCTCATCAGGTGGCTTGCGGGCGAGCATGCCGACTCTAACGGAGGGGATATGCGTGAGCTGGAGACCGTCAACGGACATACTTCTTTCTGCAGGGACAACGATTCTTGAGGCGAACCCGTGTCATCGCCCTCAACCGTCGAGAGGCAGCCGGGGGGCTGGCTCGGCCCGGGACAAGAGTTCCTGCGTCTCATCTTCGGGCCGCATCCGCGCAAGCCGCTCTGAGCGAGGGAAAGCGATGCTGGCAACCACGGCGCCGAGCGCCGCAAGGGCGACGATCACGATGAATGCCGATTGGAAGCCCTCGAGAGCCGCCGCCTCACCCGCATTCTGACCGGGGAGTTCCACCGCGTCTCTTGTTCGCGTCACCAACACCGTGGTGACAACCGCGATGCCTACGGCTCCTCCGATCTCCCTCATCGTCTCAACCAGACCCGATGCCAGACCTGCAGCCGCTCCCCTCACTCCGGACAACGCCCCGATCTGCACACTTGGCGCCGACACTCCGATGGCGACACCCGCGAGTAGAAACGCAGGCATCAGGTCGGTGAGGTAATCCGCTCCAGATGGAACCCTCGTCAACCAGGCCACGCCCAGCGCGAGCAACGACATGCCGCCGATGACAAGCCGCTTAACGCCGGCCAACGAGGCCAGTCTCGCTCCCACCAATCCTGCTGCAACGAAGGCGGTGGCAGACGTTGCGAGCCACGCGACCCCCGTGCGCGTCGGCGAGTAACGAAGGACCTGCTGCATCAAGAGGGAACCGAGAAAGATGAACGAAAAGAGCGCAGCGTACGAGAGAAACGACGTTAGGTCAGCCGCCACCAGCGTACGGTTTCTAAAGACGCTCACGGGGACGAGCGCCGAACGTGATCGGGATTCCACCACGGCAAATGTCGCCAGCAGCGCGACTGCTCCCCCGAAGAAGATCCAGGGCCACCCCGGTCCGTCGGTCAATAGTCCGCTCGCCAACACACCCACGGATGCAGACGTTCCACCGATCGCGCCGAAGATCCCAAGCGCCCAGTTCCTCTCCCGGCCCTCGGCGAACGTCACCGCCAGGATCGACAGCGCCGATGGAGCAACAAGAGCAGCCCCGAATCCCTGGAATGCGCGCGCTGCCATCAGCAACCCCGCTGACTCAGATAGGCCAGCCACGAGCGAAGCACCGGAAAAGATCGCCAACCCGACAAGAAGGACTCGCCGCCTGCCCAAGAGATCGCCGAGTCTTCCGCCCAACAGCAGAAAGCCACCAAGAAGCAAGCCATAGGCGATCACGATCCACTGCAAGGCGCTCTGCCCCATGCCGAGATCCACCTGGATGGCCGGCAGCGCGACATTCACGATCGCGACATCGAGAACCACCATGAACTGCGCGGCGCAACACAGGGCCAGGATCAGCGCCTTTTTCGGGCTACGGACATCCACAGGCTTCCTCCTCCTCTTCTGGTCTTATTTTTTCCGAGCGAGCTCTGAGCGAACTCTGGAAAGTGCCGATCCTGACGCATCGGGTTAACTCATGGAGCGCTTCGTGCAAGGGGCCACCCATAAGAGGATCGAAGCCACCAGCTGATCCGCACACGAATCGTCGTTCCGCAAACGACGTCGCGCTCGTCTGCGGCTGCAGACATCAGCTCGCCGCCGCAGCAAGAGCGGCGCCCGGGAACTCGTACGCTCGCTCGGTCGCGAAGCCGCCGAGGGCATCGGCGAGCCGCGCCATCACTGCCTCGCGCTCCTTCTCCGAGAGCCCTCGCAGAGCGATCGCGACGGGGCCGGCCGTCTCGGCCATGAAGCCGACGTACTCCTCGATGTCGCGGAAGGCAAACCGCACCGGCACCTCCTCCATGCCCAGTACGCTGAAGCCGGCGGCCTCGAGCAGTTCCCGTGTGCGCCCCTCGCTCGACATGCTGAACGGGCCCGGAACCCCGGAGCCCGGGGGTGGCAGATGACCGCGCTCCACGAGGATCGCAGCGGTGACGGTGAAGAACGGGTTGCGCTCGGGGGCGCCCCACACCGCCAGCACCAGCCGCCCGCCGGGGCGCAGCACACGACGCGTCTCGGACAGTGCCACGGCGGGGTCGGCCATCAGCATGTACCCGAACCGGCAGAGCACGCCGTCGACCGAGTCGGTCTCGAGCTCGACGCGCTCGGCATCCATGACTCGAAGGTCCGCGTTGCCGAGCCCGAGTTCGGCAGCACGGCGGCGGGCCACTTCCACCATGGCCGGGGAGAAGTCGGTCGAGATCAGGCGGCCGGCCTCGCCTACGATCGCGGCCGCTTCGAAGCCGGTGTCGCCCGCCCCCGCTGCCAGCTCCAGCAGCGTATCGCCGGGTTGCGCCTCAAGCTGGTGGATCATCCACTCCCGCACCGGGGCCACGGCCTCCTCGAGGCGCGCGCGCCAGCGCTCCCAGCCAGGCGCAATCGCCTGCGAGACCCCGTAGCTCGTGCGGCGGTACTCCTCGATCGTGTCGCCTGTCATCGCGCCTCCTGTCTCGTCGATGCACCGTTGGTTGAGACACCGCCGGCGAGGGAAACGGACCCCAGCGGTTCTTCTTGGCCTGCGGTGGGGTCATTACGGGTGGTGCGAGCGGAACGGCGAAGTCATGCTGCTGGAGGCCATGGTGAGCGAGCACATCCTTGTTCGAGCTCGTTCGGGGGACGCGGACGCGTTCCGAGAGCTGGTCGACCCCTACCGGGGCGAGCTTCAGTTCCACTGCTACCGGATCCTCGGCTCGCTGCAGGACGCCGAGGACCTGCTGCAGGAGACGCTGTTGGCGGCCTGGCGCGGGCTCGAGCGCTTCGAGGGCCGAGCCTCGCTACGCGCCTGGCTGTACCGCATCGCGACCAACCGGTGCCTGAACTCGCTGCGCGATCGCGGGCGCCGCCCCAAGGAGCTGCAACCCATGACAGCGCCGCCCGAGCCCACCCGCCTGAGCGAGCCCATCTGGCTGGAGCCCTACCCCGACATCCTCCTGGAGGGCGTGGCGGACACCGCGCCCGGCCCGGAGGCTCGCTACGAGACCAGAGAGTCGATCGGACTGGCGTTCGCGGCGGCGCTCCAGCACCTCCCGCCTCGCCAGCGCGCCGCGCTCGTGCTACGCGACGTGCTCGGCTTCCACACCGCGGAGGTCGCCGACATGCTCGGCAGCACCGAGGCCTCGGTCAAGGGCGCTCTGCGACGCGCCCGAGCGACCCTCCAGGCACGCATCCCGGCCGGAGACCGCGAGCTCGCGCCGCTGCCCGACTCGCCGCGCGAACGCGAACTCGTGGGCCGGTTCGCCGACGCCGTCGAGCACGGCGACACCGACGGCATCGTCGCTTTGCTGGCCGACGACGCGTGGCTCACGATGCCGCCCGAGCCCTACGAGTACCAGGGCCACGCCGCGATCGCCAGGTTCCTCGACGAACGGGGCAGGCTGCTCGGGGCTCACCTCCGGCTCGTGCCCACGCGCGCCAACGGTCAGCCCGCGTTCGGCTGCTATCGCCAGGATCCCCGGGCAGCGATCGTGCGCTCCTACGGGCTGATGGTGCTCACGCTGGAGGGCGACCGCATCTCCGCCGTCACCTGGTTCGGCGACCGCGGCCTGTTCCCTCACTTCGGGCTGCCACGCACGCTCCGCGAGTAGCTCTACCGTCCCCATGGGCGACGCAGAGGCCGATCGCGACCTGGAGCAGGGTGCGAGCTCTGGAAGGCCCACGCGTCGTCGAGCATCCCCAGGCTCGTGTTCCATAGCAAGTGGCCATATGAGGCGCTGACCAGGGGAACATGGGTTCGTGGGCACACGCACGGACTCTTATGCCGAAGCATTCGTGCAGTTCATAGCAGATCAAGCAAGGTCATGTGCCTACAAGCCGCGGAACTTCGGGTGGACTCCTGAGGCTCTTTGGTCGGAACCAAAGGGTCCACCACCCCCCCCACCAACAGTGGGACCTGCAACCTCCTCCCCTGCTCAGCAAGGGGCTAGGCGAGGGGCGTGCCGTGATCGACCACGGCGGGCCGGCACGAGGTTGCAGCTCACGCCACGGCTCGAAGGTCGATCGCCACGGTTGACCCGTTCGACCTCGGATGAGAGCGTCTCCGCTGGGTCATCCGCTCGGAGGGGGGTTCTATGCGCGCGTTTCGTGTCCTGCCCATCCTGCCCATCGTGTTGCTTCTGGCGCTCGGGGTGGCGCCCGCTGCGGCTGCAACGACCAGCGTGGACGTCGTGGCGTCCGGGCTCGACAGCCCGCGGCATTTGGCGTTCGGGTCGCGCGGGGACTTGTTCGTGGCGGAGTCCGGCCGGGGTGGCAGCGGGCCGTGCTTCGTTGGTGGTGAGGGTCCCGCGTGCATGGGCGCCACGGGCGCAGTGACGAAGATCGACCGGTGGGGCCGCCAGTCGCGGATCGCTGAGGGCCTCGCCTCGTACGCGAACACGCCGGACAACACAAACGCCATCGGCCCGCACGGCATCACAGTGCTTGGTGCGGATCGCGTCTTTGTCACCAATGGCGGGCCTACGGAACCCAAGGACGCATCCGGCTCGCCGATTTCTCGGGACACCCTGGCCGGGCAGAACCCGGTCGCGGATCTCTTCGGCCGGCTGCTGCTGATCCAACACCACGGGCAGATCCGGGAGGTCGCCGACCTCTGGGCGTTCGAGCGCGACGTGAATCCGGATGCGGCTGTCGGCAATCCAGCGGTCGACTCCAACCCCGTCGACGTCCTCTTCGACCGCGGTCGCTTCGTGGTCGCCGACGCGGGCGGCAACGCGATCGACGTCGTGAATCCCGGGGGCGGCGTCTCGAACCTGGCGGTGTTCGCCAACCGCCTGGTTCCCAACCCGTTCGGCGGGCCGGAGATCCCGATGCAGGCCGTGCCCACTTCGGTCGTCGTGGGGCCGGATCGCCAGTACTACGTCAGCCAGCTCACCGGCTTCCCGTTCCCGCCCGGCGGCGCCAACGTCTACCGCGTGGATCCGCGCACCGGAGCAGTGACCGTCTTCGCGAGCGGATTCACGAACATTATGGACCTCGCGTTCGGGAGGAATGGCACGCTGTACGTGCTCGAGATCGACCACGATGGGCTTCTGGGAGGGTCCGCCGATGGTGGGCTCTTTGCCGTGTCCCCGGACGGGACGAAGCGGCAGATCGCCCTGGCCCCCGGGACGCTCACCATGCCCGGCGGCATCGCCGTCGGCAGGGATGGGCTCTATGTCACCAACAACGCGGGCTCGCCGGGCGGCGGGCAGGTGCTGCGCATCCGGACCAGCTGATGCCATCTCTGGGCCCAGACCGTGCGGGCGGAGTGTCGGGACTGGACGCCGGTGCTTGGCCGGCGGCAGCTGCGGCGGTCGCAGCATGATGAACCAGGGTTTCCGCGCCCTACAGGCTCTCCGACGCCCAGCGCGCCGAGGCGTTACTGGCCTATGCCGCGTGATACCAGAGGCCGCCTTCGGGCCTGGTCGAGGTGCGGCCGGTCCTGGACACCAGCGGGCGCCTGGACGGCGTGGAGCTGTGAGCACCGCGGCTCATTCCCCGACGCCCTCGAGCACCACCACAGGGATCCGCCTGTCCGTCTTGCGCTGGTAGTCGTTATAGGCGGGCCAGATCTTGGCCATCAGCTCCCACAGCCGTTCCCGCTCCGCCCCCTCGGCCGTGCGGGCCCTGGCCCGGAACCGGACGTCCTTGACCTGCACCTCGACCTCAGGATCGTCGCGCAGGTTGAGGTACCAGTCGGGATGGCGCCGCGAGCCTCCCTTGGAGGCCACCACCAGGTAGCGGTCGCCATCCTCGCCGAAGATGAGCGCCTTGGAGCGCTGCTGGCCGCTGCGACGGCCAGTAGTCGTGAGGATCAGCGTGGTGACGCCGTTCCAGTGATAGCCCTCCTCGCCACCGGTCTCGCGGTAGCGGCGCACGTGCTCGTCCCCAAACAGCATCGGGTCCTCCTCGCGGGCATGACTGGCCGCCGCGATGCTACCCGCGTCCGCGGGTCCTCGACCGCGCCGCGCCCGCCGCACCGTGGCGAGCGCGCTGTTGGTTTCCGCCGGCTCGCGGCACGCTGAGCTCCGCTCCCTCAAGATCAGATCGACCAGGCCAGCTCGCCGAACGGCTCTCGCATCTGGTGCAAAGCTTCTTCCGCGACCCAAGCCTTTGTTACATCACCGCCTGAACAGTCCACTTATAAATAGTGACTGTTTCTGATCTCGCGTGCGACCCGGCGAGCCGGTCTGATCGCGGCGTTCAACCTCGACTGGCTGCCCTGGTGCAGGACCCAATGGGTTGGGGGAGGCTGGCTCGGGCTCCCCTTGGCCGCATCGAGCTCTCAGCTCGTGGCGGGGAGGGTGTAGGAGTCGGCGCCGAGCAGGTGGAGGGAGGTGTATGGCTCGTCGCCGACCACCCAGCTGTCGTGGCCAGGCGGGATCGCGAACAGGTCGCCGGGCTCCAGCACCCGCTCGGTCCCGTCGGCCATCCGCACGGCCGCTCGGCCGCTGACGACCAGGCCGAGGTGCTCGACCTCGCAGAGCTTGGTGCCTGCCGTCGGGCCAACGTGCTGGGTCCAGCGCCAGCCCGGCTGGTAGGTCGCCCGCCCGATGACCTGGCCGGCGATGTGGAACAGCTCGAGCTGCCCGTAGGGGAACTCGCGCACCTGGCTTGGTTGGCAGAGGTTGATGATCTCCAGTGCCTTCACCGGGGCTGCCTCCTTTGCGATTGCCCGTAGGAAGGACGTGCCGGCAACCATGTTCCTTCATGGCGCGGCTGTCGCCAGGGCCTGCCACCGGGTGGCCGAGCGGCGAAGGAAGCTGTCGTGGCCGAGGTGCCGGCCACAGCTACGGAACCCAGGGCGTCTGGGGCTTCAACACGCCCGAGTACCCGGGTGGGATCGGGGGGCGGTGGAACGAGCTGACCTGGCAGGAGGCTGCCGCGCTCCCGGGTGCCACCCACCTCGGCATCGGCCGCCAGATCCTGATGGGGCTCCCCTGGGAGCAGTTCGATCCTCACCCCGAGTGGGTGAAGCCCCACCACAGCGAGGGATCGGCTCCAGCCGTATGCCGCCGGCGTTCCCGGTGGCCTTAGGGTCGTCTACTTCCCGGTGCCCGCGCTGGTGCGCAACTCCCTGGGCTTCCGCACCGTGCGCCTGGAGGACCTCGGCACTGGAGCCTGGGAGGCGCGGTTCGTCAACCCTCGCGTACACACTCATGTGGGGCCTCCTTCCCTGCGCTCGTTGATCCCCGGAGCCTATGGCTGTCGGGCTGAGCAGGGGATGGGGGCCCCACCTACATAGCGTCAGAGCGCTACTTGACGATGGACGTCGGGGCGCGCAGCTCGAGTTCCTGCGCCTTCGTCAGCACTCGGCGCTGGAAGTGGGGATCGAGCACGGATGCGGGCAGCTTGCCCTGCTTTCCTCGTTCGGTGAAGTACCGGCCGGTGATGTCGGCTGCGCTGGCGGCGCACGCGGTGCGGACGCACACCTGCGCGGCCTTGGCGGGGTCGGCGCGCCGCTGGAAGAAGCGCACCACCGGGTACATGTAGCGCCAGGACGGCACCACCTGCGGGGTGAGCGCCTGTGTCATGGAGGTCCAAGCCATGCCGGGGTTGACCGCGGCCACTCCGATCCCGTTGCCGTGCAGCTCGCGGGCAAGGGCGATCGTCCACGCCAGAAGCAGGAGCTTCGCCCGCCCATGGGCCCGGATGCCCACGTAGCCGTGGCTGCTTTCCAGGTCCTCCAGCAGATCGCCGCGCACCTGGCGAGCCAGCCAGGAGGCCCGGAGGCCAGGCTGCCGGCCGGGCATGCCGTTGATCGCTACTCGCCTGCCCTCATCCTGCTGTGGACGATCACGGAAAGCCGCAGGTTGAACGATGTCAACGAGCCGGTCGCAACGCAGATGGCCACTGCACCGAGCGTCGACGACTTGTTCGGGCAGGAACGATGCCGCCTCCTATCTGTCAGCCGGTCGAAGGAGGACCAAGTCATGCACAATCGGCGACAGCCTTCGCGTCTCCTCCCAAAGCTCCGCTTGGGCTCGCGGGAGCGTGGACTGGTTCAACTCCAAGCGGCTCGCGTCGGCGCGGCCGCGGTCGGGGCGGCGGCAGTCGGGGCGGGCGCTATCGGCGCCTTGGCGATTGGCCGTCTGGCGGTCGGTCGGGCAGTCGTCCGCCGTCTGAAGATCGAGGAGCTCGAGGTAACCCGCTTGCACGTCCATCAGCTGCGTGTCGACGAGCAGCCGACGACCACCCAAGCCTGATCCGTCCGGGCTGCTGTACCGCCAGGATTTCTCTGGTACCCGGTCCGCGTGACTTAGCAGGAGTACCTCGACGGCCAGTGAGGACTGGCCGTAGGCGGCCAGCTCATCCGCGTCCCGCGCGCCGAGCACCGCCACATCGGCCCGGTCGAGCACGGCAGCTGGCTGGCCAGCGGCTCGGGCAGCGCGTCACGGTGGCGTCCCAGCGCCAGCCCAAGCTCGCTGTCTGCCGCCTCCCCGGTCGGCCAGGCCCATGGATCCCAGGCATCCTGGTGACCATCCACAAACCGCAGCCCCACCCGGCCGAACGGCGACCCGCAAGCCACCATGGCGCCCAGCAGCAGCAGCGCGGCCTCCACCACCACGCTCAAGCGCAGGGGTACAGCGGCCTTGACAGCTACCTGCAGGCGCGCGTGCAGCAGCAGGTCAGCCTCACTCGGGTGGTCAGCGAGCTTGGCACCACCACCGCCGAAGAAGACTCCTGGGGCAGGCCGGGTGCTCGCCGTCCCGAGCCGGCTGGTCTGGGCTGCCAGTACGGCCAACTGGGCCCGGACCATCACCTCGGCCTGGGTCTGCCGTGATCGGCTGATCGTGCCAGAATTCGCTGCCTGGAGCGGGGCATGAGGACAGGAGCGGCAGATGCCATCCTGACCGGGATCGGGGTCGTCGCCCTGCTGGTGGCGGCCGCCTGGCTGACCGTCGAGCCTCATGGGCCGGCCGGCCGCCTTCGCGAGCGGCTTCCAGAGGCGATAGCCAGAGCCGCGGGCCTGGCCGAGGGCGCGCGGCCGAGCGGCGCCGCGGCGCCGGGGGTCGGTGAGCCCGGCTGGGTCGCGGCGGAGAACCGCCGGCCCGAGCCGGCTGGTCTGGGCTGCCAGTACGGCCAACTGGGCCCGGACCATCACCTCGGCCTGGGTCTGCCGTGATCGGCTGATCGTGCCAGAATTCGCTGCCTGGAGCGGGGCATGAGGACAGGAGCGGCAGATGCCA
>WNGL01032139.1_pt1 | contig 11723 bp, 11 predicted proteins | sample 5400591 | NCBI WGS metagenome assembly WNGL01 (sample SAMN13153377, study PRJNA577476) | soil metagenome | isolation source: 80 cm soil or saprolite under Garry oak tree replicate 1 | place: USA:California | collected 2016-06-15
GAAACCACGCTGGGCGGGGTCCGCGCCATGGTGCTCACCACGCCGCTTGCGCCGGGCCTGGCCTTGCAGGTGGCCGCGCCGCTCAACACGGTGGATGCGGAGGTGACCAGCGTCGGGGCGACCCTGGCCATGCTGAGCGCTATCGGAGTCGCCCTGGCGGCGCTGGCCGGCTGGGGCGTGGCGCGGGCCGGCCTGGCGCCGGTAGGCCGCCTGGCCGCCGTGGCCGAACAGGTGACCGCGACCGGAAACCCGGAGGGCCGGGTCGAGGTGGATCGCGCTGACGAGCTCGGGCGGCTAGCTACGTCGTTCAACACGATGCTGCACGCGCTGCAGCGGTCGCTGGCGGCCCAGCGGCAGCTGGTCAGTGACGCCAGCCACGAGCTGCGTACTCCGCTGACGAGCCTGCGGATCAACGCTGAGCTGCTGGCCGGCGAGCCCGGCCTGTCCGGACCGGAACGCCAGGAGGTGCTGGACCGGGTCGTCGCCCAGGTCGCGGAACTGGGCCAGCTGGTGGCCGACGTCACCGAGCTAGCCCGCGGCGAGCCGGTCACCAGCGCGCCTGGCGACGTCAGGCTCGATGAGGTGGTGGCGGCGGCCCTGGAGGGCGCCCGGCGGGACTGGCCGGGGACTCCCTTCACGGCCGGTCTCGAGCCGTACGTCGTGACCGGCCGCGCCGAGCGGCTGCAGATCGCCGTCCGTAACCTGCTGGACAACGCGGCCAAGTTCGGCCCGCCGGGTAGCCCGGTGGAGGTACGGCTAATCGGCGGCGAGCTCACCGTGCGCGACCGCGGGCCCGGTATCGCGCCCGCCGACCTGCCCGGAGTCTTCGACCGCTTCTACCGGGCGGCGTCGGCCCGGGCCGTGCCAGGCTCTGGCCTCGGGCTCTCCATCGTCCGCCAGGTGGCAGAAAGCCACGGCGGGTCGGTCCGGGCCGAGTCCGCGCCCGGCGGGGGAACCCTGATCCGGCTCCGCCTGCCGGGCCGGGCGAGCCCCGGCGCCGTTACCGCCGCGGTGCCCGAGCGGGAATGCTCCAGTCGCAGATGATCGCGCCCGCCTTATCGGGCTGCGGCGGCGCGGGACGCACGCCGTGCTCTCGCAGGATCCCGGCCGGCCGTCACGATCGCCTGGTCGGTCCGGTGGGCGGCGGCCGAGCGTGAGTGCCTGGCGAAGACGGTGAGGAGCGCGATCCGTGCGTGCGGCGCCTCGGCGTGGATCAACGCGACGGCCTGCTCGACCCGGCGCTGCTCAAGCCGCAGCGGGACCCCGATATCGTCATGACCGGCCTGCACGATGACGAGCGCGGGCCCGAGCGCGCGAAGGTCAAGCCGTCCGATCTCGGCGGCGACCGGCCCCCTGCGGCCGGCCCCGGCTCGCACGTAGCCCGCACCCGGGTCCCCGTATACGACGGCGTCCCAGCGCAGCAGGCGGGCCAGGACGACGGCCCATGACTTGCCCGGGTTACCCGGCCCGACCCCTGCGGTGAACGAGGCGCCGACGATCGCGAGTACAGGCACGCCGGGCCCGTCGTGGCTGTTCTGGCGCTGGCCGCGCTCGAGCTTCTGCTCGCAGGCGGCCACGGGCTCGCTGGCGACGTGCCCGCGGGGATGCCCTGGCTCTGCGGCCGACCCCGCTCCCTGCGCTGACGTAACCGGCAGCAGCGCGAGGCAGTTGACCGCGACAGCAGCGATCACCATGGAATATCGCCGGAGCACGGCCCAGTCTCGGCCCTGCCGGAGACGGTGTCAAACAAACCTGCGGCCGAACGCCCGGCAGCGACGGCCGTGGTGATGGCCACGAGCCCGTCTCCGTCTACGCGGAAAGGCTGTATCACGAGCAATAGTTGCAGCTAGCGGGAATCTAACCAGTTCGGCTAGCTGGGGCTCTGAATGACCGCTGGCAGCGATGACGGCTGGACGGCTCATGCGCAATTGTTGATGTGTCATAGGAAATTAAGGAGAACGACGATGACTACTTCTTTGCCTACCGCGAGGCTGGGCTGGACGGACATGTTCCTGACCCGGGTCGGGTTCGGGGCCTGGGCCACCGGCGGGGGCGGCTGGGCGTACGCCTGGGGCAACCAGGACGACGCCGAGTCCATCGCCGCGATCCGGCACGCGGTGGAGTCCGGGGTCAACTGGATCGACACCGCCGCCGTCTACGGGCTGGGGCACTCCGAAGAGGTGGTGGCGGCCGCGCTGGCCGGCCTGCCCGAGGCGGACCGGCCCTATGTGTTCACCAAGGGCGGCCTGGTCTGGGATCCGGCCGACCGCGCCGCGGCGCCCCGGCGGGTGGGCGACCCGGCCAGCTTGCGGGGCGAGGTCGAGGCGTCGCTGCGGCGCCTGAACGTGGAGCGGATCGACCTGTACCAGATGCACTGGCCCGCCGAGGACGGCACCCCCGTGGAGGACTACTGGCAGACCTTCACCGACCTCAAGCGCGAGGGCAAGATCCGGGCGGCGGGATTGTCCAACCATGACATCTACGCGCTGGAGGCCGCTGAGGAGATCGGGAACGTCGATGCCGTCCAGCCGCCGTTCAACCTGATCCACCGCGACGCGGCCGATGACGTGCTGCTGTGGGCGCGCGAGCACGAGGCGGGGGTGATCGTCTACAGCCCGATGGCCTCGGGCCTGCTCACCGGGGCGTTCACCGCCGAGCGCGCGGCCCGCCTGGATCCAGGGGACTGGCGCGCCAGCCACCCCGACTTCGCCGGGTCGGCGCTGTCGCACAACCTGGCCCTGGCCGCGGCCCTGCGCCCGGTCGCCGAGCAGCACGGCGTGACGCCCGCCGCTGTGGCGATCGCGTGGACGCTGTCCTTCCCCGGGGTGACCGGCGCCATCGTGGGCGCCCGGCGGCCCGGGCAGGTCGACGGCTGGCTGCCCGCCGCGACCCTGGAACTGAAGGAAGACGACCTAGCCGAGATCGCCGCCGCTGTCCGCGTTACCGGGGCCGGCACCGGACCCGCAGCGCCTCTTCTTTGAAGCAGTTCCCCCAGTGAGTCAGCTGGACGCAGTAAGAGGCGCAGCTGAGGATCTCCCGTACCCGGGCTGCGGCTATCCCGGCCGCCAGCTAACGCGAGGCTGGCATGAGATCGTCCTGAAGGTGCTGCTGCGACGCTGGGCTCATGGCAACGCAACAGGCCAGGTCTTGGCGGCGCGATGCGGTATCCATGCCTAAGGCAGCGGTGGCGGTCTTGGTCCGACCGCCTCGGGCCGGGGACGGCATCTGGCTAGAACCGGCGGGCCCAGTGCCGGGCGCGGTTCGGGGTAGTCGGGTGGCCGGGCCGCTGCTCGCCCTAGCCGTAGCCGCGTTCGCGGCGGCACAGTACGCGATCGGCCGTCCTGTCGCGCCTGAGGCCTGGCTGGCGATCGCCCCGCTGCTAGCGTCCCTGATGCTGGGCCCGCTGCGCACCGCTCTGCTGGCGGGCTGGACGGTCCTGCTCGGGCTCGGGCTTGCCCTCGAGACCAGCGGCCCGCCCGGGCGGCTGGCCTCAAGCCTGGCCGTGCTGGCGCTGCTGGCCGGGTTCGCGGTGGCCAACTCGGCGTTGCAGCTTCGGCCGAAGCGCACGTGGGCGGTGACCTGATCGAGGTGGTCGCCGACGGCGCAAACCCGCGCTGGCTGGTCGGCGACACCAAGGGCAAAGGGCTGCCCGCGGTCCGGCTGGCCAGCATCGCCGCGACAAGCTTCCGGGACGCCTGCGCCCAGCCGGGCCTGCCACTGACCGAGGTCGCCCGGGCGGTCGACCTCTCCGTGACACGAGCAGCGGGCGAGGAGGACTTCGTGACCGCGGTGTTCGCCGAGCTCGACCCCAGAGGCTGGATCCAGCTTGTGATCTGCGGGCATCCCCCGCCGCTGAGGCTGAGCGCCGACGGTGAGCTGGTGCCGCTGGATCCGGCGGCGTTCACGGCACCGCTGGGCCTGCACCCGGACCTGCACCTGTCCACGTTCTCGGTGCGCACCGGTGACCGGCTGCTCTTCTTCACCGACGGGCTGCTAGAGGCCCGTGACCGGGCGGGCCGGTTCTTCCGGGTGGACCAGCAGATCCATGCGCTGAGCCGACCCGACCTGCAGGCGGCCGCCGACGAGCTGCTGGACCGGCTGCGCGCGCACACCCGGCGCCGGCTCGACGACGACGTCGCCGTGCTGCTGGCCGAGCTCACCCTCACCGGCCCCGGACTCCAGTCCGCCGTGCCAGGCCAGCGGCCCGCCGCAGGCGCGACAGTGGGGGCAGTATGACCACGCTCGTGCGTGGCGGCGCGTAGCCGGTGTTGCCCGACGCCGCTCCACGGCGCCGTTATGCGGCGGCTTGGTCGTCTGGCCTGGCTGCTGGGTGGTGCCAGACCCGGGCGACCGCTGGCGCGGGCCACCGCGGGTGGTGGCGGCGGCTGGGGATCGTGGAGGCAGCGTCTGCGTCGCGAATTGACAGGGCCGACACTACTCCAGCCAGGCAGAAGGCGGCGGCCACCAGGAAGGCGATCCGGTAAGCGGTCAGGTTGGCCACTTCGTGCCCGGCGACGAGGCGGGTCGTCCCGATCAGCACGATGGCCGTCGTGAGCAGGGCGACGCCGATGGCGCCGCCGACCTGACGCGCCGTGTTGAATATCGTCGAGGCTTTGCCGGTCGCCCCAGGCGAGATGGTGGCGAACGCTGCCGCCTGGGTGGGCACGAACACCTGAGCCATGGCGAGTCCCATGGTGAACATCAGCAGGCGGGCCCACCACAGGCTGGAGTGGGCGCCCATCAGGGAGAGCAGGCCCATGGAGGCGCCGGCGCCGGCCAGCCCGAGGGCGATGTGCCGGCGGGGCCCCAGGAGCGGGTAGAGCACCCGGCTGGCCAGCTGCGCACCGATCATGACGCCGATGGCCTCGGGAAAGGTGCTCAGGCCGGAGCCGAGCGCGCTCAGGCCGCGGCCGTCCTGGTAGTACAGCGAGATGGCGTACAGGGTGCCGAGAAAGGCGATCGAGGCCAGGATCAGCACGCCGGTGGAAGAACGGAACAGGCGGTTGCCCAGCAGCCGCAACGCCACGATGGGCTCGGCGGTGCGCAGCTCGACGGCGACCATGGCGGCGAGCAGCGAGACCCCGGCCGCGACGGTGGCGAGCACCTCGGCCGATCCCCAGCCCAGGTCCGGTCCCTCCGAGACGCCGTACATGAGCAACCCCAGGCCGATGCCCGAGAGCAGGAACCCGGCCAGGTCGAAGCGCCCTGGCCTGGTCTGGGTGCGCTGGCGGAGGAATAGGGCGCCGAAGACGAGCGTCGCCGCCCCGATGGGCACGTTGACGTAGAACACCCAGCGCCACGACAGGTCGGTGACCAGCAGGCCACCGAGGACCGGGCCGAGAGCCGGCGCCAGGGTGGTCGGCACGGTGAGGATCGAGGCGGCCCGGATGCGTTCGGCGGGGGGAAAGACCCGGTACAGCATGGCCATGCCGACCGGGGCGAGCATGCCGCCGCCGGCGCCCTGGAGGACCCGGAATGCCACCAGCTCGCCGAGGCTGGACGCCACGCCGCACAGCGCGGAGGCCATGGAGAAGACGGCAACGGCGGTCAGGATCACCCGCTTGCCGCCGAACCGGTCGCCGAGCCAGCCGGACGCCGGGATGAACACCGCCAGGCTGACCAGGAAGGCGATCGAGACGCTGTCGACCGCCGTCGGGCTCACCGAGAAATCACGGCCGATGGTCGGCAGGGCCACGTTGACGATGGTGGTGTCCATGATCGACATGAACATGGCGGCGACGAAGACGACGCTCACCGCCACCTTCTCGCTGACCAACGCCGTCGGGCGCGGACTGCCGGACAGCGCCCGGCCGGCGACATCCGCATGCGCCTTCATGATGTCCTTCCTGTGACGTGACTGCCGGGCAAGATCAGCCCTGCTTGGTCTCCCAGAAGATCTTGCTGATCTCCTCGATCTTCGCCAGCAACTGATCGGCCACGGCCGGGTCGGCGCTGCCCTTAGTGCCCGACGCGCCGGCCAGCTTCGTGGCCTCGTTGAACAGCGTGTGCAGTTGCGGGTACTTCTCAAAGTGCGGCGGCTTGAAGTAGTCGGTCCACAGCACCCACAGGTGATGCTTGACGAGCTCGGAGCGCTGCTCCTTGATGATCAGTGCCCGGGCGCGGAACTCCGGGTCCGCGTTCTGCTGGTACTTCTCGTCGATCGCCTTGACGGACTCGGCCTCGATACGAGCCTGGGCAGGGTCGTAGATGCCACAGGGCAAGTCGCAGTGCGCATAGGCGACAGCCTTGGGTTCGAGCAGGCGCGCGAGCAGCCTCATTCCGTAGTGTCTGACGCCTGAGATCGCCGAGCGCTCGGGGGAACCGGAGCCTGGCGGCCGGGTTTGCGCCCAGCGGATCTTCTAGCCACGATCACACATGAAACGGGATGCGTCTTCCCCGCAGGCAGCCAACTTCAGTACCGGTTAGCAGGTATCCCACGTGGCCATGCCGGACGTGGGCAACGGGTCCGGCATGGCCACGACGCCGCGCGGCGGTTATCCCCTCATGTGCCGTGCGGGGCAGAATCCCGGACGGTGAGCAGGCCGTTGCGCATGATGGCGATCCGCTGGGCCCTGCGTGCCACCGAGGAGTCGTGGGTGACGGTCACGAGCGTGAGGCCGTGCTCGCGCCACAGCTGTTCCAGGAGCGTCATGATCTCGTCGCGGGTGCCTTCGTCGAGGTTGCCGGTGGGTTCGTCCGCGAGGAGAACTCCTGGTTTCTTGACCAGGGCCCGCGCGATCGCCACCCGCTGTTGCTGGCCGCCGGACAGCTCGGAGGGCAGATGCCGGGCCCGGTCGCCCAGCCCTACTTCGGCCAGCGCTTGCCTGGCGCGCTCTCTTCGCTGCCCGGCGTCCACGTCGAGCGGGACCAGCGCCGCCTCGACGTTTTCCTGGGCGGACAAGGTGGGGATGAGGTTGAAGGTCTGGAAGATGAAGCCGATCGAGGTCGCGCGTACCTTGGTGAGCTGGCTTTCCCGAAGCCCGGTCAGGTCCTGGCCATTCAGTTCCACCGTGCCTGAGGTCGGGCGGTCGAGGGCGCCGAGGATCTGCAGCAGGGTGCTCTTGCCGTGACCGGTCGGGCCCTGGATGGCCAGCCAGTCGCCGTCCCCGATGACGACGTTCACGCCTTGCAGCGCGTGCACGACTCCGCGGCCCTTGGGGTAATCCTTGGTGACATCAGTAAGCCGGTACATGGCATATCCCTTCGGTGATTACTCGATCCGGGCCAGCGCCGCCGCGGGACGCAGCCGGACGGCTCGCCAGCCGCCGAGCGACCCGGCGATCAGACCGCCTGCGATGGCGAGCACGACAGCCAGGGCCACGGCGCCCAGCGTGACGGGGGCGGTCAGGTGGACGGAGACGGTGTGGGCGGAAGAGGCCGCGCGCGCGAAGCGGCCGCCAGGCCCGCCTGATCCGCTAGCGGTGCTAGCGGTGCTGGCGGTCAGCGGTGGCGCTAGCGCCTCGACCAGTGCCGCGGCGCCGTAGCCGATGCCCACGCCCGCCGCGCCGCCGACGATGCCGATGACGAGCGCCTCGCCCATGATCTGGCGAATGATCCGGCGGCTGCGCCAGCCCATCGCCTTGAGGGTGCCGAACTCCCGGACCCGCCGGGAGACCGCGGACATCGTGAGGATGCTCGCCAGCCCGAACGCCGCGGCGAGCACGGCGACCGCCAGCCACTTGCCCAGGCTGTTGGCCAGGGTGGAAGCGCTGGACAGGGACCCGGTCACCTCGCTGGCCAGGTTGCTGGAGGTGGTCACCGTCGCGCTGGGCAGGCCTCGGGAGATCTCGCTGGAAACGACGCTGATATCAGAGGCGCTCGCGGCGGACACGTAGATGGTGTTCACCTCGTTGGGCATGTTCGCCAGGGCCTGTGCGCGGGCCAGCGGAATGTAGACGTTGGCGGAGCTCCCGCCCTGCGCGGCCTGGACGATGCCGCTGACGCTGAACGTCTTCCCGGCGACCGTGATTGTTGATCCGACCTTGAGGTTCTGCGCCTTGGCGTAGTTCGAGTCAACGACGGCCACGTTCGAGTCCGACTGGGCCGCGGTGAAGTTGTGCCCCGAGGTGATCGTGCCGGAGCTGATCGGCCCCAGCGAGTCATTAGACGGATTGACCCCGGTTACGGTGAACGAACTGCTGTTGATCGACCCAGACCCGGAACCCCCGGAGCCTCCCGGGCCGCCCTGGGCGCCTGGCTGGCCGCCGCCCGCGGAGACCGTGCCAGAAAGCTTCACGTCGTTCAAGACGAGCACGCCGGCCGCGGCTGAGACGTCTTTCAGGCCCGACACCGTGGTGACCGACGAGGACTTGATCGTTCCCATCCCTCCGCCGGCCAGGATGTCCCGGCTGAAGCTGGTGCCGGTGTTCTGCTGGCCCGGCTGGCCGCCCGCGAAGTTGAAGCGGGTTCCCCCGCCGGAGCCGGCCGCGGGCGACTGGGTGACGGTCACATCGGTTCCCACTCCGTAGAGCGAACGCAGCACGGTGCCCTGGGTGGCTGAGACTCCGCCCGAGGCGGCGGTCACCGTGATGACCAGGCCGACGCCAAGGGCTAGGCCCGCCGCGATGAAAATCGCCTGCCGCATCCTGCGCCGTAGTTCCCGCAGCAAGTACGTGATGAACATCTGGATTCCTCTCCTTAAGGCGGCTCAGCCGGATGACCCCGCGTGGCCGGGGAACGAGCCGCCGCAGGCCTGCATGGCCTGGCGGAAGGATCCCGCGGCCGATCCGGTGGGCCGCGGGTGCGGGACGCCGGTTCCGCCGGACGGGCGCCCCTGCGGCGGCGTCACCCCGTGGCGCTCAAGGCACTGCCGGAAGGCGGAGTTCTGCGACGTGCCGGAACCGGACGACGACGAACTGGCGCCGCAGCCGGCCGTGGCCAGGATTGCGGTCAGCACCACGGCCCCGAGCACGCCGGGTCTGGCCGCCCGGCCCGGCAGGCTGTGGGACAGGCGGGTCAATAATGTCTCCCTCGCTGTTGGCGGGTCTGCGCACGCGGTGCAGGCTCGGGCGGGGCCGGGTGCCTCGCCGTATGCAGTCAAGGGGGCGGGTCTTGTGATCTCGTTGCGCCTGCCTGGGAGCTTCCTGTCCGGCGGCCCGCGCATCCGGCCGCGTAGGCGGTCATCGGGCGGCCACGGCGGCTACGTTCAGATCCCGCTTTCCACGCTGGCGGCCAGCGGCAGGCGGACGCGGAAGGCGGCCCCATGGCCGGGCTGGGTATCGACGGTGATGTCTCCGCCGTGGGCGGCGGCCAGCGAAGCCGCGATCGACAGGCCGAGCCCGGTGCCGCCGCGGGCGCGGGTCCGGGCGTCGTCGGTCCGATAGAAGCGCTCGAAAACGCGCGCGGCCTGTTGGGCGGTCATTCCCGGCCCGTTATCAGCGACGGTGATCTCCCCGATCGCGGTGGTACTGGTCACGGACACGGCGACCGGCGACCGCGGCGGGGTGTGCTGCATGGCGTTGCCGATCAGGTTGTCGATGACCTGGCGCAGGCGTTCCTCGTCGGCGTAGACGATAACCGGATCGTCGGCCAGCAGGGCGATCCGGCGGCCCGGGTGTATCATGCGGGCGGCCTGGACCGCCTGCGCCGCGATGCTCGCCAGGTCGACGTGGCGCCGGTCCAGGGGGCGGTCCTGGTCCAATCTGGCCAGCATCAGCAGGTCCTCGACGAGCCGGCCCATCCGGCTGGCCTCGTGGTGGATGAGGGTCATCAGCCGCAGCAACTCGTCAGGACTGGCCGCATTGCCCTGTTGCAAGCCGAATTCGGCCAGTCCCCTGACGGATGTCAGCGGCGTGCGCAACTCATGGCTCCCGTCGGCGGCGAACTGCCGCATCCGGTCTTCAGACCGCAGCGCACGTGCCTCGCCCTCTTCGCGCGCCCGGTACGCGGCCTCGATCCGGCCGAGCATGGTGTCCAGAGCATCGGCTAGCCGGCCGACCTCGGTGCCGCGCGAGGGATGGTCGATGCGCCGCGAAAGGTCACCGCCGGCGATCGCCGCGGCCGTTGCCTCGATCCGGCTGAGCGGCGCCAAGCTGACGCGCACGAGCGGCAGGCCGATGCCTGCCAGCACCGCGATGGCGATCGCCCCGGCCAGCGCATCCGCTATCTCCAGGCCAGTGACGGTGCTATTGAGATTATCGAGGCTGAATGCGATGATCGCGTGCCGACCGCCGGAGAGCGGCTTCACCAGGACACGCCAGGAATGCGTCGGCGTGCCGGCCGCCGGCACGGTGAACGGGCTCCTCTCATCTTTGAGCTGCGCCGCGGACAGCCGCGGAGCGTCGGCATCCTGCTGCGATGTTTCGGCGTGCTGGGCCTGCCCGTCAGCGCTGACCACCTCGACCAGGAACTGCGTCGGCAGGGTCTGCGGTTGTGCACTCTGCCGAACGGGCAGGTGTGATCGCTCCAGGACGCGGCTGGCGACCGTGGCGAAGTCGCGTAGCTGGGCGTCTGCCCGGCTGTACAGGTAACTGCGCAGCAGCGCCGTGCCGAGGAAGCCTGTCACCAGGGAGGTCAGGGCGACGAGGATGGCCGCAGTCGCCATGACCCTGGCGCGCAGCGAGGCGTCCGCCAGGCCTCGCCGCAGGCGGCCCCGCCACGTCCTCACGGAGGCGGAATCCGCAGGACATAGCCAACACCGCGGATGGTGTGAATCAGGCGTGGCTCACCCTGGTCAACCTTGCGCCGCAAGTAGCTGACGCAAGGCTCCACCACGTTGCCGTCGCGGGCGGGGTTGTGGTCCCAGACATGATCGAGTATCTGCCGTTTGCTGAGGACGCGGCCGGCGTTCAGCATCAGGAACCGCAGCAGCCTGAACTCGGTGAGCGTCAGCGCGATGACGGTACCGTCCCGCCTGACTTCATGGCCGTCTTCGTCGAGTTCCAGGTCGGCCACGGTTAGCCGCGTGGCCGGGGTCGCGCGGCCGGTGCGCCTCAGCACCGCCCGGATGCGTTCCAGCAACTCTTCCAGGCTGAACGGCTTGGTGACGTAATCGTCTCCGCCCAGGGCCAAGCCGGCGACGCGCTCGCGGACGCCGTCGCGCGCGCTCAGGAAGATGACCGGAACGTTCGGGCCGGACGACCGCATCCTGCGCACCACCTCGAACCCGTCACCATCCGGCATCATCACGTCCAGCAGGACCAGGTCGGGCCTTGACGCCGCCGCAGCGCGCAGCGCTTCTGCGCCGCTCGCCGCGGTCATCACCTCGAATCCGGCAAACCGGAGCGATCCAGCGAGCAGTTGCAGGATCGTTTCCTCGTCCTCGACCACGAGCAGCCGCGCCTCACCCGAACCGTCCCCAGCCGCAGACCTCATGACTTCACAATGCGTTGGCAACCTTGTAGATCGCTGGAGGGCCGCTGAACGCGCCCTGAGGTCATGCGCGGCGGGCTCCTTGCGGCCACCTTGGCGGTTAGCGGGCGGGAGCTTGGCGGATCGCAGCCCCGTGATCCGCCTATAGCTGGCGTCTAGCCGCAGCCCAGGCCCCGCGCAGCAGGGCCACTGATCCTGCAGCCATGAGATCGCCTGACTCGCTGCTCAGCTCCGCCGATCCCGGCAGGCCCCGGCCGCCCGGCCTCCCGCGCCGTGCGCAGGTCGAGATCGTCATCCCCGTCCGCAACGAGGAGTACGAGCTGGCCTCCAGCATCCGGCGGCTGCACGCCTTCCTTCGTGATCAGTTCCCGGTCAGCACCCGGATCACCATCGCGGACAACGGCAGCACCGAC
>WNGL01010662.1_pt1 | contig 11722 bp, 16 predicted proteins | sample 5400591 | NCBI WGS metagenome assembly WNGL01 (sample SAMN13153377, study PRJNA577476) | soil metagenome | isolation source: 80 cm soil or saprolite under Garry oak tree replicate 1 | place: USA:California | collected 2016-06-15
TACGATGTTTTTCGCGTGACGTGGCAGGATCCGTTTTGGGATCCGTCGTACCTTGCTTTTGTAATCGATCCCGACGGCACGGTGGGACAGGTGCGTGTGGTGGACGGCGAGCAGGTCTATCGGAGGGTGAAATAGCATGACGATTGCCGAGACACTTCTTCCCGAATTCGATCAGGAAATGGCGATCACGCGCCGTGTGTTGGAGCGCGTTCCCAGCGACAAAGCGCAGTGGAAGCCCCACCCCAAATCCTTCGCCCTCGGCCACCTCACCCAGCTCGTCTCCTGGATGCCGGGCTGGATCGCCAACACGCTGACCAAGAAGGAGCTCGACCTGGCCAAGGCCGGCGGCTATACGACGGAGAAGACCGAGACCCTGCTCCAGGGGTTCGACAAGAACGTCGCCGATGCGCGCGCCGCGATCAAAGCGGCGAAAGACGGCGATTTCGCGGTCAATTGGTCATTGAAGCGGGGCGGCCACACGATCTTCACGCAGCCGCGCGGTCCCGTGGTGCGCAATCACCTGAGCCATCTCGCTCATCATCGCGGGCAGCTCACCGTCTACCTGCGGCTCCTCGATATCCCGGTGCCGTCCATCTACGGGCCCAGCGCAGACGAGCGGGTCTGGAGCTGAAACTCCCCGTTCCCTCGGACACCGGGGCGACGCTAGCCTCGTAGGCTCGTCATCTCTGTCGGAGATCCTCGATGCGTGGTCACGTACTCATGTGTGCGTTTCTTCTTCTCTCCTGTTCGAGGCTGAACGCTCAAGACTCGACACCGCCTCCGACGGGCCGGCTCGTGGATATTGGCGGCCGCCGGTTGCACATCATTTGCAAGGGTGCCGGAACGCCCACCGTCATCACCGAGAGCGGCAGCAGCAGCTTCTCGATCGAATGGGCGCTGGTGCAGGACAAAGTCTCAGCGTTCACGCGCATTTGCAGCTACGACCGCGCGGGCTTCGCCTGGAGCGACCGCGGGCCGGCGGAAAACACCGTCGAGGAGACGATGGACACGCGACACCGGAGGAGGACGCGGAGTATCTGTACGATGGAAAGTCGGCGCCAGGCATCCAGCTCAACTACGATCAGCTCGCATCCGTGTACGCGCCGTACATCAAGAATCCGCCGCCGCCGCTCGAGCTCCCCACCGCCGTCGATACGCCCTACAACAAGCTGTCGCCCAAGCTGCAGCGCGACGAAGTGTGGGCGGAGCGGTTGTGGCGATCGCGGGTGGACATGCCCCATTCGTGGATCACCGCCGAGTCCTGGCGTCAGGAGTTCGTTGCCCTCCGGCAGCTGCGTCTTGCGACGCCGCACGCCCTGGGCGATCTCCCATTGATCGTGCTGCGGCGCGGCCGGAGGACCAATGACGTGCTGAACCAGCGTGAAGCGGATCTCGTCGCGCTGTCGCGCGTAGGGAAGCTGGTCATCGCGACAGACAGCGACCACGAGATTCAACTCTACCAGCCGGAGAGGCTCACGCCATGCGCCATCTGATAGTTCTCATCGCGCTGACGCTTCCCCAGGGGCTTGCCGCTCAGGAGCGCGTGATCACGCCCTCGGGTCGCACTGTCCTGCTCTATCCCAACGGCACCTGGAAAGACGCCGACTCGGCGGCGGCGACCGCGCCGAGCGCCGCCGAGCGCAAGCGGCCGGCGACCTCGACGGCCCGGCTCGATCTGCTGCGCGGCAAGGCCAGCCTCTACTACGACGCCACCAAATGGCGGGTCGCGCCGACCACCGAACCGGGACGCTCGCAGCTGCAACATGTGGACGGCGACGGCTACGCCATCGTGATCGCCGAGCGGCTGCAGATGCCGCTCGAGGGGCTGCGCGATTTGGCGCTGAACAACGCGCGGAACGCGGCGCCCGATGCCCAGATCGTGAGCCAGGAGACGCGCCGCGTGAACGGGCGCGATGTGATGGTGCTGCAGATCCGCGGGACGCTGCAGGCGATTCGCTTCGTCTACCTGGGCTACTACTATGCGGGCCCCGAGGGGACGATCCAGCTGCTGACCTACACGGCCGCCAATCTGTTCGATGAATACAAGCCGCAGTTCGAGCAGCTGCTCGACGGCCTCACGATCAACCAGTAACAATTCGAAACTTCATGATCCGACTGTGAGTAGGGGCTGACGATGCTCGGAATCCCGGAGTGGGCAATCGGTATCGCCGCGATCCTCGCGGTCATCTCCGTCCTGAAGGTGGTGACGACGCGGCTCGTGCCGCCCGGCTACCGGCAGCGCTCGTGGAGGGGCGAGACGCCTCCTGAAACCGAAGACATGCAGGCGAGGCTCGCGGAGCTCGATGAGCTGAAACGGCGAGTCGCCGAGCTGGAAGAGCGCGTCGACTTCACCGAGCGCCTCCTCGCGAGACAGCGCGAAGGAGAGCGGTTGCAGCCTTAGAACGCTAGCGCGAGGGTTACCGCAGATCCACGCGCGCGACGCCGTACGCCCCCACGCCGATGAGCGTCTGGCCATCCGGCAGGAGCACGATCCGATCGAATACGCGACTCAAGTCATTCGGCTTGAGCGAGACCCTGACGCGCTCCAGCACGGAATCGTCCGCGAGCCGAACCTGATAGTAGCCGTACAAGCTCGCGAAAAACGCCGCCGCTCCATCACCCGACAGGGCCGACTCGTCCGCAATGCCGTTGAAGCGATACACATAGGTGCTTTCCGCGTAGTTGCGCACGAACTGGTAGTCGGACGTCCACAGCCGGTTCGCGAACAGCAGGTAGCGACCCGCGCGATCGGACGAAACCTTGTCTCCAAAAAAGTTGAGCACCCCGTGCAGCGGCGAAAACGAATCGATGGCCGCGGTATAGGTCTGCGCATTGACGGGACAACACGCGTCCTCGAGCAGCAGCACGAGCCGCGACGCATCCCCGACCCGCGCCATCCCGGTCGCTTCCGTCAGCGCGCCCGACAAGCCGGGCTCGAGTCGCCGCCGCTGCTGGCCGGTATTGAGATCGTACTCGATGAGCTGGCCGCCATACCCGCTGCCGGCAAAGGTGATGGACAGGAAGACCTTGCCGTTCGCTGCTTCCTTGACGCGGTCCGGCCCCAGGTCCGGGAAACCGCTCAGCACGATTGGAATCCGGTCGATCTGACCCGTCACCAGGTTGACGACGCCCAGCTCGCGCGTGCTGTAGAGCCCGACCAGCAGCGAATCGCCGCTCAGCGACAGGTCCATGCCGCTCGGCCGCCCTGACAGCGCGATCGGCGTCTCGAACGTCATCGTCCCGATCGACAACACGAGGATGCGACCGCTGTCGGGCTGCGACAGGTACAGCCTGCCGCGCGTCGTGTCGAGCACCACGTCGGACACCCGGCCGCCAAGGGGCACGGTGACCGTCGGCCGGCGGATCGCGTCGATCACCAGGAACTGGCAGCAGGCCGGGTAGTACCGCGTGCGATAGCCAAAGGCGTCGCGCGCAAAGAAGCTGATATACGGCAGATACGTCTGGCCGGTGATCCATGCCCGATCCATCTGGACGGCGAACGTGTCCGTCGCGTTTTGCCCGCTCGCCGGCGCCGAGTCGCGCGCGTTGACCGGTGGCCCCACCTCGTAGCCGAGCCACGTGATCCGCGCATCGTGCAGATCGCCCACGCCGGCGCCCACGAAGAACCGGACCGTGTCTCCCGGAAGCGCCGTGGGGTTGGCGTCGGGTCCCAGGTAGTACCCGCCCATCGTCGGTGGAGTGAGGAAATGCAGGACGACGGAATCGGACGTCTCCTGGCGCAGGTGACCGACCACTTGCAGCTCGACCGTCCAGCGGTCGACCAGCAGCGAGGGCGTCGGGATGCGCACCGTGCGACTCACGTGCGACGCCCCCCCGCCAGCGACGCTGTCGCGGTGTAGGGCGAGCGCCGCGTCCTCGTACACGATTTCGGTATACGTGATGCCCTCGAGGTCGGCGACGTCGTAGCTGACTGTCACGGAGTCGTCGATTCTGGCCGGCGATGGCAGGACCGTGAACGTGTTGATCGTGGGGCCCAGGGGGACGGTGCGGCCGGGACCCGTGCCGCCGTCGCACGCCCACGCGAGCAGGATGATTATTGCGGTAGCCGCGCGCCGCGCTGGCATGCTCATGAGGCAGTTCTACCCCAGTGCGGGTCCTTCATGCCCTCTATAGCGGGATTGCCAGCAGAAAACTGCAATGCGAGACGCAGCAAAGGATCTCTATATGAGCCGAGACATACCCGCCTACTTCGGCTGCCAGCGCGCCTCTTTGAGTAGTTGAGCGATGATATCCGACGCGGTTCGTCCCGCCGCCTCGGCCGCAAAATTGATCACGATGCGATGGGTCAACACCGTCGGCGCGACGGCGCGCAGATCGTCCTCGTCCGCCATCGGCCGGCCGTCCAGCGCCGCCCGCGCCTTGGCGCCGAGCACGAGGTACTGCGAGGCGCGGGGCCCGGCGCCCCAGGAGATGTACTCTTTAATGAAGGGCAGGGAGGCGGCCTCAGGGGGCCGTGTCATGCGGACCAGCGTGACCGCCGCCTTCACGAGCGCCTGCGACACCGGAATGCGGCGCACCAGATGCTGCATCGCGACCACGTCGTCGGACGTGAGTACCGAATTGACCTCGGCCATCGCATCGCCGGTCGTGGCGGCGACGATCGCCTCTTCCTCCTCCTGCGACGGATAGTCCACCCGCAGCTCGAACATGAAGCGGTCGAGTTGCGCCTCTGGGAGCGGGTAGGTTCCCTCCTGCTCGATCGGGTTCTGTGTCGCGAGCACGAAGAAGGGCGCCGGCAGGTGGTGCGTCTGGCCGGCGGCGCTCACTTGGTGCTCCTGCATCGCCTGGAGCAGCGCCGCCTGCGTCTTCGGGGGTGTGCGATTGACCTCGTCGGCCAGTACGATGTTCGCGAACACCGGTCCGCGCACGAATCGGAAGCCACGCTTCCCCGTGGCGAGGTCTTCTTCGATGATCTCGGTGCCGGTGATGTCCGACGGCATCAGGTCGGGGGTGAACTGGATGCGATTGAACGCGAGGTCGAGCGACTCCGCGACCGTCTGCACCATCAAGGTCTTCGCGAGTCCCGGCACGCCGACCAGGAGCGCATGGCCGCCTGAGAAGATGGCTGTGAGAATTCCATCCAACACTTCGCGTTGCCCCACGATGCGTTGACTGACCTGCGCCAGCAGGTCCTTGCGCGCGCCGGCCAGACGCTCGAGCAGTTCGACATCGCCGGAGGGCGCGGGGAGGGGGGAGCGGGGCGTAGACGTCATTGGGCCAAGGTCAATTTAAATGATTGCGGAGTAAATAGTTGGAGCTCTGACGGTTTGCTTGCGAAAAATTTCACAAGCGTCTAGGTTTCCCGGCGCAACATGACTCCCGTACAAAAAGACGAGGGACCAGAGGCCAGGGGCTACGGCCAAGGCTATCAGTACTTCGGGATGGCCCTGAACTTCACCGTCGCGATCCTGCTCTTCGGCGCGGGCGGATGGTTTCTCGATGGGTGGATCCACACGCGCCCGCTGTTCGCGATCATCGGGGCGTTCGTCGGCGGGTTCGCGGGGTTCATGAGCATCTACTACCGGGTGAAGCGAGATACGGCGGCGAAGGGCGGCGAGGGGCGGCGAAGGGGCGGCGAATGAAAAACCTGGCGACCCTCGCCGGCCTCGGGATTGGGTTGGTTGTCGTGGCGACGATGCTCGGTGGGAAGCCGGCGGCAATCGGTGGGAGCATCGCGGTGATCGCGCAGCTGTGGGCGGTAGCGCTGCTCCAGCCGAAGATGCGAGCGCCGAATCCCGAATTCATGGCTCGCTGGCTCGGCGGCACGGGGATCCGGTTACTGGGAGTGGGCATCGTCCTGATCGTCTCGCGGACCGTGCCGGCCCTGTTGGGCTATGTCGGTGTGCTGTTGCCGCTCCTGTTCCTGGAGACGAGGTTTCTCAGGTGATTTTCCAGAAGCCGAACATCGGCGAGATGATCTTCCACCACACCGGCGACAGCAAGTTCGTCGAGCTCTTGTGGTTTGGCGAGAAGCGTCTGCCGGGACCCTGGTATATCCCCGGCACCACGATCGACGTCTCGCCGACCAAGCACGTGGTGTTCATGATTCTGGCGGCGTTCCTCGTCTGGGTCACGATCTGGTGGGGCGGGCGACAGGTCGATCGTCGCCACCGCGAGGGCAAGGCGCCGGGCGGCTTTGGCGCCGCGGTCGAGGCCCTCGTGCTGTTCGTCCGCGACGACGTCGCGGTCGCGAGCATCGGGCACGGGGGCGAGAAGTTCGCTCCCTACATCATCACGCTCTTTTTCTTCATTCTCTACTGCAACCTGCTCGGCCTCCTTCCATGGGGCGCTGCCGCCACCGGCAACGTCGCCGTCACCGCGGGGCTCGCGCTGACCGCGTTCCTGACGATCGAGATCTCTGGCTTCCGCGCACTCGGCCCGAAAGGCTACCTCAAGACGATCGTGATGGTGCCGCCGGGCATGAAGGGCGCCGGGGCGGTCATCATGGCGATCATCATGACGCCGGTCGAGCTGATCGGGAAAATCGTCAAGCCGTTCGCGCTGACGCTGCGGCTCTTCGCAAACATGACGGCCGGTCACTTCGTGATCCTGGTGCTGCTCGGTTTGATCTTCGTTTTCGGCACCGCACCGGCGGTGATTCGCTACGGTGTCGTGACCGGCTCAATCGCGCTCACGCTGTTCATGATGTTTCTCGAGCTGCTGGTCGCGTTCCTGCAGGCCTATATTTTTGCGCTGCTTACGTCCGTATTCATCGGGCTGATGCGGCATGAACACTAGAACACTCCACTAGAGGAAGACATGCACAACCTGCTCATGCTGCTCCAAGCCACCGAAGCGGCGGCGCTCAACAACAACGCCCTGCTCGGCGCGGGCATCGGGATGGGACTCGCGATCATCGGCGCCGGCATCGGCATCGGTCGTATCGGGGGGCAGGCGGTCGAAGCGATCGCGCGCCAGCCTGAAGCGTCGGCCGATATCCGCGGCGCGATGATCCTGACGGCCGCGCTCGTCGAAGGCGCGACGCTGGCGGCGTTGGTATTCGCCCTGCTCTTCAAGTTGGCGTAGTGCTGGCGCTCCTTCAGGAGGCGACCCACGAGGCCGCCAGCGGGCCGTTCACGATCAACCCCGGGTTGATCATCTGGACGGTCGTCGTCTTCGGTATCCTGCTCTTCATCCTTTGGTGGAAAGGCCTTCCCGTCCTCGTCAAGTCGGTCGAGGAGCGGGAGCGCCGTATTCAGAAGCAGCTCGGAGATGCCGAGAGGGCCAACGCGGAGGCGCAGCGGCTGCTGGAGGAGCACAAGAAGCAGATCGCGGCGGCCCGGAACGAGGCGCAGGAGATCCTCGCCAAGGCAAAATCGGTGTCGCAGAAGGAGCGCGAAACACTGCTCGCCAAGGCGCGCGAGGAGTACGACGCGCTGCTGCACCGCGCGCGCAAGGACATCGACGCCGAGAAGGAAAAGGCGATCCAGGCGCTGCGGCGTGAGGCGGTAGACCTGTCCATCGCCGCGGCCTCGCGCGTGATCGAGGCGAACCTCGACACCGATGCGAACCGCAAGCTCGTCACGGAATTCCTCGAGAGCCTCGGCAAGGCGGAGAAGAAGAAGTGAAGAGCGTCACCGTCGCGCGCAATTACGCGGAGGCCTTGTTCGCCGCCGGCGCCCAGTACGGCGAGGTGCTGGACGCGGTGGCCGGCGCGATCCAGGCGGACCCGCGCATCGCCGCGGTGCTGGAATCGCCGCGCGTGTCCAAAGCCGCCAAGAGCCAGATCCTCGAACGCGCGCTCCAGGGCGAGGCGCCGAGCGAGTTTGTGCGGTTCCTGCAAGCAGTCGTGCGGCGCGGGCGCCAGGGGCTGCTCCTCGAGATAGCGCAGGAATATCAGGTGCTGTTAGATGTGAAGCTGAACCGCGTGCATGCCGGCGTCACACTCGCGAAAGAGGCCGATACCCGCACCCAGCAGCAAGTCGTGGATCGGCTCACCAAGACGCTGGGGCGCGAGGTGCGGGCCTACTTCCGGTCCGACCCCAGGATCCTCGGCGGGGTAGTGGTACGCGTCGGTGACAGGATTTTTGACGGCTCGGTGCGCCGGCGCCTCACAGCCCTGCAACGGCGGATGCTAACCGGCGAGTAGCTCGGGGGTAGTAACTCCCCTGATGATTCGCGCCACCGGATTCATTCACTCGATTTGCCTCGCCGGTTGCCTGGCGACGGCAGTTTCCTGCGACAATACCCCCGGCCCGCTGTTTCCCACTCTCGACCTGAGCCTCGCTTCGCAATTGGGAGAAAAGCGAGACTTCTTTGAAGGTGAACCGGTCTACGTCGCGTTCTCGCTGTCGAACCACGGGTCAGATACGATTTGGACCCGACCATTCTCATTCGTGATAGAGTGGTTCCTCGACGGAGAGCTCACCGATAGCGTGGGGAAGCCACTTTACAAGTTTGGCGGGATTGCGAGCTACTTTTTTCCTCCCAGCTACCGTGGAGAGCCGCTGGCGCCTGGAAGGCGGCGCTATCAGGTGTGGATGGTACAGGATCGTTGGGGCCTGTATCGAACGGATATGGTGAATACCTATGGCGGACACTACCTCCCGCCGGGACGGTATACGCTGCGGATGCACTTCCCGTTCGATCTCCCGCAGCGCCGAGTCCCACGAGTACTGTATGCAGATCCGATCACTTTCCGAGTCCACACCCGGACTGCGACTGAGGAGCAGTCATTTCAGAGACTGCAAGACCTCATGGCCCTTGCGTTTTCACGGGACACGGTGCAACGGGCCGCGTTCGGCGACTCATTGATGGCCAACGTGCAAAGTCGTTCAGCGGACGATCCGATCGTGCCGCTACTCATCACAGGCTGGGGCTGGGCCGTTGGATACTGGAAGGACAGCCTAAAACTTGACGAGCTGGTGAATGCCAGCAGCGCGGTAACACGAGCGCAGCGCGCCACGGCTGCCGGTGCCTACGCGGTCATCGGGGTGAATGAGCTTCGTCCGGCCGCCATTCCCGGTCTCGCGCGGGAGCTGGCCGGTTCGTTGGCAGGAGACGTCGCCGCAAGCCTCATCAATCACTGACAGGCGACGGTGGGCGTCTCGGTGTAGAATTCCGCAGGCTTGCTATCCCGGAGGCATTATGAAGGCTCTGCTGCTCGCAGCATTAGCGACCGTCTCCGCTTCCCCCGTCCTCGACAAGCCCCCCGTCATCAAAGAATGGCCTGTGCCCTGGGGCGATACCCGTCCCCGAGACCCGTACCTCGATCCGACTACGAACCGCATCTGGTTCTGCGGCCAGGCGGGCAACTACATCGCCTATTTCGTCCCGACGACCGGAGCGTTCAAGAAATACGACCTGCCGGCCGGCAGCGGGCCGCACAACCTGATCGTCGATAAGGCCGGCTTCGTGTGGTACTCGGGCAATCTGGCCGGCTACATCGGCCGGCTCGATCCCAAGGACGGCAGCATCAAGCAGTATCCGATCCCGGACAAGATGGTGCGCGATCCGCACACCATGGTGTTCGACAAGAACGGCGACATCTGGTTCACCGCGCAGGGCGGCAACGCGGTTGGACATCTGACAGTGTCGACCGGCGCGATCCGGCTGATCAAGGTCCCGACCGAGAACGCGCGCCCTTACGGGATCAAGCTGGATTCGAAGGGCCATCCCTGGTTCATGGAGTTCGGGACGAACAAGATCGCGACGGTCGATCCCGCCACGATGCAGCTGCGTGAGATCACGCTGCCGCGGCCGGAAACGCGGCCACGGCGCATGGAGATCACGTCCGACGACAAGATCTTCTACGGCGACTACGCCGGCGGATTCCTGGGCCGCTACGATCCCGCGACGGGCAAAGTCGATGAGTGGCAGCTGCCCGGTGGCGCGGACGCGCGGCCCTACGCGATGGTGCGGGACGACGAGGATCGCGTGTGGGTGGTCGAGACGTCGCGCCCGAACCGGTTCGTCTCGTTCGACGCCAAGACGCTGCAGTTCTCCGCGGAGACTGAGGTGCCGAGCGGCGGCGGCGTCGTGCGGCACATGTTCTACGATCCGGCGACCAAGGCGATCTGGTTCGGTACGGACAACAACACGATCGGGCAGGCGATTCTGCCCCCGCGGACGCCGCCCGCGCAGACGCCGTAGCGGTTCGATCGACGGGCCGGCCTTCACGCTCAAGCGGGTCATCGAACTTGATCACCCGCTTGCTTTCCTGCTTTCCTTTTTGGGTCTAGGATCGATGAGTGCTCGCTGGACTATTGATCTTCACCTTAGCCGGTGGCCGAACTAGGAAAATCAAGCAGGTGCCTTGAGGTGGCTCGATGGACTGGACGCTCCCCAGCGAGAACAACATGTCGTACTCGCGTAGCCATTGAGTCACGAAGCGAAAGGGCACCCTCCGCTGCGAACCTTGCCACGTCAATAAGACAACTGCTTCATCCGGTGGTGCGGAGCACTGCTCCCGCGCCTCCCGCTCCAAACCGGTTACCTGGAGCGTGGCACCGCGTGCGTGCTCGCGAGTCTCGTCCTCATCCAACGGCAGGCATGTTACCGTGAGAGTTTTTCCATCGGGCTTCCCCGAGCACCCAACCGGCTTCTTCATCATTGCCAGCAAACGCGAGGCTCCGTACAGTGAGCGGGGGACTCGGGACGGCAGGATAGCGTACGCGCGGGTGGACATTGCGCCCTCGGTGGTTGCTCGTAGCACTAGCAAGGCCGCTTGAGCGGCCCCCTGAGAGGCCTCGGCCGAATTCGGCTGTTGCCCTTCACGGCGGGCGCGTCGGTGATCCGAAGTTCCTGAGAGCGTGCATAAGAAAACTGCCGCAATGGCAAGACGCGTTGCCATCATCATTCAGGCCGCAGTGGTTACCTGAGCGGTCCGAGCACAGACTCGAAGAGGCGTGGTAGGTCGAGAGTGATCCGCGCCGCGTCAGGAGCTTTCCAAGCCAGCTCGCCGCTGAGAATCTCGGGCCGCACGTCCTCGGGCCGCCAGCGCTCGACGAGCCGCGCGTCGAGGTCCACGATCCAGTACTCTGCGACGCCGGCTCGCTGGTAGATCCGGCGTTTCGCGCCCCGATCACGCGCGGCCGTCCCCGCCGACAGGAACTCGATCGCGAGTACTGGGACGCCAACGTCGCGCCAGCGTTTGATCGTCTGCTGCGGGCTCTTGCGGATCACGAACAGATCAGGTTGAACGAGCGTGTGCGGACCCAGGATGATGTCGGCCGGGCTCGAGAGCAGTTCGAAGGTGGGATTCCCTTCAAGCTGTCTCCGGATCGCGAACGCAAATGCTCCGAGCAGCGCCTGGTGCGGATACTCCGGTGCCGGCGTCACGACGTGGAGGCCGTCGAGCAGCTCGTGGCGCAGGCTGTCTTTCGGGAGCGCGAGAAGCTCCTCGATGGTCGTAATCGGCGCTGGCGACGCGGGCATGGCCATAAGGTCGGTATCCTCGGCGCGAGAAAGCAAGTGGGCACTGGGAGAACGTCGGTGAGCAGGGCGGCGGGACGCGTATCCGGTTTGCGCCGCCGTCATCACTTTCCTGCGCATCCGCCCGACTTACCCTCGGCCGGGGGCCGGATATAATAGCGGCTCACTCGAACCGGAGCGCCGCAGTCATGTTCGCCCCCCGCCGTCTTGTTCTCGCGACGTGTCTCCTCGTGCTCGCGAGTTCAGCCGCCGCGCAACGACGTTCCTCTGCCGCCCCTGCCGTCCCTGCCGCCCTTTTCGATACGTCTCTCTACAACGCGCTCGAGTG
>WNGL01015992.1_pt1 | contig 11720 bp, 9 predicted proteins | sample 5400591 | NCBI WGS metagenome assembly WNGL01 (sample SAMN13153377, study PRJNA577476) | soil metagenome | isolation source: 80 cm soil or saprolite under Garry oak tree replicate 1 | place: USA:California | collected 2016-06-15
TTTGGATAGTGGTGTCGATCCGCGTGGACATCAAATCCATCCGTTCGATTTGCGGTTTGAGGTGCTTCGGCAACTGGCCGCTCAGGCGCGAGAGGTCCAGTTTCAAGCCGGTCAGCGCCTGGCCCAGCTCGTCGTGCACTTCCCGCGCGATGCGCGTCTGTTCCTCCTCCCGCACGTATTGCAGATAGACCGAGAGGGCGCGCAACTGCTCGTGCGATTTGCGCAGCCCCTCTTCGGCTCGCTTCCGTTCGGCCCGCTCCTGGGCTTCCCGCAAGGCGCGCTGGACCGAGGGCACCAGGCGTGAAAGCCGGGTTTTGATCACATAGTCGGTGGCCCCGTGTTTGAGCGTTTCAATCGCCACCTCTTCGCCGAGAGTGCCGGTCACAAAAATGAACGGAACCTCCGGACATTTTTTCTGCGCGATGGCCAGCGCCTTGTAACCATCGAACGACGGCAGCTCATAGTCCGATAGGATCACGTCGGGCGGCCTTGCCTCAAGCTCGCGCACGTAGTCCGGTTTGGTTTCGACTCGCCGGTTGGAGGATGGAATGCCCCCTTCGCGCAGCGTGTGCGCGATCAGTTCGGCATCCGTCGCGTTGTCCTCAAGCATCAAGATGCGAATCGCTTTCTTCACCAGGGAAGTTTAACCAGCGTTCGTTCCGCGAACTGTCCCGGGCCGAATCCGGCCCGAACACGAGTCGCTTCCAGGACCGCCGCTCTGACCGGCCGCGGGCTCAAGGAGCGAGCGCCACGGGCTGCGGCGCGCTCTCGAGGATAATCTCCGGCGGCGGCTCGTTCGTGGCCGTCCAAAAAAGCCCAATGGCCTGGATGGTCTTGACGAACTGCTGAAAATCCACCGGCTTGACCACGAAGGCGTTCACCCCGAGCTGGTAGCTCTGCGTCACGTCCGCGGTTTCGACGGAGGAGGTGAACATGACGACCGGAATCGTTCTCAATTCGGCGTCGCCCTTGACGCGGCGCAATACTTCTAGTCCGTCCACCTTCGGCATCTTCAAGTCGAGCAGCACGACGAGCGGATGGCCCGGTTGCCGCGCGTGAAACTTTCCGCGCTGATACAAGTAGTCCAGCGCCTCCTCGCCATCTTCCACCACCACGACGTCGTTGGCGACTTTGTTCACGGCCAGCGCCCGGCGCACCATGTCCACGTCCGTGGCGTTGTCGTCCGCCAGGAGAATGTACCCGGTTTTGTCCATATTAGCCCCCGTTTTCTGTGCGACCCCCGTTTTCTTTGGGTAGCGAAAAATAAAACGTCGCGCCCGCATCGACGGCCCCTTCGGCCCAAGTCCGCCCCCCGTGCCGTTGAATGATGCGCCGGACGTTGGCCAGTCCGACGCCCGTCCCTTCAAACTCGGCGGGGCGGTGCAGCCGTTGAAAGACCCCGAAGAGCTTATGGGCGTATTCCATGTTGAAGCCGACGCCGTTGTCGCGAATGTAGAACACGAATTCCTTTTTGGTATCGATGAACACGACCTCCCTTTCCGAGTCGAGACAGCCGATTTCGATGCGGGCCGGCTGCCGCGGGCGGGTGTACTTCAGGGCGTTGGAGATCAAATTGATGAGCACTTGGCGCAGCAGCGAGGGATCGCCGCGCACGTTCGGCAAATCGCCGACGATCCATTCGATCTGCCGCCCCTCCATCTCCCGTCGCAGGCCTTGCTGCGCGGTCCGGACCAGTTCGGCGAGGTTGACCGTCGTTTTGCGCAGTTCCGCGCGGCCAAGGCGCGAAAACTCCAGCAAATCATCAATCAGTTTGCCCATCTGCTGGGCGGCGCCAGCGATGGTTTCCAGTTTGTGCCGGCTCTCCGCGTCGAGACGGTCGGCGGCGCTTTGTTCGAGCATCTCCACAAAGGCGTTGATGTGCCGCACCGGGGTGCGGAGGTCGTGCGAAACCGAGTAGCTGAACGCTTCGAGTTCCCGGTTGGCGGCCTGGAGCTCCGCCGTGCGCTCGACCACCCGCTGTTCGAGTTCGGCGTTCAATCGGCGAATCTCTTCCTCGGCTTTTTTCTGGGCGGTCATGTCGTGCGCCACTTTGGAAAACCCGCGGAGTCGGCCCGCTTCATCGCGCAGGGCTGTGACGATCCCGTGGGTCCAAAATCGCGACCCGTCCTTCCGCACGCGCCAGCCTTCGTGGAGCGCCTGGCCTTCCTCGGCGGCCCGCCGCAGGGCCTCGCTCGGCACGCCGCCCGCAACGTCTTCAGGCGTGAAAAACAGGCTGAAGGGTTTGCCAATAATTTCCTCCGGCCGATACCCTTCCAGGTGTTCGGCGCCGGCGTTCCACGTGGCGACGCGCCCTTCGCCGTCCAGCATGTAAATCGCGTAGTCTTTGACCTCCTCGACCAGCATCCGAAAACGCTCCTCGCTTTGCCGCAGCGCCGCTTCCGCCTGCTTGCGCGCCGTGAGGTCGTGGATGAACGTCGTAAAGGCCGGCGGTTCGCTTCCGGGAATGCGCGTGATGGCCAGTTCCACCGGGAACTCCACGCCGTCGGCCCGCCGAACGCTCAATTCGATCGGCCGGCCCAGCAGACTGCCCGCGCCGGTCATCAGGTAATCCGCCAGGCCGGGCAGATACGTTTCCAGCAGCGCGGGCGGCACAATCAGTTCGTCCATAGAACGGCCGAGCGCGTCGTCGCGGCGGTAGCCGAACATTCGCTCCGCCGCCGGGTTCCATTCCTGCACTTTGCCTTCGTGGTCAATCGAAATAATCGCATCCAGCGCGCTCTCCAGAATGGCGGCCTTGCGCGCCTCGCTTCGGCGCAGGGCATCGTCCGCTTTTTTGTGCGCGGTCAAATCGCGAATGAGCAATTGGTGGGCCGGCTGCTCCTGGAACGTCAGCGCCGTGGCCGACATCTCCACGTCGATCGCAACGCCATCCAGCCGCGCCATGGTGGCTTCCAGAAAAGGAGCGGGCGGGCCGCGCTCGCGCAATTGCTGGATTCGGCTCAGCGCTCGGTGCCGCTCCGCCGGCGCGAAGAATGGCGGCAATAACTGGCCGATGATTTGTTCCCGGCCGGCCGCGCCCAACAAGCCAACGGCGGCCGCGTTCACGAAAGCGATCCGGTCATCGGCGAGGACAACGAGCAGCGCCACGGGACAATGTTCCACCAACTGACGCCAGCGCTCTTCGCTCACGTGCAACGCTTCCTCGGCCTTTCTCCGCTCGGTGATGTCGCGGGTCACTTGGGCGAAGCCGCCCAACTGGCCGTCCGCCCCGCGCAAGGCGGTGATGACGACATTGGCCCAGAATTGCTCGCCGCTCCTGGCCACGAGCCAGCCGTCCTCTTCAAATCGGCCTTCCGCCGCCGCCATTCGCAACGCCAGTTCGTGCCGGCCCGCTTTGAGGTCTTCGGGAGTGTAAAAACGGGAGAAAGGCTGGCCGAGGATTTCCTCGCTCCGATAGCCGTTGATCCATTCCGCCCCGGCGTTCCAACTGGTCACGCGCCCTTTGGGATCGAGCATGAAAATCGCGTAATCCTCGCCCGCTCCTCCGCCTCGAGCAATGCCCGTTGCACCGCCGGCGCCAGCTTGGACATCCGGTCTTTCAGCACGTAATCGGTGGCGCCGCTCTCGAAGGTGTCGATCGTCGTCTCTTCTCCCAGTGCTCCCGTGACGAAGATGAACGGCACGTCGGGACACTTGTCCTTGGCAATGGCCAGCGCCGTGAAGCCATCGAAACCGGGCAGCCCGTGGTCCGAGAGAATCAAATCCGGCCGGTGATGTTGCAGCTCGTGGAGGAAGGCCTCCTTGGTTTCCACGCGTTTGGAACGAAAATTAAACCCGCCCCGCCGCAATTCATGGTTGATCGCCACCACGTCGGTGGCGACATCTTCCACAACCAAGATGCGTATCTCTTTCTTCACGGGCGCATTCCGCAGCCATCACAATATTGACCCGAAAATAGATATACACAATTCCGCCGTTTGGTTGAAATAGGGTAAAGACCTCATATCACCAAGGGCACAACCCCAGCAGCGCCCTGGAAAATTTCCTTCCCCGTGGCCGTGCCTGCGGCGGTGACACCACGATTGGCCCCAAATCCACGCCCACGCTCCGAAAGCGGTGCCTCACCCCACAAGCGCGACCGCGAAGGCATTTTCCCTGCGGATGGACCGCGGCATCGCTGGCAGAAGTGGCCGAAGGGGCAACCCCGCGCGCCTTCTTCCACTTCGCCGAGGGGCAGTGGCCCGGCGTGCGGCTCCGTCCGAACGGCCAGCCGCAGCGGCTCCGAAGGTGCTGATGCGATGGATCCACTCCAATCCAGTCCAAAATAAAAGGCGCCGCCTTGCCGCGCTAAGTGATAAAAGTGATACGAACCGCCGCTTTGGAGCCTCCGCCGCCAAATTTCTCACAGCGAGAAATTTGCTATCTCCCTCGCCCAGAAGAACTTAGCTCGATGTATCAGATAACTCTTTACAATGCCGCCGGCTGTCTGGTACCCTCACCCCATGTGGACTTCCGCTCGACCCTTGCGCATGACTCCGGCACAAAAAACGCAGTTGCAAGCCTGGGTCCGCGCCGAGACGACGCCGCGCAAGATCGCCCTGCGCTCCCGGATTTGTTTGCTGGCCCACAAGGGAAAAGCCAACCGCCAAATCGCCCGTCAGCTTGGCACCACCAGGCCCACGGTATTGCTTTGGCGCGCGCGCTTCGCCGCGACGGGGCCGCCGGGCTTGGAACGTGAGCCCCCGCGAAGGCCCAGCCGCCAAAGGCTCGCTGAGCAAAGGATGAAGCGAATCGTCAACACCACCCGCCAAACCCCGCCGCCGGCCGCGGCGCGTTGGACCACCCGCGCGCTGGGCCGCCGCTTACGCGTCGGCCACGCGACCGTGGCGCGAGTTTGGGACCGCTACGGGCTGCAACCCCATCGAGCTCGGTCCTTCAAGCCGTCTCCCGGCCAGCCCTCCGCGGAAAAACTCACTGACCTCGTGGGACTCTATTTCAACCCGCCCGACCAGGCGCTGGTGCTCTGTGTCGATGATGAAGCACCGATCCAGCCGCTGGCCCGGAGGCGATCCGGACGGTCCCTGAAACCCGGCCGGCGCGGAGCGATGACCCGCGATCAGGTGCGGCGCGGGACCACCCGGCTTTTAGCCGCCCTTGATTCGTTGCAAGCCGTGGTCATTGGCCGCTGCTTTACTCGGCCCCGACACGAGGAGTTCCTGCTATTTCTGCGCCGGATCGACCGTGAAACTCGCCACGCGCGACAACTCCATTTAATCACCGATCATTCCCCGACCCACGAACACCCCAAGGTGCTACCCTGGTTACAGCGCCACCCGCGCTGGCGGCTTCATTTCACCCCCGCGAGTTCTTCGTGGCTCAAACTGATCGAGCGCTGGTTTGGACAAATGGCCCGGCAACGGCTCGGCCGCGGCACGCTCAAGAGCGCCAACGCCCTGAGCGCAACCATCCACCGCCGCCTCCGCCCTAAAAACCGAACTCCCGCGCCCTTCGTCTGGACCCGGTGAGCCGCGGCGATCGGCGCGACGGATTAACCGCGGCTAACGCGGATGGAATAGCATGCCCGATTGCGGGAAATAGAGCACGCTTCCAGCCTGCTGGTTTGTGGGGCATCCTGCCCCAAGTTCCCGAAAAGGGGTCAGTTAATAAGATCGTACTATTGTATTGACGACGGCGGGGCAGTTTCCTTACCCTGCCTTAATGGCTCGGAAGTTGCGCATCCAATATCCCGGCGCGATTTATCATGTGATGAGTCGCGGCGACCGGCGCGAGCCGATTTTTGCCGATGACCAGGACCGGCAGCGGTTTCTGGCAGCGCTCACGGATGCCTGCCTGAAGACCGGCTGGCAGGTGCAAGCCTATTGCCTGATGAATAATCACTTTCACCTGGTAATCGAAACGCCCCAGCCCAACCTGGTGGCGGGTATGAAGTGGTTGTTGGGCACTTATACCAGCCGCTACAACCGACGGCACAAGGAGTTTGGGCATTTGTTCAGCGGGCGATATAAGGCGCTCCTGGTGGATGGGAGCGGCCGTGGCTACCTCAAGACGGTCTGTGATTATGTGCATTTGAACCCGGCGCGGACGAAGTTGCTGAAGCCGGAGGCGCCGCTGTCGGCTTTCGCCTGGAGCAGCTATCCGCAGTATTTGGGCGCGCCCGCGCGCCGTCCGGCGTGGCTGCGGGTGGACCGGTTGTTGGGGGAGTGGGGCATACCCAAGGACAGCGTGGCGGGGCGGCGGGTGTTTGGAGAGCGGATGGAGTGGCGGCGACGGGAGCATGTGGACGGGGAATTCAAGCCGGTGGAGCGGGGCTGGTGTCTGGGGGGAGAGGCGTTTCGGCGGGAGTTGTTGGAGCAGGTGAGCACGCGGCCTGGGCCGAGCCATTTTGGGGAGGCGGTGCAGGAGGCGGAGGAGGCGCGGGCGGAGCGTTTGGTGGTGGAGTGTCTGAAGCGGGTGAGGTGGAGCGAGGCGGCGTGTAGGGCACGGAGCAAGGGCGAGCCGAGGAAGGTAAAGCTGGCGCAGGAGTTACGTTCCAGGACGACGATGCCGCTGGCCTGGATCGCGGAGCGGTTGAGCATGGGCAGCCGAGGCTACCTGGCTTGGCTGCTGCAACGGGACCGAAAGGGTCGGCCAGTTCAATCGAATAAACAACGTTTGCTGAACATATGATATGACAATCTCATTAACTGACCCCTTTCTAAAAACCACCGCCCCGCGCCCTTCGTCTGGACCCGGTGAGCCGCGGCGATCGGCGCGACGGATTAACCGAGGCTAACGCGGATGGAATAGCATGCCCGACTGCGGGAAGTAGGGCAAGCTTCCAGCCTGCTGGTTTGTGGGGCATCCTGCCCCAAGTTCCCGGAAAGACGCGATATTCGAACACCCAGGCACGGCTCGAAGCCGCTCGAACTGGCAGGCGGGGATCCCTACCCTATGGCGCCGGACATCTTGCGCCGTTGAATTAAGAGCCTGTTTTAAAAAGTCCCTCCGGCGACGTATTGGGTCGCCGCCTCCTGGGTTCACTCGTCCGCGGCAAGGCCGTGCGCGGCGCCTCGAAAATCCGCCGCGTGCCCAACGGCGAAGTGCGTCAGCCCGCCCAGCCCTTCGCAATATTTCGACGCGCCGCGCTGCATCAAGCCGAAGCGCTCGACGAGCCCGCGCAGCCAGTTCGGAAAGCGGTTGGTGAATTTCAGTTCCAGAATCACCACCTCGCCAAACGGGCGCGCGGCATGGCTCATCTCCGTGCTGAACGTGGGTTGCGTGCGCCGCTCGGCCTGCACTGGGCGGTCGAACGTTACCCGCACCGCGTCGCTCACCGGGTCCACGTAAGCTTCGCGCAAGTAGGCGACGTGCGCGGCCGGGTGCGCGCCCAACCGCGAGGCCAGGTCGAGAAAGTTCTGGATGGCCACGAGCTGCTTTCCGTCGGGTTGCAGCAGGTGCCCGGGCTCGGGCAGGTGTCCGGCGAGCAGCCAGTGCACGGCCTCTTTGCGGACGCCGCCACGCTGCTTGAGGATGCAATTGTTCACCCGGCGTTTGATTTCAAAGAACACCGGCGAGTCCGGATGGTCATCGTAAAAGCGCAGGCGCAACTTGTAGCGGTTCTTGGCGCCATTGATGGTTGCCCAAAAGGTGTCCAGGATGTCGGAGTCCAGGTAGAGGCTGTGCACGGGGTAGCTGTAGCGCGGCTTGCCGACGCCGTTCTCATCGAATTCGAGGTGCTCGCTCACAAACTCGCGCGCCGCCTGCGCCTGGCCTTCGCTCAGAATGTACTTCAGCTCGAAGCGCTGTCGTTGCATCCGGTCTCTGGCCATCGGGTCGAGTCCTGGGTTCAGTGCTCCGGCGTGGCCGGGGGCCCCTGCGCGCTCCCCGCGGGCGCTTCCTTTCCTCGCGCCCATGGCGCCCGCTCGCGCAGCCGCTGCAGCCAGCGCCGCGCCCATGCAAATTCAATCGCCAGAATCGCCAGCCCGGCCGGCAGGACAATAAAGGCCGGACCGGGCAACACCACCAACGCGAGGCCCAGCGCAAGCACGGCGCCGCCCACGACGAGAATCCCGGCGCGTTTGATGGGTCGCAGCGAAATCATACCGTCGCCGATGGGCTTGACCAACGCGTTCTGGAGATGGGTTGCTGGCGATTGGACTTAATGCGCGCGGCTTGTTTGGTTTTGCGCCGATCAATTTGCTTTTCCAGGCGCCGGCACGCCTTGCCCCACGCGGCCTCGAGCGTGTGGTCGGTGTTGAGGCTAAAGAAATGGAATTGGATGTTCACGGGGTCCGTCAGCGGTTCAGGTTGTTCATCGTTCGATTCGCTCGCGCCGCTTGTGGGACGAGGCGTGCTCGCTTCGGTTGGCACGGCGGAACGCAGAGTTGGAGAGGGACGGCAGCGGCGCATCGGGTGTGCCCCCACTCGACTGGTTCCACGCCGTGCCGCACTTCCCTCTCCCTTGGGCAAAACCGGACCGGGCGCGGGTTCGCCAAGACACACGAGTGGAGGACTCGGTTTGGCGGGTGCGAACCCGCTGTGTTCGTTTCTTCGCCCGGTGTTCGTTCGCGATTCCTCCCTGTGGGTAAGGAAAGCCAATGCAAGCGGAAGTAAACGATCGAGCCAATGAACGCGGGCACGCCCGCCGGCACAAGCCGTAGTGCCAGCAAGCAGAGCGCCGCCGCCAGTAACGCTGCCCTCGTCAAACGACCAGGCGCTGAAATCTTTCAAGACCCTTTCGTTTTTCATCCGGCGATGGCCCTTCCTGGCACTGCTTCGATTCTGCAGTTGCCGCGTGTTTCATTTTCCACGGAGACCCGGCTATAGACTATTACGATTTTTCGATTGGACTTTTAGGTTTAAGCGAATGAAACTGGGGAGCATGGAATTCCTGAACTATCACCACTTGCGCTATTTCTGGGCGGTGGCGAAGGAAGGCGGCTTGACCAAGGCCGCCGTCAAGCTCCACGTTTCGCAGCCCACCATCAGTGCGCAGATTCAGGCGCTCGAAGGCGCGCTCGGTGAAAAACTGCTTCGCCGCGCGGGCCGCAATTTGGTCCTGACCGAAGCCGGCCATCAGGTACTGAGCTATGCCGAAGAGATTTTTTCCCTCGGCGAAGACTTGATGAACTTGGTAAAGCAGCAGCCCACCGCGCGACCCTTGCGCCTGAATATCGGCGTCGCGGACGCGCTGCCCAAGCAGATTACCTACACGATCCTCAAGCCCGTGTTTCACCTCGACCGGCCGGTGCAGATTTCGTGCTGGGAAACCAAGGTCGCGGACTTGCTTGCACAAATGGCGGCGTATCGGCTGGACCTGGTGCTGGCGGACGAACCGGCTTCGAGCCAGAGCGTCCATGTCTTCAACCACCTTTTAGGCGAATGCGGCGTGACCTTCTGCGCGGAGGCAAAACTGGCGGGAAAACTCAGGCATGATTTTCCCGAGTCGCTGAACGGAGCGCCAGCGCTGTTGCCGATGTCCCACTCGGGGTTACGCCGCTCGCTGGAGAAGTGGTTTCACGCTACCGGCATTCGGCCGCGGTTGGTCAGCGAGTGCGAGGATCCTGCGTTCATCCAGGTCCTCGCTTTCCACGGCCTGGGTTTCATGCCCGTCGCTTCGCTCGTGGAGAAGGAAGCCACCATGCGGTTTGGTTTTAGGGTGATTGGCCGAACGAACGCGTGCCAGCAACAATTCTACGCCATCACCCCCGAGCGCAAGCTCACGCATCCGGCCGTGGCCGCCATCACTTCCGGCGCGCGCAGCCGGCTGTCCGCCAAGCGTTGATTGGCTTTCAACCAAACCGAACCTCATCGGCGGAACTGAAACAGCGGATTTTGGCGGCGATTGCCTCCGAAATTCCCGTCCCTCTCCCACGCGAACAACGCCGCATCGTCTTCACCAGGACACCTCTGCTCGATTTGCGGGCCGCGTTAAGCACGGTGTAGCGCGCGGTTCGGCCTATCCGCGTCCATCCGCGTAATCAGCGGTTCGCCTGTCCTGCATCCCGATGCGGCCTCGGCAAACCCACCTCACAGCGGATCCAGGATGGTCACCACTCCGGAGTTGACCAGGCCAAGGTCGTAGGCGGCATCCGCCGAAAGGGTCAGAATAACCAGTTCGTCGGCTTCGAGAAGCACGTGATCGTCAATCGGCACAATCAGCACCGTCGCTTCGGAGGCGCCCGCCGCAAACTCAACGGAACCGCTCAGCGTCTGGTAATCGACTCCGTTTATGGCGGTGCCGCTAAGCGTGTAATGGGCCGTCAGCGTCGAGCTTAGGTCGCCGGTGCGGCTGATGGTGCACACTCCCGGCGTCGTGCTTTGCTCCGAGGTCACCGAGACCGTTACGCTCACCGTCAATATCGGCTTCGGCGGCGGCGCGGTCACGTGGATGACCACGCTCGCGCTGCTGGTCGCGCCGCCGCTGCCAGTGACCGTCAGCGTGGCCGTGAAATCACCGGCGCTGGTGTAAGTGTGTGATGGATTCTGGACCGAGCTATGCGCCGAACCGTCGCCGAAATTCCAATTCCAGGCCGTGATCGTGCCGCTGGACTGGTCGGTAAACTGCACCGTCAACGCGGCCTGCCCGGAAGTCGGATTGGCCGTGAAGCTGGCCGAAGGAGGCGGCGGGGGCGCGGTGACGTGGATGACCACGCTCGCGCTGCTCATGGCGCCACCGCTGCCGGTGACCGTCAGCGTCGCCGTGAAATCACCGGCGCTGGTGTAAATGTGCGACGGATTTTGTACCGAGCTATGCGCCGAACCGTCGCCGAAATTCCAATTCCAGGCCGTGACCGTCCCGCTGGATTGGTCCGTAAACTGAACCGTCAGCGCGGCCTGCCCGGAGGTCGGATTGGCCGTGAAGCTCGCCGAAGGAGGAGGAGGCGGAGCGGTCACGTGGATGATCACGCTCTTGCTGCTGGTCGCCCCGCCGCCGGTGACCGTCAACGTGGCCGTGAAATCACCGGCGCTGGTATAAGTATGCGATGGATTCTGAACCGAGCTATGCGCCGAGCCGTCGCCGAAATTCCAATTCCAAGCCGTGACCGTGCCGGTGGATTGATCGGTGAACTGCACCATCAATGGCGCCTGGCCGGAGGTCGGATTGGCCGTGAAGCTGGCCGAAGGAGGAGGCGGCGGCGCGGTGACGTGGATGACCATACTCTTGCTGCTGTTGGGGTTGCCGAAGCAGGAAACGATCAGCGTGACCGTGAAATCCCCAGCGCTGGTGTAAGTATGAGACGGATTCTGAATGGAACTGTGCGCCGAGCCATCGCCGAAATTCCAATCCCAGGCCGTGACCGTGCCGGTTGACTGGTCGGTGAACTGCACCGTCAACGGGGCCTGCCCGGAAGTCGGGTTAGCCGTGAAGTTGGCGGAAGGAGGCGGTGGAGCGGTCACGTGGATGACCGTGCTCTTGCTGCTGGTGGCGCCACCGCTGCCGGTGATCGTCAGCGTGGCCGTGAAGTCACCCACGCTGTTGTAAGTGTGCGACGGATTCTGAACCGAGCTATGCGCCGAACCATCGCCGAAATCCCAATTCCAAGCCGTGATCGTGCCGGTGGACTGATCGGTGAATTGCACCAGCAGCGGCCCCTGCCCGGAGGTCGGATTGGCCGTGAAGTTGGCGGTCAAAGTCGGCGGCGGCGGGCCGGTCACGTGTATGAGTGCGCTCTTGCTGCTAGTGGCGCCGCCGCTGCCGGTGATCGTCAGCGTGACCGTGAAGTCGGCCGCGCTGTTGTAAGTGTGCGACGGATTCT
>WNGL01021757.1_pt1 | contig 11720 bp, 12 predicted proteins | sample 5400591 | NCBI WGS metagenome assembly WNGL01 (sample SAMN13153377, study PRJNA577476) | soil metagenome | isolation source: 80 cm soil or saprolite under Garry oak tree replicate 1 | place: USA:California | collected 2016-06-15
CCGCCTGCCGCGCCGTTACCTTCTCCAATGCGGAATCGATCAAGTTGATGGCCTCATCGTACTCGCCAGCCTTGAAGGCCAAGCTCGCGGTTGACAGGAGCAGGTCAACTGGCGCGCCAGAGGGCCTCAGAATCGGAGTAGGCTTGGCCAAAGCAAGCTCCAACTTTCTCGAGCCAAGTTCAAACCTTCGTGTGTCGAACGATGGCTTGTTTTGTTCAGTCGCGAGAAACAGTCGCGCTTTGTCGAGATTTTCCCGCGCTCGTTGAAAATCCGGCTTTAGCTCCAGTGCTTTCTCATAGTCCGCGATAGCTCCTTCAAAATCCTTTAGGACACTCTTTGCTAAGCCGCGGTCAAAATAAAGTGTCGCATCTCTCGGATCGAGCTCGATGGCTCGGTCGAAATCTAGGATTGCGCCATTGAGATCGCGCCTTTGAATTCGAAGCCGTCCGCGAGTGGCATACGGCGCTTTGCTTTTAGGATTTGCATCAATCGCTTTATTGAAGGCGTCCATCGCCTCATCAAGATGTCCACTCTTTACTGCGAGAATCCCAAGAGTGTGGTGGGCGATTGAATTGCTCGGATCTAGCTTGAGCGCTTTTAACGAGTCTGCTCTAGCCCCCTTCGTATCGCCTTCGTGTTGCCTCACGTTGCCTCGGTAAGCAATCGATGACGCATCATAGGGATTCAGCTTGATCGCTTTATCGAAATCCGCCAAAGCCCCCGCGAGATCGCCTCTGGATACACGAAGGTTTCCGCGGGAAATGTAAGGCTTTTCGTACCATGGCGCAGCCTTAATCGCCAGATCGTAATTGCTCCAGGCGCCTCCGAACTCTCCACGTTTCTCGGCAATTGCTCCCAGCGTCGAGTAAGCGATTGCGTTCAACGGGTCCAATTCAATCGCCTTGTTGGCGTCCTCGAATGCGCGTTCCAAATCGTTTTCGCTAAAGTAAATTCGAGCACGAACCCCATATGCATAAGAGTTGCTCGGTGATAATTCAATCGCCTGATTTTCGTCAGTGATTGCAGCATCAAAGTCGTACATACTTAATCGCTGCGCCCCACGAACTGCGTAAGCTAAGCTATAATTCGGATCGATTGCGATCGCGGAGTCGCAGGCGTCAAATGCCTCTGCGAAACTCCCCTTTCTCTCCAACACTAGAGCCGACATACACAGTGCGTCGAGATTGCGTGAATCGAGTGCGAGAGCTTGGCGGCAGTCTGCCAAGACTCATGGCGCGGGCAAAAAACGCCTCCCGCATGTGCGGTTTCAATTTAATCGCTTTACTGTAGTCTTCGATGGCAGCGTCGAATTGACCGAAACGAGCCCGCAAAAGCCCGCGACCAAGATAGGCCTTTACGCAACGGTCATCCTCCTTTATCGCTCTACCGTAGTCTTCGACTGCGCCCTTGATGTCACCTCGGGCGGCGCGTTCATCTCCTCGCATGGCTAGAGTGTCAGTCGAGATCTTCTGATCAGCGGCGAATGACAACTGAGCGTAGGTGGCGAAGAGCGCGACGACGTTCACTAATCGGATCCGTTGAGTACAGATTAACCGACAGACACCACTCTCAGCTGCACGGAAACGGGCCATTATTCTGCGTTCGGCTCCTGCGCATGACATGAACACTTTTTTCGCTTCAAACGTCAAGGCGAAACCGTTGCCTTGCGGACCGTTGTTGCACAATCAAGCCGCTACAGAGGAGTGCCCGAGCCAAAAGCTAATGGCGCGCAAGCGTTGTCTTCACGACGCATGATCGCTAGACTGGCGCGCGTAACTGCACAGCATGAGTTGCTTTGATTATTACAATATTGAAGAGCTTCTCACGGATGAGGAGCGCCAAGCGCGCAATCGGGCGAGACGGTTTGTGCAGGAGGAAGTCTTGTCCGAAATCGTTCCTTGCCATCGTGCGGGCAAATTTCCGGAACATCTCATCCCGCGAATGGGCGCGCTGCATTTTTATGCGCCGTATCTGAAAGAACACGGCTGCGCGGGCGTGAGCTACACCGCGTATGGCCTGATCATGCAAGAATTGGAACGCGCAGATTCGGGCCTGCGCTCGCTCGCGTCCGTGCAGGGCGCGCTCGCAATTCAGGCAATCCACTCCTTCGGATCACCGGAGCAACAGGCGCGTTGGCTGCCGGCTCTCGTATCGGGGAAGCGTATCGGTTGTTTTGCGCTAACAGAACATGGACACGGTTCGGATCCTGGCGGGATGGAAACGCGCGCCAGGCGCGATGGTGACCATTACATTTTGAATGGCAGCAAGTGCTGGATCGGTAATGCGTCGATCGCGGACGTCAAAGTTGTCTGGGCGAAAGATGACGATGGCCGCGTGGGCGGATTTGTGGTCGAGAAAGACGCGCCCGGATTTCGCGCACAGGACATCGAGGGAAAATTCAGTCTGCGCATGTCGCGCACGTCGGAGTGCTGGTTTGAAAACTGCCGAATACCTGCCGAGGCCCGCTTGCCAAAGGCAGAGGACCTTAAGGCGCCGTTATCGTGTCTGACGTACGCGCGCATTGGCATCGCGTGGGGCGTCATTGGTGCAGCGATTGATTGCCATGAAACAGCGCTGGCTTACGCCAAATCACGCGAACAATTTGGGCGACCGATTGCCAGTTTCCAATTGGTGCAACAAAAACTCGTCTGGATGGTGCAGGAAATTACGAAGGCGCAATTATTGGTGCTGCGGCTCACGCGTCTGATGGAAGCTGGTGAGGCGCGACCTGCGCAGATTTCGCTGGCGAAACGCAACAACGTCTGGATGGCGCTGCGATGCGCGCGCAAGGCGCGTGACATCCTCGGCGCCGCGGGAATCACAGATCGATACTCCGTTATCCGGCATTTGATGAACCTTGAGAGCGTCTCGACCTACGAAGGCACTCACGATATCCACACGTTGATTGTCGGTCGCGATATCACGGGGATCGATGCGTTTGGCGGATGATAAAGAGAATGTCATTCTGAGCCGTCCGTTCGACTCACTTCCTTCGCGCAGCACAGGCTCCGACGGCGAAGGATCTCACGACAGGTTTGAGAAGTAGGCGAGGTCCCTCCCGCCTTCGCTAAAGCTACGGCGTGGCAGGCGCTCCGCTCGGGATGACAGAACAGAGGGATTAGTTAGATTAAACTATGAGTGAGTCAGTTTATATCCTCGGCGGCGGGCGCACGGATTTTAAGCGCAATTTGAAGAAGGAAGGGAAGACGATCCGGCACATCATTATCGAGGCTGGCAAAAAGGCGATCGACGATGCGAAGATTGATCCCGCGGAGATTCAGGCGGGCGCGGTTGGCAATTTCAATGCGGGGCAATTCACGAAACAGTTGCAACTCGGCGCGTTTATTCCGGAGATCGATCCGAAATTGCGCGGCATTCCCACGATGCACACTGAAGCGGCGTGCGCGTCCGGCGCGCTGTCGGTGCTGCTCGGCGCGGAATGGATCATAGGCGGGTTTTATGACGTCGTGCTTGTCGTGGGCGCGGAACAGCAGAAGACGATGTCGTCGCTCGATGGCTAGGATGTGCTCGGCGCGGCTGCCGATTATCACAACGAAAAACCGGAGTATGGCGATTTCATGTTCCCGAAATTGTTCGGACGCATCGCGCAGATCTACATCGACAAATACGGCGCGACCGAAGCAGACCTTGCGCGAGTGGCATGGAAAAACTATGCGCACGCCAAATTGAACCCACTTGCCCAAATGCGCGACGCCGATCTCACTTTCGATTGCGCCTCGCAAGTTTCAGACAAAAACCCAAGCGTCGCTCCGCCGCTCAAAGTTTCCGATTGTTCGCAGATCACCGATGGCGCGGCATCGGTTGTTCTGGTCTCGGGAAAGTATCTGGACAAAATCGGCCGCGACCGGAGCAAGACTGCGCGACTGTTTGGTTACGGTCACACGACCGATTATTTGCCGCTCGACAAAAAGGATGCACCAACGTTTTCAATCGCGCGCAAAGCGGCCGAGAAAGCTTTTCGCATGGCAAACCTGACGCCGCGCGATCTGCAAGGTGCCGAGGTACACGATTGCTTTTCCATCACTGAAATTGTCGCCTACGAAATTCTCGGCCTCGCCGAGCCGGGCAAAGGCGTGCAGCTTGTAAAAAGCGGCGCGACGACGTTGCCGCAGGTGCGTCCGGAAAAATCGAAAGCGCCATTCGAGATTCCGGTGAACACAGGCGGCGGCCTGATTGGGGACGGCCATCCTGTAGGCGCGACCGGTGTTCGCCAGGTTTTCGAAGCGTATCAGCAGCTCACGGGACAGGCCGGCGCACGCCAAATCGAGAACGTGAAAAGATTTCTCACGTTTAACATGGGCGGCAGCCTGACGACTTCGGTCGCCATGATTTGGGGCCGCGGCTGATCCCGCGGTGATCATCGCGATCACCGAGATTCTTTTTGGCCTTCTCAAGTCCAAAATGCGATCCATGCACGTTTCCTAAATTGTGACCTCGCTTGCAATCGAAGAACTGCCCGCTGCGGTAAAGGAGGACGTAGAGGACTACCTCGAGAACCATCCGCTAAGTCCGGCCGCGCGGCTGCGGCCGCGGATAGGATTGGTCGAGGACATCTGGCTAGCCTTTATCGGGTCGAAGCTGCGAACAGGCGCCAGTGGACTGGGATCGACACCCCGTGACGCACTGGAAGATTTCAACCGGCACTTCATGGAACCTCTTATTTCGTCAAACGGCTCAGAACCACATTAGGCTGCAGATTTAACGACTTAGTGGTTCAGCGATTCGACGATTCACATGAAAGTTCCCTTCACGCTCGGGGAGGTTGGCCACTTTGGTTTAGCCGTGCGCGATCCGAAGAAGAGCGCGAAATGGTTCGAGAGCGCGTTGGGATTGCGCAAGGAATTCGATTTCGAAAATGGCGTCGCCGTTGGCAACGACTATGTGACGATCGCGTTCTTCAAAGGAAAACCATCGCCTGAAACGATTGATCATATGTCGTTCCATTTGCCAGACATGACGACGCTGCAAAAAGCGCTCGCACATTTGAAGAGTATCGGCGCAGATTTAGAAGATCCGGGCGACGAAATTGGTCCGGAAGGTCCGGGATCGAAAAATATGGGCCTTTGGTTCCACGATCCCGACGGTTATCGCTGGGAGTTAAGTGTGCTCGGCGGAAAATAAACTTACAGCTTGCTTTGCACCGCCGTTCAAGCCGGAACTCCGTTGTGCGCTGCGCACTCAAAAGTGCCTCCGTTGACGCGATATTTGAGGGCCTTAGCTTTTTTAACGAAAATGATCACTGCATCAGAAAAAGGGAACGGGAAAGAGTTCGTCTCGCACGCGCCAGGCTATTGGCCAGAGACCGCACCTGAACTCTGGAACGATTGGAAATGGCAGCTTAAGAACAGAGTCACGTCGCTGGCTCAACTCGAAAAGCACTTGGACCTCGGCGATGAGGAGCGAAGCGGCGTCTTGCTGTCGGGCGACAAACTCGCGCTGGCGATCACGCCGCACTTTTTTAACCTTGTGCCGCGCGATAACCCGGACGACCCGATCCGGCGTCAGGTTATTCCGCGGATCGAAGAGACCTGGACGTCCCCTTACGACATGGCAGATCCATGCGGCGAAGATTCGCATATGCCGGTGCCGGGACTGGTGCATCGTTATCCTGACCGTGTGCTGTTTTTGGTGACGGACCGTTGCGCGAGTTACTGCCGCTATTGCACCCGGAGTCGCGTGGTGAGCGGAGTCGGCGAACAGGAATTGCACACGAATTTCGAGGAAGCGTTTCGTTATCTGGAAAGGCACACTGAGGTGCGCGACGTGCTTTTGAGCGGTGGCGACGCTCTTATTTTCAGCGACGAGAGGCTCGACAAACTCCTGTCGCGTTTGCGAGCGATCAGGCATATCGAGTTTCTCCGCATCGGCACGCGGGTGCCGATTTTCTTGCCGCAACGCATCACGCCGGAGCTATGCGCGATGCTGGCGAAATATCATCCGCTCTGGATGAGTGTTCACGTCAATCATCCGCGCGAGCTAACGATCGAAGTTAAGCAAGCGCTGGAGCGCCTAGCGAATGCCGGTATCCCGCTCGGAAATCAGAGCGTGTTGCTTGCCGGTGTGAACGACGACCTGGAAACAATCAAGACGCTCGTGCACAAGCTGCTCATGTGCCGGGTGCGCCCTTACTACATTTACCAATGCGACCTGATCAATGGATCATCGCATTTGCGCACGTCGGTTGCCAAAGGGATCGAAATTGTCGAGGGCTTGCGCGGTCATACAACGGGTTACGCGGTGCCGCAATTCGTCATCGACGCGCCCGGCGGTGGTGGCAAAGTGCCGATTAATCCCGGCTACATTCTCTACCACGACAACGAAAAAATCGTGATCCGCAATTACGAAGGCAAAATCTTCGAGTACCCGGAGACCGGAAATGCGAACGTCCAGTTCGCTCCCCAGCGCGAGTACCACGACGAGTATCTCTATTCATAAGCGGAGTTCTATCATTCCAGGCCCTTCGTTCTTGCTACGCCGCCACGTTTTGAAGGGCCCCCTTGCTTCGTAATTTTTTTCCTTAGCGATTGTTGTGTAAATTTGTGTAAATTTTAGGCTTGCGTATTAAAGAGAGCGGCGTGTAAAGTCCCTACTTTCGCTCTCTCAACCAGTTTTCACCCTATGAACCAACGTCTAATCTCGGAAATTGGCCGCACTCAGCGGCTTGAAATTATCAACTCACTCAAGCGCACCAAGGGAATGTCTGTCAACGAGCTCGTGGGAAGAATGAACATGAGCTACATGGGCATTAAGCAGCATTGCATCACCCTTCACCGAGACGGTTATCTGGACACATGGCGGCGCCCGCAAAGAATGGGCCGGCCGGAGATGGTGTATCGGCTTACGCGCCGGAGCCATGATCTTTTTCAGGCCGACAGCCACCAATTCACTCTTGATCTCTTGAAATCGGCCCAGGAAATCTACGGACCAAACGCGCCAGAGAAGCTCCTTTACAGCATTTTCAAAAAGAAGAGCGCGGCGCTCAAAGCCAAGGCGAAGGGAGATAGCGTAGCCGAGCGCGCGAAGTGGCTCGCACATGTTCGCGACGGGGAAGGCCACATGGCCCAGTTCATCAACAATAAAGACGGCGGTGGCCCCCGCGTTGTCGAGTGTCATTCCCCGATCCTGAATCTGTTGGAGCGTTACCCGATCATTGGTCGGTTCGAGCAGGACATGTTCGAAACCGTCCTGGGCACGCGCGTGCGGCGCGAAGCGATTCGCAACTCCGGTCTGTACGAGTGCGCGTTTCATTTCGCTGCCTGAAAACGCTTGGCCCCTGGAAGCCGCTGATAAACGTCATTCCGAGCGGAGTCGAGGAATCCCCTGGGCATAGCTCTCGGGTAACTTTTTGAGATGTCTCGACTTCGCTCGACATGACAAACCTATTTGTTCTTTCGCTCCACGTGAATCTTTGTTGATTGATCGTTCATGGCTGGGGCGTTTCCATCCGTTGTCATCGAGAACCTGCAGCCGCTAATCGAGGGCGGGCGTTACCCGATAAAGCGAATCGTTGGCGAAGATCTCGCCGTCGAGGCAGACATTTTTAAGGATGGACACGACGTGGTGGCGGCCGTTCTGAAGTGGCGGGTTCTCGGCAAACGTCCATGGCGGGAAACGCCCATGATTTTTGTCGATAACGATCGCTGGCGCGGGGTTTGCACGCTCTATGACGAGGCCGTCCACGAATACACCGTCGAAGCGTGGACAGACACTTTTCGCAGTTGGCAAAGCGAGTTCACAAAAAAAATTGAGGGCGGCATTTCTGATCTGCGAAGCGAAGCACTGGAAGGCGCGGCTTTAGTGGAAGGTGCCGCCAGACGGGCGCGCGACCGAGCGGACGCAGCACGTTTGCGTGAATTTTCGGAGCAAATCTCCACGGCGGCCAATTCAGAAATCTACGCCATCGCGAAATCCGGCGAGCTGGAAGTGCTGATGGCGACGTATCCCGATCGCTCCGCTGCGGCCCAGTATGTTCCCGCTCCTCGCGTCGTGGTCGATCGGCAGGCGGCATTGTTCGGAGTGTGGTATGAATTTTTTCCGCGCTCGGCGGAAGGCCGCGGCGATCGAGGATCGACTTTCCGCGATTGTCTGCCGCGGGTGGATGACGCAAAGGTAATGGGGTTCGACGTCAAGCTGGCGGACACAAAGCAGTTGAAGCTTCCCTCGGCACACTAGAGGACTTTGATTGGCTGCAAAAAGAGGTGCGCAAACGCGGAATGGAAATTGCGCTCGATTTCGCGATCAATTGCTCACCCGACCACCCGTACGTCAAAGAGCATCCCGATTGGTTCTACAAACGGCCGGATGGCACAATTAAGTACGCGGAGAACCCGCCAAAAAAGTACGAAGACATTTATCCGCTGAATTTTCGGTGTGAAAACTGGCGCGAGCTCTGGGCCGAGATGAAGAGCATCGTGTTGTTTTGGGCCGAGCACGGGGTGCGGATTTTTCGCGTGGACAATCCGCACACTAAGCCGGTCGCGTTCTGGGAATATTTGACCACAGGCGTTCGCGAGAAATATCCCGACACGATTTTTCTCTCCGAGGCGTTCACCCGTCCAAAGATGATGAAGGCGCTGGCCAAAGCCGGGTTTAATCAGAGCTACACCTACTTCACGTGGCGAAATACGAAGCGGGAGCTCATCGAATATTTTACCGAACTGACTCAAACCGAAATGAGCGAATACTTTCGCCCCAACCTCTGGCCAAACACGCCCGACATCCTAGCGCCTGTTCTTCAACAGGGCGGACGGCCGGCGTTCATGACTCGCGTGCTTCTGGCGGCGACGCTCTCACCGCTTTACGGCATCTATAGCGGCTACGAATTGTGCGAGAAAAAGGCTTTGCCTGGTCGCGAGGAGTATCTCGATTCCGAAAAATATCAATTTAAGGAGCGCGATTGGAACGCGCCGGGAAACATCAAAGACTGGATCGCGCGAATAAACAAGATCCGGAAACAAAACCGCGCCCTCCAGCTCTATACGAATTTGCGGTTCTACCACGCCGAGAACGACGCCATTCTGTTTTACGGCAAGGTGACCCCTGCGCGGGACAACGTCATCCTCGTTGTGGTGAATCTCGATCCGTTTCGAAAGCAGAATTCCTTTGTGTATGTGCCGATCGAAGAATTTGGGCAGATGGAGAGCGACGAGTATGAGGTGCACGATCTGTTGAACGACGCACGTTACACCTGGCGCGGCCGGCAAAATTACGTCCAGCTCGATCCGGAAATTCAACCCGCGCACATTTTCTTAGTGCGCCGCTAAATGACGCAGACAATCTTGTCTGCGAGGTCAAGGAGCGGCGATCTCCAGATCGCCGCTCCTTGCAGGCACGATTGAACAATTCCTGAATATCGAACTCTAATTGCTCAATACTGTCTGACGAGCATTTGCATCAGCTGATCGCTCCGCATATCATTACGAAATTTCCGGCATGAAGATTAGGGGTGTGCTATTTACCGCGCTGGCGAGCGCGTCGCCTGTGATTGCACAGGAACCTACTCCTCCTCTGGTGCCCCAACATTCGCAGACCATCATGGAGACGCTCATCAAAGCCGGGCCGGTGATGATTCCGCTGTTTTTGTTGTCGATCTTTTTCGTCGCGCTCGTGGTCGTTTACTTGATGACGATCCGGCGAGGGGCCGTGGTTTCGAGCGGTTATATGGCTACGGCCGACGCGCTTTTGCGTAAACGCGATTATCTGGGCTTGCTCGCTGTATCCAATCGGCACGGAGAAGCGGTCGCGCGGGTCGTGCAAAAAATGCTCGATTTCACCACGAAAAATCCGCATGCGGATTTTCAGCTGGTTCGCGAAATCGCCGAGACGGAGGGAACACGGGTCGCAGCGAGTCTGAATAATCGCGTCATTTACCTTGCCGATATCGGAATGATTGCGCCGCTGCTGGGGCTGCTCGGCACGGTCTTTGGAATTATCCATTCCTTCGGCGCCCTGGGAGCCGATATCGGATCAGCGCGTTACATCGCGCTGTCGCGCGGAATCAGTGAGGCATTGGTTAACACCGCAGCGGGACTGGCCATCGGCATTCCAGCGATGATGTTCTACGCTTTCTTCCGCGGCAGAGCGCAAAAGCTGATTTCAGAATTGGAAGCTGCTTCGACGCACGTTTTAGCTTTGCTTTCGTTGCAATACGGCAAGCGTGCCGAGCGAACTCCTGTGTTGATCGAGAACGAACTGTAAGACTGCATTACTCCCATGAACCTGCGTGGTCACGCGCCGTTGCATCATCCCGGCATCCAACTGGCGCCGCTGGTTGATGTGCTACTGCTACTGTTGATTTTTTTTCTGCTAACGTGGAACGCAGCGCGAACTGAAAACGAGCTCGATGTGAAGGTGCCAAAAGCCTCGGCTGCGAGGGAAAAAAGTGCGCCGATTGGAGACGTTGTCGTGAACGTAAAGGCAGACGGCAATGTGGTCGTGAACCGCCGCACTCTGAGCGGTCCCGAACTGACTGAGTTATTGAAAAGCCTGGTTCAATTAAACTCCGAGCAAGCTGTGGTGATCCGCGGCGACGAAGCCGGCGCCTACAAAAACATCATCAACGTCTTAAACATTTGCACTGAGGCGGGGATAAGCAACGTGGCCTTCGCGACCGCGAAATGAAAATCAGGCGCAGCCCAACCGGTCTTATCGGACTGGCGATGCTGCTTTGTGCGACGGGCGTCGCCCCTGCTCAGTGGCAGCCAGAAGTTCGCCGGGCCCGGCCGGCAGATGAGCCGGCCGTCCAACGCGCCGTCCCCGCGGAAGATTCAATCGAGCGAACCCTTCGGTCCCTGGAGCAAGAATCTTCGCAGCGGCCGCCAAGCGACACGGAGCGATCTGATCAGCGTCAGCTCGATTACGCCAACGCGCTGTTCACTCGCAAGCTTTACGATCTTGCGGCCCCAGAATATCAAAAGTATCTGGACGATTACCCGGGACGTCCTGGCCGGGCCAACGCCTACTTCTCGCTGGGCGAATGCCATCGAAATCTCAATCATTCTTCGAGCGCTCTTACAAATTTTCAGAAAGTGCTGAACGATTACGGTGACAGCGAGTTCGCTGGACCCGCGGCATACGCTCTCGCTGAAATGGCGTTCACTGATAAGGATTACGCCACGGCGCTTCCGCTATTTCATCGTGCGGCTGCCAAATCAAAGGAGCCGACAGTGGCACTTTCCGCACGCTACTTCGAGGCGCGTTGCCTCGAGGCAACCGGTCGCAAGGATGAAGCCGCTGATATTTACGTGCAAGTCGCCGATGCCGGAAATCCAAATCCGTATCGCGAAGACGCGCGAGTGACGGCAGGATCCATCTTCGCGGGCAAAGGAAGAAAAATTGATGCGCTGAAACAATACGAAGCGCTCGCCAATGAATCTCAAAAACCGGCATTAAAAGCGGAGTCGGCTGTGCGCGGCGGCATGATCGCGCTCGAACTCGTTCAAGCCGACAAAGGCAAAATTGACAAAGCGATGGCCGATAGAGCCGCCGCCTTGTTGCAAAAGGGCCGCACCCTTCCCGAAGCCGGAAAATTCCGGGCGATCGCGCAAGTCGGTTTGCGCAAGTTGCAATACCAGACTGGCCAATACGCACAGTTGGTGGCCGATTACAAAAAGGAACTCGAGAAACTTCCGGATGCAGCGCAGGCCGAGGTATTGCTGCTCGCGGCAAATAGTGAGCGACAACTCGGTCACCCAAAGGAA
>WNGL01027113.1_pt1 | contig 11720 bp, 12 predicted proteins | sample 5400591 | NCBI WGS metagenome assembly WNGL01 (sample SAMN13153377, study PRJNA577476) | soil metagenome | isolation source: 80 cm soil or saprolite under Garry oak tree replicate 1 | place: USA:California | collected 2016-06-15
GGGCCGGCGCCCGGCAATCCGATATCGGCGGCCACGATCCCGAGGTCCGCCATGAGGTGCAACAACCGCTTTTTGACGTCGAGGGACGGGTCAGTGACGGAGGGCGACTGCAGGCCGTCGCGCAGCGTCTCGTCGTTGAGATCGACGCGGGCACGGGTCCAATCGAAGCTGCCGTTTCCGCCCGCGCTGTTCCAGTCGTAGATAAGCTGGCGTTCCTCCATGGGTCTAGTGTCGCGCCCCCCTCAGTCCAGGTCAAGTTGCAAGCGCGCCAAACGTCACCATAGTTTGCACATCATGCCGGGACCCATGGAGGGGCTGTTGTCCCACGACCGCCTGCGCGCCGCGCGCGCACATATCGAGCGCTCCGACGAAGCGACGCTCGGCCGCCAGGCGGCGCTGTCCGCGATTCCGGCGCCAACCGGTGCGGAAGGGGCGCGCGGCGCGCGCGTCGCGGAAATGCTGGATGAGGCCGGGTTGGAAAACGTCACCATCGATGATGTCGGGAATGTCCGGGGATGGTATCGAAACGTTGCAGGGACGCAGCATGCTGCGCCCCTCCCCGACGGATCTGTCGTGCTGTCCGCGCATCTGGACACCGTCTTCGGTCCCGAGCTCGATGTGTCGGTCGCGCGGCGCGGGCCGCGCCTCGAGGGACCCGGCATCGCCGACAACGCCCGCGGCCTGGCGGCCCTCGTTGCGATCGGCGAGGCACTCGTGCGGGCGCGCGTGGAGACGCGGCGGCCGGTGTTGTTCGCCGCGACGGTGGGCGAAGAGGGTTCCGGTGATCTGCGGGGGGTTCGATATCTGATCAGTGGTGATGTAGGGGCGCAGCATGCTGCGCCCCTACTCCATCCGCCACATCGCGCCGCCATCAGTCCCCATGCCTTCATCGCCCTGGACGGCGCCGGCATCGAGCGGATCGTGCACCGGGCGCTGGGTTGCCGACGCTACCATATCGCCTTTCATGGCCCTGGCGGCCACTCGTGGGCCGCCTTCGGCGTCGCAAATCCTGCGAACGCGGTGGGGCGGGCGGTCGCGTTACTCGCCGATCCCCCCGCGCACCGCGCACCGCGCACCACGTGCGCCGTTGTGCGTCTTGGGGGAGGCACGAGCCTCAATTCAATACCTCAAACGGCATGGTTCGAGGTCGACCTGCGCAGCGAGGATCCGCGCGCGTTGGAGAAACTCGACCGAGCGGTCCAGGCCATCCTCACTCAGGCGCTCGACGAGGAAAACCGCCACCGCGTTCCGGGAACGGTCCCGCTCACCATCGACGTCCGGCGGGTGGGTGACCGGCCCTCGGGACTCACGCCCCGCGCACATCCGCTGGTGCAGGCGGCCGTCGCCGCGACGCGCGCGGTGGGCCACGATCACCAGCTCGCCTGCGCCTCGACCGACGCCAACGTCCCAATCGCGCTCGGCGTCCCCGCGGTGGCGTTGGGGGCAGGCGGCCGCGCCGGGGACGCGCACCTGCCGACCGAGTGGTATGAAAACGACAAAGGCGCGCTCGGTATCGTGCGCGCCCTCCTCGTCACCGCCGCGATGGCGGAGGCTCAGTGATCGTCTAGGTGGGCACGAGCTCGAGCAGCGTAATCTCGGCCGGCGCGCCGAGCCTGAGCGGTGGACCCCAGTAGCCAGTGCCCCGGCTGACGTACAGCCACATCGACTCGAGCCTGTGGAGTCCCGCGACGAACGGCTGAAATAGCCGCACGAGCAAATTGAACGGGAAGTACTGCCCGCCGTGAGTGTGCCCGGAGAGCTGCAGATCGTAGCCGGCGGCCTGCGCGGCAAACGCGCTGCGCGGTTGATGCGCCAGCAACACGCGGACGTCACTCGGCGGTGCGCCGGCCACCGCGGCGGCCGGATCGGACGCCGCGGAGAGATCGGTGACGCCGGCGAGGAGCAGCCGCCCCGCGCCCCGCTGCACGATCCGATGCTCGTTCGAGAGCACCTCGATACCCAGTCGCTCGAGCTCCGCGATCCACCCACGCACATCCCAGTAGTACTCGTGATTGCCCGTGACGAAGTACGCGCCATGTGGCGCCCGGAGACGACCGAGCGGAGCCACGTGCTCGCGCAGGTCCGGTACGAGCCCATCGGCCACGTCGCCCGTCACCGCGACCAGATCCGGCCGCAGCGCGTTGGCGCGATCGACAACTGCATCGACGAAGCGGCGGCGGATCGTGGGCCCGATGTGCAAGTCGCTGAGCTGCAGAATCCGGAAGCCCGCGAGATCGCTCGGGAGGTCGGCGATCGGCACGGTCACGCGCACCACGCGGGGCCGCCGCGCGAGCACGATGCCGACGAGCGTCAGCAGTGCGGCGCCGCTCACACCGACCAGGGCTACCCGGGCCGTAGCGGGCAGGCGCAGGAGATCAGTAGCGAAGAAGAACACGATCAGCAACGACGACAGCCCCATCGCCGTGTAGGCCACCCAGTCGAGCACCCGCGTCAGCGATCCGCGGGGCCGATTCGCCGCGGTGTCGCGCCGCGCGGTGCCGAGCGCGACGAGCGGCAACCACGCGATCAGCACCACGGCGCCCCAGGCGAGCACGCGCGGCAGGCCGGCGAGCGGCGCGGGGCCGAGCAGGTGCGCGCCCACATACACATTGAGCAGCGTCCACAGCCCGCCCACGATCCCGAGCCGCGCCACAAACTGGGTCCTCGTCAATGCGCCGCTCCGGCTCCAGGCATGCCCCTACTCCGATGCATGAGGAGCAAGAGCGGCAGCGACAGCACGAAGATCGTGCCAAACAGCAGGAAGAGCTGCTCGAACGACAGCACCCTCGCCTGCGTGGTCACGATCCCGTTCAAGAAGCCAATCGCCTTCGTCTCCGCCAGCGCCGGCAGTTCCCCACGCGCCACGAGCGCCTGCGTGATCGCGCCGAGCCGCTCGCGAGTGGCTTCGGCATACTGCGTCACGTTGGCGGCGAGATCAGCGCGGTGAATCGTGGTGAATCGCTGCACCAGGGTCGCCGAGAGCGCGATCCCGACGCTCCCGCCGAGCTGTCGCATGAGGTTGAACAGGCCCGTCCCGTTGGGAATCTTCGACATCGGCAGGTCCGCGAGCGCCAGGTTTGTGAGGGGCACGAAGATCAGACCGAGGCCCACCCCACGGAAAATCAGCGGCCAGAAGAAGTCACTCATCCCGCTTTCAGTCGTGAAGTGCGCATGCTTCCACATCGACAGCGCAAAGATCCCGACCCCGGCCGCAATCGATAGTCGCCCGTCGAACTTACCCTGGAGGCGGCCCATGAACGCCATCGTAAAGGCGCTGGCGAGAGCGCCGGGCAGAATCACCAGTCCAGTCTGATTGGCCGTGAATTGCCGCACATTCTGCAGATAAACGGGCAGGACGAACACCGTGGCATAGAGACAGACGCCAAGTACAAGTCCAAAGACCACACCCACGGCGAGCTGGCGACTCTTCAGAATGCGCAAATCCACGACCGGATGCTCCGTGTTCAGCTCGTGCCAGATGAAGGTGATCAGCGACAGCACGCTCGTGATCGCGAGCAGCCGCACTGACGGCGAGGCGAACCAATCGAGCCGCTCGCCGCGCTCGAGCATCGTTTGCAGGGCCCCGATCCCGACCGCCAGCAAGCCGAGGCCGATGAAGTCCACGCTGGCGGAGCGCTCCTGGTGCCGGGAGTCGTTGATGAACGACATCGTCAGCGCCAACGCGATCATGCCGAAGGGGATGTTGATGTAGAAGATCCACGGCCAGCCGTACATATCGGTGATCCAGCCGCCCACCGTCGGTCCCAGCGTGGGCCCGACCATCACGCCGACGCCGAAGATCGCCATCGCGGTGCCGTACTCTTCGCGCGGAAACTCCTCGTAGAGAATGGCTTGCGAGGTTGAGAGGAGCGCCCCGCCGCCCAGTCCCTGGATGATCCGCCAGAAGACCAGCGCCTCGAGCGAACCGGCATTGCCGCACATGAACGACGCGACCGTGAAGAGCGCAATCGAGCCGGCGAAATAGCGGCGCCGGCCGAAGTAGGCCGACAGCCAGCCGGTGATCGGCAGCACGATCACGTTGGCGACGATGTACCCGGTCGAGACCCAGGCGATCTGATCGAGCGTCGCTCCCAGGTTTCCCATCATGTGCGGAATCGCGACGTTCACGATGCTGGTGTCGAGCAGCTCCAGCACGGACGCCAGCGACACCGTGATCGCGATCAGATACTTGAAGCGATATCGGTCCGGCGCTGCCGGAAGCGCGATCGCCGTCATCTAGCGCGTCTTGATAGTCGCGACGACGCTCATGCCCGGTCGCAGCGGATGGGCGGGGTTCATCGTCGTGCAGTCCAGCCGAATGCGTACCGGGATGCGCTGGACGACCTTCGTGAAGTTCCCGGTGGCGTTATCCGGCGGGAGCAACGAGAACTTCGCACCGGTTGCCGGTGAGAGGCTCTCGACGTGCCCGCAGAAGTGCTGGCCCTTGTACGCATCCACCGTGATGTCGGCGGAATCGCCCGGCGTCACGTCGGCCGTCTCGGTTTCTTTGAGATTCGCGGTGACCCACACGTCCTCGAGCGGCACGACCGTCATCAGCGGCTGCCCCGGCTGGACCAGCTGGCCCAGCTCCACCGCCTTCTTCGAGACGACGCCGGCGGATGGCGTGATGATCCGCGTGTAGGAGAGCTGCAGCGCCGCCTGGTCGCGGGTGGCGCGTGCGGCCTGCGCCTGCGCGACCGCGGCATCCGCCTGTCCCACGCGGGTGCGGCTGCTCACCGTCGCCAGGAGCGCCGCGAGATCCGCATCGGTCTGCGCGAGCCGGGCGCGGAAGTCGCGGTCATCGAGCACGACCAGCGTGTCGCCCGCCTTCACCGCCTGGTTCTCGACGACGCGCACCTCGGCGACGTAGCCCCCCACCTTCCCCAGCACCGGGACGATGTGGCCGTCCACCTGCGCGTTATCGGTCGACACGTGCGAGCGGCCGAACCACCATTTGCGCACGCCGAACACCGTCAGGGCCAGCACGACGACGCCCATGACCATGAACACGGTTCGCCGCGAGCTCTTGGGCTTGGCTGCCGCAGCCGCCCGAGGTGCGGGTGAGGGCCGTGCCGGAGATTCTGTTTTTGGTTCCATCGTCGTTGCCATTGTCCTGTTCCTTAATGCAGGGTCCGCGCGCTGCCCACGGAGCGGGCCAACGCAATGCGTGCTGTGACTGCCGCGAAGCGCGCATCGATGTCCGCGTCACGCGCGCGGAGCAGTGACGATTGCGCGTTGATCACTTCGATATTGCCGGCGACGCCGGCCTTGAACCGCTGGCGCGCCTCCGAAACCTCCTGGGCGGCGAGCTGCAGCCGATCGGTCGCGATCATCTGCTGCGCGACCGCAGACCGCAGGTCCAGCAGGGCGCCGTCCACGTCCGCACTCACCTGTTCGCGCAGATCGCGAGCCCGGACGTCCGATTCCCGCACCACCGCCTGCTGCTCGGCCAGCCGGCCTTCGCGGCGGAAGCCGTCGAGAATCGGGAGCGTGACTTGCACGGCGACCTGCCGCGTACTGAGCGCGGACGCCAATGCCACGCCACTCAATCCGTAGTCGGCCTCGAGCTCGAGCCGCGGCAGCCGCTCCGCCGCGATCGCCGACGCCGCCGTCCGGTCGGTGAGCGTGATCGGCGTGTCGGGATCGATGCCCAATGCGCGGGCGAGATCGATCCTGGCACGGTCGCGCTGATTGGACGCGACGATGAGACGTCCGGCCGCCTCCGCGAGCTGCGTCCGGGCGCGCGTCACGTCGATCGACGCGCTCACGCCCGCCTGCTGCTGCGCCACCGCGAGGTTCACGAGCTCGGCCGCGAGCGCCGAATCGGCCTGGCGCGCGTTGACGACGGCTTGCGCCCTGGTCGCGCGCGTGTACGCCAACGCCACGTTCTGCGCGCTCGCTTCGATCACCGCCGAGCGGTCCGCTCCCGCCGCCGACGCCTGGCTCTTCGCGGCGCTGACGCGCCCAAGAGTCGCGAAGTCGAACAGCGTTTGCGTGACCCGCACGCGCCCGTCATAGGCGTCGAACGGACCGATGATCTTGGGGATGCCGGGGAAGGACAGGCCCTGGGCCTGCGTATTGAACGTCCGGCTCAACCACGAGCCCGAGAGCGAGAGATTCGGCAGCAGCCCCGAGCGCGTCTGACGCACCCGCGCGGTCGCTTCGTCGGCGCGGAAACCGGCGATGGCGACCGATGGCGGCACGGCCCGCGACTGGCCGGTCGCCTGGCGGACGGCGTCGGCAAATGAGAGGCGGAGTGGTGCCGGCGATTGCGCGCGCAACGGCGACGTTGCGGCGCATGCCAGCGCAATCACGAGATTACGACTTGCTGATGCCATGCAGATAGAGATCGATATGGGTGTCGAGATAACTGGCGACGTCGAAGCCTTCAGGCATACAAGCGGCGAACGCTTTGCGCGCGACGACGGCGTGCATGAGCGGTGACATGGCGAGCTTCGTCGCGACGGCCAAGTTCACGCGCCGGAACTCGCCGGCTTTGATACCCCGCTCCAAGACGCCTGACATCAGGCGATGGCCGCGGGTGACGACTTCTTCGTAATAGAAACGGGCTAACTCGGGAAAATTGCCGGCCTCGGCGATCATGAGCCGTGGAATGCTCGCGAGCGACGTCTCGCCCACCAGCCGCCAGTAGTCACGGATCAGTTTTTCGAACAGATCGCGCGCGCTGCCTGTGAAGGCTTGGGCGATCGCTTCGCCCTGGGCGATGACCGGAACGATTGTCTCGCGGACGAGCGCCTTGAACAGCGCTTCCTTGTTGTCGAAATAGAGGTAGATCGTCCCTTTGGTGACGCCGGCGCGGCGGGCGACGTCTTCCAGCTTGGTAGCGGCGAAGCCCCGATCGGCGAAAACCTCGAGCGCGGCCGTGAGAATCTCCTCAGGTCGCGCGCTCTTGCGACGGTGCCAACGGGGTTTTGCTGCAGCGGTTCGCGGCATTCAGGCTCCGAAGTTACTAACTGAACGGTCAGTAAGTAACTTGGGTTCCCGCAGCAGTCAACCCCTCCGTCGGTAGTAGAGGATCAGGTCGGTACTCGGCGGCGTGACCCCAAGCTGCCGCAGGAACGTCACGATCTGGCCGCGATGATAGGAGGAATGGTTGATGAAGTGGCGAAACATCTGCCGGTAGGTGTGGACGTATTCGCCGCCGGTCGAAGGCTTTACGAGCCGTGTGTCCTCGAGGCGGCTCTCGGGGAAGCTGCCGAGGAATCTCCCCCGCTCCGCCTCGACCGCTTCCCACCGCCCGCGCACGTCGGTGAGCGATTTCAGATCGGTTCCTTGTGAAACGGTGGGATTGGGTTTGCCGACCCAGCGATGCAGCCACAACTGCTCGGCCCATACGATGTGCGCGAGCGTGCCGTGAATACCGCCATAGCTGCTCTTCAGGTCCCGGAAGTACTGCTCGTCCGGAAGCTGGGCGACCGCGTCGAAGATCGTGCGGTTCGCCCAGGCGTTATACGCGAACAGCTCGAGGAATTCGTTCAATCGTGGCAGCAGGTGGTGGCGCAGCAGGCCTCGCCAGCGGGCCTGACCGCGGTCGTCAGCTCGGGCTGCGTGTCGCCGACTTTCACGACAAACACCTCCCACCGATAACCATTGGGATCGGTCACCCAGACTTTGTCCTGTAACGCATAACAACAGTCTGTGTTCTCCTCCTCAAACGTCGCCAGCCCCTCGTGCTTCAGCCGATCGGCGGCCTCTTTCACCGCCGCGGTCGATGAGACCTGGATCCCCAGATGGTTTAATGCTCCAGCCCCCGCCCCGGTATCCGCGGATGCATTCAGCGTCAGATTCAGCTCCGGCTCGGCGACATCGAACTTCGCATAGCCCGGTTTGAGCTTCACCGGGTCGAGCCCGAGAAAGGTGCGATAGAAGCGGACCGACTCGTCGAAACGTGGCGTATTGAGCGCGACATGAACTTTCACGACCGAGCTCCTTTCAGTGCGGACACCGGCACGAGGCTGCTGCGCGTGCAGCATTCCGTGTAGAGAAAAGCGAGCAGATCCTTGAGACCCACGGCATCGGCGCGGTAGCGGAGGAACTTCCCTTCCCGGGTCACCGTGACCAGGCCTTCGCGCTGCAACGCGTCGAGGTGATGTGAGAGGGTGGAAGGCGGAATGTCGAGCGTTGCCTGGATCTCCCCCACGACCATGCCGTCGGGATGCGACGACAGCAGACAGCGCACGATACTGAGCCGCGCCTCATGACCGAGGGCGGCGAATTTGGGGGCGAAGCGCAGCGCCTGTGTCGTGGCGTCCACACTTCGATTATACTAGAATTGTCGATAAGTGTCAAGAAGCGCTCCGACCCTGCAGTCGGAGCGCTCCCCTTCACGACGTCTACTCGCTAGCGCAGCTTGCCGCTGGTGGCGCCGGCGTCTCCCCGTAGGAGCTGACCGAGGTTGACGCCGCTTCGCGCCAGGCCTGGCCCCGTGAGAATATTGGGGTCCGCGTTTCCGTCGCCGTTGCAATCGAAACTTCCGTTATCGATCACAATGGTGCGGGTGCCGACATACGTGTTTGCTCCCGTATTGGACGTGAAGATCAGTCCTATCAGCCCGCTCGCTCCCAGCTCGTTGCCGAGAAAGGTGTTGCCGCACGCGGATTGTACCAGCATGGCGCCGCTCCCGGCCTCCAGGACTTGATTATTCCGCACGACGCTGCCGGTGATCGACGTGGTCAGGAACGACGCTCCCGTGGTGAAGGCGGCGCCGAATGCCTGCGCCCCCTGTAAACGGTTATCCTCCACCCGGGCGTCGGGTAGGTCGGTCAGCGCCATGGAGTTCGCCCACGGTCCGCTCACCACGTTGTGAGCGATGACGACGCCGCGCCCATCCCGGACGCGGATGCCGCCCAAAAAAGGTGTGCTGGACGGCGCAGTGGCGATGATCGTGTTTCCCTCGATCCGGCTGCTGTCGGTACCGGTCTGCAGGTGGACCCCCGTTCCGGATCCCGCCGATTCGAAATGATTGTTGGCGATCACCGAGCGAGCAGCGCCGTCCGTGAACAGGCACGTGCCGCCGCACTGCACCTCGTTGTCGACGAACTGGACGCCATCGCCGCCGATGAGAACGATGGGGTCACCCCCACCCGCAACCCGGTTGCGCGCTACACTACTGGAGAACACGCCGTCGAAGAGGTCGAGCGATGTCGCGAACGGGCCTGAGATCGTGTTGTCCGTCACACTCAGGTTGATGGTCCCGTTCGACGCAATGCCGTCGTTGGATGGGCCGGCGGCCGTCACGGTGTTCCGTTCGATCCGTGCCCCGTCGATGCCCTGCGCCTGAATCGCATTCTGACCACCCGCCGCGATGAACGAGTTGCCGGCCACCAGCGCACCGTGCATTTGCGCGAAGTTGTCCGCACCGACGAATGCGCACCGGCCGGGGCCACACGTCACCACGTTGTTCTCGAAGCGCGCGTCGCGGGCGAATGCGCCGACGTCCGGATTGAAGTACGCCAAATAGGCGCCGTCACCGACATTGGTCGCATCAAGCGTCAACCGCTCGACGCTGACCCCCCTCGCGAATACCACGAGTAGCCAGTCGATGCCCGATCCCGCCTCCGTCCGCAGGCCTGATCCGGGAGTCGCGCAGGTGATCGTGAGATCATCCGTGGTGATGATCACCTGCGTGCCGCTCAAGTCGATCGTACCGCTCACGGCAACCGTGTCGTTGGGGTGCGCCCCGCTCACGGCGTTGAGAAGACTCGACATATCCGTCGCGACGAAGTCGGCGTGGGCAGGGCAGGATCCGGTTGCGCTATAGGAAAACGCCGGCCTAGGTTGGGTTAGCTCCGCCGTCGGTTCCTGACAGGCTGCGGCCAGGATAGCCGCGGTGAGGACGATTCCGAGTTCTGGGTTCCGCATGACACACCTCCGTGAAGGAAGATACCGTTCAGGGAAGCGTGCGAGAAGAACGTCAAGAAGGCGTCAAGGTGACTCACGTCGCAGCCGCGAGCTCCCCCGCATCCATCACGGAATCCTTCACTTCCCGTCCCTCGATCACCTGCTTGTCGCCGATCACGGAGCCCAGGACCTTGGCGTTTTTCGCGCGCACGCCCCTCCCAAGAATGCTGTTGGCGATTGTGCTGCCTTCGATGGTGCTCCCCGCTTCGATCGTCACATTCGGGCCGATCGTCGAGCTCTTCAGCGTCACTCCTTCCTCGATCCGCACCGGCTCCTGGATCCTGACTCCCGACCCCACCTTTGCGGGCTTTTGGCCGCGTCCGTGCCGGAGTAGGTGCTCGTTGGTTTCGAGCAGCGTGTCCACCTTGCCGCAGTCGTACCACCCGCCGACTTCGCTGACGAACAGCTTCTTCCCCTTGTCCACCATGTACTGGAAGGCATCCGTGAGGAAAAACTCTCCGCCCTTCCCCGGCGGACTCTTCAGCACATGTTCGATCCCATCGAACAGCGTCCGCCAATCCTTCACATACTGCAACCCGATGTTCGCGCGCTTGGAGATAGGCGTGTTCGGCTTCTCCACGATCTGGGTCATGTGGCCCTGCTTGTCCGTCACGACCACGCCGAAACGCTGGTAGTCCTCGACTTCCTTCGTCCAGATGATGCCGTCCGCCTTGGTCGTCTTCACGATCGACAGATCGGCGTCGAACAGCGTGTCGACGAAGATCACGATCACCGGTCCGTCGACATACGGGCGTGCCAGGTTCACCGCGCCGGCGGTGCCGTCCAAGACCTTCTGCTCGATAAACCGCGCGGGGATGTCGTAATGCTTCCGCACGTAGTCTTCGACCTTCTCCTTCAGGTGGCCGGTGATGATGATCAGCTCGTCGAGCTCTCCCGCGCGCTTCAGCGCGTCCATCACGTAATCCATCACGGGCCGGCCTGCGACATTCACGAGCGGCTTGGGAACGCGCCTGGTCAGCGGCAGGAGGCGAGTGCCTTTGCCCGCCATCGGCATGATGACTTTCATGGAACGCGTCCATAGCGATCCTTGAGCCGCACGACGTCGTCCAATTCCGGCGTGGATGCTTCGAGCAGGTCGGTCACGACGATGGCCTCGAATTGGTGGATCTGTTTGGGAGGAATGTGAAACGCCTCGCCGGCGCGCACGCGCCGCTCGATCAGCGTCTCGTCCTGCTGAAGCCGGAGAATGATTTCACCCGACAGCACGTAGATCGATTCATCCTTCTTGTTGTGATACTGCAGGGAGAGCACGTGTCCGGGATCGATATGCAGAATCTTCCCGACATAGCGGTCGGCCTTCGCCCAGATGAGCTCGTAGCCCCACGGCTTCTCTACCCTGTAGGGAACGCCGCTCACGCGAGCCTCAGCTTCAAGGAGGAAGGCACCGTCACGCATGCCGTCACGCACACGCCGCAGCCGACGCACCCCTCCGGCTTCAGCACCGGGTGGCCGCGATCGTCCAGCGCCAGGGCGCGTTCGCCGATCGGGCACGCCCGGGCGCACACGCCGCACTCGGCGCCCTGGAACGTGATGCAGCGCTGTGGATCGAGCTCGAGGATGCCCATGTGAACTTGGGACCAGGGAATCGGGGTCAGGGCCCCGGTTTCGCAGGCATGGGCGCAAGGCATATCCTCACATGCGATACAGGCGCGCGTCGTCGGATCAATGTAGGGAGTCCCGGCCGCCAGCCCGCCGCCGTTCGCGGGCGTCTTGAGGATCGCGTGCACGGGGCACACATCGATGCAGTCGCCACAGCGCGTGCAGGCCGCGACGAACGC
>WNGL01008851.1_pt1 | contig 11718 bp, 5 predicted proteins | sample 5400591 | NCBI WGS metagenome assembly WNGL01 (sample SAMN13153377, study PRJNA577476) | soil metagenome | isolation source: 80 cm soil or saprolite under Garry oak tree replicate 1 | place: USA:California | collected 2016-06-15
TGTAAGTCTCCTTGATGACCTCTCGACCGTTCGGATACTTGAAGCGGTAGCCGGTTAGGAGCCCATAGCGGCCCCCGATCGTCCTCCGGGAGGTCCCGTTCCACCAGGTGATGCGGAGTGCGTGCCTCTTCGCCACACCGTCTACCTCGGGCCTAAACACGCTCTCCTCCCCTGCCTGAATCTCGGCGTCGCTCATCCGGGCCAATGCGGCCTGGCTAATCCGAGCCGGCATGACTTGGATCTCCAGGCTCACCTCATTCGTGTCGAAGGATGGATCCTTGAAAATGATCAAATGCCCGTTCTCATCGGCCGAAAGCACCGAGGCATCGACCACGCGTTGGTCCGCCCGGATGGCCGTAGCGACGGCCGGCTGGTCTGTGGTCCAGTCGTGGGGGACTGCGAGGCGAATCCCGTAGTTGAGTTGGACAGTGTGCCACGCTGTAGTTTGGCCGCGGACGACGCCACAAGGCCACGCTACGCTCATGCTGACCACGGCCAGTCGCACAGTGAGCTTATGGTTCCACAGGTTTTCCATAGCCGGTCCGATCCGTTGGCGCTGTGCATTCGGCTTCAAGGGTCACTTCGCGAGCGTCGAAGGCGAACGTAGAGCCCTCATGCCTTCTTTCGAAAGGGCGTTTTTGCGGCAATGACGGGCGATAGTGCGGCACAACCAGCATCGCGCCGTCCCACTGCCCGAGGAGAACGGTTCAGTACATCGGTAGAAGCTAGATAGGGGATGTGACAGAGCCGAACGCTACGCTGCTCGAAAGTGCGCGAACCTCTCCTCCAGGTAGCCCCTGTTCGGATGGAGCCGTTCTGATCTTGGCAGAATGATCTGTGCGCCCTGAAGCTCCTGCAGCCCATGCAATAGCATCGGTCCGTCCTTCTCCTTGAGAACATCGCCGCGAATATGAACCTTGTAGTCGGGATCGACGCCCATGATTTCCGTGTCATAAGCACCATGATGGATCTTGCAAAGCGACAGTCCATTCGGCACCTCCGGCCGTCCGCGCTCGTCGCGATCCGGCAGGATGTGCGCGGCGTCGAGCAACTCCGGGTGCGCGAGACGGCACACAGCGCAGCGATCGCGGTAGGCGGAGACCACGAGTTCGCGGAAGCGGTGTTGGTGAAGGCGCACCTTCACGGTGGCGGTAGCGTATGCGCGCCTGGCGGTCGCAATGTCGAGTTCCGCGGATGTGATTTCAACGCGGGCCCCTCCGACGTCGGCCTGGATATGGAACGCCAGATCGTCCGGTCGGTCGCCAACTACGTAGCACGGGAAGATCGGCTCGTAGATTCCCGCCGTGACGCCGTAGAAATAGATGAGCGGCCGGCGCTCGGTCATCGTGCGCCGCACGGCCACATTCGTCCAGGTCTCAGGATCCCTGCCCTGGTATCGATAGATGAACCAGTCCGCGTTCGACGCGATCTGGTCGTCGTACGGAGGCTTCTTTCCTGGTTTCGGCGGCGCAGTGACAATAGCGAGTGCAGCCCCGTTTGGACCGAGCTGGCGGGGCCGCCAGATCCCCATTTGGCGATTCCAGAACTTAATTCGCTCGCCACCGAACTCGAAACCGACGTCGAGATCACGGTCGGTGACAACTCCACCCCGTTTCCGCACCACTGCTTCGAGGCGAGCGAACGCGGCAAGGCGAAGGTCCAGGTCGAGATCGGAAGGCACGCCAATACGTTAGTAGTTGAGGCTAAGACGCGCTAACAGATCGCACACCCGAGTGTCACACCCTCCCGTGAGTCGTCGAGTCAACCTCAGCACGCCGCGCATCTGGCGAAGGGCGGAGCGGCGAGTAGACTGTCTCGGTCGGTTCCTCTCCTCGGGTTGCGACAGGACACCGTGGGCGTGGTATTGATTCGAGTGTGGGCAGGGTTTGACGGGAGCGTTTTCCGCTGCGTAGGCAGGGCTGAGTCACGCACCTTCGCCTCAGTCGACCGACGGAGTTGAGGCACTCAACACAGAGGAGCGAAGATGATTCAATCGAAGGTGATCCAGCGGAGAGACTTGTTCGACTTCATGCTGAAACAAGTTAAGGGCACGGCCGAGGCTCGCGGCGACCGTATGCCTCAAGCATTCGGCCGTTGGTTCGCAACCATGTTCTTTTCCGGGGTCTCAAACATTGCGATCTCAGACGGGAGTGGCGACGGCAAGGTCGACCTGCTAGTCACGTGCCACACCGCCAAAACGGTTCGCTACGAGATCCTCAACACGAAGTTCACGAGCGATTATGACAACCCTTCCCCTGTTTCTTTTTACGATGAGATTACGCGGTACTGGCAGGCCTTTGAGAACAGGGGGAACCGCCCGGCATACCTCAACACCGTTCGCGAGCCGCTCCGCCCGCACTTTCGAAGGCTCTTCAAGCTCTATGACGATGGCGCAGCTGAACTCTTCTTCGTGACGAACCACCGAATCAACCGGCACCAATACGCCAGCGTCAAGAACTATGGCCTCAAGATCCTCCACTTGGAGGACCTGCTGCAATACGTGGTTGATCACCTCGAAGGCGCGATGCCCGAGACGGAACCCCTGGTCCTGGCCGGCATTTCGAACGTCCTTACTCCAGCGACCAATGAGTCGGAAGTCCCCACATCTATTGTTTTCGCCCGACTGATCGACTTCATCACGTACATGGAGGACGACCCATTCGACTTGCTGTTCGCAAGGAACGTCAGGCTGTGGCTCGGAGACACTGAGCCGAACAAGGGCATCCGCGATACTTTTCGTAACGCACCGAAAGAGTTCGCCTACAGCAACAACGGAATAACCATCCTTTGCAAGAACCACACTCACGATCCTGGAAAGCAGGACCTTCGACTCGAGAACCCACGCGTCGTAAATGGGTCGCAGACGTTGCACAGCATCAGAAGCGTTGAGAATCCGTCTCGGACTGCCCGCGTGATGGTTCGGATTATCGAAGTTCCGCAGGGGAACAGCGACGATTTGCCCGTTCAGGTGGAGAAGCGGAAAGAGATCATCCACAAAATCTCCATTCGGTCGAACGTGCAGAATCCCATTAAGCGTTGGAATCTCGTTGCGAATGACGACTTCCAAAACGAATTGTCTCGCTACTTCTGGGCCAGGCAGTTGTATTACGAGCGCCGGGAGGGAGAATGGAAACAGCGTAGACTTGAATTGTCCAGCGTTGGCATACATCGTGGCCCGGATATTCGATGGATGACTCAGCTGATCGCCGCCTTCAACTATGACCGGAGGAGTCTTGGGCCCGCTGAAGCACAGGGGCATCTCAAGGAGCTGTTCGAGGAGGAAACGTACTCGCTGATTCGGACCACACCCCCAACACTTGCTTACCAGCTCTACCTCATTGGCGAGATCAACGACCGTGTGCTGAAAACGTGGGCAAGCAGGAAGCAGTACATTCGCAATGTCAAGGGCTATGTCGACCTCGCCGCATTCGCTCGGCTCTGTAAGGCCCTTCGTGAAAGTGGAGTGGCGTTCGGGACGGAGGACCTGAACCAAGTCTTTGAGACCCAGTATCAAGCACATCGGCGAACCTGGGAGACCGGTATCAAAGACATTCTGGACTTCATCGTTGCGGACTTCGAGAAGGCGGTGTCGTTGGTCCTGCGCCGAGACGGCAAGACCCTAACCCCGGCGAACTACTTCAAGAACACGACCTTGATCAGGGCCCTCATGGCGAAGACAACACCACGCGGCCTTCGACGAATTGGTGCTGTCTTACGGTGATTGATGAGCTTCGTCGGGCCGCACTACAGCGGTTCGGCCGTCGACAGGCGCAGCGCTACGCCCCGGCTCGGGTCGAGGCGACGCCAAACTGCTTGACCAGTCCGTCCAGCGTCATGTTGTCGGCGATGGCCGTGTGCGGAATCAGGGCGTACGTCCACGCCTTGCCGCCCGAGGTAGCGGCATGATCGCTAGCGCGTTTGCACCACACCACCGCCGCATCCCGTTTCGCCAACACCTCTGGATCGGTCATCTGGTTCGCGGCTTTGGCCTCGAGCATATGGATGCGGTCCTTCGTTTCCGCGACGAAGTCGGGCTGATACTCGGCGTGATCGGAGCCAAACTTGTAGAAGATCTGAAACTGACCGCGAGCAGGACGAAACCACCTGATCGTATCCCTCTCGAGAATCACCGCAAGCTGCCGCTCGGAATCTGAGCCAAACTTCGTCACCGGATACAGGCACCGGGCGAACCCTCCGAAGAGGTATCTGGCCATATTCGTCTTGTCGGCTGGCGACACTCGGAAATCCAGGGGCGGCTCTCTTCCGTTGGCTGTGTAAGCAGAGGGCTTGAGGTCGGTGAAGCTCTTGCTGACCACCACGTCGTACGCCACAGCCTCTTCCCACGAATGCTCCTGCATCTGCGCATGCACGAACTGCGCGACCTGGCGCTGATGGATCTGCAGCACGCGACGCGTGTCTGTCTCTTTCAGATAGCCGCGGAAATGTCGCACAACTTGCCCTGCCAAGTCGTATAACACGTCGGCGTGGTCATCGTACGCCACATCATCGAAATCCACCAGTCCACGCACAACATAGTCTTCGAGACGCTGCTCGTTGGCCCCCCTGCCGTCCCCGCCGAGCACCTCCACGTGACCCGTGCGCAAGTGCTGAATCCACAGTTCGTCCGACGGAGCCTCGAACTTGAGCCCCTCAAGCTTGAGCTGGAACGGCTCGAACCCCGAGCGGACCTCGCCCCTCGGGACCACGAGGATGCGAGGAACCTCTATGGTCTGGCGCATGACCAGGTCGGCGACGCCCGCGACGACTGCAGCGATATCTGGTGGCTTCGCCATGCCCTCAATTTCGAGTTGCGGCCCTTTATAGCGCTCGCCGACCTCCTTCACGAGCGCAGCCTGCACGTCGGCGTTCTTGAGGTGCGCCACGCTCGCCAACTTATCGGGCTTCCCTTCCAGACGCCGGATCGCGTCATAGGTGATCTGCGCTACTTTCTCCTCCTCCACTGTACCAAACGCGGGCTTTACTCCCTCTCCAGCCAGTCGCGTGCTGGGCGTGGATTGCTCCGGGACGATGCCGAGCATCGTGGCGAGCCGCGACTGCACGACAACCGTCACCGGTTTCTCTTGAAGGTCGTTCGGATCGAGCACTACCTTCTGGAGACGGATCGGTGAGTCGGCTCGATTGGCCTCGTCGATGATCTCCTGGAACTTGTCGTGCGCTACGATGTTCAGGCGGTCAACGGTCGTCACCCCGGTCCGCTTGCCGTACGGCAATCGCAGACCCCGGCCGATGGATTGCTCGATCAGGATTCGGGCATTCGCTGCCCGCAGTGGGACGATAGTGTATAGGTTGGTAACGTCCCATCCTTCCTTGAGCATGTTGACGTGAATCACAATCTCGGTCGGCTCGTCCGCGTGCTCTACTTTGAGAAGGCGCTCCACCATTGCGTCTTCGTCAGCGCCAGTCTTGCTCGAATCAACCTGAATCACTTTCTCTCGGTAGCGACCTTCGAAGAACTTGTCTGACTGGACTAGCCCCATGAGCTGGCCGGCGTGCGTGGTGTCTCGGGCGATAACCAGTAGGAACGGCTTCACGATGACGTTGCCGGTCTCTCGAGCGTATGTCTCCAGCTCGACTTTGACGCTTTCATGCAGGCGGATGCCATCCTCCAGTTTCAGCTGCTCGACGGCCTCCGCAGACATCCCGTCCGCTTTGAAGTTCTTCCGCGTCACCACCGCCGGTTCCTTGACGAAGCCGTCGGCCATTGCACGGCCGAGCGGGTAATCGAGAATCACGTTCTTGAACGGCACCGGCCCCTTGTTGGTCTCGACGAACGGCGTCGCCGTCAGCTCCAAGCCGAGCACCGGCTTCAACTCGTTGATCGCCCGCACACCAGCCGAGGCCCGGTAGCGGTGTGACTCGTCCATGAGCAACACGAGGTCCGGGAGGGCTGCGAGGTAGTCGAAGTAGCTCTCGCCGATGTACTCCGAGAGCCGTTTGATGCGCGGAGACCTACCGCCGCGCACCTCGGCGTTGATCTTCGAGATGTTGAAGATGTTGACTTTGCACCGCAGCAAGTCGTGAAATAGCGACCCCGCCATTCCCTCATAGTTATCGCCGGTGATGATGGCCGGAGCGGCAGTGGCGAACTCGGCGATTCCTTTGAAGACGTACTTCGGCGTGTTAGGCGTGAAGTCGGCGATCAGCTTGTTGTAGATCGTGAGGTTCGGTGCGAGAACGAAGAAGTTGTTGATGCCATACGCCAGATGCAGGTAGCTGATAAACGCGCCCATCAGCCGCGTCTTGCCAACACCAGTGGCCAGGGCAAAGCAGAGTGATGGAAAGATACGCTCGAAGTCGGTTACGCTAGGATACTCGGCACGAATGATCGCTAACGCTGCTTCGAGGTCGGTGCCCTTCCTCGGGGGAACGATCTCCGTCACGCGATCCAGGATCTCGAGTGCCTGACGCTGAGGCGGTCGCAGGCTGAGACGCCCGGAGATTGCGTTCACCTGCTTGTTCACGGCGTGCCTGCCTCGGCTTCAACGAAAAACTCCTGCTGGCCGGCCCTAACCGGGGCCTTCGGTAGGTTCTCAACATTCAGACTGTAGTCGTCGTGGCCCCACTCACAGCGTGATAGCACTTGCTTCGGGATCTTCTTCACCGTCAGGTTCGGCCATCCATCTGCCTTGCCTCGAAACGCCGAGCAGAGTACTAGCAGCGACCGTTCCGCCCCTACGTCGTCACTCAACTGCTGGAGCTGGTCGTGGCTCAGGTTCTGGGTCGTGACGTAGATGAAGTCCCGCTCGGTCGACCGCCCCTGTTGCCAGTAGACAGCATCACTCGGCGCGTAAGTGAAGCCCTCAACCTTGCACAGAGCTTCTGCGAGCATCGTGGCGTTGAACTGCCTGCTGATGACCCAGTTGCCCCATTTGTCCTTCTCCAACAGTGAGGCGGCAAGACGGTAATACCGAAACCCGCCGCCTCCCTCCCACCCAACGGCTTTGGTGACGCCGCCTGGGTCTTCACCATCGATGACCTTTCTCAACCGTGGAATGATGTATGTGTGGCAGTGCTCTCCCAGTTCCACCATGATCCAACGCCGGTCCATCTTGTGAGCGACGGCACCGGTTGTGCCCGAACCCGCGAACGAATCCAACACCCAATCACCAGGGTTCGAAGCAATCTGAATAATCTGTTGAAGGAGTCGCTCGGGTTTGGGAGTGCTGAAGGGTTCCTGATTCGGAAAGAGCCTAAGGATCTCCTTCTTCGCCTCCTCATTATCTCCCGCAAATGCTGAGTCCCACCACGTCATCGGCACCAAACCACGTTCTTCGCCTCTAAACTGTTTGATCCGAGGTCGCCCGGCCCCATCGTTGGGGAAGTAGACCCTATTCTCTGAAAGGAGCCTCAGATACTGCGGTTCAGTCGCGGACCAACAGCGGCCCTTCGGGGGAGCGACCTGTGTCCCAGACGGTGTCGTGATCGGATACATCTGATTCTTGCGGTATCCTTGAGCGCTGAAAGGGATCGACCGCCACGGTCCACGAGGATCATTGTCAGGGTTGGAGTATCCGGTCTCTGTCGGTTGTAGGGGATTTCGGCTCTCCTTCCACTCCAACGCTCCCCGCTTGGCATACAAGAGGACGTGGTCGTGCGCAGAGCCAATAGCGGCCCTATTCTCTCGGGAGGTTCGCTTCTGCCATACAATGTTGGCAACGAACTGTGATCTACCCAGCACTTCGTCGCACAGCACTTTTAGATAGTGAGCCTCATTGTCGTCGATTGTGATCCAAAGAGAGCCGTCATCTGAGAGCAATCGATTGAGAATGTCTAAGCGCTCACGCATGAGGGAGAGCCAAATGGAGTGTTCAACACCATCGTCGTAGTGTTCGAACGCATCTCCCGTGTTGTAGGGTGGGTCTATGAAGACACACTTTATCTTGCCAGTGAACTCCTGCTCGAGAGCTTTGAGGGCGAGCAGGTTGTCGCCGAAAATGAGCCTGTTGTCGAAGCAATCGTTGTCTGTTACGCGGTGCGCCGCGTGATACGACTTCTCCGCATCGTCCAATAGGACGCGCGGCTCAAGCTTCGGTCGGTTCTCCTTGCCGATCCACGTCAACTCCAGCTTCTGCTTGCGATCGGCACTCATGACAAGATCCAGCGAACTGTGAACACCGTCCTCACATCCGTCGTCTGATTGAGACGCCCTTCGATACTCTCCACGAGTTTCTCCCGGCGAAGGTCGATACCATCTTGCTCGTCAAAGAGAGACTTCCGCTTCGCGGTACGCTGCTTCTCCAACGTTCTCACCTGCTTTTGAACGGCCAGCTTCTCGTCAAGCGTCACCGCCATCGCCCCCGTCCGGCGGACCTCTCGCAGCTGACGATCGAGGTCCTTGATCTCTCGTTCAAGGCCAAGCTTCAGGTCTTCTGCCCAGCCGTCGAGCTTATCCACCTCCGCCTCGAAGAACTGCGCGTTACGCCCCGAGATACGGCGGCGAGTAGCATTCTGCCGCTCCTGCTCGAGCGAATCCAAGGCTGCCGCTACGTTGCTCGGCGGACTCGAGGGCGCGCCAACCCTGGCCGGCAGTGTCAGCAGGCGACTGGCGACCGGATCCTCGACGTCGCCGCCGGAGTCCGTGATCGCCGAGAAGATCACGTAATCTTCCACCTGGTCAAGCGACCGAATCGTGAACAGCGACAACCTCAGCCACCCCGCCTGCCCCACCAGGGGTTCGAGGACGCTGACCCTGCCCTCATACGCACCGTAGTCAAGATGAAGCTCGACTGGCTCTAGTTCACGTGCGATCGCCCGCGCCACGACTCCCTCGGCGAGCGGGTGCCCAAGGCGGTAAAGATGGGCCTCGCCGGACCTCCGTGGCAGCTCATATAACCCCAGGGGAACCTCGATTCCCTGATCCTCGAACGGATTGAGTTTGAGCTTGAACGATCCATCACCAACGAACTCCGAGCAATCCGCCAACTCGTGTTGGGTGAGCTGCATTAAACGGCGCTCGAGCTGATTCAACAACGCTTTCGACGCCTCGTCGCGCACCCGGAGCTTCTCGCGCACCTCGTCGTCGAAGTTCTCGAGCAATTGTCGCCGAGTGCGCGTCATGGCCTCGTCAATCTCGAGGCTCAATTCCAGTTGGAGTTGGTCGAATGCTACCTTGATCTCGGCTGGTTGGCGGCAGCGCTGATAGATATCAGCGATGCGTTTCTCGAAGTCTACCCCGGACTCGATGGCCCCCAACACCTCGTCGCTCGCACCGAACACGCCCTCAAACAACTGGAACTTCTCCGAGAGCAGCTGAAAGACGCGCTGATCGGCCTCGTTCTTACGGTTCAGGAAGTTGACCACCACGACGTCGTGTTTTTGCCCGTAACGATGGCAACGACCGATCCGCTGCTCGATTCGCTGCGGGTTCCACGGAAGATCGTAGTTGACCACGGTCGAACAGAATTGGAGGTTGATACCCTCGGCCCCAGCCTCCGTGGCGATCATGATTCGACCTTCCTCACGGAAGTAATCCACAATCGCTGAGCGCATATCGGCCGTGCGCGAACCGGTTACCCGATCCGTGCCGTCGTGTTTCGCACGCCACGCGGCATAGATTTCCTTGGACCGATCGTCGGTGTTCGAACCGTTGAACAGAACGATGCCTTCGGCAAACGGACTGTCGGCCAGAACCCGGAGCAGGTAATTCTGCGTGCGACGAGACTCCGTAAAGATGATCGCCTTCTGTTCAGCACCTATCTCAGCGGCCTTCGCGAAGGCCACGCGCAGGGCCTTCACCAGTGCTCGGCCCTTCGCATTGTGCTGGATCGAGCGCGCGAGTTCGGCGAAGGCGTCGAGTTCGGCGATCTCGGCTTCGACCGCCGCCCGATCGGTCGCCGAAAGCGGCTCCTGCGGCTCGTCCTCCTCTGGCCACTCCTCTGCCGTCGTGTCCAGGGCCTCGTAGTCGCTCTCCAGCTCCGTCTCCAGCGAAGGGTCGCCTGAATGTTTCCTAAGCCTTGCCTTGAGGCGCGCCGACATAGTCCCGAGCGCCCCCGCGATCGCGAACGTGGACGACGCCAGCAGCTTCCGCAGGACGAGTGTGATCAACGCCCGCTGGCTCGCCGGCAGGGCTTGCAGATTGGGGCGACGCAAATACTCGGTTACCGCGTCGTACAGCCGATCTTCGCTCTCTTCGGGGGTGAAGTGCTCCACGAGTGGCAGCCGTCTCGTGTACGGGATATATGCCGCGACCTGACGACGCAGGGTGCGGTGGCAGACAGGTTTCAGGCGGCGCTTGAGCGCGTCGAACACCTGCTCTTGGCTCGCGTTAGAGAACTGTTCCTTGAAGCTCTGCAGGCTCCCAAACACCTGCTCATCGATGAAGCTCACAAGGCCGAATAGCTCGAGCAGAGAGTTCTGCAACGGCGTCGCGGTGAGGAGCAGTTTAGGACTGTGAGCCAGGGCTTGCTTGAGCGTATTGGCGATGACGTTGGACGGCTTATAGACGTTCCTCAAACGGTGCGCTTCGTCGATCACCACCAGGTCCCAAGGGGTGTTGTTGATGTCCGCCGCTTTGTTGCACGCGAACTGGTATGAGCAGATGACCACGGTATCACTCAGTTCGAAGGGCCGGAACCGTCCTTCCTTGATCGCTGCGTTGTACGAGCGCGACTCCAGAATCGCACAAGGCAGGAAGAACTTCTCGGTCAACTCCTGATGCCATTGTTTTCGAAGATGAGACGGAGTGATTACGAGGATGCGCCGCCTGCGCTCGGCCCACCGCTGCGAGATAACGAGCCCAGCCTCGATCGTCTTGCCTAGGCCGACCTCGTCAGCCAGGAGCGCGCCCTTGGAGAGCGGCGAGTTGAACGCGAACAGAGCCGCATCAACCTGATGCGGATTCAGATCGACCTGTGCACCTGCGACTGCACCAGCCAGTCTGTCTGGACTGTCGGAAGCGCAGCGACGGGTCAGGTCGATGGCAAAGAACTTGGCGTGGTAGTCGGTAAACGCCACGGGCGGGCCTTACCGCGCTCTCGAGCTGCCGAGCAGCGAATGACGCATCACGAACTCCGGGGTGGTGTCCGAGTGTCGCACCGCAAAGACAAGTCGGCGCGACCACCCAAGATCGACTTCCACAACACTGTGAGTGGTGTCTGTCGCCACTCTCCAGGACTTCCCCTTCAGAGGTTGGCCGCCGTTCGCGACGATGGAGGCCCCGACCAGGGACTCGCTGGGGTCAGCGACCTCCGTCAGATGACGGCAGGTTGTGCAGCGCGGCTCCCCCGAGGGCAGCTCGCCGAGGCAGACCGACCTACCGCACGACTTACATGCTCTTCGATGCTCCTTGCATGTCAGCCTTCCGCACGCTGGGCAAGCGGACGTACCTGTGAGCGTGTACGACCGGTGATCCACGTGACACACGGAGCGGTGCTTCTCGCAGCCAAGGTCCGTGCCGCTGTCGTGCATCCGCGCCAGATGGGTAGAGCAGTACTTGTCGCCATCGACTCGACACACGCCGCTGTGTTCTTCGCAGACGGCCTTCGCGCACGAAACGCACAAGGCGATCTCGTCGCTAGCAAAGATGACATGCGCCTCGACATTGCACTGCGCACGATGCTTCTCGCATGCCAGGCGGCGACTGCGGTCAGCGCGCCGCAAGTGCTTGGAGCAGTGAACCTGATGGTCCACTGCGCACAGGGCCTGGTGATTGGTGCACACGGACTTCTCGCACGTCGCGCAACGCACCACTTCATCCCG
>WNGL01009229.1_pt1 | contig 11717 bp, 10 predicted proteins | sample 5400591 | NCBI WGS metagenome assembly WNGL01 (sample SAMN13153377, study PRJNA577476) | soil metagenome | isolation source: 80 cm soil or saprolite under Garry oak tree replicate 1 | place: USA:California | collected 2016-06-15
TGGATCGGACGCCGCGAGTACTTCCAGGAAACCGCTCTGGCCATCGCCGCGCTGGTCTCCGACCGCGCCGCCGCGCGGTAACCACACCAGCCAGCCCGTCAGGCCAGCACGAGCCGACCCCAATCGTGCACCTACTCGTTAGGCACGCAATGGGCAAGGCCGTGCTGTTGGCCTGCCTGCTTTCGCTGTCAGACTCGCTTATCCCCGGGCTCGGTGAGCATCGCCTTGACCGGCTTGCCACCCGTCGGCGGCCGGCCCGGCGTAGTTGGCGGGCAGGCGGGGCCCGCCAAGCTCGATAAGGCGGTCGAGGTCGCGCAGCTTAGCGGCGGCCTGGTCATCGCTGGGGTCACTGTCCGCGGGCGTCACCCTAGCGTGGCGCCGCGAGAGCCCGCGCGCGTGCGGGGCCGCCTGGTATTACCGTAGGCGGGGGACGAGCGCACCGGGACCGGCCGCTTGTTCATTGTCAGGGTCATCGACCCGGCACAGGAGGGTACGGCTTGAGGGTAGTGCCTGCGGCCCCGTCGCGCGGGCCTTCGGCGCGCCGAACTCGGCTACCAATGGCAAGCCTGGTTCAACGACTCGTTCCAGTACATCTCGAACACGGTCCACTTCCAGCTCGATCCCGTCCGGGTGTCCGGGTACTCCATCGGGCTCAAGATCCTCCAGCCGTTCCACAGTTACGCCCTCATAACAATCTTGCAACATCTCATGGGCCTGGCGGTCGCGGTCATGGTGTACGCGCTGGCCAGGCACCTCTTCAGCGCCCCTGCCTGGCTGGCCACGCTGGCGGCGGTCCCGGTGCTTTATGACGGGTTCGAGATCGAGCTCGAGCACCTGATCATGTCGGACGTCCCGTTCCTGTTCCTGCTCACCTTGGCCACGACGCTGCTGCTATGGGATCGTTCGGGCCCGTCGCTGCGCAAGTGCGTCGCGGTGGGGCTGCTGCTGGGCATCGCGGACTGCGTGCGGTCGGTCGCGCTGCCGCTGCTCGCTGTCTTCGCCGTGTACATGATCATCCGGGAGTTCGGCTGGCGGAAGGTCGCGGCCACCATCGTGGCGTGCCTCATCCCGGTATCCGGCTACGCGGCCCTTTTCGACCTGGAGCATGGCCGGTTCGCGATGGAGAACGCCAGCGGCGTGTTCGTTTACGCGCGGGTGATGACCTTCGCCGAGTGCTCCAAGATGCAAGTGCCCGTCAACGAGCTCGCGCTGTGCACCACGGTGCCGCCGGACCGTCGGCCGATCGACCAGGAATACATCTGGGCGCCGCAGTCCCCGCTCGACCGGTTCCCGCCGCCGAAGTTCTCCCCGGTGCCGAACTCGCTCGCAGAGAACTTCGCCATCCGGGCCATCGAGGCGCAGCCGCTCGATTACGCAAGGGCGGTCTTCGGCGACACCTGGCGGGTGTTCGCCTGGAAGCGGCACGTCTTTCCCAACGCGCAGACCTACGACGAGTACGTGTTCAGTTATAAGGGGACCCCGATCCCGTCCTGGGACCGCGCCCGTCTCGGCAAGTACGACTCCTACGCCGCCGCGTATGTCCAGGGCAACCCGAATACCCAGGTGGTTGACCCGTTCGCCCCCGTCATCCGGGGCTACCAGAGGTACGTCTGGCTGCCGGGCACCGTGTACGGGCTGATGCTGCTGGCGGGGCTGGGCGGGATCATGCTGGCCTGGCGGCGGATCGGCGGGGAGGCGCTGCTGCCGTGGGCAGTCTCGTTCGCGCTGATCGTCATCCCGGCGGCGACCACCGAGTTCGACTACCGGTACGTGCTGCCGGCCACGCCGTTCGGCTGCCTCGCGGCCGCCATGGCATTCAGCCCGGGCACCGCGGGCGGCCGCCTGGTGCGGGAGCTAGCTGCCCGGGCATGGAAACACGAGGTGCCGGTACCTCCTCGGTAGCACCGGCGAGCCCGGCAAAGACGCCGGCGCCGGCGTCCTGGTCGCCGCGTACGCCAAACTGCGCCACTGGTTTGCCGCAGGGCCGGCATTCAACTGAAGCTGGGTAAATTTTCAGGTGACACTTAGCCAGTTCGCTGGGTTTCAGGCCTGGGCCCTCGGCTCGGTTACGGCGAGGGCTTCCTGAGCAAGTCTCCGGCCTTCGCCGCTCGCCCGTCGCCAGTGCGGCGCACCGGAGGAGCATATGACTTGGTTGGACCGCTCCCTGCAGAAGCGGCGGATCCGGGAAGCGCGGCGCGAGCTGCCCCCTGGTGCGCGCGTGCTCGATATCGGCACGCACGACGGCACGCTGTTCCGTCTCACGAGGGCTCGTGGAGTCGGCATCGACCCTGAGCTGGCCGCAGTGACCTCGATTCCCGGAGTGACGCTGGTGAAGGGCTCGTTCCCCAAGGACCTGCCCAAGCTGCCGAACGAGTCATTCGACGCGGTCACCGCGCTGGCGGTCGTCGAGCACGTGCCCGAAAGCGAGCTGCTGATCTGGCCTGAGACGATTGCCCGGCTGGTGGTTCCCAACGGACTGCTGATCATTACCGTGCCAGTGCCGGCGGTCGACACGATTCTCCACGTGCTCATGCGGCTTAACCTGGTCGCCGGGATGGCGGCTCACCAGCACCACCGATTCCAGCTGAGCAACCTTGACCACATCTTCACGGCTCCGCTGTGGCAGCGAGCCAAACACCGCACGTTCCAGCTGGGCCTGAACCATCTCTACGTCTTCGAACGCGCCCCGCATCTGCAAGCCCAGAACCCTTGGCTACCGTCACCCTCCGGCCAGCCGTCAAGGCAACTGAGTAATCCCTGATTTCGTGCCGGCGGCGGCTACCGTGAATGCCGGTCAACAGGTGTCAGCAACCTTCAAGAGCTCGATTCTCGGCGTGCATGATGAGGCTGTCGGCCGATGACGAGGGCGATCCCGCAGACCGCTCCCGTACCTGTCCTGACCAGGCGCACAATTCCGGGGCTCTTAAACTCGCCGCAAATTCGCCAGAAGATAACCAGCGCGACAGAAGATGCCGTTCTGCGCGCCTCAAACGGACCGAACCGGAGGGACAGTTCCAGTACAGAACGGAGGGTCCGCGTGCGTTCTCCCTGACCTCCCTCGTCACTCAGCGTGATGCCGGACTAGGGAGACGGACGCTCCGGGCAGCCGCATCCCCTTGAGCCCCGGCGGCCAGGGCCGCGGCGGTCGGCTCCGCTGCGGCGTACCCAGGTATGGCCGCCTGCCGGGGTCCGGCCCCCTGGATGACCCTGGGCTGGCGCCCATCTCCGGCTCGCGATCCAGATCGAGGACACCGGCGGTATCCGGATCGTCCTGGCCGGGGTTCCCGCCGCTCGCTCTCTGCGTCGTGACCGGCGATCAGCTTCGCCGTCACGATGACGGACCCCGTGTGGCGTGCACCTGCGGACGGAGGTGCCAGCGCCGTGGCAATCCGGAAGACCCTGTCGGCGGCAGAAGCGGACGTTCTCCGCGCCGGTCGAATGCGCATATTTATGCAAGCTGGCCAACCGCTCGCCGGATCGAACCGGGATGGCACGGCCGCTGAGACAGGCGAAGGCCACTTGCTCTCCGCACGTAGCCGCCGTTATCGGTGCGCCGTCGGCAGCCGAAAGCACAGTGGTGCACCCCGCACCGGGATGTCATTCTGTCGCTGCTGTTGTCCGGCAGCGGCTGCCGAGCCAGCCGATGCTCTATGGGCTGCACGCGGCGAGAGCGAGGGGTAGCCCTGATGTCAGGATGCCGGTCGCGTGCGACGATTTGCTGGTGAGGCCGACGGTGGTGATCGTGGATGATCATGCTGGCTTCCGGTCTTCGGCCAGGGCGCTGCTGGAGGCCGAGGGGTTTGATGTCGTGGGCGAGGCTGTGGACGGGATGTCGGCGCTTACCGTGATAGGCCAGCTCCATCCGCGTGTCGTGCTCCTCGACGTCCAGTTGCCCGACATCGACGGGTTCGAGGTTGCCGAACGGCTGGCAGGGGCAGGCGACCCGCCGGCAGTGGTGCTCGTGTCGACCCGGGGCGCCTCCGCTTACCGGCGGCGGCTTGCCCGCAGCCCGGCCCGCGGGTTCATCGCCAAGAGCGAGCTGTCGGGAAATGCGCTTGCTGCGCTGGTGGCGTGAGGCCACCAGCGGCTCTGCTCCGCGCCTCCGGAAAGCCGCGTGGCTGGCCGGGCTGGTCCTCGGCCTCGCGGCGGAGGGGCTGGCCCGTCCGGGGCAGGGCCTGGCCGCGGCCGGGGCCGACCTGGCCGTGGGGTGGGCGCTGATCGGCTGCGGGCTGGTGGGCTGGTCGCGGCGGCCGCAGAGCCGGGTTGGCCCGCTGCTGGCGCTCACGGGATTCGCCTGGTTCGCTGGCACGCTGGCCGGCTCGCGGATCGGGGCTGTTGCCACGCTCGGCGCGGCGCTGCTTTTCGTCCACCGTGGCCCGCTATGCCATGTGATTATCGGTTATCCGCGCGGGCGGGCTCCGGACCGGTTGAGCATGGTCGTAGTGGCTGCGGCCTACGTGTACGGGGCGGCCGTCCCCCTCGCCCGGAGCGACGTGGTGACGATGGTTGCCGCTTTCCTTGTCCTGGCCGCGACGATCCGGGGGTATGCGCTGGCAGCAGGCCCGGGCCGCCGTGCCAGGGTGACGGCGATCGCCGCGGCAGCCGCCTTGGCGGTTCCGCTTGCGGGCGGGAGCGCGGCGCGCCTGATGGGGGCGGGACCCGCTGTGGAACAGGTGGTGCCGTGGGGATATGAGGCGGTGCTGGTCCTGATCGCGGCTGGCTTGTTGGCGGACATGCTGCGTGGCCGGTGGGTCCAGGCGGTTGTCGCGAGGCTGGTTGTCGATCTCGGCGAGGGCTCTGGGACCGGGACGCTGCAGGCCCGGCTGGGGCATGCTCTGGGCGACCGGTCGCTGGCGATCGCGTACTGGCTTCCGGAAACGGGCGGTTATGTCGACGAGAGCGGGAACCCCGTGGTGCTCCCCGGTGCCGGGTCGGGGAAGGGGGTTACCGTGATCGAGCAGCGGGGTGAGAGGATCGCGGCGCTTGTCCACGACGCCGCGGTGCTGGATGATCCCGGCCTCATCGACGCGGTGGCGGCGGCGGCCAGGATGGCCCTTGCGAACGTGCGGCTGCGGGCGGAGGTGCGGCGCCAGGTCGCGGAGCTGGACGCTTCGCGGCGCCGGATCCTCCAGGCGCGTGATGCCCAGCGCCGCCGCCTGCAGCAAGAGCTGCGGGCGGGTGCCGGGCAGCGCTTGACGGAGGTCGAGGAGCTGCTGGACCTCGGCCTGGGCAGCGCTCGCGCTGCCGGGGACCGGGCGGTGACCGCGGGGCTGGAGGATGCCAGGCGAGAGCTCGATGCGGCGCACACTGAGCTGCAGGAGCTGGCCGCGGGGATCCATCCGGCGGTGCTGACCGAGCGAGGGCTCGGTTCTGCGTTGTCTTGCCTTGCCGGGCGGTCCCCGGTGCCTGTCCGGCTCGCCGTTCCCCCGCAGCGCCTGCCCGCCATCATCGAGACGGCGGTCTACTTCCTCTGCTCGGAGGCTCTGACCAACGTCGGGAAGTACGCTCACGCGTCACGCATCGACGTGACGGTCAGGGCGGATGCAGATCTGGTTACCGTCCTGATCGCCGACGACGGCGTCGGAGGGGCCGACCCGTCGGCCGGATCCGGCCTCAGGGGAGTCGCGGACCGGGTCGAGGCGCTCGGCGGCCGGTTCCTGGTAGACAGCCCGGCGGGAAGGGGTACGCGGCTGCTGGCGGAGATCCCGGCTGCCGTCCGGCACTGAAGAAGGCCCCGGCGGCTGTGCCGGGGCCTTCCGCCGTCGGGTGCTGCTACGCGGAGACCCGCTGCCAGGGCTTTACCACATAGCCGGTCGGCTCGCATTCCCCCGAAGACACGCTCGGAGTGCAGCCGGGCGCCTGACCCTCCAGCTTCTTGAACACAAGAGTCTGCCGGTACACACTCCACTTGTACTTCCAGACCTCCTGCGCCTGGTAGAAGGTGATCGTGTCGCCGCGCACGGCGTACGTGCCGGTCGATTGCGCCCCTGGCCTGGTACCAGCCTTCGTCTCCGAGACGTCACCCCGGTAGAACGTCAAGGTGAAGCTGCCGTAGTTGTCTTGGGTTACCTCGCCCCGGTCGGGGTGGGCGGCGACCAACTCGTCCCTGGTGTAGGTGACCTGCCACACCCCGTCCAGCGGCGTGACCTGAGTGGTCTTGGTTCCCGCTCCCGGCGGGCGGTTGCCTGCGGGCAAGCGGGGTGCCGGGCCGGTGCAGCCGCCGGGGATCACCAGCGCGCGCCCAGGCGGGGCGTGTTGCTTGAGCCGGCTGATCTCGGCGATGAACTGCCTGGTTTGCGGGTCCTGCTCCACTTGCGCATACACCGGAGCGAAGGCGCTGCGCAGGGCCGCTATGCCGGCATTGGAGGCGTTCGCGAAGCGGCTGCCGTCAGCGCACAGGCCGGGCGGGAGGCCCGCATCACCGTCTGTGAGCCCGGTGGACCGGGCCGCCGTGTCCCGGACCGCCTCGGTGAGCCAGGCGCGCTGCTGGGATGTGAGCCTGGCGAGCCGGCCGGGATTGGCGATGACGGCAAGCGTCTGGGGCCACAAGTTGACGTTTGCTGTCACGTATCGAGCCCGGCTCCAAAAATCCTCCTTTAGACCGTAGTAGAGGAGGTTCGCCTCGAAGCCCTCGACCGTGCGGCTGGCCAGCCCTTGGTCCAGCGGGACCGCGACCACATTGCTCGGCGTGGCCCCGAGCGCCCGGATCGCCTCGGATGACTCCCTCGAACGGAAGGCCGCGAAGGTGATGCCGCGCCAGTCTGCCGGGCCGAGCAGGGGCTTGCGGACCGCGATCGGCTTGCGCAGCCCGTCGGCGAGGACGCCGAGGCCCTTCACGCCCACCTTGTCCAGCGCCGGCATCATCTGCGCGGGGATGCCGCTGTCGATGACGGCCTGCTCCAGCGGATAGCTGTCGATCAGCATCGGGGCGGTGAGCGCCTGGAAGCTGTCGACACCCAGGGTGTCGAAGACCCGGGTGCCGGTGACACCGAGATCGTACCTGCCTGCGGCGACGCCGCGGACGATCTGCTGTTCGCCGTCCGGCACGTTTTCGCCGACGTGGTAGACCATGTCGATCTGGACGTTTCCTGCGGATAGCTTCGCCACCCGGTTGACGAGGTACGGGTCGATCTGGGGCATGAACCCGGATATCCCGTGCCTCGTGGCCATCCGCAGCACAACCGGCGTGCCGGGGCCCCCGGCCTTACTGCCTGCCAGCGAACCGCACCCGGCGAGGGCCAGGGCCACCAGGACCGTGACACCGGCTCGGCGAACGCGACGTCTTTTTCTCATGCCAGGCTCCTTCCCAGTCGGGTGTAGCCTCGCCGGTTACCGCCTGCCAGCGCATCGGGGCATGCCCTCATTGTGCACCCGGGGGATCAGGGGTAGCCCCCGGCTGGGAATCGGGGCCGCCTGGTGCCAGGATTCGCTCATGGGCCTGGCAGTTTCTGGTTTCGGCCGACTCGGCCGCGCGGTTGTGGCCGGGGTGTGGCCTGCCGCGTTCGGCTTCGGGCTGCTGTCGCTCCTCATCGCCCGGTCGCATCCTGGAGCGACGTTCGGCGGGACCTCATGGACGGCGGGCCTTGCCGAACTGGCTGCGGGATGGGCGGTGATCGGCGCAGGTTGCTATGTCTGGCGGCGGGGGAAGCGGTCCGGGCTGAGTTTGGCCGCCGCCGGGGTGGCCTGGTTCTTCCCCGAATGGGACAACCCCGGGGCCGGGGCGGCGGTGTTCACTTTCGGCCTGGTCAGTTACGCCCTGGCGCCTGCCGTGGTGGCTCACGCGGTCATGGCCTACCCGTCCGGCCGGCTGTCGTCCCCGCTGGAACGCGTGGCCCTCGCCGTCGCGTATGCGGACGCGGCGCTCGTTCTCGCGTTGTTCCCGGCGCTGTTCTTCAGCCCGCCGGAGCAAGGGTGCAGCCTGTGCCCGCCGAACCTGCTGCTCGCCGATGGCCAGCCGGGCCTGTTCGCGGCGCTGAACCGGTGGGGCATCCGGCTGGGCCTGGTATGGACGATAACTGTCGCCGCGCTGTGCGTATGGCGGCTTGCGCGGCCGGGCGCCCCGCTGCGCCGGGCGGCCGCCCCAGTCATCGTCAGCGGGACCGCGTACCTGCTGCTGGCCTGGTCCGACTTCGCCCACAGCCTGTCGCGCGGCCTGCTCGGCGCCGACCGGTTCGAGTACCGCCTGTGGCTCGCCCAGGCGGCTGCGCTGTGCGCGATCGGCCTGGGCGTGGCATGGTCGTGGCTGCTGGGGCGGCGGGCCCGTTCCGCGATGGCCGCGCTGACGGTCGAGCTGGGTCAATCGCCTCCCCCCGGAGGGTTGCGCGAAGTGCTGGCACGGTCCCTCGGCGATCCGGACCTTGAAGTGGCCTATCCGCTAGGCGATCCCGGGCGGCTGGTCGATGCCACCGGGAACGCTGTGGATCCGGCAAGACGGGAGGGCGGTGCCCTGACCCCGCTCACCCGCCAGGGGCAGACGGTGGCGCTGCTCTCCCACCGCCGGGGGCTGCTGGACGATCCTGCCGTCGTCAATGAGGTCATCGCCGTCACACGGCTGGCCGTGGACAACGAGCGGCTCCAGGCAGAAGTGCTCGCCCGGCTGCAAGAGCTGCGGGCCTCCCGGGCCCGCATCGTCGCCACCGGCGATGCCGAGCGGCGGCGGCTCGAGCGTGACCTGCACGACGGTGCCCAGCAGCGCCTCGTCGGCCTCTCGCTCGCGCTACGCCTGGCGCGCGCCCAGCCCGGCGCACGTGCCGACCCGAACCTCCGGGCATTGCTCGACCGGGCAGATGAGCGACTCCGGGCCGCCATCGCCGAGCTTCGCGAGCTGGCCCACGGGATCTATCCGGCGGTCCTGACCGATGAAGGGCTGGCCGCGGCCGTGGAGGCACTGGCAGAGCACGCCTCCGTTCCCATCGCGATCATTCACATGCCGCAGGAGCGGCTCCCGGGCCCGGTGGAGGCCGCCGCCTATTTTTTCATCGCAGAAACCACCGGCTACATGGCTACGCTGGCCGCAGCCAGAGGCGTGACACTTGATGCCAGGCACCACGGGAACCGGCTCGTGGTGGAAGTCGCCGAGGACGCAGCGGGCAAGCCCGAGCACCAGCTGGAAGCCAGGCTCACCGACCTGGCCGACCGGGTCGGCGCGCTGAACGGCCAGCTCCAAGTCCGGCACATCGCGAACGGAAAGATCACCATACGAGCGGAGATGCCATGCGGGTCGTGATCGCCGACGACGCCATGCTAATCCGGGAAGGCACAGCCCGCCTCCTCGAAGACGCCGGCGTGGACGTTGCCGGCAAAGCCGGCGACGCCCAGAAGCTCCTCCGGATCGTGGCCACCGAACATCCCGACGTGGCGATCGTCGACATCAAGATGCCGCCCACCCACACCGACGAGGGCCTGGTCGCGGCGGAACAGATCCGCAGCGCCCACCCTGACGTCGGGGTGCTGGTCCTGTCCCAGTACCTGGAGTCGCGGTACGCCACCCGGCTGCTTGAGGATCATCCGGAAGGGCGCGGCTACCTGCTCAAGGAACGGGTGTCAGACATCGGCGTCCTCAAAGACGCCATCCAGCGCATCGCCGAAGGGGAATGCGTGCTCGACCCCACCATCGTGGCCCGCCTGATCAAACGACGGCGCCAGCAGGGACCTCTCGATGAGCTGACCGACCGCGAACGCGAGGTGCTTGCCCTCGTCGCCGAGGGCCGCTCCAACCATGGCATCGCCGAGATCCTGGTGCTGAGCCCCAAGACCGTCGAGGCCCACGTCGGACGGATCATGACCAAGCTCGGCCTGGACGACACCCCCAACTATCACCGCCGCGTCCTGGCCGTGCTGGCCTTCCTCCGCTCCTGAGCCGTAAGGGTTCCCCCGGGGCCCTGGCCGCGCATTTGCGGGATAGCCCCACACCAAGACGCGGGCTTGCCCGCTATCTCGTGCCCCTTCGTTTCTCTAGCGTCGGTGTCTGGCTAGAGATGAGCTGCGCTGCCAGCAGCGCGTTCAAAGGGAGAATCCGATGCGGAAACTTGCCGCACTGGGCACTGGATTGGCCTCCCCTGTCCATTGCCTACGCCTCGATTGCTGCCGCCTCGCCGGCGATGGCGAGCACCACTGTGCCGGTGAGCATGACCTTCGACGAGCCGGTACTTCAGGACATCACCAGCGGCTGCCCGACCCTTGGCCTGCCGAACGGCGGGTTCTGGGGGAATGGTGTTGTCGTTCCCTATGGTCACGCGACCGAAATGATCGCGTTCGGCGCGGGCTGCGGCGCATGAACAAGACGATCCCGCTACCCGTGCTGCCCGGCGCGGGCCCCGGCACAAGCAAGGCAGAGATTGCTTCGCAGAACCTGGACAGGCAGGCCGACGCGCTGACGCGTTGACCACGGGAAAGGAGAACGGCATGTCCAACATCGCTGGCAACCCGATCAACCGGCAAAGACTGGCTAGGCCGCCGACGCCGCGCTTCGCGCCAAGATGGCCGTCCGGCCCTGGCCGTCGCCTCACAATGCCTGCGGCGTTCTTGCTGATGGTCGCGCTGGCCGCATGCCAAGGCGGCGGAGCAGGGTCAGCCTCCCCGGCCGCCAGCCGATCGGCGTCGCCCGCTCATACGGCCGTCCGCACCCTGGCCGCGGGCTGCACCCACGCCAACCCTTGCCAGAACATCACCGCGGGCGCGTACCGGCTCGGCCCAGGAACGCTGCTGCCCGGACTGGAGCTGACCTTGCCCGCAAGGTGGTCGAGCACCGGGACCATTCCCACCGAGCTCAACCTCGTGCCGCCCGGGCAGCCGGAGGACGCGCTGAAGTTCTGGCTGGACATGGTCGCCGTCAAGAGCACTGGCCCCGGCCACGGGACAACGATCCTGAAGAACGTGGGCACAACACCCAGTGCGCTGATCGCATGGCTCACCGGCGATCCGGACTTCCGCATCGTGTCCAAGCCCGCGCCGGCCACCATCGGCCAGGACATCACAATGAACTCCCTCGTCGTTGGCGTCTCCGGTTCCGCGAACTACGGCGACCCAGGCTGCCCCTCCAACCCCCGATGCGCCGACCTGTTCACCAACCGCCATTGGCGCCCCGGCGGGTACGGCATCGGCGGCGATGAGGAGGTACGCCTCTACCTCGGCACGATCAAGACCAACGGGAATCCCCACACCTTCTTCGTCGCCCTCGACGCCGCTGACCATGCTGACCTGCTGCGCCTGGAAAACGCCGCGAAACCCATCATCGGCAGCGTGCGCTTGCCGTCCGGCGTCGCCGGCGGCTGACTGAACCACCCCAGGAGTTCCCCGGAGGCTCCGGGCTCGCCCGGGGCGATTCGATCCGATCCGGTCAACCCAGCCGAACGCCGCCGCGTCGCACCGACGTTGCCGCCCGCATCCCCAGCAACTCCCGCGCACCGGGCCTGCAACCCCGCGGTGCCGCCGCGCCCGGCCATCCCGGCAAGCCCAAGGCGGCATCCTTGCCGCAGTAGCCGGCCTGTGCCCGCAGCCCCTGGCCGTAGCACCCTGAAATTCGCGCGCCGTTGACACGAACGGGCCAATGACCGTCTCCGCCAATCCGGACATATGCGCGTCAAGCTCACCGGCCCGCGTGCTCACCCCGGGACCGGCTCCAACTCCCCCGGGCATGCTTCCGCCCGCTCATCGTGAACGGACCCCTGACCCGCGCCCTCACGCGGAACTGGATAATCCGCGCGCCGCCATCCCAG
>WNGL01013022.1_pt1 | contig 11717 bp, 10 predicted proteins | sample 5400591 | NCBI WGS metagenome assembly WNGL01 (sample SAMN13153377, study PRJNA577476) | soil metagenome | isolation source: 80 cm soil or saprolite under Garry oak tree replicate 1 | place: USA:California | collected 2016-06-15
GATCGGGCTCCGTGGCCAGCCGCTTCGTGGTGTCGGCCATTTCGCTGATCGGCGGCAGCAGCTTGTCGTCCGGATTGGCCGCGCGCCGTTCCGCCGATCCGATGATGTAGATCATCAGGATCAGGAAGAACGGGATCGCCGCCAGCACAATCCGGCTGCCGCGCGCCGGCGCAATGTTCATGACGCGTCGAATGGCACGATCCTCCTTTGCGCTCCCAGGTCGCGGCCAGCGAGATCGGAAGCTACAGTTTGCCTTCGGCGGCGAGTGTCATGTAGGAGGCGTCGAACCGCAGCTTGACGTTCTTGCCCGAGCCGAGAGTCTTGGTCGGGGTCATGATGCCGATCGCATCTTTCGACTTCACCTTTTCGCCGAGCAGGTTGTGCTCGAAGCAGAAGCCGCGGACCTGATCCATGATCTTGGGCAGCTCGGCGCCGGTCATGAAGGCGGCGCCGTCCTTCGGCGTGTAGTACATGTAGGTGGTCTTGAGCTGGGTTTCGAAACCGGCAAGGTTGGTCCCCGACAATTTTGCCATCGCTTCGCGCGCGGCTTTGCCCTTGTCGGATTCGTCTTTCATCAGCGCGATGGTTTCGTACCAGATCCCGACCAGCGCCTTGCCGAGACTGGGGTTGTCCTTCAACGTTTCGGTATTGATCACGAGCAGATCCTGAATTTCGCCGGGGATCTTGCTGGAGTCGAAGACCAGCGTGGCACCCGGGTCAGCCTTCACTTCCAGAAGCTGCGGATTCCAGGTCACCACCGCGGTGGTATCGGCCGACTTCGCGGCCGCCACGATATCCGCATCCGAAGTGTTGACGGTCTTGATATCCTTTTCCTGCAGCTTCACGGTCGACAGGCCGCGCGCCAGCAGATAGTGCGACACCGACAGTTCGACGAGATTGACCTTCTGGCCCTTGATGTCGGCGAGGGTCTTGCCCTTCTTCAACACCACGCCGTCGTTGCCGTTGGAATAATCGCCCATGATGATGGCTGACGTGTCGACGCCGCCGGCGGCCGGGATCGTCAGTGCGTCCATATTCGTGACGGTCACGCCGTCGAATTTCCCCGCGGTGTATTGATTGATCGATTCGACGTAGTCGTTGATCTGCGTGACGTTGATGGTAATGCCGTATTTGTCGGCCCATTTCTTCACAATGCCGCTCTCGGCGGCGTAGGGCCATGGCATCCAGCCGACATAGATCGTCCAGGCGATATTGAATTCCTTCTTCGGCGCGGCGGTGGCCGCGGTGATGGTGCAGAGGCCGATCGCGAACGCGACGGCGAATGACAAAAGACGTTTCATGATTCTCAATCCTCGCTGGTGTGTGCGAATTCGAGGATTGGCAGACCTGGCGATGCCAATCCTGGCGATCGAGGCCTCCCGGGCTTTTATCCCGCCGTGCACCCGGAAGTTACGCTCCCGGGCGGCAGCTCTCGGACCAGACGCTTCATCAAGCCGGAACCCTAGCCGCCACACTCTCCAGTTAATGAAGCAATCGATGTGCCACCGGAAAAGCCCGGAATCCGGTAGGCGCTCGGCGTTCTCAGCCCGCCGAAGCGGCAGGCTGATGTTTTTTTGGGCGAGTGCCGCTTATGACTGCTGATCTTGAGCGGCCATTTTCGGGCAGCCGGGCACGGTTGGGACCACCACGTCGCTGGCCAGTCCAAGCCACGCCAAAAAGCGAATGGTCAAATAGGTGTTGTCAATTTCCCACCAGCGATGACCGTGGCGCGCCGAGCGCGGATCGGCATGATGGTTGTTATGCCAGCCTTCGCCATTGGCGATGAGGCCGACGACGATGTTGTTACGGCTGTCTTCGTCGGTCTCGTAGTTCCGGTAACCCCACAGATGCGTCACCGAATTAACGGCCCAGGTAATATGCCATACGAGGACGGTGCGTACGAACACGCCGAACATCATGATGCCAAGTCCGGTCTGCGCCGCAGCATCAGGCGTTTCGCCTGACAGCCATGCCACGGCGAATCCGGCGCCGAAAAATAACGGCATCTGGCCGAGATTGATCCAGACCAGCCAATGATTGCGTTCGAGCGCGACGTAAAAGCGATCGCGCAGGATGTCCTTGGCGTAGCGTTGGTAAATTCCGAGGCGCGAGAGTTCCGGCTGGTCGACCAGAATCCATCCCATGTGGCCCCAGAAAAAACTGGCAAGCGGGCTATGCGGGTCCGGCTGCCGGTCGGCGAATTGATGGTGCCGGCGGTGGATAGCCACCCAGCGGGCGGGGGTTTCCTGGAAGCAGGACATCGCGACGATCACCATGGCGTGCTCCAGCCATTTCGGACATTTCAGGCCGCGATGGGTCAGAAGCCGGTGATAGCAAAGGTTGATGCCAAACAGGCCGCACAGATGGGTGCCGAGCACGGCCACGATGAGGCCGCTCCAGCTAAAATAACCCGGCATGAAAGCCAGCAGCGCCGCGGCGTGGTAGGCGCCGATCACCACTATGTAGGGCCAGTTGAGGCGAAACGGCCTCACGCCGGCGGGCAGCTTCAGCCGCTCATTGGTCACGGCAGCAATGGCATGATCCGCGGCGGGCAGCGCCGCGGTCTTTACAACGGGGAGGTGGACTGTCGTCATGGCGAGGTGGGGATCCCAATGTCGGCGGGCAGTTCCATTGTGGCTGTTAGCCGCACGCCGTGGAATTGCTCGGCTTGGATTGACACTTAGCGGTGCAATGGCTTAGAAACCCGCCATCCCGGGCGGACTGACCGCTGGCGGGGTTGTTCTCATTTTGCCACTTTCGGCCTGTCGAACACGGCCTTTCAAGCATCAGGATTGTCCCATGAAGGTCCGTAACTCGCTGAAATCATTGCGTGGTCGTCACCGCAACAACCGCCTGGTCCGCCGCAAGGGCCGGGTCTACGTCATCAACAAGGTCCAGCGCCGCTTCAAAGCGCGCCAAGGTTGAATCAGGCTTGAGACCGGCCTTCCGGCCGGCGCGAAAAATTTATCCACTTCACGGGTCTTTGACGTCTTGCTGCTTTGCAGCGCGTGTTCCTGTGTCTAGACTTTGGCGATGGCAATCAGATTCCCGTGCGCGCGCAACGGCCGGTTGGCGATCATCCTCATTGCGATGATCGCCGTGGCGCCGATGGCGTTTGCGCAGGATCAAAAGGCGACGCCGCCGAAGCAGCAGAAAAAACTGCCGGAAGCGCCGAGCAAGCTGCCGAAGGTCGGCAGCGATCGCACGCGCGGACTCGACTTTCTGTTCGGCGCATTGAAAGCGGCGCCGGATGAGGCCAGCGCCAAACATGTCGAGGCGCGGATCTGGGCACTGTGGATGCAGACCCCGAGCGATACCGCCGCACTGCTGATGATGCGCGCCAAGGCCGCGATGGACGCGCAACAGACGGACGTCGCGCTCAAGCTGCTCGACGCTGTCGTCAAGCTGCGCCCCGACTATGTCGAGGGATGGAACAGGCGTGCGACGCTATATTATCTGAAGAACGATTATGCCCATTCGCTCGAGGACATCGAGCAGGTACTGGTCCGCGAACCGCGCCATTTTGGCGCGCTGGCGGGGCTCGGCATGATCATGCAGGACATCGGCGACGAAAAGCGCGCGCTTGACGCATTCAGGAAGGCGCTCGCCGTCAACCCGCACCTTGAAAAAGTGCCGGAGCTGGTCAAAACCCTGACCGAGAAGGTCGAGGGCCGCGATATCTGATCGATCGGTCGATTGATCGCTCGTGCGAAGCGTTTGCCCGGAGATCATGCTCCAACAAAAAGATAGAGCAGGATGACGATTCGAACAAAAGTCATCCCACTCCAGGGATCCCTCAACGACGCCAAGCTCACGCGCTCGACGACCGGCGCCTGTCCAAAAGACGACCGGCGTGCCGGCCGACCAGAGATTAGTGCAGAACGCTATCGCCGCGCACGCCGTGGGCCACCGTCGCATAGATCTGCTGAAGTTCGGCCTCCAGTTGCTCGTTGACCAGCAGCAGTGCTTTCAGCGCGCCGCGGATGTCACCGTTGCAACTGGCCACAATCTGGTCGATGGCGGCTTCTTTTGGTTTAGAAGTCATCGAAAATCCTTCAACTTTCCCCGTGCGATAAACTCGTGGCGCCCGACCCGCGTTCCTGTGGATAATGTGGATAAGGTCAGATGACACAGTTTTGATCGAACGCACTCGCTACATGGCAAAAGTGCCGATCGTATTTATATGAGGCTGCCGATGACGGCGATATGAAGGCGGCGTGTTCATCCGACCTGGGAAAATCTGTGATTGTTTTTTTGTTTTTGCTGATCGCGCCGATCGCAGCATCGGCGGCGAGGTATTTGCTCGGCGATCGTTCCGTCGATTGGCAGGCCGCGGATCGCTCCAGCGCCGGACTTCTGCCGCCAGCCGCGGGACATCCTGACGCGCTGGTCCGGGTCTATGCGGCGCGGACGGTTCGCTGGCGCGGAATTTTCGCGGTGCATAGCTGGATCGTCATCAAGGAGCGGAACGCGCCGCGCTATACCCGCTATGACTATACCGCCTGGGGCGGGCCAATCCGCATCAACGGATTTGTCGCCGATGGGCGGTGGTTCGGCGGTACGCCGGAAACGATCGCCGCGGCTGACGGCGAGGCTGCCGATCGCATGATCCCGAAAATCGGTGCCGCGGTCGAAGGCTACCAATTGCACTCTTACGGCGACTATCGCGCCTGGCCCGGACCAAATTCCAACACGTTTGTGACCGCCGTGCTGGCGGCGGTGCCGGAACTGCAGACCACGCTGCCGCCGACCGCCATCGGCAAGGACTTTCCTTACAATGGCGACGTGTTCGGACCGACGCCGTCGGGAACGGGTGTTCGCATCACCCTCGGTGGCTATCTGGGCCTGACGATTGGCTGGGTCGAAGGTATCGAAATCAACTTTCTGGGCGCGGTGTTCGGCATCGATCTGCGCCGGCCGGCGGTCAAATTGCCGGGACTGGGACGCGTGGGTTTCGGCTATTGACGGATCAACTGCATCTCCGATCGGCCTCTGGCTGCGAAACCCGGATCGCCCTAGAACGTAGCTCATTCGTGCCCAAACTGATCCGGACATTCTCAATGATAGCAGTCGTTGTCGTGGTTGCGCTGGCGATCCTGGCGCTGATCACGCAGATCGGTGTACTTGCCCTGCAGCACACATATCCCGCGCAGGGCAAGGTCATCGAGGTCGCCGGCGCGAGCCTCAACATCGTCGATATCGGGCCACGCGACGGCGCCGAGCCGCCTGTTGTGATGATCCATGGCGCCAGCTCCAATCTGGAGATCATGCGGCAGCCGCTTGGCGGCAGGCTCGCCGAAAAGCGTCGCGTGATCCTGATCGATCGTCCCGGGCATGGCTGGAGCACGCGCGCGCGGTTGGCCGATTCGACGCCGGCGATTCAAGCCAGAATGATCGATGAGGCGCTGGAGAAACTTGGCGTCGGCCGGGTAATCCTGGTGGTTCATTCCTGGAGCGGGGCGCTCGGCGCGCGCATGGCGCTGGATTATCCGCGGCGCGTCGCGGGGCTGGTGATGCTGGCGCCGGTGGCATATCCGTGGCCCGGCGGCGTCGGATGGTACAACAAGGTCGTCACCACGCCTGTGATCGGTCCGCTGCTGGCCTATACGATCACGCTTCCGCTTGGTTTCTTCCTGACCGAGTCCGGCTCCCGCGGCGCGTTCTTGCCGCAGATCATGCCGCAGGATTTCGTCAGCAACACCGCGACGCCATTATTGCTCCGCCCGCGCGAATTCCTCGCCAATGCCCGGGATCTGGTGACGCTGAAGGCGGCCGTGGCGGAGCAGGCGCCGCGCTACGCCAATATCGGGGCGCCGATGGTGGTGATCACGGGCGACGTCGACAAGACCGTGTCGACGAACATTCATTCACGACCGCTCGCCGCGGTGGTGCCGAATGCAAAACTGATCGTGTTGCCGGATGTCGGTCACATGGTGCAGAACGCCGCGCCCGACCTTGTGATCGCCGAGATCGAGGCGATGATCGGAACGCTCGCGCGTAGCGCGGCGGCTCAATCCGCGACGCCTCGGCTTTGAGAGGTTGCGGATGTCAGGAGCGCCGCCCACATCGGCAGAATGACGCATCCGGCAAACCTCATCATCGGACACTACGAGCGGCACGCCGCGGCCTGGGATGCCGACCGCCAGAACAGTGGGTGGAACGATAAAGTCTGGCACGACCTCTTCATCGACAACCTGGCGACAGGAGCAAGGGTTCTGGACCTGGGCTGTGGTTCGGGACGGCCTGTTGCACAGCATATGGCCCAGCGAGGCTTGCGCGTGACGGGCGTTGACTCGTCTCGGGCGATGATATCGCTTTGTCGCAGCCGTCTGCCCGATCACGAGTGGATCGTGGCCGACATGCGGGAGTTGTCGCTGGATCGGCGCTTCGGCGGCATCCTGGCTTGGGACAGTTTCTTTCACCTCGGCCACGATGACCAGCGCCGCATGTTCGCTGTATTCGCCGACCATGCATCCGCCGGTGCGTTGTTGATGTTCAACGCAGGACCGCAGCATGGGGAGGCGATCGGTAACTATCGGGGCGACCCCCTGTATCACGCGAGCCTGGCGCCTTCTGAATACAAGGCCTTGATCAACCGTTTCGGGTTCGAGGTGGTCGAACACGCCAGCAATGATGAGAGAGCCGGGGGACGCACGGTGTGGCTTTGCAGGTCGCGGCAAGATGCCTGAAGGGTGCGTCGTGTCCCGCGCCGGATCTCCAGCAGTATCGCTCTCGCTGCCAATTTCACGCCGACGCGCTGGTGCGCCAACCGGCGCACCACGCTGCGGTCTATCGCTCGACGAAGGCGCGGTTGAACTGATCGGTAATCGGCTTTAGCAGGTAACTCATCATGGTCCGGCTGCCCGTCTGCATGAAGACCTCCGCGGGCATGCCCGAGACAAGCTGCAGTCCGGCCAACCGGCGGCGTTCGTCGTCAGGCAGCGTCATTCTGACCGTGAAATATGCGGCATTGGTCTGTTGATCGTGGCTGACATCGGCCGACACATACGACACCAGGCCGACAAGCTGCGGCGTCACGCGCTGGTTGAAGGCCGAAAAGCGGATCAACGCCTTCTGACCCACCTGCACCTGGTCGATATCATTGGGTTGGAGCCGCGCCTCGATCTGCAGGTCGTCCGAATCCGGCACCACTTCCATGATAGCGTCGCCGGCGCGGATGACGCCGCCGATCGTGTGCGCTGAAAGCTGGTGGACAATCCCCGAAGTCGGCGCGCGGAGCTCGATCCGATCGATAATATCCCGGGCCGCGACGCCACGCTGTTCGAGTTCGGCGGCCTTGCCTTGCGTCTCGCCGAGCTCCTTTACAACATCGGTACGAAAATCCTGATCGAGCTTCACAAGCTGAAGCTGCGCTTCGCCGACTTTTGCTTTTGTCTCGGCGATGGCGGAGATCAATTGCCCGCGCTCGCCTTCGATCCGCGCGGTCTCGCGCTGCAGGGTCGTCAGCCGCGTCAGCGGCACGAGCCTCTTGTCATACAAATCCTGGACCCCCGTAAGTTCGCCAGCGATCAGCTCCAGCTGCTTTCCCTTGGACGCGACCTGGGCATCGAGGCCCGCGATCTCCTCTCCGAGTTGCGCGATACGGCTTTGCAGAAGGTCCTTCTGGCTGTAACGCGCGCTGGCACGAGCTTTGAATTGCGTCTCCTCGGACGCCAGGAGATTTTTCACGGCGCTCTCGTCCAGGCGCGCCGCCATTTCGGCCGGAATTTCAGGCAGCGGCAGGCCGTCGCGCTCGGCAATCAGTCGCGCCATCCGGGCCCGAGATTCGTCGAGCTGCTTGCTCACCATCTGAAGACTGGCTTGCGCCTGGGTTGCGTCGAGCCGCAGCAGCAAATCGCCGATGTTCACTCGGGAGCCATTGTGGACGGGGACCTCCGCCACAACCCCGCCGGTTGGATGCTGAATGGTCTTGACGTTCGATTGAACCACCAGATTGCCCGGAACCACGACGGCGCCCGCCAGCGGCATCAGTGCCATCCAGCCACCGCCCAAAACGAGGGCGACAAGCAGCACCCGAAGCCCGGTCCTCAACTCATTCTCGTAGGCGCGTCCGGTCCGCAACGCCAGCGTGTCACCCGGCGCGCTATCGTTATGGGCCAGGGCGTCGCGATTGACGAGAAAGGCGACGCCTGCGCTGACGCCGACGCGGCCTCTCTCAATCAATTGTCCAATGGGCGTCTTGGCCGCGACATTGCCGGCCGGACGCGGAAGAGCCAATCGAGACTTATCGATCGGCGCCGACTGCGGAGCATTCAATCGGGGATGATCGATCGTTATTGACTGCGGAATAGCCGATCGGGGCTTATCCATTGGCGGTGGCTGCGGAATGGTCGATCGAGGCTTATCGGTCGGCGGCGACTGCGGAACAGCCGACCGAGGTCTGTTGGCCGGCGGCGACTGTGGAACAGCCGACCGAGGCTTATTGGTCGGCGTCGACTGTGGAATAGTCGAACGTGCCTTATTGAAAGGCGGCGACCGGCGTTTTTTGTCTAATCCCGGAATTTCTCGCCCGGGCTTCAACAGATCCATCGGTATCGAACCGTCAAACGAGATATTTCCAGGCTGGGGTCGGCGCGGCGGCGAGCTAACACGCGGTTCGCGCGTATTTCTACTACGGCCGGCCGGGGCGGCAATGAATCCGAGCTGTTCAAGGCAGACCTCGATGGCCCGACCCATCTTGCCTTTCCGCGGACGCTTCGGCTTGCGCGCCCGCTGACGCTCGGCGAGGGGACGCGTGTCGCCGCGAGCAAAACGAGGCGCCTGCCGCGTGGGCAAGGCATTCGCATCTTCCTGGTCGAATGCCTCCCGCAGGCGCTCCAGTTCAAGAATCAGCGCGGCGCCTTGCGGTCCGACGCCTTCGCGGCGCGGCTCGGCGGCCGAGCGCCGCGCGGGCTCGTCATCGTGTTGCGCGCGTTCCTCATGTGGCGCACGTTCTCCCGGCGTCATGACCGAACCGTCGGACCTCATGACGCTACACCCTCGGCAACCGCAGCACGACGAACCACTTTCGCGTTGGGCGCCACTGCCGGCGGTTGTTTTGCCGCCGCGGTCTGTCCGTTCGCCGTGCGAACGCGTGCAAATATCTCCTCGGATGGTCCGAACGCAATTGCCTTACCCTCGTAGAGGATCATTGCCATATTCAAGGCGGCGAGTGCGCTGGGTCGATGCGATATGACAATCACGATGCTATTGTTGTGACGCAGGATCTGAATGGCGCGGGTCAAGGCTGCTTCCCCCTCGGCATCCAGATTGGCATTGGGTTCATCGAGAACGACGAGGAAAGGATCGCCGAAGATCGCCCGCGCCAGCCCAACTCTCTGCCGCTGCCCCGCGGACAACGCCATGCCGCCTTCTCCGATTCGTGTCGCGTACCCATCCGGCAGACGCAGAATGATGTCATGGACGCCCGCGATCTGCGCGGCCTTCAGGATAGCATCGGACGCTGCCTCTTCATCGAAGCGGCAAATGTTTTCGGCAACGGTGCCATCGAACAGACCGACCTCCTGAGGCAGGTAGCCGACATACCGCCCCAGATCCTCGTTTCGCCATTGATCGAGTGCGGCCCCGTCGAGTCGCACGACGCCGCCTAGGGCCGGCCAGATTCCCACCAGCGCCTTTGAGAGCGAGGTCTTGCCCGACGCGCTCGCGCCAAGCAGAGCCAGTCCCATGCCGGGCTTGAGCGCAAACGAAACATTCGAAACGATCGCCTTGTCCGAAGCTGGTGCGGCGACCGAGAGATTTTGCACTGAAAGCTCGCGGCACGGACGCGGCAGCACCACCGGCGGTACGACAGGCGCAGCGGTCGCCTTGCAGATTTCGCGCAAACGCGCGATGCCCTGACGCGCGGCGATAAGCTGCTTCCAGGTACCGAGCGCTACTTCAACCGGCGCCAGGGCTCGGCCCATCATGATCGACGAAGCGATCATGATGCCGCCCGACGCCTTGTCGGCCACGACAAGATATGCACCGATGCCCAGCATCCCCGATTGCAGCACGTAGCGCAGCACTTTCGCGCCCGATCCAAGATTGGCATACACGTCGGTGGAGCGGATATTTTCCCGCAAATAGCGCTCGTTGGCCCGCGACCAGCGCGCGGTAAATCGATCCATCATACCCAGCGCCTTGATGACTTCGGCATTGCGTTGCGTCGTATCCGCCAGCACCTGTCGCTGGGCGCTGGAATCCATCGCGGCCCTGGCCGCGCCGCGCGACATGCGCTCGGTCAGCAACGTCATCGCGACGATCGCACAGGTGCCGAGCAGCGCCGTCATGCCGATCGCCGGATGAAACAGAAACAATGCAATGAGAAAAATCGGAATCCACGGCATGTCCAGGAACGCGGTCGGCCCCATGCTCGACATGAACGCGCGCACCTGGTCCAGATCACGCAAGGGCTGCTGCATCAGCACGGGTTTCACGCCGCGGAGCGGCAGAGTGGCGAGCGCGACGTGGATTGATTCCTGCAGGCCGGCGTCGAAAAGCGTTGCCACCCGACACAGCATCCGCGAGCGCAGCGCTTCGAAGTATCCTTGCGTAAGGTAGGCCAGCAGCACCATTGACGAGAGGCCTACCAGGGTCGCGACGTTGCGGCTCGGAATAACCCGGTCATAAACCTGCAGCATATAAAGCGAACCCGACAGCATCAGAATGTTGATCACCCCGCTGAACACGGCGATGCCAATCATGCGCCGCGCGCTTTCGCGCAGTCTCAGTGTTACCGGATCATCGGACGGAACAGCGGATGGCAGAGGTGACACCCCGCCGGACAGAAATGTTTGTGCGTGATTCTGAGCGACAGTCATTCCAATGCGGCTCTCCGTCGGGCCGATATCGATCGGCGATCGCGTCTCCTTGACAGGCGATGCAGACGATTTTCCGGCAAGAATGCGACGGTCGCGAATGGCTGTCGACAATTCACTCGCCGATTAGGGCCGCCGAAAGATGAGACACCAAACCGCCACAAGGAAGCCAGAGACGCCATGATTGGCGCCACTATTGGCGTAGCGCGTCACGCGTGTTGGATAGAGTCTGTGCGCGAAAAGTTGGTGATCAAAATTCATCGCGCGTCATACAATCGTCCGCCTATCACCTTGCTTCCGCGCGCATTGGCCCCGCTATCGGCTGAATGACGCCACGAACGTAAATGATCTTTCAGCATGCGCGTCACGTCGCTGCCCAGCTGATCGGTAGCGCTCATCAGTCATGAAATACTGACAAAAGGGGAAGAAAAAATGGCTTTGACAGCAACCGATCTATTCAACGACGCAACGACTCGTGAGATTGGCGGCATCGGCCCGGATCAGGTCAACCTGATCGTCTCGGACCTGATCGGCGTACAGCAGATGTTGCAGGCGGCGGTTCCCACGATCAATAACCTCTCCGATCTGCACACGCAGGTGATCATCAATCAGCTCAATGAGGAGATTGCATCCATCGAGAACGCGAACTCTCCAACGGGCACCCTGGTATTGGGAACCGATCTCGGACAATTTGTTGGGCGTTCGATCAACGATATCCATCGGGACATTATCGATATCGCTCAAGGCGATGCGGGCGTGCAGGCGCTGTTCAACCCGACGCCTCTCCCGGCCGTTAACTCCGCCCCTGCACCGTTCCATGACAGTGCAGACCAAACGGCCTTTGTTACCCAATGGATCCAGGACAGCAACCATCTTGGGCAGATGGCGCAGACGATC
>WNGL01019404.1_pt1 | contig 11717 bp, 8 predicted proteins | sample 5400591 | NCBI WGS metagenome assembly WNGL01 (sample SAMN13153377, study PRJNA577476) | soil metagenome | isolation source: 80 cm soil or saprolite under Garry oak tree replicate 1 | place: USA:California | collected 2016-06-15
CCGATATTCTCCACCGCCTGAAAAAGACGTGTTGTCACACGAGCCCAGGGTTGAATGAAGGGAGCAAGCCGCTCGGTAAAGATTTTTCGAGCACAGGTCGTCACATCACAGAAGAACTTGCGCACATGCAGGATCAGGCAAACGCGCTGTCCTGCGCATGGCATATCTGTAAGCTGACGGCTGTAATGGCTATGGATACGGGAGGCGCTTGTTCCACAGAGTGGGCAGCAGGGGGCTGTCTGTGTTGAAACAGCCGTAATGGTGATCACCTTCTCATTCACATCACTGCTGACCACCTCCAATTCCTCTGGCAAACCTAACAACGATTTCACGTTCATCCTCTCAACCACCATCCTTCTACTTGTATTTTCTCTTCTCTAGAACACATGTTCTGACTGCCATATTCCCTTTTTTGAATGGTCTTGATGATCTAGTAGAAGAGCTTTACGGAACTGGAATGGGAGCAAGCCAGCTTCACCAAAAGTGTGGAAGATCGGCAGAATCTCAAAATTTACATGTTATGTTTGGCATTTTGTTTTTGGTAAACGACGCCGTATGACTGTTTTTTCTCGCATAACTTTTCGTTTCAGGCTCGCGAATACAACCAGAGGTAGGCCTCCCTGCTGCTGCGGAGCGGTTCCTACCGGTAGTTTGTTGACTTCGGCTTTTTCCTCAAGCTAAAGCAACCGATCTCTAACGATTCGGGCGTGAAGAATCCTGGCAGAGCGGATCTGTTAAATGTCAATGAGAATGTCGCTCAACACTGCTCCGTCCCCCTTTGGTCAATGCCATTTACAAAAAAGCTTTGCCGTTTCCTACCAAAAGGTTTGCCACAAGTACTAGAAATGCCGAGCACATTGCTTCTCATGGGTTGTTGTGTTAGGCTTCGGGAACATACAGAGAAATGCGTCAGTTGAGGTAGAAAGGGACCATGGGAAGACCGCTCGATGGTATTGCACTCCAGACCTACGTTCGCCGGTTAGGCTTCTCACGAAAAACACGGGACTTACTGGTTCATATCCGCTCTTCTCCACCAAGCCGTACTCCAGGAGCGCGCCACGGCAATATGCCGGTATGGTATCCGTCGAAAAAGATGCAATGTATCATCAAGGCGGAAAGTGCCAAAGTGGAATTTGCCTTTTTGCTTCAGGCAGAGCATGACGAGAGCATCCTGGAGTTCTGGGACCAGCCGCCCGCCATCCCACTGGAGTACCCAGATAGACGCAATCGCGTCCAGCGACCACTCCACACTGCTGACTACTTTGTCTTTGGCTATCAAGAATGTGGGTGGATTGAGTGCAAACCAGCGCAGGAGTTACTCAAGCAGGCCGAACGCCGCCCCAATCGCTATGTCCTTGAGAACGGCAGGTGGCGGTGCCCTCCTGGCGAGACGTTTGCTGCCACATATGGGTTGACGTATCGCGTGTGGTCGTCTGATGAGATTAATTGGGCCGCACAAGAGAACTGGCTGTATCTGGAGGACTACTACCAGGATCTGGAGCGTCTGAGTGCGCCAGCGTCCGCCCTCGCCATTCTCACACGGTTAGTGGACGTGTATCCTGGCATCACGCTTGCTGACCTTCATACTGCTGCGTCCGAGATTCCAGCGGATCTGATCAACATTGCCATTGCCCGGCATGCTCTTTACGTCGATCTGGCGACTCACCGACTCTCAGAGCCATGGCGTACCCCGGTGTTCCGCAATCGGTCCCTCGCGCGTGCCTCTGTTCAGTCGAAGGTTGAGCGTGATGAGGCAAACGTTCTCCCAAGCGCAACGGCAGTTGTCGCCAGTATTACTCCCGAAGGCCAGGATCTCCTTGAACGAGCACGAGATGTGGACCTGGCAGCAGCGATCTTTCGCAACCGGGTCATCAACCCGGATCTGTACCAAGATGATGAGCAGGTGGCAGGGGAGGCACAAGCTTTGACCATTCCTGCGCGCACAAGACGCTACTGGCGGCAATTGTACCGAGAAGCAGAGCATCGTTACGGCAGCGGTTTGATCGGCTTGCTTCCGAGAGTCGCTAACTGCGGGCGAAAACGGGAAACAGATACAGAGAAGAGTCGTCTCATCGAGCACGTCTTGGAAACGCATTACGATACTGTCACGCGCAAACCCAAACGGGGAGCCTACGGGGAGTATCTCAAACTGGCAGAAGAACGACAGCTCAAGCCAGTGAGTCAGCGAACGTTCTACGCAGAAATTCAGAGACACAAAGCGACATATGACCAGGTTCTCGTCCGGGAAGGAAAGCGCGCTGCTTACCCGTTTAAAGACTACGCCCCCCAGGAGACCAGGACGATCAACCGGCATGGCAGCTACGCCTGGGCCATGGCCCACCTGGATCATACGGAATTGAACCTGGTGCTTTGCGACTCCAGAACCGGCCAGGTCCTGGGGAAATGTTGGCTGACACTGCTGATCCTCTCCCATCCCAGGCGCATTGCGGCATACTGTCTTACCTTTGATCCGCCCAGTTACCGCTCGTGTCTCATGGTCCTTCGTCTGTGCGTGAAACGCTACGGGAGGCTCCCCACAGCCATTACCGTTGATGGTGGCCCTGAGTTCCAGAGTGTGTACTTTGAGCACTTGTTGGCCCTCTACCGCGTGCGTAAGCACCAGAGACCAGCGGCGGAGCCAAGATTCGGTTCGCCACAAGAGCGTTTGTTTGGGACCATGGAGACGGAATTCCTCTATCATTTGCTCGGCAATACGCAGGCAACGCGAGAGCCTCGTGTGCTGACAAAAGCGACTGATCCAGAGCGCCAGGCGGTGTGGACGTTACCCGCGCTCGCGGAACGGGTGCAGCAGTGGGCAGATGAGGAGTATGAGACCATGCGGCATCCGGCTCTCGGGATGACGCCACGGGAAGCGTACCATCTCTCGATCGAGCGTGATGGAGAGCGGGCGCACAAAGATATCCTCTACGATGAGACCTTTCTCAAGGCGACGTTTCCCTCGACGCGCAAAGGGACCGCACTGGTGCAACCTGGCGTCGGTGTGCGGATGAACTACCTGGACTACTGGTGCGAAGCCATGCGCGATCCGACTGTCGAAGGGACCCAGGTCAAGGTGCGCTACGATCCGTTCGATGTGAGTATCGGCTATGCCTACATTGGTGGAAGGTGGAGGAAATGTATTACCCCATACAACGAATTGGCGAGCTGCTCCGAGCGCGAGCTCCAACTGCTGACGGCAGAACTGCGCAAACGCCATCGGCTTTTGTCAGGGAAAGAACATATCGAGGTGACGCAAAAGCAATTGGCCAGTTTTCGGCGCGAGAACACCGACATTGAAACGCTTCTGCGCCAGCAGCGCCATGATCGAGAGACACGAGCCGCCCTTGCGGTACTGGAAGGGGGAAAGAGCGCCAAGGCATCACCCATTCCACGTGCTGTTTCTGACAAAGCTCAGCAAAGCGAGGAAGTATTGCCAGCTTCCTCGTCACCAATAGCGGAGAAAAAGCATGACAAACTCCTTGTGTTCAGGCGGATACCCAGATGAGCGCCAAGAATCCGCCCGAGAACAGTCAAGAGACCGAGCAAGTACCTGATGAACCAGAATACTTTCCCCCTGAGTTGCTCGAACAATCGGTGGAAGCGCGCCTGGACTACTTCGAGGAGCGGTGTCTCATTGAACATCCTCGCTTGCTCGAAGCGTTAGAGCTGATCATTCAGGCCATTTGTTCACCCGGTGAGGGAGCAAGCAAACGTCGGCCAGGAACCATGGTCCTCGTCATTGGGCCGTCTCGTGTGGGAAAAACGACCCTCATTCATCTCCTTGAAGAGCGCTTACTTGCACGCGTGAAAGCACAGATGCAGCAGGACCAAAGTTTCATCCCATTTGCTAGTATCACCGCTCCTGAACCTGGGTCGGGCAGGTTTGACTGGATTGATTACTACAAACCGGTCCTGCGCCAACTGGGAAATCCCTTTGTAGGTAGTCAAGCCGCACTGATCCGAGCACGAGAACTGCGGGAAGCAATGGAGGAAGCGCTTCGGTATCGAGCGCCGCTGGTCATCATTGTGGATGAGGCACATCATCTGGCAAAAGCCCGCAGTGGCCGTCGTCTCCAGGACAATCTTGACCATCTCAAGCACATTGAGAATGTGACCGGCGTGAGTCATGTCCTGGTGGGGACGTATGAGATGCGCCCGTTCCGTACGGTGAATGCTCAGCTTGCTTGCCGAAGTGTGGATGTGCATTTCCCTCGCTATGACCTCGTCAAGGAAGACGACTGTCACATTTTCCAGAGCGTTTTGTGGGCCTTGCAACGGCAGATGCCTCTTGAAGAAGAGCCGCTACTTGCAGAACGCCATTGGGAATTCTTGTACGCACGGAGTATCGGATGCATTGGCCTGCTCAAACTGCATCTCAATCGAGCGCTTACCCTGGCCCTGACAGAAGACGCTCGAACGATTACAGAAACCCATCTCCGCAAAACGGCCCCCTCAGATATTCGCGTAAAACACGCGTTGCACACGATCCTGGAGAGTGAGGCTGATTTTGTTGAAGCGGATGATGCAGATGAACAACTTCTGACCTTACTCGGACGCCCTTCTGCTCCATCGGTGACGAAGAGAGCCAAAACGGGAGAGGAACAGACATCCGCTTCCTCCACGCCAAAAAAGTCACAGGTAGGCAGACGCGCTCCAGGACGAGATCCCATTGGCTCGGAGTCTGAGGAAGAAGCATTGAATCCTCAAATTGATGAGGTGCAAGAGGCTGGATGAGTGGGAAGAGAGCATATATGGCGATGGCAGTACGACGACTTTGTCCCACAACGGGCTTCCATGAAAGGTGGGACCTAGCTGACATATTGCCTCGAAGTCGCTTGTACGCGCTTTCGCCACGTGAAGTGGGAACCGTTTGGGGAGAGAGCCTCGTAAGCTACATCTCTCGTCTGGGATGGGTCCACCGCGTGACTCCGCGGGCGCTGGTGGCCCGAGAAATCGTCCCACGACTGGGGAATGCAGAGGTCTTCCGTTCGTCGCCGACCCTGTTAAGCGCGTTGGGTCGCAGAGGAGGAATGCTCATCAATGGAACAGGAGACACGGCTCAGGAGTGGGCAACGGTTCTGGAACAGCTCACAACGCGGACAGATCTGCATCATCTTACGTTGCATCAGTGGGTTGGCGATATCTCTGTGCGAGAGATATTTCGTGCTGCACCTGCCTGGTGCCCACTGTGTTACACGGAGTGGAAACAGCAGGGACTGGCTATCTATCAGCCTCTCGTGTGGATGCTCAAGCTGATCCTGCTCTGCCCACGGCATCAACGGAGATTGGAGGAATATTGTCCGCAGTGTCACAAAGCGCAATCAGTGATTGCGGCGAACAAAACGCAACCAGGAGAGTGTACCCAATGTGGGGCCTGGCTGGGAACAGGAGGCATAGCGCAGAATCCGCACGAGAGAAACGAGGAGGTGATGTGGCAGGCGTGGGTCCTCCACTCGTTGGAAGAATTGTACCTGGCAGCTTCGCGTCGTTCGTGGGAACGCTTGATCACTGGTTTGATGACTTTTTTGGAGAAACCAGGTGGCTACTCCAAGCTTGCCCGGCTTGCTGGAATGGATCGAACAGCGCTCTATCTGTGGTTTAGTGATGAGTCAAAAAGCTATCATCGGATGCCTTCTCTTGAAACCGTTCTCAAGCTCTGCTATGCGTGGGATAGCACACCGCTTCAAGTGATGGAGAACGATGTTGTTTCCTTTCAACAGACTCTTCAGGATGAAAAGCCCATGAGGTTAGTGCGAAAGCGCCAGTTTGTTGGGTGCCGCCGGGATCAAGTAGATCGTGAACGCTGTCAGCGCCTCATCCAAGCCGTTCTTGAAGGGGAAGAAGAACCGCTCGGGGTATGCCAGATAGCCAAGCGATTGGGCTATGATGTACGCCAATTGAAGTATTACTTTCCTCAGGAATGCCAAGTGCTCACCCAACGAGCCAAGGAGTACCGAAAGCAACGAGCGGAACAATTCGTGGTACAAGCCTGTGACGAAGTCCAGCAGGTGGTCATGACTCTTCATGCTCAGGGAATATTTCCCTCCTACAACAAGGTGAGCGCTCAGCTTTCTAATCCTGCTTTGTTTCTTATGCCACAGGTGAGAAGCACTTGGCGTGCAACGCGGCAAGCACTTGGCCTGGAACCGAGCAAAGATGGATCTACATGACATTCATTGAGCGGCAAACCTTTTGGTAGGAAACGGCAAAGCTTTTTTGTAAATGGCAGTCAACGTCCTGTTTCTCAAGGGCGATGTGACTCTACATCGCCCTTGAGAAACAGAATCTCCCTCGTTCTACAGAACTGCGCTTTCTCTCCCTGCCTGTGTGGATGGCGCAGCACGCAGCAGGAACCAGAAGATGATGACGTGACTCACCAGCAAGAGCGGTACGTACAAGGTCGGGATGAACCAGGCAACACCAAGGTGGAAAAACGGCAGGCCAATCATCGCTGCCTCATACAGGGCGTACAACAGGTCAATGAACCCCACAAGATTGAACAACCAGACGAACGGGAGCGCCAAACCGGGCCGGAGCCGTAGCATGAAGGCGGCCAGCAAGGCTAAGCCAGCCGTGAGGAGATCACCATAAGCAGCAGGAGCAGCAAAGCCCAGCGGGAGAACTCCTCCTATCACCTGTGGAAGCAGAACCACTAACCCCGCTGTCCGAAACGTATGGAGCAGGACCAGCGGGAGCAGTGCTTGCATACGTGGTTGCTTTGACAAGCGGGGAACAATATACCAGACCATGATGAGCGTGAAGGAAAGCAGACTGGCCCCCACGCTGAGCAGAAATGCAAGTAAGGCATTCATAGACGTCCTCCTTGATAAGTGTAAATCTTGACATTAAGCTGTTGATTTTTTGGCAATTACTCTGCTGATCAGAAGGTGCTCTTCCTTGAGCAGTGCTCAGAAAATGGCGAGAGCGCGCCGGAGGAGGAAAACGCTCTCGTCAGGATAATGGGTGAAACTCCAACAGCTTAATTCCAACATTTACAGCTACAGCAGCGCGCAGAAATATTGAGCCAGGTGACAGAACCTATAGCTGCCTCGATCAATGCATCGAAGTTGCCATGGGCTCAATCATTCCGACCACCGCTGTAGACAGACAGCTCCACTCCCCATCGGGAGGTCTTCACTAACCACGACAAAAGACTCGTGTCGTCGCTACTTCTTCGACCAACCTGCCGGGACATCACCTCTCGTGATTGAAGTAGTGACCTTGTTCGATGTCCGCGATCAGTGCAGGGCCCTCCGGCCGCCATCCCAGCAGTTCCTGTGTCTGCTTGCTCGACGTCGGGTAGTCGGCCGACACGAAGGCGGAGAGGAAGCCGAAGTGGGCGCCCGCGTCCGAAGCCTCGATGCTGACAACCGGCAGCTTCAACTGCCGGCCGATAGCCTCAGCGATTTCCCGGAACGGCACGCCCTCCTCGCCGACTCCGTGCAGTCGCGAGCCAGCCGGGGCGGCTTCCACGGCCAGCCGGAACAGGCGCGCCGCATCGAGTCGATGCACGGCAGGCCAGCGGTTCGATCCATCGCCGACGAAGGCTGACACGCCCTTTGCGCGAGCAATGCCGATCAGGCTCGGGACGATGCTGTGCTTGTCGCCCTCGCCGTGCACGGACAGTGCGAGACGGGCGACCGATGACCGCACCCCACGCTCGGCCAGCGCGATCGCCGCGTTCTCCGATGCGCCATGGGGCAAAGCGGGGTCAGACACGTCCTCTTCCGTCACGAGGCGTCCCAGCATCGCGAGCGCGAGCGTCCCCGAGGTGACCACGAAGGGTTTGCCGGAACCTTCGAGCGCTGCTCCGATCGCTTCGACGGCACGGAGATCGGCCTGACCCGCGGCCGCGACGAAGTCCGTGGTGGAGATGTTGTTGATAGCCGTGTGGATGACACCGTCCGATGCGACCGCGCCGCTCCGCAGGCTGTCGAGGTCGTCGAGGTTGCCGCGGTGCACCTCGGCGCCGGCGGCCAGGAGTGTTGCGGCGGCCGTGTCCGAGCGGGCGAGGCCGACGACCCAACTTAGCATGAGACTTAGGGTTGGGATGCGCGGTCGAGTCGTTCCTCACGAACAGGGTAGCTACGAATGACCGGCTCGTCGCCGTCACAGGAACCGTGTCGTGAACTTCTGGTGCTAGTGTAGCGTTCCTCATCGACACAGCGCGGTGTCTGCACGTAGTTTAACTGATGAAGCGGGTTACATATGGTATACCAAAGTTCTAAGCGCATGGTTATTTTTGGCGAGGATAAGGGTGAGGAGGTTGGGTTACAGGAGGTTGAGTGTCCTGGCGCGGACGATGGCTTGTGCGCGGCTCTGCACGCCGAGTTTGCCACAAATATTATAGACGTGCTTCTTCACCGTGTTCACGCTGATGACCAGGTGACGGGCGATCTCACGATTAGAGGCTCCCTCAAGCAACAGCCGCAGCACCTCGCGCTCGCGCTCAGTGAACGGTTCCACGAGCGAACTGGGGCGTGCTGTGTGGAGAGCGGGATTCGCCCTTGTTTGTTCGCCAAAGGCTGTCAGGAGCGTTGCAACGTAGCCCGGCACCATGCCGCGTGCCTGGGCCAGGCGCAGCAAGGCCAGCATCGGCGTCCCCTCGTCCACGAAGAGGCGCATGTAGCCCTCTGGTTCGGCCAGCAGGAGTGCCTGTTCCAGCGTGGTGAGAGCGGCAGTCCGGTCGCCTTGTGCCTGATGGGCCAGCGCACGCAGCACCAGGATTGCCAGCACACTCCCCATGCGCGCTTTGGCCTCGGCCGACTCTTGCAGCCTCTCCAGGAGGTGCAGAGCATCCTGGAGGAAAGGGGCTGCCGGATCCTCACGACCTTGTGCGATGCGCACCCGCGCCAGGGCCAGGTACTCGCTCTCGCGGGGATAACTCAGGTTCTCATCCTCGGCGGACAGGCCACTAGCATCTGCCCAGTGGAGAGCTGCCTCCAGGTTGCCCTGTGCCAGCTCGAGCTGCGCCCGCACGGCGGCTCCCTGGGTCACCAGGTGGGGAGGGAAGCGACGCAGCTGGGCCACTCGCGCCAGGGTGTCCAGGGTTGCGAAGGCTGCGCGGCTGTTGCCACGCGCCTGCTGGAGACGTGCCAGGGCGGTGTGGCCCAGTAGCGCTACAAAGGGCTCAAGCGTCAGCGCCTCGTCGACCAGCGCAAAACCTTGCACCAGGTGCCGTTCAGCCGCATCCAGGTCATTCCACTCGCGCAGCAGGTCACCCAGAGCGAAATGGTAGAAAAGGCTGCCAAAAGAGATCTGCAACGCCTCCGACCCAGGGAGCGACTGCCGCACCTGTTCGTATGTGGTGGCGGCCTGCCGGAGCCTACCCTGCAGGCCGTAGAGCCGCCCCAGCAGGGTCTTGCTTCTCTCGAATGCAAGCAGGTCGCCCGCGATGTGGATCAACGCATCCGCGGCTGCAACCTCGCGTTCGCTGTCGGGTGTCACATCCCCGCTCGCCAGGTAGGCGTGAGCTGTGCTCACCAGGGCACCCATACGAAGGACCACCTCCGCTTCCGGCAACAGCTCCAGCGCCTGACGAGCGAGGGTGACCCCCTGCATCGTCTCGCCAGCGAGATTGGCGATGCCCCCGCGGATGGTGAGCACGTAGCTCCGGATGGTCCGTGTTTGCTCGGCAGGCATTTCCTCCTGGATTCCCCGTTCGGCATCCTGCAAGCGCGCCTCAGCAGCCTCCAATTGATTGGTGAACATCAGGTAGGATGCCTGCTGGACACAGAGGAGAGGGTGAGCGCGTACCAGCGCCTCGGGAAGGGCGTTCATCCACCCGCGCACCGTGTCGATCTGACCCAGGTGGAAGACAATGGGGAACGCGATCGGTTCGATCAGGCGGGCTGCGAGTTCGACATCGGGAACAGCCAGGGCGTGCTGCACCGCTTCGGCAGGCAGATCGTGCTGCTCGTACCAGGCGCTGGCCCGTCGATGCAATATGGGGACCAATGCAGGCGAGGCCTGTTGCAGGTGGTTGCGCAGCACCTCGGCGAACAGATGGTGATAGCGGTACCACCGTCGCTCGTCATCAAGCGAGACAACAAACAGGTTTGCCCGTTCGAGCGCTTCCAGCATGCCCTGGCTCCCCGTCCGCTCTGTCACCGCATCGCAGAGCGCTCCGCTCAGGCGCTCGAGGATACAGGTGTGCAAGAGAAACTGCTGCACCACCGCCGGCTGCCGTGCGAGCACCTCTTCGCTCAGGTAGTCCAGCACATAGCGATGGCTGCCGCTAAAGGCAGCCAGAAATCTGGACACATCGGCTCTGCCCTGCAGTGAGAGCGCGGCCAGTTGCAGGCCAACAATCCAGCCCTCCGTGCGGCGCTCGAGGATGGCGATGGCTGAAGCCTCCAGGTCCAGTCCCATCACCGTCTGGAGAAAGGTGTTCACTTCGGCAGCTCCAAAGCGTAAGTCAGCCGTCCGCACCTCGGTGAGCTGTCCCTGGGCTCGCAGACGTGCTAATGGGAGTGGCGGGTCAGCGCGAGCAGCCAGGATGAGGTGCAGCTGCGCGGGCAGGTGCTCGAGCAGAAAGGCCATGCCGTGCTGGATGCTTTCGTCAGTGATGACATGGTAGTCATCCAACACCAGCGTAAAGTTGCCTGCTTCACGGCCTGCCAAGTCATTGATCAGCACGGCCAGCACGACCTCCGGATATGGGGGTTGCGGAGTGCGTAGCAGCGCGAGCGCCGTCGTTCCAATCTGTGCATCAAGGGTCTGTAGAGCGGCAATCAGGTAGGAGAGAAAGCTGGTGGGGTCATTGTCCTGCGGCCCTAAGGATACCCATGCAGCGGGCGTGCCACTTTCCGCGAGCCATTGAGCAAGCAAAGTGGTTTTGCCAAACCCGGCGGGGGCCGAGACCAGCGTGAGCGTACGTTCCATCCCTTGCTGGAGCTGCGCAATCAGGTGAGAGCGCACCACCAGGTGTGGCCGCGGACGCGGAATGTGAAGCTTGGTTGCCAGAAGGGAGGCGAGTGGATCGGGCAACTTCGGATTCTCCTCATGAGCTAATCCATGGCATGCGCACCTCAGAGATTCTTACCCAACAAGATTCTCCTGGCTGTAGTATACCTGTTGGGTAAGGACACGACAAGGCCCCCATCATCGCTCATGGATCAGCGAGATGAAGAGTAAAATGATCATGCTCGCCACACAAACATGATCAGCACAATGATGCACAAAATGATCAGGGATGCTCTTCTCTACTCGCCACCTCCTCTGTAAATTTTGAGATTCTGCCGATCTTCCACACTTTTGGTGAAGCTTTGCTGACAGACGCCTGACTTGAACAAGTCATCTCTCTGCTTTCCTGTCTGGGGTCACTTATGGTCAGTGGTTGGGCCTTTGGGGAATATCAAATCCGGTTAATCACTGTACATTCTCAAGGCGGTTGCGGCAGTCAAATGTATAGTAACCATCAGGATTTGATATAAGAGGTTCCCCTTGGCGCGAGAGAACAGATGCGTGATAATGCGGATCGTGCTGGAATGACGAGCCGAGGGAGCCAGAAAGCCCTGGCACTCCTAGATACTGCGGCTCCCAGAAGTGACGAAGCTTCGCGAGAAACGCTTGTTGCTAGAGGGCATGCAGCACGCGCTGGCGTAGTAAAGGAAATCCAGCTCTGCCATAGCCCATACGCTTGATGAGTTTCAACTTGGTGACTTTTCCTTCGACCAAACCATTGTTTTGGGGAAGCGTGAGTCCTGCAACCACAG
>WNGL01008854.1_pt1 | contig 11714 bp, 12 predicted proteins | sample 5400591 | NCBI WGS metagenome assembly WNGL01 (sample SAMN13153377, study PRJNA577476) | soil metagenome | isolation source: 80 cm soil or saprolite under Garry oak tree replicate 1 | place: USA:California | collected 2016-06-15
TGAAGGAGTCGGCCAAGCTCAACTTCGGCTACAACGCCCAGACCGACGAGTACGAGGATCTGGTCGCGGCCGGCGTCATCGACCCGACCAAGGTCACGCGCACGGCGCTGCAGAACGCCGCGTCCATCGCGGGACTGCTGCTCACCACCGAGTGCGTGGTGGTGCAGAAGAAGGAGAACGGCAAGATACCCCCGATGCCGGGCGGCGGTGGCATGGGCGGGATGTACTAATCGGCGAGACGACAGGTTTGTTCCGGGCAGGGGGGCGGCCGAGTCCGCCCCTCTTTCTCGTCCGTGACCGGGTGAAGAGGGAGTCCGATGGCACCGATCACACTCCAGCGCCTCATAAAGCGGCTGGACAAGCTGAAGCCAGAAGCAGACGCGGCGAGGCTCAAAACGCACGACTACGCCCGCTGGCTCGCCAGAATGATCCGACGACTGCGGGAGCGAAGCCTAGGTGCTGATCGGGCCGCTGCCACCGTGGCGCTCGCGGAGGCGCTCAAGCGGGGAGCCATCCTGGCTCCGATGGAGGCGCACGCTCACAAGCGGCCTGGGCTGGCGAGATGACGCCCGCACAGCTTAAGCGCGAGTTACGGCGTATCGCCTGGGGGCAAGTGCGACTCGCTCAGCAGCTTGGAGTGTGGCCGAGCGAAGTCCGGGATTGGCTCGCCGGCAAGGAGCCTGTGCCGGAGCTGGTCGCTTCCGATATACGCACTCTGCCTTCTTACAAGCTGCGGATCCGGACGAGATCGTTCTGATCCACTTCGCGCAGCCGCGTGAAGGCGACGACGCCGAGCGCCGCCCCGATGACGAACAGGATGCCGAAGAGCCCTATGAACACAATGCCACCTCCGGAGCCCGATACTGAGGCTCACCGGATGGGGTGTCAAGCAAAAGTCCGTCAGCCCTCGATGATATAGGCAGGTCCTTCGCATCTGTGGGAAAGCAGGTCCTTCGAGCCTGCGGCGCTCAGGATGACAAGCTCGCTCGCTTCGCGGGGTAGAGAGAGGGAAACCACCCTCCCTCTTTCTCTTACCCTCAAGCAGCGTGCGGCGTGTCATCCTGAGCGAAGCGCGCGGAACGCGCGCGTAGCGAAGGACCTGCTTGTGGTCGGCCCTCACGAAAGGCAGGTCCTTCGCATCTACGGGAAAGCAGCTCCTTCGCGAAGGCAGGTCCTTCGCATCTGTGGGAAAGCAGATCCTTCGCGCCTGCGGCGCTCAGGATGACAGGCTCGCCCGCTCTCGTAAGGAAAAAGAAAGCAACCCGAGGTTGACCGATAGTTGACATCCATCAACAGTTTCCTTGCGATGCCCGCCGAGCACGTCTACGTTCCGAGCATGACGCCGCTCATGACCGCGGAGGACCTGCTGAAGCCGGGTGTGCCCGAGCGCGCAGACCTTGTGCGGGGTGTCCTGGTGGTCCACGAACCGCCCGGTTTTCGACATGGCGAGATCACTGTGCGGCTCACCATCGCACTCGGCACCTATGTCGACACCCGCCAGCTCGGTCGCGTCGTGGCCGGGGATGCGGGATTCAAGCTCCAATCGGACCCCGACACGGTGCGTGGGGCCGACATCGCGTTCGTCAGTTGGGAGCGAATGCCGCAGAAGTCACCGGTGGGGTTCCCGCCGCTCGGCCCCGACCTGGTGGTCGAGGTCCTCTCACCCGGCGATCGACCGGGCGAGACGCTCGCCAAGATCGCGGATTGGCTCTCCGCCGGGACTCGACTCGTGTGGGTGATCGATCCCGAGCGCCGGCTCGCGCGAATCTATCGCCAGGACGGTTCGGAGTCGATTCTTGGCGAAGCCGACGCACTGGAAGGTGAAGACATCCTTCCGGGATTTACCTGCAAACTCGGCGCGGTTCTGGAAACGATCGTTCCCGCTGCGTCGGACGCCGACCGACCGATCGCTAATGGGTCAGGTGGTGCGGCCGGGATCCCGCCATGAATCTCCCCGTAGAACTCGTCCGTGGGCCCAGGCAAAGCAGCTACAGGCCAAGTCGGGCAGGCATCCCTCGCACCTCTCACCGTGTCTAACCTTCTACCGCTATGAAAACGACCCGCTTGGCCGTCAGCCTGCTGTTCGCGCTCGCCGCGAACGCGGCCGCTCAATCTCCACCAGATCTCACGGGACTGTGGGGCGCCACGCTGCGCTTCGGCCCCGACACCCGCGGCCCGCTCATCATCTATCGCACACCGGACGGGTGGCGCGCCGATGTCGCCGGCTTCACTGTCCCCGTGCGCGGTGATCGTCCCGCAACCTTTGCCTTCGACCTCCCCGACGGCAAAGGCTCGCTCCGGAATGGACACTGGATCCACGGGGGCGCCGCGGCGCCCGTGACACTGACACCCGACGCATCGTCCCCCCTCTCCGGAACGGAGAGGGGGACAGGGGGTGAGGACCAGGTGAGGACGTGGCGCGCGACGGTCACGCCCCTCGACAACCGCCTCACCTTCTATCTCCCGATCACGCGCCAGGCCGATGGCATCCTGCGGACGTATCTGCGCAATCCCGAGCGCAACGCGGGATGGTTCACGCGGGCGAAGCGGATTGAGGTGAATGGCACCGACGTCCGGCTCATCGGGCCAAGCGGTCGCGGCCCCGACACGACGCTGGTGCAAGGCCATTACGACAACGGGGTGATCACCCTGCCCCTCCGCGGCGGCACGTACGACTTCACCAGAATCTCGGACACTGCGAGCAGTCCGTTCTATCCGCGTGGCCATCCGCCGGCGCGCTATCGCTATACCCCGCCCCTCCAGCTCGACGACGCCTGGCCTGTGGCGACACTCGAGGACGTCGACATCTCGCGCCCGGCGATCGAACAGTTGGTGCAGATGCTCATCGACATGCCGATGGATTCGCTGAACACGTTGCAGATCCATAGCCTGTTGATCGTCCGGCACGGCAAACTCGTGCTCGAGGAGTATTTCCACGGGGCGAGTCGCGACCAGCCCCATAATCTCCGTTCCGCGTCCAAGAGCTGGACGGCGACGCTGATCGGCGCAGCGATGCACGCCGGCGTCGCACTCCGGCTCGACACACCCGTCTATCGGACCATGCTCGGCGCCGTTCCGGCCGAACTCGATCCGCGCAAGCGCGCGATGACGCTGGAGCATCTGCTGACGATGACCGCGGGCTTCAACTGCGATGAAGACGACAGCACCTCCGCCAACGAAGACGTCATGGACAGTCGCGGGATCGAGCACTGGTGGGACTACACGCTCACCGTGTCGCTGGTGTCGGCGCCGGGCGACAAGATTTTCTACTGCAGCACCGAGGCCCACCTCGCAGGCGGGTTGCTCGCCAAGGTCGCCCGCACGCCGCAGCTCGAGCTGTTCGACCGGCTGCTCGCGCGGCCGATGCGCATGCGGAACTATTACCTGGCCGTGCGCGACGGCGACGCCTACGGTGGGGGCGGGCACGCCTTTACGTCGCGCGACTTCGCGAAGCTGGCGCAGTTGATGGTGAACAACGGCCGCTGGAACGGGCAGCAGCTCGTGAGTGCCGACTGGGTGCGGCGCTCCATCGCGCCGCTGCGCGATCTCACGCCCACCCAGCAATACGGCTATCTGTGGAACTCGGTCGCGTATGATTACAACGGCCGGAAGATTCGCGCGTTCTTCGCGGGCGGAAACGGCGGCCAGGTCTCGATGGGAATTCCGGACCTGGACTTGGTTATCGCGTTCACCGGCGGCGATTACAACGACCCTGTGTTCTTCACGGGGCAGCGTGTGTATGTGCCGAGGTATATCTTGCCGGCGGTGAAGTAGGGACGCGTCAAATCCCGCCGTCCCGACTGAGTGTAACCAATTCGCAGCGCCGAGGCTCGCAGGGTAAGCCGAACGATGACGGCCAAGACGCGGCTCGAGCTTGGTGCGCTGAGCGTGCTGGCGGCGATGACCTGCGGCGCGCCGGCCGTCTGCGGGCAGATGGCCGCCGGCGACAGCGGCGCGCGCCCCGTGATCCTTACGTTCTCGTACAGCGGCGAGCTCGTCCACAATGCCGGCGGCGGCGCTCGGCGCGGCACGACCTTCGCGGGCGCGGCAGCCGTGCAGTTCACGCTCCTGCTCGGACAGCTGGTCGGGTGGCATGGCGCGCGCATCTTCGTGTTCGCGCTCGGCACCCACGGTGGTGCGCCGAGCGATCTCGTGGGCGACGTGCAGGGCGTGAGCAACCTCGAGGCGCCCCCCCCCGCCGCGGTGCGGCTCGAGGAAGCGTGGCTGCAGCAGAACCTGCTCGACAATCGCCTGTCGTGGCTTGTGGGGCGCTACGACCTGAATACAGAGTTCTACCGGCTGCAGTCCGGGGCGCTGTTCATCAACAGCTCGTTCGGGATCGGCCCGGAGTTCGCGCACAGCGGCGTGGCCGGGCCGTCAATCTTCCCCAACACCGCCGTCGGTACGCGCGTCGACTTCAAGCCCTCGCCCAACGTCGTGTGGCGCGCGGCCGTCCTCGACGGCGTGCCGGCGGACCGCCCGGGGGACGGGACTCGGCTGTTCGCGTCGGGAGACGGCGCCCTGCTCGTCGGCGAGGTAGCGCTGCTCGCACGTCCGGACACCGCAGGCGCGCCGCGACAGCGGCGCTTCGGGATCGGCCGTGGACGCGCGCGTCCCTACGGGGGGAAGCTCGCGCTCGGCGCTTGGTACTACACGGCGCGATTCTCGGATCTCGTGGACACGCTTCCGAACGGTGCGTCGGTGCAACATCGCGGCAGCGGCGGCGTGTACCTCATCGGGGACCTGACAGTGCGGTCGCTGACAGCCTTCGCGCAGCTCGGGCTGGGCGATGGCCGCGTGAACCAGATCGGTGGCTACCTCGGCGGTGGATTCACGTTCACCGCGCCCTTCTCGAGTCGTGCGCAGGACGCGCTGGGGCTGGCAGTGGCGGCCGCGCGGAATGGATCGCACTACGAGCGCGCGCAGACGGCGGCAGGAGGGCCCGCCGCCGAGGAGACCAGCGTGGAGCTCACCTACCTGGCGCAGCTCGGCTCGTGGCTGACCGTACAGCCCGACGTACAATACGTGATCCATCCGGGGGGCACCCGCGCGACGCGGAATGCCGTGGTGCCGGGGTTGCGCGTCGCGGTATCGCATTGAACCGTGGTACCGGGCGCTAGGGCGCCTTGGACGGAGCGGCCGGCGGCAGTCCCGCACGCCACCGGTGCGCGACCTCAAGGCCGGAGATACACGTCGACAGCCACAGCACCCCAGCGGCGTACCCACCCACCACATCGCTGAAATAGTGCACGCCGAGGTACAGTCGACTGAACCCGATGGCGATGATCAACAGGACGGCACCGAGCGCCACCGCGATTTGCGCGCTCCGACGGTGGATCCAGAGAAGCGTGAGCACGTAGGCGAGCATGCCGTAGCCGATGAGCGAGCCCATCGCGTGGCCGCTCGGAAAGCTCCAGGTATAATGACGGAGGAATGCGGCGGCACCGGGCGGCCGCGGGCGGTGAATCACGAGCTTGAGCACCACATCGAGCAGGCCGCCGCCAGCGAAGGCCGCGAGCCAGCCGGCGAGCACGATCCACTCACGGCGGGCCGCGAGCACGAAGCCGACCGCGAGCGCCAAGATGGTCAGCATCACCGGCGAGCCGAGGGAGCTGATCGTATTGAATACGGCGTACCCGGTGGGTGTGACACGTGCCTGCAGCCAATCGAGTAGCGCTACGTCGAATTGGGTGAGGGGGTCATGATGGATCACGTCTTCGGTGACCGCCGCAAACAGCCACAACCCAGCGAGGCTCGCCGCCAACCCGATCGTGAGGTGCAGCCCGAGGTATTCGCCGCGGGCAAAGCGCGCGGCCGCAAACGTCCGCAAGTGCTGCACGCGTGCGACGAGGCTGGTGCGGTTTCGCTCGAACCAGCGCCACCCGAGCCAGAGCCCTGCCACTAGGGCGACGAGAAGGGCCGCTGCCAGGCCGGCCTGACCTATGTAATGCTCGAGCCGCGGGAGATTACGGCCGAACACGTAGCCGAGCGCGCCAAAAGCCACGGCCCAACACACTGCGCCGAGGGCGTTATAGAGCATGAAGCGGCTATACGGCATGCGTCCCGCTCCCGCAAGCACGGCAGTCCAGGTGCGCAGCAACGCGATGAAGCGGCCGATGAAAACGGTCGGGGGCCCGTGGCGCTCGAAGTAGTGACGCGCGCGCTCGAGGTGCCCTTCGTTGAGGTTCAGGAAGCGCCCGTAGCGACGCACCAAGGCGATGCCGCCCTTACGCCCGATCCAATAGCCGCCGTTGTCGCCGATCACGGCCGCAGCGACGGCGATCGTCACGACTCCATAGATCGAGAGATGTCCCAGCGCCGCGAAGGCGGCCGCCGTGACCAGGGCGGTCTCGCCCGGGAGCGGGAGCCCGAGGCTCTCGAGGCCCACCAGGAAAAAGAGAACGACGTAGCCGTAGGATGCAACGAGCCCAGATACCGTCCCCTGCATCATGCAAACCTGCAGGGTGCGGGCTCGGGTGCCTAGGAGCGACCTTTCACTGCTTCACCGTGTCAGCGGGCGCGGGTTCGCCGGTAATGCTGTTCGGTGCAGTAGTGGGCATTGCGGTCAGGGAGGCGAGGCGTAGCATTCGATGAATGGAAAGCCTCAGGTCGTCCGAGCAGGAGGCGCAGGAGATTGTCGACGCCATTCCGCAGACGATTGCCGTCCTGAGTCCAGATGGGCAACCCGTCTACGGCAACCGGTCCCTGCTCCAGTACACCGGCCTCACGATCGCGGAGGTGACCTCGGTCGAGTTCCGCGCGCGCGTGTTTCATCCGGAAGACGTGGCGCGGCTGCGGGAAGAGCGCCGGGACGCCCTCGCGCGCGGCGTGCCCTTCGAGCTGGAGCAGCGCGCCCGCCGTCATGACGGTCAGTATCGCTGGTTCCTGGTGCAGTACAATCCCCTGCGAGATGAATACGGGCGCACGGTGCGCTGGTACGCCACCGGCACGGACATCGACGATCGCACGCGCGCCGAAGAGCGGACGCGAAACGAGAATCTCGCGCTGCGCGAAGACATCGACCGCGCCTCGATGTTCGAAGAGATCGTCGGCTCCGCGGCGTCACTCCGCCAGGTGCTCGCACAGGTCGCGAAGGTCGCCCCAACAGATTCCACCGTCCTCATCCTCGGCGAGACCGGCACCGGCAAGGAGCTGATCGCGCGCGCGATCCACAAGCGCTCGCGCCGTGCGAGCCGCGCCTTCATCCGGGTGAACTGCCCGGCCATTCCCGCGCCCCTCATCGCCTCCGAGCTGTTCGGCCACGAAAAGGGAGCGTTCACCGGCGCCTTCCAGCGGCGACTCGGGCGGTTCGAGGCCGCGGACGGCGGCACGATCTTCCTGGACGAAATCGGGGAGCTCCCCCCCGGGACCCAGATCGCCCTGCTGCGCGTGCTTCAGGAACGGGAGATCGAACGCCTGGGGAGCACTCATCCGATTACCGTCGATGTGCGTGTCGTCGCCGCCACGAACCGCGATCTCGAGGCCGCTGTCGAGCGTGGTGGGTTTCGTCAGGACCTCTTCTATCGGTTGAACGTCTTTCCCATCCGCATCCCGCCCCTGCGCGAGCGCCTGGACGACATTCCGGTCCTGGCGCAATACCTGATCGAGCGTTACGCCAAGCAGGCCGGGAAGAGCATCCGCACCATCAGCAAGCAGACGTTGGAGCTGTTGCAAGCGTACGACTGGCCAGGGAACGTGCGCGAGCTGCAGAACGTGATCGAGCGCGCCGTGATCCTGTGCGAGGGCGAGACCTTTGCCATCGATGAGTCGTGGCTCAAGGCGAAGCCGAGCCACGCGCCCATCGACACCGGGCGCCAGATGCGCACGCTCGCTGAAGGGGAGAGAGCCTTGATCATCGCCGCGCTCGCGCAGTCCCGCGGGCGGATCTCGGGCCCCTCGGGGGCGGCGGCGAAGCTCGGCATTCCCCGCCAAACGCTCGAATCCAAGATCAAGGCTCTCCAGATCGACACGCTCGCGTTTCGAGCGAGCCAACCATTCGGCGATTTCAAAGGAGTAAGCGAATGAAACAGGGTTGGATGGGCAGCGTCGCACTCGCGACCGCCATGCTCTGCGTCGCGCCCGGGTTGGTCCACGCGCAGGAGGATATCACGGTCACTGACAAGTCGTTCGGCTGCATCCGTGATGGTACGAAAGTCAGGAACACCTACCTCAGGAATGCAGACCCCCAACGACTCGCCGAAGCTGTACGCATCCTGCGGGACAGGGTCGCGAACACCGAGTACCCCGTCGGGACCTTTCTGCAGCTGGTGCCGGGTGAAGCCATGGTGAAGCATCCCAAGGCAAGGTTTCCCGAGACGAACGGGTGGGAGTTCTTTTCGCTGGAGCTGGCCACCGCCCTGCCGCCCGACCCGTCTCCTCCGGCCACGAGGATCAAGGCCCGCGGGGACAAGGTTGTCAATTTCCAGGGCGTGACGTGCTTGAGCTGTCACATCCCCGCCGCCCGTTACGACTTCGTCTGCGAACAGGGCCACGGCTGCGCGCCCATCCCGATCGACGACAAGAAGATCGCCGAAATTCAGGAGCTGGACCCGCGCTGTCCGGCGAATAAGGCGGACAAGCCCTAAGACACCTCTCAAACCGCCGCAGCCGCCGACCCGTCGGCAATTGCCGACTGGTCGGCATCCTCGCTGAAGTCAACCCACCGCCGCCGAAGCAGTTCGTCACGGCTCGGCGTTTGCTCGCTGTCTCGCCGGTGACCCTCAAGATCGAAACGGCGTCCGACGGCGAGACCGCGACGCTCTGGCTCATTGGCCGCCTCGAGTCGGGGAACCTGGGCGAGCTCGAAGCCCAGGTCCGGAGACTCCGGCCGCGCCTCGTGTTCGACCTGGACGAGGTGACGCTGGTGGACGTCGCGGTTGTGCGTTTCTTCATCACGTGCGAGGCGGAGGGCATCGAGCTGCGGCGTTGCGCGCCGTACATCAGGGAGTGGATCGGCAGGGAGCGGCACCAGGGAGAGTGAAGTCGCCTCGACAGAGGGAACGATGGCACGAGACCTAGAGCAGGAGACGAGAAACAAGGCGCTGGTTCTCGAGGCGTTCGATGCACTCTTCAACCGGAGAGACTTCGAGGCCGCTGCGAAGTACTTCTCGCCCACGTACATCCAGCACAGCGCGGGGATCGCCCCCGGGCGGGACGGGCTCTTCGCGTTAGTGCGTGGTCTCACGCGGCGGTACGAAAGCGCGCTCGCAGTCGCCGAGGGCGCCTACGTGATGGTGCACGGGCGCTTCAGTGGGGGTGGGAGGCCGACGCGGATCGTCGTCGACATCCTCCGTATACAGGACGGACGTCTCGCAGAGCACTGGGACGTCGTGCAAGACGAGCCGACGAAGGCCCAATCGAAGAGCGGCCTGCCCATGTTCGGCGAGGCGTTTCCGGGCGGCTCGCCGCTGGAACCTTGATCTGGAGACCTGGCCATGGTCACACTGACGATAAACGGCAAGGCTCACACCGTCGATGCGCCACCCGACATGCCTCTGCTGTGGGTCTTGCGGGACCTGCTCGGCATGACCGGCACCAAGTTCGGCTGCGGCGCCGCACTGTGCGGCGCCTGCACCGTGAACCTCGACGGCATACCACGACGATCGTGCGTCACGCCGGTGAGCGCCGCGGTCGGCCATGCCATCACGACCATCGAGGGCATCGGCGCCACATCCGTCGGCAAGAAGGTCCAACAGGCGTGGCTCGACCTCGAGGTCGTGCAGTGCGGCTACTGCCAGTCCGGCCAGATCATGGCCGCCAGCGCGTTGCTGGCGAAGAACCCCTCGCCCACCGACAGCGATATCGACCAGGCGATGTCGGGCAACATTTGCCGCTGTGGCACCTATACGCGCATCCGCGCGGCCATCAAGCACGCGATGGGAGGCACACCATGAATCCCGTGTCGCGCCGGGAATTTCTGGTCGCGAGCGCCGCCGCCGGCGGCGGGCTGCTGTTGGGGTGGAGCTGGCGGACGGCCGGGGCTCAGGAGACGGCATCGCTATTCGCGCCGAACGCGTTCATTCGCATCGGCACGGACGGCCGCGTGACGCTGATCATAGGACAGGTCGAAATGGGACAGGGCATGTACACGGCGATGCCGCAGCTCCTCGCGGAGGAGCTCGAGGTCGGGCTCGACCAGGTGCGACTCGAGCACGCGCCGCCCGATGAGCAGCGCTATGCAAATCCGGTCTTTCACTTTCAGGCAACGGGCGGCTCGACCTCCGTGAAGGGCCTGTACGAGCCGATGCGGCGTGCGGGGGCGACCGCGCGGACGATGCTCATCGCCGCGGCGGCGGAGCGCTGGCACGTGGACCCCGCGACGTGTCATGCCGAGCGCGGCGCGGTGATCCACGCCTCGAGCCGCCGCCGGCTCGGCTATGGCGCGCTCGCCGCCCGCGCGGCGGAGCTTCCCATCCCGGACAACGTCGCGCTCAAACGGCCCGAAGACTTCAAGCTCATCGGCACGTCCGCCAAGCGGCTCGATTCCCCGGCGAAGGTGAACGGGACCGCACAGTACAGCATCGATGTGCGGCTGCCTGGAATGAAGATCGCCACGGTCGCCGCGAGCCCGGTGCTCGGCGGCAAAGTCGCCGACGTGGACGACGCCAAGGCCAAGGCCGTTCCGGGCGTGCGCCAGATCGTCCGTTTGGAGGAGGCGGTCGCCGTCGTGGCGGACCACATGTGGGCGGCGAAGCAGGGGCTCGCGGCCCTCGCCATCCGCTGGGACGACGGGCCGAACGCGACAATCGGCACCGCGGACGTGGTCCGCGAGCTCGCGGCAGCGGCCGACACGCCGGGCGTGGTGGCGCGCAAGGAGGGCGACGCCGCGGCCGCGTTGGCAGGCGCGGCGGCGAAGCTCGAGGCGGTGTACGAGGCGCCGTTCCTCGCCCATGTGGCGATGGAGCCGATCAACTGCACGGTGCACGTGCGGCCGGACAGCTGCGAGGTGTGGACCGGCTCGCAGGTCCTGGGGCGCGCGCAGGCGACGGCCGCCCAGGTCACCGGCCTGCCGCTCGACAAGGTCGTGGTGCACAACCATCTGTTGGGCGGCGGGTTCGGCCGGCGCCTCGAACACGACTACGTCACCCAGGCCGTGCGCATCGCGAAACAAGTCGAGGGGCCGGTGAAGATCATCTGGACCCGCGAGGAAGATGTGCAGCATGACGTGTTCCGCCCGTACTACTACGACCGCATCGCCGCTGGCCTCGACGCCGCTGGCCGGCCGATCGCGTGGACGCAGCGGCTCGTGGGCCCGTCGATCCTGGCGCGCTGGGCGCCGCCCGCGTTCAAGAACGGGCTCGACGGCGATGCGTTGGACGGGGCGGTCCATCTACTCTACGACATCCCGGCCATCCAAGTCGAGTACGTGCGCCACGAGGAGCCCGTGGTGAACACGGGCTTCTGGCGCGGTGTCGGTGTCACGCACAACACCTTCGTGATCGAGAGCTTCATCGACGAGCTCGCCGCCGCGGCGAAGCAGGACCCCTTCGAGTACCGGCGCGCGCTGTTGGGGAAGTCGCCCCGGGCACGCGCGGTGCTCGAGCTGGCCGCGCAACACGCGGGCTGGGGTGCGCCGTTGCCGGCGGGGCGGGCGCGCGGCATCGCGCTCATGTACAGCGGGTGGCAGACCTACCTGGCCCAGGTCGCCGAGGTTGCCGTCTCGGAGTCGGGTGAGGTGCGCGTGCACCGGATCGTCTGCGCGGTCGATTGTGGCA
>WNGL01027042.1_pt1 | contig 11712 bp, 20 predicted proteins | sample 5400591 | NCBI WGS metagenome assembly WNGL01 (sample SAMN13153377, study PRJNA577476) | soil metagenome | isolation source: 80 cm soil or saprolite under Garry oak tree replicate 1 | place: USA:California | collected 2016-06-15
AACCACCCCGACGGGGTGGGCCTTGCTCCTTTCTCCCGAGCCTGTTGGTTGGCTTCAGCACCACCAACTTTACTCGGGCCTGGGAGCCGACACTGTCATGGAATCAATTACACCAACAACCCAGGTCGTGAGTGTAATTGCTTGTTAACGTCAACAATGGCCGGATGTGTCCCTTCAACTGATTCCAGCGAACGTAGAAACTGACGTATCGTATAGCGTCTACTGGGGGAGCACTGGCATGGAACATGCAGTTTTGGGAGCAGGAGCCATCGGAGGTCTGGTTGGCACTGCGGTGGCATCGCTTGGCGAACGCGTCACCGTTCTAGTTCGACCAGAGAGGCTGTTGGGTTATCCCGCAAACTTGTCAGTGGAACGTCCATCGGGCGCCATCACGTCGCCGGTGAAAGTCGCAGCCACGCTGCCAAATCCGGTTGACGTGCTGTGGATCGCAACCAAAACCTATCAACTCAAAACGGCGCTGCAAGCCGTGCAGTCATTGCCTCGCTGCATCGTTCCGTTACTGAACGGAGTGGATCACATCGAGGTCCTACGCGCACATTTTGGCGGTGATCGCGTGCTGCCGGCGACGATCGCGGTTGAAGCCGAGAGGATTGCCCCGGGACGGTTTGTGCAGCGCTCCCCGTTCGTGAATCTCAACCTTGCCGCTGGTGGAGAGCAAGTCCTAGGAGCAATCGTCGCGCGATTGCGTGAGCTCGAATTCACGTGCAGGTTCATCCAGAACGAGCAGACTTTGCTATGGAGCAAGCTCTGCTTCCTGGGACCGTTCGCCCTGGTAACGTCGGCATCAGGTATGAACAAAGGGGAAATCTATGCGGACGCGGAGTGGAAAAGCAAATTGATTTCCGCCATCGCTGAGGCCTGTGCCGTGGCGAAAGCAAGCCGCGCAGAAGTTGACGCGGCCCAGATACAGGCGATCGTCGATGGCTTGCCCCCGGTCATACGCAGCTCGATGCAGAAGGACGTTGCTTCCAGGCGGCAACTCGAATTGGATGCCATTGGCGGTCCGATTGTGCGTGGTGGGGAATGTTACGGCATCGACACCTCCACTACGGCGGCCCTGATGGCTGTGATTCGCGGGAAGGCCACTGAATAGACGAATGTAGGCGCGAGCTTTCTCGCCTACTGCAGAGGCCTCAGTTGGTGTAAACGCCTGGTTGCAACAGTTATCTTTGCCGAGGGGCTTTAATGGGGTATTACCTCCGCGTTTTCATGCCGGGACTTGGCAATGGGGAGAAGCATCGGAGCTTTAAGTGAAACTGATTTGGCCATAACTTTGTGTGCGCAAACCAGAAGCACATTAATGGGGGTCAGCTTCATGAGGACTTTTTCCAGTGAGGGATGCTGCCGCCAGTAAGGTCGTTGCTGGTGCAGACCAACTGTTTCATGAACTTGCAAGCCGGAGGCAGTCAGCGACTGGACCAGGCGGGGCATGGTGTTGGCCTTGTAGCGCACGGGAAAGATGTCTTCGTCCGCCCGGGAATCCGATGCGTGGACAATGCGGAGACGCAATTTCTCTGGTAACAACTTGGTAGCAACAGCATTCCCAAGAATTGCGTAGTTCAGCAGATGTGGGGTGATAACGACAATCGCGCCTCCGGAACGGAGACAGCGGGCGGACTCGGCAAACGCATGACCGGGCTGAGTAAGGTGCTCCACGACCATTCGAGAAGTAATCAGATCAAGGCTGTTGTCAGCAAATGGCAAGTCGTAAAGCGATCCCTGGACGAGTAACTTGATATTGCGGTTGGAAGTCACCAAAACATCCATGCCGACAATGGTTTTGCAATGGCTGGCAAGCCAGTTTTCAAGCGGGTCCATGTCGTCCTCAAGGAGACGAGAACCGCAGCCAGCGTCTAGCCAGACTGTTTGAGGTGTCAGGTGCTCGGAAATGAGGCTTGCGTAAGCTTCCGACTTAGCGGCCCATTGTGCTCCGCTGAGGGGGATTTGGACTGTTTGGGCCTCGACCTTGATAAGACCCCCAACATAAGACCCCAAGTATTTATCACTCCAGGACCCCTGTCGTCCATCTTTTTCATGCCCAGTCTGCTGCCGCCTTGACGAAGGCAAGGACGATACGTTCGGGATTTTTTCCGTGGATGAAAGTTGGCTGGGGGGACTTCAAGGCAATTAGAAACTCAAAACGTCCTTAAAGGAGTTTTTGCGCCCCTTTTAGGTCAAATGGTATCAACCTAACTAAGCGTACGCGTTGATTGTTGAAACATCGCCATTACACCAACAACCCAGGTCGCGAGTGTAAACCCTTGTTTACGTCAGGTATTACTTTCAACCGCCCAGAGAATCGATGGCAACGAGCAACAAAGGGATTTCGCCCTCCCTGGCGGGTAACTATCTTGGCCGCTGTCGCTCGAAGAAAGCCCAGATCACTGCCGGCCCGTTCGGTTCCTTGGGCGTCGGCCCTAAAATTCGCGGAGAGCGCCGGTATGGTTGAGGGATGACATGCCCACCGCCGTGAATGGTAAAGAGTTCCACCTCCACTTTTGGGTCGTTGCGCCAGAGTACCTGCTCGACGTGAACTCCGTCGGTCACTTGGGGCTGGTTCGTTTCAGCCGCGCCCGTGATGTTGTTGAGATGCGCAAAATATTGACCTGACTCTCGCGACGACCGGACCTTGCCGCGCCTAAACAAGCCGAAGAACTTGACCTCTCCACCATCGAACGGATTTAAGGGATCCTTCGTACCGTTCATAATCATGACAGAAGAAGTGCCTTGTCCCGCGGGCTTGCATTTGAAGTTCTCAGGGGCCGGCACGTTTGCCGCTACCGCCGCAACAGCGCGAAAGCGGGAAGGAGCTTCGAGCGCAAGACGAAACGCCACGCTGACCGCGCCATTCCCCTGGCACCCGTAGAACGCATTCTGAGACCTGATCGTGCCCGCATCATAGTTAATCAAGTTCTGCATGAAACCGTTGGGGCGAAGGAACGTGTAGGGCAGGCCCGAGGCCTCAATGTTCTCTTTCCGAATCGCGATGCTCGCTCGCAAACATGGACTCGCGCCCACCTAGAGCCGAAAGCTTAACAATGTGCTTCCGCCCAGCCGCGCGCACCTCTTTGATGAAGTTCGCTTCCATGGCTGGCAGGTCCCGAAGGGGCGGTCCAACCAGAAAAATCTTGTCTATCCGCGCAATGCTGGACGGATCGTCTCCGGTTTGGCGTAATCCATGATCACACCTTCCAATCCTGCAGGAGCTTTGGCTGCTACGTCAGCCGATTGGAAGGTGGCGCGGATCTCCAGTCCCACGGCCAGCGCTTGCTTTAACACTTCACTACCGACGTTTCCACTTGCTCCGGTGATCAGAATCATTGCAGTCTCCCTTTAAACAACCACGCACCATTCATTAAACTCAAATTTCCTTTTCAGCTTCGAAAACAGCCAATATTTTAGTCGAAGTCGCCTTCCGAAGCATGGTTGAAAACTGCTTCCATCGGCAACTTCTCCAACGTCAACCAACCGGAGACTCACCCCCGCTGTAGCACTCTGCTCTTATCGCCGTAGACGTAGACCTGGACATTCACGGTGGCTCCAATGCCATGGGTTGATCATCGTGAAAGGCGTCTTTAAGTTCACTGGTGGCGTTTCCGATAAGACAAACATCTACGGAGCTGCCATTGCCGGAGAGGAGTCGCTGGTGGACAATGTCCTCGGGCGGCAGCGCTGGCATCGATTACGACTACAGAGTTCTGCCACAACCGGATAAGACCAAGCCGCCGAAAGTAGTGGCACTCGGGGACCGATTCCGCTGATGCCTGTCTGGCCGAAACGCAGAGCCGGACGTAGCCACAGCGAGAACGATGATCAAACCGAACCGGATGGTTCCAGTCATTGTGGTTCTCTCCATTTCAGAACGAGTTACTCACGGGGAGGGCAGATCGCGGCGCGGCGCGCTGGTAAATCTACTCTTCCCAACTGGCGCGTTCAATAGCCAATGAGACGCGAAACAGGAGTCGAGTGGGAGAAAAAGGAAAACGCCCCAAGAACCCCTGGCTCGACGGGTTCTGCGGCGTTTCCTCGAGGCTCCCCCCGACTGCGCTCAATTATCAGATTAAAAATCAATATTGTGCCCGGCAATGGCACTTGCGAGGAGCGAGGGTGGCACGGCAGGCCGATTACCGCCAGTTACTGAAGTTCCCTCTGGTCCGGGGTTAGGCCGTCTTACATCTGAGGCAGCGCCGGCATGTACGCCTTGAAATAGGGAATCGCAGGATATGGCACGCTACTTGCCGTCGATTGAGAAGCTGTTCGATCTTCTAAAGCACCACTGCCGGCTTGGCCTTTTTGGATAAATGCGGCGATATGCGCAAGGTGCGACCGACGCCCCGTCTCTGCCCTAGTACATCCTAGAAGGGCACTCTTTCATGCAGCCTTTGTTTCTTTCGCTTCCCCACCTAGATGCACAGATTTCGGGTCGTAGCGTTTGAGCACTTGCTCGATACGTTGGATCGTGTGGTGCAGTTGGCGGATCAAATCTTCATCAGGAATGGTGAGCAAATCGGCAAGAAGTCGGCGAATCTTTTCCCGGATCTCAGCGTATTTCTCGCTACGGCTCCGTATCTCAAGCAGATACTTGCGATATACCGCGTAGCCGGTGGCGACGCTCACTCCCATGAACAGAGCACGGAAAAGCCGAAGCAGCCAAGGAGGAACGTTGTGAAGATTCGCCACTAGGAAATCCACATCCAAGCTTACGAACCAAGCGCACGCCCCCCAGAGCGCGGCCGCGGCTAGAACCTTGTGTCTTCTTTCTGTTCCTATCATTATCGTTGGCCTGCTCTCTCAGAATCTTTCAAATTCAAGGACTGGCGTCCGTCCGCCCCACAGTGTAGGAACCGAAAAAGCAATTAGCCTCTCCAGCCCAGCCGTCGCTCCGTACAATTTGTCAACCAACTTCGCATCAGAGCCCGTTTTTCGGACCACACGTCGGCCTATTGAATCGAGCTGGCCGCAGACGAAAACACAGTGTTCGCGTTCGACCCGATCAAACGAATGGTACCAACCACTATTACCAAGATCACAGCCAGCATCACGGCGTATTCCGCAATGTCTTGGCCTTTGTCGTCTGTCCAAAGTCTAAAAATGAGATCTGTCATGGCAATCCCTCCGAATTAATTTTATTTTTCACGGGCTGGGGCTTTGATGCTAGGGGCGAGCCTGATCAGGCGAAGGTTGCAAATCGGTCCACAGACTTTAACCCTGACTGGATTAGGAGGATTGTGCTCTTCGTGTCTGAGCTTGTCAAATTGGAATTCATAGTTTTCATAGTTGAATAGAATTTCAGGTCGAAGTCTATGCCTCTGTGTTGGAGGGAGGCAGGGACCGCCGCGCCGTGATTCCGTCAGGCAGGAGTAAAGCCCGCCCGGCGTCTGCAAGATCGATCCATAAGCTACCGGTTCCCAGTGTAGTGTTTAGATGTCAGCGAAGGAGGTTCGGCGAGATGTTAGGGTTATCATCCAACTGCCGGATTACGCCATAGCACTCACAGGCTGCCTCTTCCAAACCTTTTCTATTGGTGATCTTTACCGCGCCACGGGCGTATTGGATGAAGCCTGCCCTCTGCAACACAGCGGCGGCCAGGCTCACACTCGGCCTTCCGGTTCCTAGCATTTCAGCGAAAAACTCGTGAGTCATTGGCAGCAAATCGGAGCAAATTCTATCCTGGCACATGAGCAGCCATCGCGCGAGGCGCTGATCAATCTCGTGTAGCCGATTACAGGCGGCTAACTGCGCCACCTGCATCCCCTGGATCTGTGCATATTGGTTTAGACGAAGACGCAGATTGGGCGTTGAGCTAAGCAGAACCTCCAGCATCTCCGCTTTGATTCTGAATCCGTTCCCATTGGCCTGCACGACAGCGCCGTACGGAGTTCTGTTCAAGCCTGCAGCTATGGGCGTACCCACGAAACCCTCCCGGCCAACAATTCCTACCTCCACACTCCTGCCGTCGTTCGTCGCGATCACTAAGGAGGTCAGTCCAAACGAAGTATCCATATTCAAGTCCGTCCGGCGATTCGTGCAGGCTTCGGTGCAACCGAAGTTCAACAAATTCCAAGTGGGGAAGCAGGGCATCGTATTCGTCATCTGGAAGGGCCAACAGAATGCGGTTGTACACCACGTTCTCGTGAGTATCCGTACGCCCCATCGACGTCGGTGAGTGTGGAACAACTCTGAGCTTCACGGCTTCCGCTCGACCGTTCTGGCAACCGCCCTTGTGCGCGGGCGAGCGCCCCTTCGAGATAAATCGGCTCTAACCCAAACGCCCAGTACTCGATTGCGCCGTAGTTGGGCTGGGACGTCTCTTGTGCTGTACGCAGCACTGGCTTGCTCTTGTCAGTCGGATGAAACTCGATCCACCCCTCCCATGTGCCGTCAGTTCTCTCCTCCCCGTAGATACACACGATGTAGGTCGCGTCCTCGTCTTTGACCTGTGTAGAGTGTTCGCGAATGAGTCTAGCCACGTTTCACCTTTCTCGATTAGAGTCCCAGCGGAAGCATGACTCAAGCAGCGTTGAACCAGCGGTTTCGAATCAGGGGCGGAAACCGATATTAGCTACGGCGGCAGCGAGACGACGCTCGCAAGAATGCTTCAGCGTTTGGGAGTCTCGGAATATCAAGCCGCAACGGACGGTTCAGCAGGCTTTGAAATCTCTGCGACCGTTTTCGATACTCTGTCGGGCTTATCTTTTAGCGCCAAATCAGCCTGCGCAACGATTCCGATAACGCCGTCCTTAGCATCCACGATTGGAATGCGTCTGATCTGGTGTTCTTGCATCAAGCGTTCACAGTTCTCCAGACCCTCTTCCTCTCGGCAAGTAACGGGATTCAACGTCATAAATTTTTCGATGTTTGTAGTCTTGGGATCTAAACCATCGGCCACCACTGAACAGCACAAATCGCGATCCGTGACCACGCCAACTAGTTTGAGCGACTCTTGATCCATCACAACCGGTACCGAACCGATGTTGCGATCGCACATGATTCTCGCCACCCGCTGCGCACTGTCTGTCGGGAGACAACAGACTGGGTTCGGGCTCATCACTTCTTTGATTTTCATGGGAACCTCCTACGCCATTGTACTGAAATGCAAGCAGGATTTTACGCCAACAATCGGGTTGGTAAAAATGACGAGGTTACGCAAATGGCCACGAGAGAGCCGCATATTGAGGATGGACCAATGGCGAGGCACACCGGATGCAGACGCAGTAAGTAGATCATTGTCAATACTACCGGTCAGACCAGAAAAGCCTGACTACCCAATACTTGGACCCGATGTCAGTCCGATCAGTTGCCTTTCCATGCACGTAAACGATCCGCGCCTATAGTGCAAGCGGGCGAACGGAAGCCGCAACTTTCTAGCAAGTTACGTGAAGGATTGCGTTGGTGTCTTCGGTGTCTTGCTGCAATGCCTTGATAGCCTTAATCGTCGGCAGAATCAGCAGCTTGACCTTATGCCGCTCGGCCTCGCGCTGCACTTCTTTCATCACTGGCAATTTGCCGTAAGCTCCGGTGCCGACCACAAGTCGGTGGCATTTCCACGGTATGTCCTCCTCGACCGAAAGGGGCGTGTGTCCGAAGTTGTCTCGGAATTTTTTGGATGGCTTTTTCTTGCGTTTGCGGATCTCCCCATGGTCGATCACGACATCGTGTTCATAGGTGCTGCCGTCGATCTGGAGAGAACCGAACGAGAATCTGTCGAAGCGCATACTGCCTCCTCGTAAGGTTGTGTTAGGCGCTCTTTTTCGATGTGATCGCGGAGAAAGCGGACCAGCGCTGCTCGACTTTCTTACTGCCGCAGTTCGGGCACAGAACCTCGCCTTCGTCGTAGTCCACAAGAGACAAAATCTTGTCGAAGAATTTCTTGCATTTCTGGCAGAAGAACTCGTAGTGGGGCATGCTGACCTCCACAATTTTCGATGGGTTACAGGACAATTCTAGACCTCGGGTCGGACGGATTCAATCCGGGATCAGGTCACGGATTTTGCGTGCTCAGACACGCATTTTGCAGGACGTCAGATCATGGATTTTGCACGGGTTTGAGGCGAAGGGCATCGCGGGAGCCGTTTTGTCGGATTACCCTTGGCTTTGATCGGATCGCCGCTTCATCACCAAAGAAGCTGATCGCTGTTTCGTCAGGGGGCAGGATTTCGAAGCAGGTACAATTTCGAAGATGCGCATCCCACTCTGGCTCAAGATTGGGTGGACCCTCTGGTTGGGGGTGTGGCTTCCGTACTACTGGATGCAATACGGCCCGCAGAACTTTCTCTATTTTTGCGATATTGCGAACCTCCTGATTGGGCTAGCGCTCTGGCTCGAAAGCCCGCTCCCCTTCTCTTGGCAGGCGACTTCGGTTCTCCTCTTCCAAACGCTCTACACGATTGATCTTGTCGGAAGGTTAACCGTGGGAAAACACCTCATCGGCGGTACGGAGTACATGTTCTCCCCAGCTATCTCGCTCTTCGTACGCCTGCTCGGCCTGTTCCACGTGGTGACGCCGCCCGTGCTCCTGTGGGGCATCTGGCGGCTTGGCTACGATCGACGCGGGTGGATCTTCGTAAGCGTGACTGCGTGGATTGTGCTTCCGATCTGCTTCCTGTGGCGACCTGGGTTCAATGTCAATTGGGTGAGGGGACCGTTCTCCGATGTGCAGCACGTCGTGCCTCCGGTCATTTACCTAGCGGCATACATGCTTGCACTCCCGCTGCTCGTGTATCTACCCACGCATTGGGTGCTCGCCATCTGGGATCGCAGCGGGGATCGCAAATGATTGAGGCTCGGATTTTATTTGTTCAGATCGCGGGTTTTTCAGGAGATGTGGGGGTGGATTCTGCATGAGATTTGAAGGAGAAGGCGCGTGGAAGCGCGCCTTTTTCACCGGTGAATTGGTTGTTGTGCGGCTTTCTGCGGTCTATTTCGCTTTGGTGGCTTTGCCTTCTTCGAGCTTCGCCCAGGGGCCGCCGTCAATCGACAATTCGTTCGTGAACGTGTACGACGTGGGAGAGACTTCCTTCAGAGTGAAACGTCCCTTGAAGGATTTTCCCCCTGCCTCGCCGTCAAAGGTCCAGATCCAAGTATCTCCCGCCACGGTGCCTGTCGCTTGAGCGTGCTCTCCGGTGCTGGTGAACTCGTCGAACGTGTACGCCTTTTGCTTAGTATCGTAGCCAATCGCGGCCAAAGTTTTTATGGGACCCGTAGGACCGGTGCCGTCTCCGTGAAATACGACGTAGAAGTCGCCTAGCATCTCGTTGTGGTTGGTGACGGTGAATTTTCCGCCAGGGCCAAAGGGGCCCGGCTTTGCTTCGGCCTCGGTTTTCCAGTCGCCGACATAGTAGTGGAGCCGTTGGTGTTCGGGACCGGGTTTGGGCACTTGCAGTGGCGTTTGCGCGAACAGCGCGTAGGCTGTCAACAAGAGGAACGTCGCAATAATCACTGTGCGCCTCATGGTTTTGCCTCCTCACAAAGCGGCAGCAGGATACCAGAACTTGGCGGCGCATTCCCTCGGCCGAGCCGATGAAGGTGAAAATGAATATTGAAAGGATTTCTGCGATTACTTTTCGGGTTACGACTATGAAGGACTCTGTGCAGTTCTACCGGGATGTTTTGGGCATGGAGATTATCTATGGGGGCGAAGATGGATGTTTCTCTTCGCTCCGCACCAAGGACGTCAAATACCCGATTCTTAATCTAGAGCAGGGCACTCCCGCAGCTCACTGGGGGCGGATGATTTTCTACGTGGCCGACGTGGATGCATTCTGGGCATACTTACGGGGAAAGGGATTTCATCCCGAGACGCCCCGTGATGCTTCATGGGGCGAACGATATTTTCACGTGTCTGATCCCGATGGCCACGAGTTGTCGTTTGCGTGTCCGATCTAGCAATCTTCTAGAAGGCGTATGAACGCATTTGGGTCGAGAAGAAGTTTGCGAAGATACTTACGCAACATTGCCTGGCCGAGGTTGTCTCCCAGGTGGGGTTCCCGCAATGAAACGACATTGGGGTTACGACCGGGGTTGACGAACGATCGTGCTGAACCGGCCTTGCCCTTTTGGGCGGTATAGCCCAGTTTCCGGAGCACGCAGACGAAACGTCTCCACGGGAGCTGCGTGGGCAACCCGGGCATCCCGTACACTTTAGGATACACGTCGCATTTATGGCAAACGAGCGCTCCTTTCTCGAGTTCTGTCAACCTCCGCTTAAGCGCGGACCAGCGCCGAATGCTGGGCCAAAAGGCAGTGGCGTCTTAGTAGATGGATTACCTTTTTCACGGAAGCTTCGCCGATTCTACTGTGCCAAGGCGGGCAGGTGACATGACTGCTGCTGGGGGACATCCCCACCCGGCTTTGTATTTTTCGGAAATGAATGCTTAACCGTAGCGCAGAGAACCCACGCCGACAGCTACGGCAACCTACCTCGAAGCGCCGGTCCGGCTGCCGTCAATCTCGCGGGGAGCTGGGGAAATCTAAGAACATATCTTGCACATAACAAAGGTACTTATAGACCACGAAATGTGCTAATCGCCAAGCGCAAAATCGCGTTAAGTTGTTTATTTTCTTAGCGGTGAGTTTTAGAACCCACTTTTTAGTACAGAATATTCGCTTCTTGCATATAAAGATGACCGGGCATGCCAATAGCCTGAGAAGGCTATCCACCAACGTTTACGGGGATTGCCGATTGCAAACTTTAAGGAGCATCGCGAACTGAGAGATGCACTCAACTGTCTCTGGGTTCTCAAGAGAATGCTCTAGCACATTTGGCAGGTTTTTTTTGTGTTTGGCCTGAAATCCTCGCACCACTAATCACAACATCTCCTGAGTGACGATAGTCACTGAATATTTCCGATCCTCTCACCGAAACCCACCCAAGACTGCGCATTAGCTCAATGGTCGTTCAAGAAGGAAATTGAAGAGATTCTCCACGCACTCTCTTCTTCCCGACCTACGTTCCAACTGCGCAGTGGAGGAGGTTCAATGAAGAGCCCGAGAAAAAGTTGGAGCGAAGCCTATCCAGCGCACTCATGCATCGACCAGCCCATCTTGCCTTGTCCCGCATGCTCGAAGTGGACCGGGGATGGATTTGCAACCGTTAAGAGCAACCCTCAATGCTTTCCGGGCATAAACAGAAATGCGGCCCCCCAAGCCATCGAGTACGAAGAATCGGGCTATGCCGTAATGGTCCGCGTGAAACTGGTCGATGGTTGGTCGTGGACTACTTGGATGCGCTACGACAATTACGAGGAAGCGGCAGCGCATTTGAAAGAAGGCCAGACGATTGTGCCTCTTGGCTGTGCCGAATGGACGGCCATGCGGAACGAACGCTCTCCAGAACGTTGATCTCCCTCGGCCATAATGTGCATCACCTTTCAACCTTCACGAAGCCGCACGCCTAGGCGGTGAACTGGAAACGCTTCCAGTGATTACCTTCGTAATTCGTTAATCGACAATTCTCAAGTTTCACACGCTGCGCCAGAGCAATAGTTCTTTAGGTGCAAGAAATGAAAATGGCACACTTATCCTCCTCGTCAAGTGGTACAGCGGCATTTCAATCAGCTAGCCTGCTCAACCGCCCCGAAGCGGCGAGAAGTCAGCAGACTATAACCAATTGCCGCAGATCAGCACTTGTGATCGAGAACGACACCCCTCTAACAAAATATTTTCTTACGGTTTTGAAAGAGAAAGGCTTCG
>WNGL01008856.1_pt1 | contig 11709 bp, 10 predicted proteins | sample 5400591 | NCBI WGS metagenome assembly WNGL01 (sample SAMN13153377, study PRJNA577476) | soil metagenome | isolation source: 80 cm soil or saprolite under Garry oak tree replicate 1 | place: USA:California | collected 2016-06-15
GAAGGCTCGGCTTTGAGCAGGTATTCAGTAGCCATGCAGTTCCTCGCTTCGCGCCTGTTTGGGCAGGCCGGCATTTTACACCAGTGCCGTTCCAACTTGATGAGCCTAAGCAAAGGGTGTCCGGCAAAGGCTATCTAGCTGGCCGTGGATAGTCAAAATTAGTTGGAACGGCACTAGCGTTCCATTGAATGCGCGAAGCGGGCGATTGGGCAGAGCGGAAACGTGATAAAAATGAGGACGACAGGAGGTGTGCCATGAAAGTTCTGCGCAAGAAGGTGCTGGCGGCTGCGGCGCTCTCCGCCGCGATGATCTTATTCATGCTGGGGCCTGGCGCGAGACCAGCCGCGGCCGCGGACGATCCCGCAGTGCTGGCGGCGGATCGCGATTTCGTGCAAGCCGCGGCGAAGTCCGATGCGGCCGCCCTCGGCAAGCTGCTCGATACCGATTTTGTATGGATTGATGCGAGCGGGAAGAAAGCCAACCGCGCGCAGGTGCTCGGCAGCGTGCCGAAACTAATCATCAATAGGCAGGCGCCTGAGAACCGGCACGACTACGATTACGGCCAAGTGGGCGTCGTGGAGACCGACAGCGCCAGGCTGCACGTCATGCGCGTCTGGGTGAAGCGGCCGGCGGGCTGGCGCGCGCTGGTCTACCAGGAAGTGCAATCGCTGGACGCTCCGCCGAAGATGACGCCCAGCGCGAGCAAGGAGTGCCAGAATCCATGCAAGAGCGTGCCCTACACGCCGAAGACGGAAACGCAGCGCGCGGTAATTGAGGCTTACAGGGGACTCGAGACGTCCGCGATGACGCACGACGCCGCGGATTGGGATGCGCACACGGGCGAAGAGTTCGTGGCCGCCAGCTCGTATAGCGACCGGCTGCTCGATAAGCCCACGCGCATGGCCGAGCTGAAGCGCGCGAATATGGCCGGACTGGCGCCCACTCCGCTAGCCTCGGCGACACTGTTTGAATTCGGCGATGCCGTGGTGATGCGCTCGCGGCACGCGCCGGATCAGGGCAAGCCGCTGGAAGTCACGCGGGTGTGGGTGAAGCGCGACGGCAAATGGGTGGAGGTGGCGAGCTACCAGACGGCGGTTCAGGGCGGCGGCGCGTCGTAGATTTGCGCCGCTTGGTATTGCCGGGGACGGCTCAGCCGCTGCCCAGTTCAGGCGTTCGCCGCGCAGCCGAGAGCACGCTTTCGCAGTGGTACTCTCAGTCTACCATTTTATAACGTACGTACCATTTCGTAATCTTAGAAAATGCCGGAGACTAATCTCGGCCGTTTAGCGCCACGCAAAGGGAGCTTGGTCATCGGACGCAGCCAAATGACGCGCTATGACTTCGGCGCAATCGCCGAGGTGATTGATTTAGACTCTCGAGAGGACGTGATTGTCGTCACTCGTGATCTAAGTTTGCGCGGCTGCTTCGTCAAGACCAGGACGCCTTTTGCGCCAGGGACGGCAGTCCGAGTCAGAATCACGTATGCAGGTGCGGATTTCGCAGCCATCGGCAGCGTGACCGGGAATATAACTTGGGAGGGTATGGAAATCGAATTTGTCCAGATCGAGCCCAAGCATCAAGCGACTATCGAAGAGTGGCTCGCCGTTACGGCCTTCAAGAGCGTCGATGGGTGTCATGCGGCAGGCGCCTCAACCACTCAGTTCATCCGGCTGAAGAATCGGCTAAGCCGCCGGGAGCAAAAGCGTCGCGCCGCTTCTGCAAACCGCGGGGCCAAAGCAGATGGACCCCAGCTCGTCGCTAAAAAGTTGTCGGATTCCGCAGAGGATGTCTGGAAAGCTCGGAACGATCCGCGGTATTAGATTTTCCAAGCCGCTCAAGCCGCCTTACGGCGCTGCCCGCGCCTGCGCTTCAAACCGCGCTGCCATAAGATGATCGGCCTTCCATCAGCGGCCCCGAACGTAGCACCCGATATTCGTGCCAGACCAGCCACCACACGACGGCGTCGTAGAGCGTCAGCAGAATCAGGGCCAGGGCGTGCGTGTGGGTATAGCGATAGAGCTGATAGGCCGCAAGGAGCGCGATCGCCGCGAGCGCTGTGGGATAAGACCACAGCGCGCTCGCGAGCAAGCCGATCACCAGCACCGCGTTGATCATGCCGACCACCAAGAGATAGACCCCCACGAAGTGCTGGCCCCCCCGCAAGCTTTGCTCCGCAAGCCGCACGAGGAAATTGACCAGGGAAACGCGCCCGCCCCCGATCCACTCCCGCTGCGCCAGGGCGAAGAAAAAATTCGACACGGCTACAGGACCCACCGCCAGCGTTGCCGCGCCGGTAATCAATTCGAGCAGGGTGTGCAAGCCTTTGAGGGTCACGCCCGCCTTAAACAAACGATGAATGTTCTGCTGGCGCATGCTTAGCCGATGGGCTCGTCACTTTAGATTTTAACGGGAGAGCGGCGGACATCAATGGCGAGTTATTGGCGGTGACGCGGTCGTGCCATGGCCCTGCTTGGTCTTATGATTCCGCCGCTGTAAGTCTGGAGGTTGCGGCAGGTGCAGAACTCAGACCGCTCCGGCCGGTTTGCCGGCAAGGATTCGCCGTTTTGTCTGCAAATTCCGGGCCTTGATGCGTTAAATATGGTACGATTCGCGTGCCCGCTCCGCATTTCTTCGTAAGGAGCGCATGCCCGATCGGCAGCCAGGTACGCGCACGTTCGCATTGCAGCCTCTTCAAGGAAGCAAGCTGAAGTGCTATGCCATCGCGCTGCTGGCGATGACCGCGGCGCTGGCGCTGCGCTCGGTTTTCCAACCCATTCTGGGCGGATCGATGCATTACGTCAGCATCTCGGCGGGTACGGTCTTCGCCGCGTGGTACTGCGGGCTGGGGCCCGCGGTTCTCGCAACGATTTTAGGCAGTCTTGCGGCGAATGCGCTTTTTCTTTCTCCCTACCAGCCGCTGGGTCCTTTCACGGAAAAGGACATCATCGGCGAGCTGCTCTTTCTTGTTTTTTGCGCGGCGATCATCGCGGTCGCCGAGGGCGGCCGCAGGGCCTTGCTGCGCCTCGGCCATCTGCATGAGGTTCTGCTGAAATCGCGCATGCACCTGAAATTCCGGGTGCGCCAAAGTACCACGCAGCTTCAGCAGAGCAATAAAGACCTGCGCGACCTCTCCGCGCGGCTGCTGCGCGTGCAAGACGACGAACGGCGCCGCATCGCGCGCGACCTGCACGACAGCACGGGACAGGCGCTCACGGCGCTGAAGCTGGAGCTTGCGGGAATCGAACGGGAACTGGCTTCGCGCCATCCGCAACTGGCCCGCCGGATAGCGGCAAATATCGAAAGCGCCCGTCAGATCTCGGATGAATTGCGCACCATCTCCTATCTGCTCCATCCGCCTTTGCTCGACGAACTCGGCCTGGGATCGGCGCTGCGCTGGTACATGGACGGATTCCAAAAACGCAGCGGGATCAATGTTCGGTTGGAATTCAGCGGCGATGCGCGCCTGGCGCCGGAGATGGAGACGATGCTCTTCCGCGTCGTACAGGAGTGCCTGATCAATATTCACCGGCACTCGGGTAGCGCCACGGCGTCCATCCGCCTGGCGCAAGCGGGTGCCCACATCGTTCTGGAAGTGGAGGATGAGGGCCGGGGCATGACCCCCGAAGAGCTCGCCGACATCGCTTCGGGCTTAGCCCTTGGCGTGGGACTGCGGGGAATGCGCGAGCGCGTCAAGGATTTTGGCGGAGAGCTGGAAATTCTTTCCCAGGGCCAGGGCACGAAGGTAAAGGCCGTCGTTCCCATGCAGACAAGTCCCTCCAGAACGTTCCCCGAGGAAGCCGCAGCGGGCGCCGTGAGCAATCCCGCGGGGAGTGGTCCTGCCATCACCGGCGTCATCGCCAAACGCGCCAGCGTGAATTGACCATCCGATCTTGGGTTTATCACCTAGGTCTACGAATCCCATGCCCTCGCGGGCCATATAGTACTCGGGGGCTCCAGGACTGGCCCAGCTGTTATCTGACCGGGCAAAATCGCGCTATTATAAGGGCAGCCCCGCATCTAATTCAGCAGTATGGATTAGTACGCCATTTGTGTGACAGTGCCGCGTTTGGAGGCGGCCTCATATGAGCGGGAAACAGATGCGCGTGATCGCGGCGGCAAGCTTGCTCTTCGCTTCGGCTGTCTTGCTCAGCGTGGCCAGACCTTCGGGAACGCTAGCCGCGAGCTCGCAGACGGCTGAACAGAACCCGGCGTTGGGTTCCGGACAGACGCAGGCAAACCCTGGCCAGGCGAACCGGTCCCAGGAAACTCCGTCCGCGCGGACCCAGGATCAAAACGCCGCGCCCAATCCCTATCAGCCCGCCAGAGTCGTGTCTGCCGCTGATGTACAGTTCCCCTTCCAAACCCCCGCCGATGGCGTGGTGGTCTTCAGCGTCTCTGTGGACGCGCGCGGCACGGTGAGAAAATTCAGCGTGCTGCACGACGTGCCGCCGTTCACGGGGGCCGCGGAGCAATCGCTGCGGGATTGGAAATTCGCCGCCGCTTCTCAGGATCGCATGCCGGAAGATTCGGAGATTCTGGTGGCCTTTGTGTTTCGCCATGCGGTGTATATCGCGAATGAGCCGCCATTCACGCCGATTTTTCCCGCCAAGGAATCCGCGGAAACGCGCCGGGGGTTCGTTGCTCCGGGGATTCTTTCCATTTCGTATGCTGGTTATCCGGCCAGCACCATAGCCATGGGCGCCCTGGTGGTACAGGCGAACGTCAAGCCAGATGGCTCGGTTGGCGGCGTCAGCGTAGTTCGTGACCTCCCCGGCGGCTTCGGGCCGCTGGCGATCAAGGCCGCAAAACACTGGGAATTTCAGGCGGCGCTGCGGGACGGCCGGCCGGTTCCGAGTAAGGTGGCCATCGCGTTTGTCTTCTCTTCCCGATCGCTGAATCCGTTTTGAGTCAACCCCAGCACGCGCGACTTCTTTAACGCAGCAGAATACTCGCAGAGGCCCGTTTGGCGCAGAAGTGCGCGCGCCAGGAAGGGTTCCGGCTCAAAGTGTGCAAATTTTCGGCACGGTGATTGCTCCTAAGGGAGCGCGAAGAGGCTTTCGAAGGGCACGTCTGGTCATCGCAGAAAGTGCCGCAAGCTCCTGATAAATCAGGAGAAATGACGCATCGCGAGGCAACGTGAGAGGAAACAAATTACCACTTTTGGGCTTTTCAGTCGCCTTGGCGCTTTCCACCATTATTATCTTCTTCTATGTCCGCATCGCTACGACGGCGCCAAAGCCATGGAACACGAGCGCGATCACCGCAAGTTATGTGGGCGCGCAACTTCGCCAAGTGGATTCGGGCAATGCGTCCTTGTACTTGGCCTATGAGGTTCAGAATCATACCGATTCGGACTATCGGCTGGCGGATGGCCCCGCGGCGTTGGTGATGACCCGGCTGCGTGCCGACGGCAGCTTGAGCTCGCAGCAACAGGTCCGGTTCAGCTATCCGACTTTTCTCCCGGCCCGGCAGCGCGCGCGAGTGGCGCTGGAAATCCGTTCCCCATTCGGCTGGCCTGTGGAAAATGACCCCGCGTTCCAGGACAAGCTCAGGAATTTCGTGAACCAGAGATTAGAAGACGCACAGGCCTTTGTGCTGTTCGATCAGGCGGATCGCTTTGAGATTGAATTTCCCAGCGGCTGGCGAGAGTTAAAACTGGCCTCGGCATCGCCGAGGTAACCGCACGGAGAACGCCATAATGTCGTTTGCACAATCGGTTTCAGCGCCGTCGCAATCCGAACGCAGGTCCCACGCGCGCCGCAGGCTCGAGGGCCTGGTTTATGTGGATTTCGGCTCGGATAACGGAGCCATCCTCATCGACGTCGGCGAAGGCGGGCTGGGTTTCCAGAGCGTCATCCCGGTGAGCACGGAGCAATCGCTCCTTTTGAAATTCAAACTGCCCGGGGAGGCTCACTCTATCGAGGGACATGCCGAAGTGGCCTGGGTGAACGAATCCAGCAAAGGCGGCGGGCTGCGGTTTGTGGAATTGAGCGCGGACGCGCGGGCTCATATTCGGGGCTGGACCGGCGTTTCGTGGGCGCCTGAAGCCGGCGCTTCCCAGGCCGGGAGCGGGACCAATGCGGATTCCGCGCAGGGGGGCACCGCGCAGGAAGAAGTCAAAGGCGGTGACATACCGGCGCAAATCTCCGAAGCCTTCGCCGGCACCGAAGGCGCGCAGGCCGTGGGCCTCAGCCCTGAAACCAATCCGGCGCTTCCAGTTGCTGAAGCTGCGGGCGAACAAGCGCCGGCCGAGGAAGGCGATTTGCCCGATGCATCGCCGGTTCCAGAATTCACCGTTGAGGTCACCGCAGCGTCAGATGTGTCTCGCGGCCCTGCCGATATTGCCCGAACGCCTGAATCGACCCCGGGGATTTCCAAACCCGCGCCCGCAGTGGCTGCAAAGGCCGCACGCGCGTCCGACTTAAAACATCTCGACCCCGTTCAAAAACGCAAGGGGAAGCCGGCACCTTCGAAGCCGGAACCTTTCGTCCCGCCTGGAGAAGGCCAAGATTCGACGATTCGCGGACTTTTCCCGCGCCAATCGCAGAAGCCCGCGCCCGCCAGCACAGAATCGGAAAACCTGCCGGCCAGCCAGGGAGATGAGTTGAAGCCGACGGCGATCCTGGCATCGCAGGCGCTCAGGATCGGGATGGGAGCCGCTGCCGGCGCCGCCCTGGTGCTGGCTCTCGTTGTCGGCGTGCCGTTCCTGCGAACGGCGGTGCAAGCGACTGCGAACGCCAGGTCAGCCGCCTCGAATCCCGCGAGTTCGCCGGCATTTCAGGTCGAAGTGGCCGATTTCAACGATCGACGCTGGATTTTGACGAGTGGCGGCGAGGCGGGTTCGCCCTTCAGCAATGCACCTTCGCGACGGGAAACGCAGTCTGCTTCCAGCGCGGCTCGGAACGAGTCTGCGAAGCCGCCGCGCTCTAACGACTCCGGCGGTGCCGACGATACCGCCGAGGCGCCGCACTCAAAACTGCCAAGCCCCGGAGTACTGGCCCTTTCTCGTCCGCACCCGAAGCAGGCTGAAGCGTCTTCTGCGCAGCTGATCGCGCCGTCGATTTTTGACGGCATCACCCCGCCCATCGGCTCACTGAGCGACCGTTTACCCGCAAGCGGGCCGGCTGCACCAGGGGTTGTTCAGCCCGAAAGTCAATCGGGCGTCCGGAACTCGGCGCTGCAATCCGCAGTGCTTCTGCAACGCATTGCACCCATCTATCCCAGTAACGCGCTGGAATCGCGCCTTCAAGGCCAGGTTCTCGTCAACGCCACGATTGGCCGAGACGGAATTCCCAAGGATCTCAAAGTCATTAAGGGCGACGAGCGGCTGGTTGCGGCGGCGCTGGCAGCGATCCGCCAGTGGCGCTATCGTCCTGCCATGCTCGGTGGCCAACCGATCGAGACGCAAACCGTGGTTACCATCAGTTTCGAGATTAAATAGCCAACCGCTGCTCGACGGCGATCCGCGAGCCGCGCCTCTCATAGCACCCGTAGTAGCGCCATCCGAATCCGCAGTCCGGCACACCAAGGCGCCAGAGCGCGCCATCACCGCGGCTTACTCGATGCGCCAGGGAGAGCGTTCGGGCCAATGACGAAGGGCGTCCGTAGCCCAGGCGGTGGTTTTATCGGTGTGGCAGGAAGTGCACGGATTGGGGATTTTGTATTTTTCGGTCATGGCGGGCGTGATGAATTGAAACGTGTGCGCGTGCACGTTGACGTTCGCCAGCGTCGTTTCGATTGCCGGCATGTGGCAGCTCACGCATTCGCTGCCGGGCGTTCCCGCGCGATGATGTGTGTGTTCCTCTAACGTCGCCGTACGCGGCCCGTTGGGCATGCCGGGGCCGTGGCAGGTGAAGCATATCTGGTTCGGCGGAAGCCTCAACTCCGCATAATTCCCCGTGCCGTGCGCGTCGTGACAACTGAAGCAGGTCACGCCGCGGCGATACATCACGCTCTGCACGAAATCATTGCCCTGCATGCGATTTTTGTGCGCCGTGCCGTCGGGAAAATGGGTGAAGCTCGTCTCGCCAAGCTTGTGCTCTTCGAGCTGCCAATAATCCTGCAGGTTGAGTCCGACGTGGAAACCGACGGGCCAGTCGTAATTCTTGCCTTCGATTGGATTCGTGAGCGGGCGGCCCTGCGAATGGCATTGAATGCAGGTGTCGCTGGCGTTGACGTAATTCATGCGCATCGGATTCTGAATATTCGCGCGCGAGGGACTCGCCACGTGTGCGCTGCCCGGCCCGTGGCAGCGTTCGCAGCCCACATTCCATTCCGTGACGCTATGATCGCGGATATTGAAATTGACGGAGTGGCAGCCATCGCAGAGCGCGCTCGTGGGGCGCTTCATATTGTCGGGCGGGTAGAGCGGCGCCCACCAATCGGCCTCGTTGGGGACGAAGTAAGGCCGCCAAACGCGATTGGTGATGTCCCACTGGGAGGGCTGGGGATAATAATCGTCGCCGATTTTGGTGAAGTAGCGCTGCTTCCAGATGCTGCCGTAGACGAGCCCAACGTCATCGCGCGTGAATTTCTTAACTGTGTTCGTTGCCAGATCGGGAAGTATCGCCTCGGGATGCTCGCGCGGGTCGCGAACCACGTTGGCCATGGGCGTCTTCTGCCAGCGCGCATAGATATCGGCGTGGCAGGCCTGGCAGGCGCGCGAGCCCACGTAACGCGCTGGGAGTTGCGCCTGGCTTGGTGGCTGCGGTCCTTGTGCCGGCGCTTGCTGGCCGCGCAACTGCACCGCATCTAGCACCAGCAAAAACGAGAGCAGCGCAAAGGTTGCTGCGAATCGCGGAATCATCCTGGCCTCCCTGAAAGAGCGGTCTTACTTTACCGCAATTTTGCTCAGTGCGGCCTTGATTCCCGCGCTCACATTTGCCGGAGTGCCGACTCCCCAAAAGTGCATGAAGAAAAGCCGCGGCTGCTCGCTCAGCATGTGGTTGTGCAGGCCGGTAACCTGAATGTTGTGCTCCTCGAGCGCGGAGATGACGGAATTCACCTCCTGCCCCGTCAGCACGAAGTCTCCCGTCGTCGCCACGTTTCCCTGGCCGGCCTCCTGGAAATTGATGGCCTCGGCCACTCCTTGCGCGCCGTTGAGCGTCATCCCGTGATCCGTGATGGCCTCCTTCCGGGGAATGCCAAAAGCCAGGACGCCACCTGCCCAGCGGCCCGGAGTTCCGAGCACGCTTTCAATTGTTTTCACAAAGGGCGCCGGAGGAGCTTCCTGAGCGGGCGGCGCGGAAGTCAGAGGCGTCTTCGATTCCGCCAGCGCGTCGCGGAGAGATTGAGCGATCTTCTGTGCGTCGCCGTGCCCCATGTAATGCATGTACATCACGTGCGGCGTTTCATTGAGCAAGTGGTTGTGTACGGCGGTGATTTCAAATCCCGCGGCACGCAACTTGGCCATGACGCGGCCTATTTCGCTCTCGGTCAAAACGAGATCTCCCATCACCGCAGCCTCCGCATCCGTTCCGCTGAATGCCGCCCAGGAACCCAGCGCGAAACCTGGCTTGAGGGCCATGCCCCCTACTTGTACGTGTAAGTCCGTTCGGGGTAAGCCGACGCGATAGACATCACCTGTTTTTTGGCCGGAGTGGCCGAGCAGTTGATCAATCTTTGCCGTATTCAAACTCTGCGCCGCCAGGATCACCGGACATGCAAGAACAAGCGAGAACAATAGAATGAACCGATTTCTCATCTCCTTTCTCCTTTTTCAAACTAATCGATTAGCTTTCGCGAGCCCTACCCATAGGATGCATCTGCCGAAAAAAGACACTGTTGCCAGGCGCAAAGCGGGCCGCCTACCACTCAGGTTAACGCAATAACCTGAAGGACACATGAAAACGGCCTATGATGAATGGAGGGTTCTTGAGTAGCTTGGCTCAAAGCGAACCTGGGATGAGCAGGAATGCTCATTCGCCCAGTGGGGCTGATTTCATTCAATTTTCAGGTTCTAATGTTGAAATCAAGGCCGCCTTCTATGCGCATCCTAATTATGGAAGATGACTCCAAAATGGCCGGACTACTGAAGGAGGGCGTCGAAGAGGAACATCACTCCGCGTGTCTTGCGTTTGACGGTCGAGCCGCTCTTGAATTAGCGGCCTCGTCGGAATTTGACGTTATCGTGTTGGATTTGATGGTGCCGATATTCGACGGGTTTGAAGTCACACGCCGCCTCAGGAAAAGTCACAACCAAACTCCCATCCTCGTCCTCACTGCACGAGACACCCTTACTGACATCGCGAAAGCTCTGGATTTGGGTGCCGATGATTATCTGACGAAGCCTTTCTCATTTGTCGAACTCATGGCTCGATTACGGGCGCTTGCAAGGCGGGGTCCGAGTCCGCGTCCACCGCTGCTGAAAGTCGCCGATTTGGTCCTGGATCCGGCCAGCCGTCGCGTCTGGCGGGGAAACCGTGAGATTTACCTAAGCCCAACAGAGTACAGGCTTCTGGAGTTCCTGATGCGCCGTGCCGACCGGGTGCTATTGCGCAACGCAATCGTGGAGGCAGTCTGGAACGTGCAGGATGTACAGGAAAACACGCTCGATGCTTTCGTTTCCCTGCTGCGAAGCAAAGTGGATAGGGGCTTCAAAACGAAACTCATTCAGACCGTAAGGGGGGTGGGTTACTCGGTTCGTGAGGAACCTGAGTGATGAAGTCCTTTCCCATTGGGGTGAGGCTAACCGCTTGGTATTTCGGAATCCTTGCCGTAGTCCTGTCGCTTTTCAGTTTGACTGCTTATTTTGCGATGCGTAATAGCATCTACCGAACGGTGGATCAGGAACTTCGTGCCCGTATGGAAGGAGTGCGCCGGCTAATCGAGCGAACTGCTCGCTATGAACCAGATGACCTGCGCCGGGAGCTTCGGGAACACTCCGAATTGGCGGGAAACACCCTGCTACAGGTCGCGGATCGACAGGGCAATTGGCTCTACCGGTCGGTATCCATGGATCGATACGAGATCCCGAGGCCCGGAGAAGCCTCAACCGTGCCTTCGACTCTCGTGCTCAACGATGTGCCGTTGCGCGTATTGACCACAGAAATGGAAGCTGGAGAGCAATCCTATTTTGTCCAGGCGGCTGTTCCACTAGGTGAGTTTTACGGTGCTTTGCATCGTTTTGCGACTTTGCTTCTCGTATCAATTCCCATTCTCTTGCTGAGCGCAGCCGCGGGCGGTTACTGGATGAGCCGCCGTGCCTTGGCCCCCGTTGATCAAATCACTCAGACCGCGAGAAGTGTCAGTGTTCAAAACCTTTCGAGCCGGTTGATTGTGCCGCAAACAGGCGACGAGCTGCAGCGGCTTTCTGAGACGCTGAACAGTATGTTGGAGCGCCTTGAGGCTGCTTTCAAGAAAATCATCCGGTTCACTGCCGATGCATCTCACGAGCTTCGCACACCCGTGGCTGTGATGCGAACCAGGGCGGAGCTTTCCCTGCGTAAGCCCCGGTCAGCGGAAGAGTATCGCGAGACCCTCGCCCAGGTTCATTCCGAGCTGGAGAAGACATCGGATCTCGTCGAAAGACTCATGCTTCTGGCCAGAGCTGATTACGGAGTAGAGGCGCTCCAGCTCTCCAATGAGAATCTAGGAGAAATCGTTCGCGAGGTATGTAGTCAAGGAAAGATGTTGTCAGAAGCTAAGGAAATTAGCTTTTGCGAGGAAATACCGAACCATCCCGTTTGGGTCAAAGCAGATGCGCAGGCG
>WNGL01020123.1_pt1 | contig 11708 bp, 10 predicted proteins | sample 5400591 | NCBI WGS metagenome assembly WNGL01 (sample SAMN13153377, study PRJNA577476) | soil metagenome | isolation source: 80 cm soil or saprolite under Garry oak tree replicate 1 | place: USA:California | collected 2016-06-15
GGCGTTCGCCGTCGACGCGCGCACCGGGGCGTGGAAGTGGCACCACCGCCGCGAGCAGAAGGGCGGGGCCCTCACCATCCACGGCGCTGCGCCGGTGCAGGTGGGCGATGGGCTCGCGTTCGCCGGCTACTCGGACGGCTTCGTCGCGGCCCTCGACCTCGCCACCGGCGCGCCCCGCTGGGAGCGGCGCCTCGCGCCGGCGGGGAGCTACGTGGACGTGGATGGGATCGCGCTCGACGACGGGCGGCTCTACGCCGCTGCGTACTCCGGCGCGGTCGTCGCGGTGGACGCGCGCACGGGCAAGGAGGCCTGGTCGTTCGCCGCCCCCGGCGCGAGCCGGGTCATGGTGGCGGGCGGCGAGGTCGTCGTCGTGACGACCGCGAGCGTCGTCGCCCTGTCGCCCGCGACCGGCGCGCCCATCTGGACCACCGCGCTCGCCGGGTCGCCCGGGGGCGTGCCGGCGCTCGCCGGCAAGTGGCTCGTCGTCCCGGCGGGTCCCGGCGGGCTGCGCTGGCTCGAGGCGGCGACCGGCCGGCCGCTCCGCCACTTCGATCCCGGCAGCGGCGTCCTCGGCGCCCCCGGCGTGGGCAAGGGCCGGATCTACGTGCTCTCCAACGGGGGCGACCTCTACGCCCTCGACCTCCGCTCGTGAGGGCGATCCGGGTCGTCGCCGCGGTCGCGCGCCGGGGGGACAGGATCCTCGTGACGCGGCGCCCCGACGCGCCGGGCCGACCGGGGCAGTGGGAGTTCCCCGGCGGCAAGGTCGAGTCTGGAGAGGGCGAGGAGGAGGCGCTCGCGCGAGAGCTCCGCGAGGAGCTCGGCTGCGACGTCTCCGTGGGACGGCTCCTCCTGCGCCACCGGCACCGCTATCCCGACCTCGACGTGGAGCTCGCGTTCTACGCGTGCGACCTCGCGCCCGACGCCGAGCCCGCCCCGATCGGCGTCGCGGAGCTCGCCTGGGCCCGCGTGGGGACGCTCGAGCGGTACGACTTCCTCGAGGCGGATCGCGCCGTCCTCGGCGAGCTGGAGCGCCGCTCGGCCCCGGGCGGCGCGTAGCTCGCCTCTCCGGCCCTGTCCGCCGTGCGCATCGTGTTCGCGATGCAGGGCGTGGCCCTCCTCACGAGCCTCTTCCCCCCCTCCGTCGGCGGGATCCAGACCCAGACGCTCGCCCTCGCGCGCGCGCTCGCGGAGCTCGGCGCCGAGGTCCACGTCGTGACCCGGCCCGCGCCCGGGCGCGCCCCGCGTGAGGAGATGGACGGCGTCACGGTCCACCGCGTGGGGCTCGCGCGGGGCGGGCCCGCGGGGACGCTCGCCTACGTGTCGCTCGCGGCGCGAGCGGTCGCGGCGCTCGGGCCGCGCGTCGGCGTCCTGCACGCGCACCAGCTTCTCTCCCCGGCGACCGCGGCGCTGATCGTGTCCGGGCTGCGGGGTGCTCCGCTCGTCGTCACCGCCCACGCGAGCGGCGCCATCGGCGACATCGCCTCGCTCCTCCGGCAGGGTCCGCTCGGGCGGGCGAGGCTCGCCGCGCTCCGGCGGCGCGCGGACGCCTTCGTGGCGGTGTCACGGCCGATCCGGGAGGAGCTCCTCGCCGCTGGGCTCCCCGGGGCGCGCGTGCACGAGATCCCGAACGGCGTGGACACGCGCCGCCATCTCCCCGTGGACGAGCCGGAGCGGCGCCGGGCCCGGCGTGCGCTCGGGCTCCCCCCGGTGCCCGCGGTGGTGTACGCGGGGCGACTCGCGCCGGAGAAGGGGGTCGACGTGCTCGTCGACGCGTGGGCCGACGCGCGGCGCCGGGGCTGCCTCGCGACCCTGGCGATCGTCGGCGACGGCCCCGAGCGCGCGGAACTCGAGCGGCGCGCCCGGGACCACGGGATCCTCGGGCTCGTCCGGTTCGCTGGCGCCGCGGAGGACGTCGCGCCCTGGCTGCGCGCGGCCGACGCGTTCGTGCTGCCCTCGCGCACGGAGGGGCTTTCGGTCGCGCTCCTCGAGGCGATGGCGAGCGGCCTGCCCGTGGTCGCGACCGACGTCGGCGGCACGCCTTCGGCGACGGGCGGCACCGCCCTGCTCGTGCCGCCCGAGGATCCGGCCGCGCTCGGCGCGGCGGTCTGCGCCGTGCTGGACGAGCCGGGGAGGGCGGCGGCGCTCGGCGCGGCGGCGCGGCGCCGGGTGCTCGAGGAGTTCGGGATCCTGCAGGTCGCGAGGCGCCACCTCGCCCTGTACCGCGAGGCGGCGGAGGGACGGGCGGCGACGGGGGGAGCGCATGCCGGGTGGGAATGGGCGGATCGCGTACGTCGTCTCGTGGTTCCCGGCGATCACGGAGACGTTCGTCCTCGACGAGCTCCGTGAGCTGCGGGCGCAGGGCGTCGAGGTCGAGGTCCTGCCGCTCTTCGGCCGTCGGGGCGGCGAGGTCCACGCGGGCTTCGGCGAGCTCGAGGGCTGCACCCACTACCACCGAACGCTCTCGTGGGAGCTCCTCGCCGCGCAGCTCCACTGGCTGCGGCGGCGCCCCGGGCGGTTCCTCCGCGCGTGGCGGACCGCGCTCGCCGAGAGCGCGCCCTCCCGCAAGCTCCTCGTCCGCGCGCCGGCGGTGCTCCTCAAGGCGGCGCTGCTCGCGCGCCGCGTCGAAGGGATGGGCGCGCGACGCGTCCACGCCCACTTCGCGACGCACCCGGCGCTCGCCGCCTGGTTCGTGCAAGAGCTGACGGGCATTGCCTACGGCTTCACCGCCCACGCCCACGATCTCTACGTCGACCGGGCGATGCTCGCGGAGAAGGTCCGGCGGGCCGACCTCGTCGTCACCATCTCCGAGTTCAACCGCCGGCTCGTCGAGCAGGCGTGCGGCGAAGCGGCGGCGGGCAAGGTGCACGTCATCCGCTGCGGCGTGGACCTCGCCGCGTTCGCGCCGGCGGCGCGCCGGCCGCCCCGGATCCCGACCTTCGCATGCGTGGCGTCGCTCCGGCCCTACAAGGGGCACGAGGTGCTGATCGAGGCGGCCGAGATCCTGCGACGCGGGGGGCTCGACCTGCGCGTGGTCCTCGTCGGCGACGGCGAGCTCCGGCGACGGCTCGAGGCGCGCGTCGCGCGGGCCGGGCTCCGCGACGTCGTGGTGCTCCGCGGTGCGCTCCCGCACCAGGAGATCCCGGCGGTGCTCGCGGGCGCGACCGCGCTCGTCCTGCCGAGCGTCACGGCGCGCGACGGGCAGATGGAGGGGATCCCGGTCGCGCTCATGGAGGCGATGGCCGCGGGGGTGCCGGTCGTCGCCTCGCGCCTCTCCGGCATCCCGGAGCTCGTCCGGGACGGAGAGACGGGGTTGCTCGTCCCCGAGCGGGATGCGGTGGCGCTGGCGGCGGCCATGGAGCGGCTCGCGCGCGACCCGGCGCTCGCGGGACGGCTCGCCGACGCCGGTCGGCGGGCGGTGCGGGACGAGTACGATCGATCGCGGAACGTGGCGCAGCTGCGCGCGCTCCTCACCGGTGCCGCTTCTTCCGGGTCGCCTTCTTCGGCTCCGGCGGAGGCGGAGTCCCCGCGGCGAGGAGCGGCAGGCTGAGCGGCGCGAACGCGCGTCCGGCGGCGTCGTGGAGGACGCGCTCCGTCGTGCCATCGAGCCGCAGCGCGTAGCGGGAGCCCGGGACGAGCGGCGCGGCCGGCGCGAGCGTGAGCCGCGTCGAGGCTCCGAGCTCCCGGGAGGAGGTGGCCGAGACGAAGTCCTCTCGCGCGTCGAGCAGCACGAGCCGCGCGTCGGGTGCGAGCGCGGCGAGCTCCACCTCGAAGGTGGCGCGGGGATCCACGACCACCTCGGCTCCCGCCGAGAGGGCGAGGCGCGACGCGGTCGAGGTGGACGTCGTGGGCTCGAGCGCGAACGCAGTCCGGACGAGCGCGGTCGGGGTCGGAGTCGCGGTCGAGGTCGCGGTCGTCGAAGTGCCCGACGGCTCGGCCGCTGTTGTCCCCGCCGTTGCGCCACGCTCGGGCGCCCCGCACGCCGCGAGCGCCGAGACGACCGCGAGCGAGGCGACGGTGGACCGGATGCGAGACATGGAGCCCCCTCGGATTCGCTCTCTCGGCGGACCCCGCATCTTCCCAAACGGTGGCGGGGGGATGGAAGTGGAAACGGGCGGGGCGGCGGCGCGGCTGCAGACCTTTCGCGGTCGCGCCCCCTGCAGCGCAACGCGTTCGTCGTGCGCTCGGCTGCCCGGCCGGATGTAGTGCGGAGCGCAAGGCGCATGCACAACCGCCCGGATGTCGAGCGCCTTTCGCCCGGCCGCGCGCGAAGATGGCGACGAGCGCCTCTCGCCTCGCGCGGTGCGCCCCCGCCCGCCTGCCTCCTCGCTCAGGTTCCTCACAGACCTGTCCGGCACGGTGGGCGCATGGAGGTTCCCCTCCCTCACATGTGTTGCAGTTAGCAGGAAGGTCCGGAGGAGAGGTCGATGTCGCGCACCGCAGAAGAGGCTCCGAACCACCACCGGCCGCGTCGAGGCGCGTGGGCCGCCTCCATCGCCGTCCTGGGGCTGCTCCTGTTCACCTGGCCCCTGCTCCGGACGCCGCTCCTCGGGATCGGCCCCTCGTACGCCCATCCGCCGCGGTGGTGGTCACGGCCTACGCCGCGTTGCTCGTCGGTGCGGCCGAGTGGGCAGAGCGCCGCGAGGCGCGGCAGCGCTCCGTGGCGGCGAACCGCTGGGTCTACTCCCTCGCGCTCGGCGTCTACGCGACCACCTGGACGTTCTACGGCAGCGTCGGGTTCGCGGCCCGCAACGGGCTGCTCTTCCTCACCGTGTACCTCGGGCCCACGCTCTGCGCCGCGGGGTGGTGGTGGATCGTCCGGAAGCTCGTCCGGATGAAGAACGCGCATCGGGTCACGAGCCTGCCGGACGTCCTCGCCCTGCGCTACGGGAAGTCCCAGACCGTCGCGCTCCTCGCGACGGGGATCCTGGTCGTCGGGCTCATCCCGTACATCGCGCTCCAGCTGAAGACGATGATCGTGACGCTCGGGCTCGTCGCCAACGGGAACCGCTTCGCGTACCCCGCGTCGGGCCGGCAGCTCGGCCCGCCGCTCATCGCGTTCCTGCTCCTGTTCACCATCGCCTTCGGCTTGCGGCGCATCCGGCCCACGGAGCGTCACCCGGGCATGATGTTCGCGCTCGCGATCGAGTCGGTGGTGAAGCTCGTCGCCTTCGTCGCCGCCGGCGCCTTCGTGGTCTGGGGCCTGTTCGACGGGCCGGCGGACGTCTTCCGCTCCGCGGCGGTGCCCTCGGTGAGCGCGCCGGCGCTCCTCGGCAGCCACGGCATGGGCACCTGGCTCGCACATCTCCTGCTCTCCGGCCTCGCGGTGCTGCTCCTCCCGCGACAGTTCCACGTCGCGGTGGTCGAGAACGCCGAGGAGGACCATGTCCGCACGGCGATGTGGTTCTTCCCCGCGTACCTCCTCGTCATCAACGTCTTCGTCCTGCCGGTGGCGCTCGGCGCGCTGGCGCTCCGGGGGTCCGGGAACGCCGCGGACACCTTCGTGCTCTCCCTGCCGCTCGAGGCCGGCGTGCCGCTCCTCTCCTGGCTCGTCTTCCTCGGCGGCTTCTCCGCCGGGACCGGGATGGTGGTCGTCGAGACGACCGCGCTCGCGACGATGCTCTCGCACCACGTCGTCATCCCGGCGGCCGACACCTTCCGGCCCCTCGGTGCCCTCCGGCGCCACGTGCGGGCGATCCGGTGGGTCGCCGCGGCGGCGCTCCTGCTCGCGGCGTTCGCGTACGAGCGAGGGTTCGGCGAGGGCTACGACCTCGCGTCCATTGGACTCATCTCCTTCGCGGCCGTCCTCCAGCTCGCGCCGGCGCTCCTCGGTGGGCTCTTCTGGACGGGCGCGAGCCGCACGGGCGCGCTCGCGGGCATGGGAGCGGGATTCGGGATGTGGGTCTACACGCTGGTCGTGCCGGTGCTGGCCCGCACGGGGTGGATGCCGGCGTCGCTGCTCACCGAAGGTCCGTTCGGGATCGGGGCGCTCGCCCCCGAGGGGCTCTTCGACCTCCACGCCGATCCCGTCAGCCACGCCGTTCTCTGGACGCTCATCGTGAACGTCGGCGCCTTCGTGATCGGCTCGCTGCTCTCGCCGTCGCGCCGCCCGGAGCAAGCGCGCGCGGACCGGCTGCTCGACCTCCTCGCGCACGCGCCCGCCGAGGCCGTGCCGGCGACCTCGGTGCAGCGGAGCCTTGGGGCGAAGCGCGCGCAAACGGTCGCGCTGTTCGAGACGTACCACTCCCACGACGAGGCGGTCGTGCTCACGGACGCCTCGCTCGCCGCCATCGGGGGAGGGTCGGGGGAGGACCTGAGGACGCTCGAGGTCGCGGCGTTCGAGGCGGAGGTCGAGCGCAACCTCGCCGGCTCGATCGGGGCCGCCGCGGCACACGCCGCGGTCCGGCGCGCAGGCCTCGTATCCCACGAAGAGGCGCGCGCGATCTCGGTGGCCTACGGCGAGCTCCTGGCCGGCCTCCACCTGTCGCCGGAGGAGCTCCTCCGCAAGCTCGACTACCACCGCGAGCGCGAGCGCCTCCTCGCCCGCGATGCGGCCGACCAGCAGTTCCTCGCCGGGGTGAGCAGCCTGCTCGCGAGCTCCCTCGAGCTCGACGCCACCGCGCGGAACGCCGTGCGGCTTCCGGTGCCGCACCTCGCGACCGCGGCGTTGCTGGTCCTGCGCGAGAGCGGCGCTCCGCGGACGTGGTTCTGCCACGTCGATCCGGAGCGCGAGCGCGCCGGCCGCGAGGCCCTGGAGGGAAAGCCGCTCCAGGAGCCCGGCTCCGTCGCGCGGGCGCTCCGCACCGGACGCGTGGCGACGTGCCAGCCTGCGGATCCGGCCTGGCCGGCGGCGATCCGGGACGCGGACCTGCTGGAGGTGACGCTACCGCTCGCAGGCGTCGGGGAGCCGCTCGGGACGCTGACGCTGCTCGCGCCCGCCGAGTCCCGGCTCGCATCGCCGGAGGGGCTCGCCCTGTCGGAGGAGCTCGGGCGGCGCCTCGCCATCGCGATCGACAACGCGCGGCTCTATGCGTCGGCGGAGGCGGCGATCCAGGCCCGCGACGACTTCCTCGCGATCGCCTCGCACGAGCTCAAGACGCCGCTCACGCCGCTCCGGCTCCAGATCCAGACCCTGGAGCGGCTCGTCCGCAGGGGCGAGCTCGACGCGCTGCCACCGGAGAAGCTCTCGAAGCTCGTCGGGGGCGCGGACGGGCAGATCGTCCGGATCATCGGGCTCATCGACAAGCTGCTCGATCTGACCCGTATCCGCGCGAAGCGCTTCCGCCTCGACGTCGGTCCGATGGACCTCGCAGCCACCGTCCGGGCGGTGATCGAGCAGCACGCGGCCCAGATCCGCGACGCCGGCTGCCAGGTGACCGTCGAGGCCTCGACGCCGATCCTCGGGAGCTGGGACCGGCTCCGGGTGGAGCAGGTCGTCGCGAACCTCGTCACGAACGCCGCGAAGTACGCGCCCGGATCGCGCGTCGCCGTCCGGGTGGAGGGGGACGCGGGCTGCGCGCGGCTCGAGGTGCACGACGAAGGGCCCGGGATCCCGACCGCCGCGCAGCAGCGGCTCTTCCAGCCGTTCGAGCGCGTCCGGACGTCGGAGGCGAGCGGCCTCGGCCTCGGGCTCTTCATCGTGCGCCAGATCGTCGAGGCGCACGGGGGACAGGTGACGCTGAAGAGCGAGCCCGGGCACGGGACGTCGTTCGTGGTCGAGCTGCCCCGTCAAACGCCCGCGCGTGCGTAGGTAGATCGACCGCTGACTCAGCGAGCAGGCTGAGGGACGATGCGGAGGTACGGTTTCGGCGCCCTCCAGCCGCCGGGGTATTGCTTCCGGGCCTCGTCGTCGGTCACCGACCCCGAGATGATGACCTCCCCGCCCATCCGCCAGTTCGCCGGGGTCGAGATCCGGTGACGTGCGGTGAGCTGGATCGAGTCGAGCGCCCGGAGGACCTCGTCGAAGTTCCGGCCCGTCGTCATCGGGTACATCAGGATGAGCTTGATCCTCTTGTCCGGGCCGACGACGAAGACGGAACGGATCGTCTGGTTCTGCGCGGCGCTGCGAGACTTCGGATCACCGCCGGCGTCGGCGGGGAGCATGTCGTACAGCTTCGAGACCTTCAGGTCCGGGTCGCCGATGATCGGGTAGTTGGGCGCGGCGCCCTGGGTCTCCTCGATGTCCTTCGCCCAGCGCGCGTGGTCGGCCACCGCGTCGGCGCTGAGCCCGATGATCTTCGTGTCGCGCGCGTCGAACTCGGGCTTCATGCGCGCCATGTAGCCGAGCTCGGTCGTGCACACCGGCGTGAAGTCCTTCGGGTGCGAGAAGAGGATCGCCCAGTGGTTCCCGACCCAGTCGTGGAAGTCGATCGGCCCCTCGGTCGTCTGGGCCGTGAAGTTCGGTGCTTCGTCGCCGATTCGCAAAGCCATGCGGTCCTCGAATGCGCAGCCGCCCGTCCTGCGCGTCGCGCGTCTCCCCTAGTCGTTAGGTGCACAGGCCGCGAGACGCACGCGACGGGCGTCCGGGCGGGTCTTCGCGACGTCGATCCCCGGGACGGCGGCGCGGCGGCCGGCGCCCCGTCCTCGCTGAAGACGAGGGACCGAGCGACGGGGACGTCGCGGCGCGCGCCGTCACTCGCCCACGGCGTCGCGGGCCCAGGGGACCGCCACGAGGCGCTCGTACGGGATCGGGTCGCCTGTCTTCTCGCTCGTGCCGTACCGCCCCTCCGAGAGCTTCACGAGCGCGCGTTCCACCTCGGCGAGGAGGGCCTGCTCGCGCCGCTCCAGCTCCGTGCGCCGCGCCCGCTCGGTCTCGCGTTGCGCCGCCTCCTCGAGCTCGATCTCCTGATCGGGCTGCGTCCCGCTCGGCGCGGGCGACGAGAGCACCCTCAGGAGGCGGTTCCGCTCGTCCTCGAGCCTGCGGCGCAACTCCCCCAGCTGACCCGACGTCAAGGTGCTCGCCATCTCATCTCCTCTCTCCCAGCCGTCACACGCCGGCGAACCACTCGTAACCCCGGTCCTCCCAGTAGCCGCCGGTTCGCTCCGGGAGGAAGTTCACGTAGAGCAGGTACTTCACCATCTTGTAGCCGAGCTTCACCGCCGAGTAGAGGCGCGCCGGCGCCCCGTGCTCGCGGAGCAGCGCCTCTCCGTTCATTCCGTAGGCGACGATCGTCTGCGGGTGAAGCACGCTCTCGAGGTCCCAGGACGAGAAGTAGCCGGACTCGAAGGACCCGAACTCCACGTAGCGCGCACGCGGGTCGGCGCCGACCACGCGCGCGATCTCGGAGAGGCGGACGCCCTGCCAGGACGCGACGGCGGTCCAGCCCTCGACGCAGTGATGGCGAACGCGCAGCGCCGTCCGCGGAAGTTGGTGCAGCTGGTCGAGCGAGAGCGCCTGCGGACGCCGAACGAGCCCCCCGACCGCCAGCGCCCATCCAGCGGGCGCCGACGGGTAGACCGGTCCGATCTTGTACTTCGGGAACGCCGCGGGGTCGGTCTGGTCCTCGGGGCCGAGCTCGGGCGCAAGCCGGTTCGGGTCGAACAGGGCGCGCTGGAAGCGCTCGTTCGCGCGCTCCATCGCCCCGAGGAACCCGGCGTGCGGCCGGCGGCTGTCGCAGGCGATGCCTCCCCCACCGGCGAGGAGGGCGGCGCGCAGCCCACCCGCCAGAAACGCTCGCCGCGTCGACCCGCTCACGGCCGCGCCTCCGGACGAACGTCGCCGAGGGTCATGTCGACGATTGATCGCGGGTGCCTGAGCACCTGGACGACGTGCACGACCACGAACAGGCCGAGCGCGACCAGGACGAGGAGGTGAATGGCGCGTGCGAAATCGTAGCCGCCGAGGAACGCGGTGAGGCGCGGCAGCTGCACCGGCTTGTACAGCGCGAGCCCGGAGAGCACGAGGAGCGGCGCGAGCCCGAGCACGCCCGTGTAGGAGAGCCGCTGCATCCCGTTGTACAGGCCGACGGAGGGAGGAGCCTGCTTGCGGAGCCGGAGATCGTGGAGCGTGGTCTCCCACGCGTTGCGGGCGTCCCGCGGCGGCCAGAAGAGGCGGCGGCGCCACTCGCCGCTCGCGAAGAAGTAAACGCCGTAGACGAGGGCGTTCGCGGTGAAGAGCCACGCGAACGCGAAGTGCCAGTGGCGGGCCCCGGCGAGCCAGCCCCCGACCGTGAGGAAGGAGGGAGGCGAGCTGCCCTGCAGCGGATACCACCCGTACGGCGCTCCTTGGGCGCCGAGGAATGGGTAGGCGACCAGGATCCGGAGCCCGCTCCCGGCCATGATCGTGAGGAGGACCACGTTGGCCCAGTGGGTGGCCCGGATCGGCCAGGGCTGCGCGGGGCGCTTCGGGCTCGAGGACCGGCGGAGCACGGCAAGGCGAAGCATGGCCATTGCGCGAGCGATCCTCGACCCCGAGGGGACCCCGCTCGTCCCCGACGCCCTCGGCCGAGCGCATGGACGCAGGGAAGGGGGAGAGGCGGCCGCCGACCGGTCGCCTCAGGAGGCACCGCGCGGCCGGTGCGGCGCCGGGCACGAGCGATACCCGTGCTTCTCGTCCCACTGCTGGTGGTAGTCCTCGGCGATCCAGAAGGGCCCGATGGGCGCGATCGCCGTGGTGATGCGGTCCGGGAGCTTCGCCTGCTCGGCGTCGCGCGAAGCGATCGCCGCCGCCTGCTGCTCCGGGCCGAAGGTGAAGATGGCCGAGCGGTACTGAGGGCCGCGATCGGGACCCTGGCGATCGGCCGTGGTCGGATCGTGCGTCTCCCAGAAGACCTTCAGCAGGTCGGCGTAGCTCACCTTCGCAGGATCGAACTCGACCAGGACCGCCTCGGCGTGGCCGGTGCGATGGGCGCTAACCCGCTCGTACGTAGGGGCTTGTTCGGACCCGCCCGTGTAGCCGACCGCGGTCGCGATCACGCCCGGTACCCGCCGGAATCGTTCCTCGACGCCCCAGAAGCAGCCCTGGGCGAAGCTCGCGAGCTGGTGGCCGGCGGAGGTCGCGAGCGGCGTCCCGCCTCCGACGTTGCCGGGGCGCTTGCCGACGCTCGGATTTCCGATCGCCTCCCGGCCCGGGTGCCCGTCCTCGGCACCGCGGGACGCGGCGAGCCTCACGACCGCAGCGCCGAGTGCCAGCGCGCCGACGAGGAGGGCGGCCTTCATGGCGCAGCCCCCGCCGCTGCGCGCGAGGCGGGCGGGAAGAGCCGCGCGTACGACGCGTACCCTTCGGCGTCGAGCCGCTCGGCCGGGATGAACCGGAGGGCGGCGGAGTTGATGCAGTACCGGAGGTGCGTCGGAGCGGGGCCGTCCGTGAACACGTGCCCGAGGTGGGAGTCGGCACGGCTCGAGCGGACCTCGGTGCGCTCGACGAACAGGACGTGGTCCCGCTTCGTCTGGACCGCCCGGGCGTCGATGGGCTTCGTGAAGCTTGGCCAGCCGGTGCCGGATTCGAACTTGTCGAGGGAGCTGAAGAGGGGCTCGCCCGAGACGACGTCCACGTAGATCCCGGCGCGGTGCTCGTCCCAGTACGCATTCCGGAACGCGGGCTCCGTCCCCTCGTGCTGCGTGACCCGGTACTGCTCCGGCGTGAGCTTGGCGCGCAGCGCCTCGTCGGACGGCTTCGTGAAGCTCTCCGACCGCGTGCTCTCCTGCGCTGGAGCCCGGCGCTCCGCTGCGCGGGAATGAACGGCGCCTGCAACGCAGAGCCCCGCGACGAG
>WNGL01008860.1_pt1 | contig 11707 bp, 11 predicted proteins | sample 5400591 | NCBI WGS metagenome assembly WNGL01 (sample SAMN13153377, study PRJNA577476) | soil metagenome | isolation source: 80 cm soil or saprolite under Garry oak tree replicate 1 | place: USA:California | collected 2016-06-15
TCTGGTTTGAGCAACGTCAACCCGTCGAAACGGAATTGCTACACGCCGAAGCATCATTTGCACCTTGTGAACATTGCCCGACTCCAAGGTGCCAAAGAGTGTAATCACGCGGAGTGGTCCGGAAATACTGCCTAACGTTCGCGTTGAGCGGCGCGCCGCCACCGAAGCAAACCAAACGCGCGTTGCTTGTCGGCGCGTCCGCTCTCGAACGCGTTGTTAGAGCGCAATACGCTCCGAGCGCGAGTCATAAGATCTCAACTGATGTTCCTCTTGTTCCATCTCTCTAACGCCAATTGAGCAATGGCGGCAACGAGTCCAGGAGCGAGCAAGAGCGCCACACGTAAATGATTCTGTACATCAAACGGCGGTATCCCCATCACGGAAGGCCAACGGTTAGCGATCATCAGATTGGACGCGATGACGATTGCTACTGCGCAAGCAGTCCACAATATTGCGAACCATTTCAGGAAAGGCATCATCCGATGAAGTTCGTCAACGTTGCGCTCTAACGTATAGTTAACTTCCGAAATGCAGCCTATTATGGCACTGCTAGAAACGACTCGCGGAAATTCAACGTGTTGCGCGCTGCTGCGGCGTCTATCTGGCCAGAGGGCTGCCGAAATATCGAAATAGGCTGCAATCTCGACGTCGGACGGACTCGACGCGGGTCGATCGCGCCAAGGCGCGGGCGCTTCACTCGGGGGTGATGCGCGCCGCGCGTATGACCTTCCCCCGGCGCTCGATCTCCTCGGGCACTAACTTCGCAAGGCACTCGGGGCCGCGGCGCTCGGGCGGGACGATCTCCAGCAGGCCCAGGTCCTCGAGCCGCTTGCGCACGATCGTTTCGGGCGTTCCCTTCGAAGAAGAACGCGTTCCACACGCTCGCTTCGAGCCCTGATCGGCCGGGTCGGCCAGGTCTGCGCGACTGCGATGCCCGTCAGCGCGAACGGCAGCGCCAAGGCGGAGGTCGCCCTCCTCGTCAGCGGAAGAGAACCTCGGGCACATAGACGTGCCCGTCGAAGATGCGCCGCGCGGTGCGCACGAACGAGGCGCGCGCCACGGCGCCCGACCGGTCGGTCACCAGATCCACCTCGATGTGTCCCGCAGGATGCTCGATGCTGAGCACTCCGCCCGAGAATCCTTGCGGCTCGACATAGCGATTCGCCACAGTCCCGGGGAGCGCCGCCGCGGTTCCCACCGCGAGCGCGCCGGTCACCGCGTGCGCCCGGTGGCAGGCGTGCGGCGTGAAATAACGCGAGGCGATGCCGCGGCCCTGCGTCGGGCGCGAAACGAGGACCGGCTTCGGTACGACCAGGCGTGATACGTCCCCCATTCCCATGAGCTTCCCCGCCTCCAGGCGGATGCTCTCGATGCGTTGCATCAGCGCCCGATCGGAGTCCAGCTGCTCCGGGCTCTCCCGGCCCGTTTTGCCCATGGCCTCGGCGGCCATGATCACCACGGGCATCGCCATGTCCACGCAACTGGTCTCGACGCCTTGTATGCGGTCGAGCAGGTTTCCCGTCGGGAGGAGCTTGCCCGTCACCGCGCCGGGCGCATCCAGAAAAGTCAGCTTGATCGGCGCCGCCGGCTCCGCCACGCCGTCTATGCGGGTATCGCCGGCGTACTCGACTCGCCCCCCCGGCGTCTGGACCACGGCTTCGACCAGCGTCTCGGTATTGACGTTGAATATGCGCACCGTGGTGCTCGGGTCGTGCGCCGAGACGAGTCCGGTCTCGATGGAAAAAGGCGCGACCCCGGCGAGCATGTTGCCGCAATTCGGCTTGGTATCGACGAGCGCCTCGGTGACCGAGACCTGGGCGAACAAATAGTCCACATCAGCCCCTTCCCGCTGCGAGCGGCTGACGATCGCCACCTTGCTGGTGAGCGTGTTCGCCCCGCCGATGCCGTCGACCTGAAGGGCATGCGGAGAACCCATGACCGTGAGCAGCACCGCGTCGCGCCTGCGGGCGTCGGCGGGCAGGTCCGAGGCGAGGAAATACGGACCCCGCGAAGTGCCGCCGCGCATGAGCACGCACGGGACTCTGCGCTGCATATTCAACCGCTCCTCATGTCGTGTGTCGGCCCTGCCCGCGTATTTCGTCAAAGGAATACGGCGCGTCAGGCGGTGTTTACTCGGAGTGCCGGGCCGGAGGACGCAAGCCGGGGATCGTACCTCATCTTTACGGGTAAACTATCATGTCGATGATACGCTCCCGCATCGTCGCCTTGCTCGCCCTCGCCCTGCTGCCGGCCGGATGCGCGAATTTTTCCGCCATTTCCCCCGGAACCCCCTCGGCCCGAGTCGAAGCGCTGGTGGGCGCGCCCGCGGCGGTCTGGAAAAACCCCGACGGCGCCGAGGTCTGGGAATATCCGCTGGGGCCGCTCGGGGTCGAGACCTACATGGTCACGCTGGGCCCGGACCGCGCCGTGCGGGACGTCCGCCAGGTCCTGAGCGACGAGTATATATCCAAGCTGCACGTGGGAATGTCGCGCGACGAAGTGCGCCGGCTGCTCGGCAAGCCGAGGGAGGTCCGGTTTTACGGCCTGAGCGACGAAGAGATATGGTCCTGGCGCTATCGCGAATGGAAAGTCAGGAACATGGAGCTTCATGTCCAATTCGACAGATCCACCGGCACGCTGAAGGGCGTTTCGCGTTACCAAGAGGACCCGGGCGGCGGAAGCAAACGTCCCTGAGCATTCGTTCATGTACGCCTTTCCTCCGCGTATTCCTTCATCGCCTCGCGCGCGAGCCTGAACGCCTCGACGCCCGCGGGCATGCCGCAATAGATCGCCACCTGAAGCAGCACCTCGCGGATTTCGTCCCTGCTGCACCCGTTCTTGAGCGCGCCCTGGACGTGGGTCTTGAACTCGTTCGGGCGGTTGAGGGCGGACAGCATCGCGAGATTGACGAGGCTGCGCATCTTGCGCGGCATCTGCGGCCGCGCCCACAGCCAGCCCCAGCAGGATTGCGTCACGAGCTCCTGCATCGGCATGTTGAAGTCGTCGGCGCTCTTCAGCTGGCGCTCGACGTACTCGGCGCCCAGCACTTCCTTGCGCACGGCAAGTCCCTTGTCCCAGAGTTCCTTCGACATTGCTTTCTCCTTAGCGGCGTCAGATCACAGTATGGCTCAACTCGCCGATGCCCTCGATCCAGAGCTTCACCGTGTCGCCCGCCTTCAAGAACCGTTGCCTTCCCATTCCCACGCCGGCCGGCGTGCCGGTGAGCACGAGGTCTCCCGGGTGCAGCGTCACGCGGGAGGACAACATCGCGATCTGCTCGGCCGTATTGAAGATCATCTTGCTCGTATGGGAGTCCTGCATCAGCTCGCCGCTTACCCAGAGCTTGATCGCGAGTCTCTGGGGATCGGGGACATCTCGCGCCGGGACGATCCACGGCCCGAGCGGGCAGGCGCCGTCGAAGCATTTCTGGCTGACCCAGTCGAAATGAAACGGCGAAGTGGCGGGGTTTTTGTCGCGCTTCATGGCATCGCGCGCGGAAAGGTCGTTCGCGATCGTGTAGCCCGCGACGCAGTCGAGCGCCTTGTCCACCGGGACGTCCTTCGCCGCCCGGCCGAGCACCGCCACAAGCTCGACCTCCCAGTCCACTTTCTGCGAATACGCGGGCAGCCTGACGCTCGCGCCGGGCCCCACCACCGAGCTCTTCGAGGTCTTGACGAAGTGCCAGGGCTTCTCGCCGAGCTCTTTCATGTTCGGGCCCGGAACCTTGCCTTGGGCGCGCGCCATTTCGGCCATGTGATCGGTATAGTTCGCCCCGGCACAGTAGATGTTCCCGGGGTAGAGCACCGGCGCGAGCAGCTTCACCCGCGTGAGCGCGGTTCCTTTAGCCCGGCTCTTGCCCGCGGCGATGCGTTTCGCCGCGGCCGCGAAGGCGCGGTGGGCCTTTGCCCATTCCTGCAGCGCTCCGAAAACAGTAGACCACGCGGGTTGTCCGGTGAGGCGCGCCGAGTCGTACACCTGCTCGCCGACGAGAATGCCCGCCCGCGCTTCGCGGCCGGCTCGATAGCTCAGAAGCCGATAGCTCATCGAATCCATCCTTCAGCTGAACGCGCGCTTCATGCGCACGATCCAGTCCTGAAACGACCTCATCTGCTCGGTCATGATCTTGCGCGTGGGCTCGTCGTTCAGCTTGCCGTCGGGACCGAATTTGCTCGGCGCCATGCCGATGAAGATCTCGGGTTTCGCGAGCCAGTGCACGCCCAATCCATCCAGAATGCGGCGCAGGTCGTACTGCCCTCTTGCGCCGCCGAGCGGGCCGCCGGTGGCGCTCAGCACCGCCGCGGGCTTGTTCATGAACGGCTGGGGCTGAAACCGCGACATCCAGTCGATCGCGTTCTTGAGCGGGGCTCCGACCGACCAGTTGTACTCGGGCGAGGCGAACAGCAGCGCGTCGGCCACCAGGATCTCATCGCGCAGCTTCGTCGCGGCAGCGGGGAAGCCTTTCTCCTGAACGTCGAGGTTGTAAACGGGGAGCTCACCGATGCCGGTGATTCCCAGCTGCATGCCCGGCGGCATCAGCTCCCCCGCGGTCTTGAGCGCTGCCATGTTGTAGGATTTCTGACGCAGGCTGCCGCAGATGCCAAGGATCTTTATCGTGACAGGGGTATTCACGTCTTCTCTCGGTCAGTTGAAAAAATCGCCGCGGCTTCGAGCGCTCCCGAGCCGGGCGCCGGCGCATTCGCCGATCTGCACTAGCGCCGCATCGCGGCTTGGTAAAAGCCCGGATCGTAATACGGGTCCGGATCGCTCAGCGTTTTCTGCGGCCGCCCGTACTTCGAGCGCAGCGCGAGCACCGTTCTCACGCCTTCCATGTCGATGCGCGCCTTGCGCTGAAATCCGTCCTTCGGGCTCAGCAGGATATCGTAGGCGGCCTGGACGCCGGCCGGCCCCGCGTTCGGGAGGTTTTTCAGGAAGATCGCCAGCGCTTCCTCCTTGTTCGCCGGATCGTAGAGCCATTCCACCGAGTCCGAGAACGCGCGGATATAACCGACGACCTCGGCGCGGTGGGCGTCGGCCCAGGATTTGCGCACGCCGGCCACCAGACCCTGGTAGTGGCCGAGCACGTCGATCGCATTGCCCAGTCGATGGTATCCCTTGGCCTCGGCCTGCACCTCGAACGGTGAAAGGAGCAGCGTGCCCGAGTGCTTCTTCTCCATGAGCGCCTGGAAGCGCTGCAGCACGCCGCCTGCGCGTTCGAGCTTGTAGTCGCTTTCCTTGAGCCCGGCGCGCTCGAGCATCTCGATCAGCACGAAAGCGTAGCCGGTCGTACGCGCGTCGACCGACAGAGTCTTGCCGCGCAGTTGCCGATACGCGCTGACTTCGGGGACGGTCACCAGGCGCAGGAACCCCGTATCGCCGCCCATCACGGCTTCCAGATCCGGCCCGAGCACCGGTTCCTCGCCCTGCCCTTCGCGATACGCGATGAGGTTGTCGATCGCCGTCATCGCGATGTCGAACTTGCCGTCGATGAGATGGGTGAGCTGGAACACCGAGCTCGGCGTGGGCGTCAGCTTCACTTCGAGGCCGTTGTTCGCGAACAAGCCTTTCTCCTGCGCCGCCCAGATGGGCCAGTTGAAGCCGCCGGGAAAGACGATCACGTTGACGGTCGGCGCCGCCAGCGTGCCGGCGCAGGACGCCAGCAGCGCAAGCGCCGCGGCGGCCAAACAGAGAAATTTACGCATGGTTTTCGATGGTCGGTTTTCTGATCTCGCGACGGGCGGCCCGGGGTCCGCCCGCGAGATGGCTCACGCCGCGGTCTTCAGCGGCGCCTTGCCCTCTTCCTTCATGTCCTCGCGAAACTCCGGGATGTCCGGCCGCGAGCCCCACATGCAGAACGACTCGAGCGCGAAGGGAAACTGCCGCGGCCGGTAGCTCGCCTCTTCTTCGGGCAGGATGTGCTTCACCCCCACCGAGTACTCGTAGACCATCTTGTCCGGCCCTTCGAAGTACAGAAAGCAGGCGGACGACGAAGGATGGCGGCCCGGACCGAAAACGATCCGCACCCCTTTCTCGCGCAGGAAGTAGTACGAGCGCATCACGTCGTCGAAGTCATCGACCTGATGGTTGATGTGCTGCACCCCGGGACGGGGCGAGGGAAACAGCGCGAGCGTGTGATGAACGGTGTTGACGCGCAGCAGCGGCGCGTCCCCGATCCAGTCCGACACCCGTGCGCTGAGCAGGCGTGTCCAGAAAATCTCGTCGCGCGGCGCGTTCGACGTGCGCAGCCCGATATGGCTGAAATGCGTGATCCCGGCGTCGCGGGAAGGAAAATAGCGCGCGCCGCTGTGAAAGGGCCGGGCGACGAGCTCGATCTTGTTGCCGCTCGGGTCCTTGAAAGCGAGTAGCCGCTGCACGCGGCGCAGCTCGCACTCGGCCTGGGTGCCGCAATGCACCGGGTGCCCGGCCTTCTCGATCTCAGCGCCCGCCTTGTCGAAGTCGTCCCGGTTCCCGAGGTCGAACCCGACGACGTGATCGCCCGGGTCGCCTTGGAAATACACCAGGGTGTGGTCGCGCGTGTCGCCGCGCACGGAGACCTTGTCGCTGCGGAAATACGCCGCCTTGCCTTCCCGCCCGACGAGCTGCAGGCCGACGATCCCGGTCGCGAATTCAATGGCGGACTCGAGGTCCGGCGTACCGATCCGCAGATAGCGGATGTCGTGGAGGTTGACCATGCTACGCCTCCGTCGTCATTCCGAGCGAAGCGTGGAATCTCCCAGCGGGAGATCCTTCGTCGCGGCGAAGCCGCTCCTCAGGATGACAAAAATGCTTTCGCATTTTTGTCACTTCATCAGCGGCATGCCGAAGTCGGCGCCGGGATTCACGCCCTCGCGCCAGCGCGAGGTCACCGTCTTGATGCGCGTGTAGAAGCGCACGCCTTCGGGCCCGTGCTGGTTCATGTCGCCGAAGATCGAGTGCTTCCAGCCGCCGAAGCTGTGAAAGGACAGGGGCACCGGGATCGGCACGTTGATCCCGACCATGCCGCAGTTCACCTTGTGCGCGAAATTGCGCGCGACGTCGCCATTCTTCGTGAAGATCGCCACGCCGTTGCCGTATTCGTGATCGGAAGGCAGCGCCACGGCCTCCTCGAAATTCTTCGCCCGCACCACCGAGAGCACCGGGCCGAAGATCTCCTCCCTGTAGATGCGCATGCCGGACGTGACCTTGTCGAACAGGCTGCCGCCGAGGAAAAAGCCGTCCGGCTGCTCGGCCACCTTGAAGCCGCGGCCGTCCACCACCAGGCTCGCGCCTTCCTTTACGCCGAGATCGACATAGCTCTTTACCTTGTCGCGGTGCTCGCGGGTCACGAGCGGCCCCATCTCCGAAGCCTGGTCGGTCGACGGGCCGATCTTGAGCTTCCTTATCTTCGGCGCCATCGCCTCGATGAGCTCGTTCGCCGTGCGATCGGTGACCGGCACGGCCACCGAAATCGCCATGCAGCGCTCGCCGGCCGAGCCGTAGGCGGCGCCCATGAGCGCCTCGGAAGCCGCTTCGATGTCGGCGTCGGGCATGACCACCATGTGGTTCTTCGCTCCACCGAGCGCCTGCACCCGCTTGCCGTTGACCGAGCCCGTGGAGAACACGTATTTCGCGATCGGGGTCGAGCCGACAAAGCTCACCGCCGACACGCGCGGGTCGGTGAGCAGCGCATCCACCGCCTCCTTGTCGCCGTTCAGGACGTTCAGCACGCCCGGAGGCGCACCCGCTTCGAGCATGAGCTCGGCCAGGCGCAGCGGACAGGACGGATCCTTTTCCGAGGGCTTGAGCACGAAGCTGTTGCCGCAGGCGATCGCGACCGGGAACATCCACATCGGCACCATCGCCGGAAAGTTGAACGGCGTGATGCCGGCGCACACGCCGAGCGGCTGGCGCAGCGAATACAAGTCCATTCCCGCCGAAATGTTGTCGGAGAACTCGCCCTTCATCAGATGCGGGATTCCGCAGGCGAACTCCACCACTTCCAGGCCGCGCTGGACCGAGCCCTTGGCGTCCGAAAGCACCTTGCCGTGCTCGGAGGCGATGGCGAGCGCCAGCTCGTCCAGGTGGCGCTCGATCAGCTCCTTGAAGCGGAACATCACGCGCGCGCGCGCGATCGGGGAAGTCTCCGACCAGCCGGTGAAGGCCTCCTTTGCATCGGCTATGGCGCGCTCGGCCTCCGCCTTCGAGGCGAGCGGCACCTTGCCCGCAAGTGCCCCGGTGGTGGGATTGAACACGTCGCCGAAGCGCCCGCTTTCACCGCGGACATGCTTGCCGCCGATGAAATGGGTCAGTTCCTTCGGCGCCGCCGGGGTCTTGGAACGCAGGGCGGTGCCGTCGTCGCGCGTGTTCATGGAATCGGTCGCCGGTGGGGGATCGCAGGCGGTCCTGCCGTCTGAAGCGCCGATGATATTATCGATCGCCGCCGACTACAACCGTCCGCGTTGCGGGGCGACGCCTAGTTCACCGTCGCGCCGGATTCGCGCACGACCTTGCCCCATTTGTCGTAGTCGGCCTTGAGGTAGGCGCCGAACTGCTCGGGCGTGTCCGGGTCGGGCTCCATGCCGGTGGGAGCGAGCAGATGGCGCACCTCGCCGGTGCGCACCAGGCTGCCGATTTCCCCGTTCAACCTAGCGATGATTTCCCGCGGAGTACCGGCCGGGACGAGCATGCCTATCCAGACGCGCGCCTCGAAGCCGGGCACGCCGGCCTCGGCGATGGTCGGCACATCGGGCAACTCGGGCGAGCGCTCCGCCGTGCTCACGCCGAGCGCCTTGAGCCTTCCCGACTTCATGTGCGGGATCGCGATCGGCGTGCCGACGAAGCTGACCTTGACGATGCCCGACATCAGGTCCTGCTGCGCGGGTCCGCTGCCCTTGTACGGAACGTGGTTGAGCTTGATGCCGGCCATGTACATGAAGAGCTCGGTCACCAGATGCTGGGCGCCGCCGTTGCCGGAACTGGCGAAATCGATCTTGCCCGGCTGCTTCTTCGCCAGCGCGATCAGCTCCTTCACCGAATCGACGCCGAGCGAGGGATGCACGACCAGGACGTAAGGCCCGGTTGCGATGCGGATCACGGGCGCGAAGTCGGCGAGCGCGTTGTACGGCATGTTCTTGTACACGTGCGGCGCGATCACGAAAGGCGACGCCGTGAGCAGCAGCGTATATCCGTCGGGCTTGGACTTGGCGACGAAGTCGGAGCCGATCGTACCCCCCGCGCCGGCCCGGTTCTCGACGAAGAACTGCTGCCCGAGCGTCTCGGAGAGCTTCTGCGCGATGATGCGCCCGGGCACGTCGGTCGTCCCGCCGGGCGACAGCGGGATGACGATGCGCACCGGGCGGCTCGGGTAATTCTGCGCCGTCGCGGGTGCGGCAAGCAGCAAGGCGAGAAAGACGGCGGAAAGCGCGCGCATGGATTCAGCCCCTGTAGACGGGCTCCGGCTGCGAAAAGAACGAATGCAGGATGTGATAGACCGTCAGGTAGTTCTTCTGTTGGAAGCTCGCGTGCGAGATGCCGGCCATCACCGCGAACTGCTTGTCGGGATTGGGCAGGCGCCGGAAGAAGTCGAGCAAGTCCTCGATGCCCGCGATTCCGTCCCACTGCCCGCGCATGACGATCGTGGGCACCGTGATCTTCGCCGGATCCACGATCGGCAATTTCGAGCACATATCGACGTAGGTGCCGGTCGGAACGGAATCATCGAGCGCGACGATCGCCTCGGCGAACGCGTTGATGGTCGCATCGTCGGCCGTCCCCGGATGGTCGCGGCTGAAGATGCTCTGCACGAAGGCGCGGTCGATCGGCCGTCGGTTCCTGGAGGCGTACTCCGGCAGCCTCTTTTTGCGCTCGGCGAGCGTCGGGCTGCCTTCGCCCGTCCACACGAAGGCATCGAGCGCAAGCCGCGCGACGCGCCCGGGGTGCCGCTGCGCGAAGAGCGCCGCTCTCAGCGCGCCCGAGGAGATGCCGTAGACGAGCAGCTTCCCGGCGCCCGTGGTCCTGAGGATGTATTCGCTGCCCGCCGCGAGGTCGTCTGCGCCGTTCGGAATGTCGCAGTTGATCGGGCGCGATTTGTCGGAGCGGCCGTAGCCCTCGTGGTCCATGCACCAGGTATCGAAGCCGCGCGCCGCGAACCACTCCATCACCGAGGAATCGGGACGCCCCGGCACGTGCAGATCGAAAGTCGGCTGCGAGGCCATCGACGAGCCGTGCACGAAGAGCACGGTGCCGCGCTTTTGCGCACCCGCCGCCGGCTTTTCCCAAAGAAACAGCTTCACGCCGCCTTTGTCCGTCCAATGCTCCGTTCCCGAGATCGCCGCGCGCGCGGCCGGCGCAAACTGATTCACGTCGTCTCCTGCGGAAAAGCCGTAAGTTTAGCATCGGGCGCGGCCTCATTGCCCCATCAGGACGTGCCGGCGCATGAATTTTGGTAAAGTACCTCTTATTCTCCAGCAACTGCGCGGGAGCACATCATGAACGCCGATATCCAGGTCGTCGAGCGCAAGAACTACATCAACGGGCAGTTCATCGGGAGCAAGAGGCAGTTCGCGAAGATCAACCCGGCGGACGGCACCGTGGTCGCGCAGGTCCACGAGGCCGACCGTTCGATGGTGGACGATGCGGTGCGCGCGGCGAAAGCGGCGCTGAAAGGACCCTGGGGCAAGATGCCGCTGCAGGCCCGCGTCGATCTGCTGCGCAAGGTCGCCGAGGGCATCGAGCGCCGCTTCGACGATTTCGTCGCGGCCGAAGTCGCCGATACCGGCAAGCCCGTGTCGCTCGCGACCCATCTCGATATCCCGCGCGGCGCCGCGAACTTCCGCGTCTTCGCCGACATCGTGCGCACTCACGGCACCGAGTCCTATTTTCTCGACACCCCTGATGGGAAGGGGGCGGTCAACTACGCGATGCGCAAGCCGCTCGGCGTGGTCGGCGTGATCGCGCCCTGGAACCTGCCGCTCTTGCTCCTCACCTGGAAGCTCGCGCCGGCGCTCGCGTGCGGCAACACGATCGTCGCGAAACCCTCGGAAGAGACGCCTTCGACCGCGACGCTGCTCGCCGAAGTCATGCACGACGCCGGCGTCCCGGCGGGCGTCTACAACGTGGTGCACGGATTCGGCCCCGGTTCCGCGGGGGAATTCATCACCGTCCACCCCGACGTGAACGGCATTACGTTCACGGGCGAGACCGCGACCGGCGCCGCGATCATGAAGGCGGTCGCGCCCACGGTGAAACCGATCTCGTTCGAGCTGGGCGGCAAGAACCCGGGCATCGTGTTCGCCGACTGCGATTTCGACGCGGCGGTCGCGGGCATGGCGAACGCGATCTTCTCCAATACCGGGCAGGTGTGCCTCGCGCCCGAGCGCGTCTATATCGAGCGGCCGGTCTTCGAGCGCTTCGTCGCCGCGCTCAAGGCGAAGGCCGAGGGTCTCGTGCTCGGCTGGCCGCAGGAGAAGAACACCAACATGGGGCCGCTCATCTCGAAGCAGCACCGCGAGAAAGTGCTCGCCTACTACGAGCTGGCGACGAAGGAAGGCGCGAAAGTCGTCACCGGCGGCGGCGTGCCGAAGTTCGGCGACGCGCGCGACAACGGCGCCTGGATCCAGCCGACGCTGTGGACGGGGCTGCCCGAAACCGCGCGCGTGGCGCGCGAGGAGATCTTCGGCCCCTGCGCCCACCTTGCGCCTTTCGACAAGGAGGAAGAAGCGATCGAGATGGC
>WNGL01008861.1_pt1 | contig 11707 bp, 8 predicted proteins | sample 5400591 | NCBI WGS metagenome assembly WNGL01 (sample SAMN13153377, study PRJNA577476) | soil metagenome | isolation source: 80 cm soil or saprolite under Garry oak tree replicate 1 | place: USA:California | collected 2016-06-15
CTCCTCGGCCGTCGCCGAGAGATCCTCCACGTTCTTCGCCACCTCCTTGATGGAGTAGGTCATCTGCTCGATGGCGGCGGTGGTCTCCTCCACGCTCGCCGCGAGGGCCTGGATGTTCTCCGCCACCTCGCTGTTGGTGGCGGCCATCTCCAGGATGGACGAGGACGACTCGTCGGCGGACTGCGCCAGCACCTCCACGTTGTCGGCGATGCCCTTCAGCGAGGTGATCATCTCGCCCATCGAGGCGCCCGTCTCCGCCACCCGCGCCGAGACGGTGCCGGTGCCCTCCGCCACCTGCGCGCCGGTCCTGGCGATCCGCTCGATGACCGAGCCGACGCCCTCGGAGACGCCCTTCACGCGCGACAGGGTCCCGGCGAGGTTCTCGCCGATGCGGTTCAGCGAGTCGGCGAGCTGCCCCAGCTCGTCGTCGGAGGACTTCGCTGCGCGGGCGTTGAGGTCGCACTCGGAGACGCGCCCCGCCACCAGGCTCATCGCGGTGAGGGGACGCACCATGAGCCGGTGGGTGAGCCACCAGAGCAGCGCGCACAGCGAGAGGGCGCCCCCGGTGAGCACGGAGAGGATGGCGAGCTGGACGCGCGCGAGCTGCGCGGCGAGCACCGTGGTGTCGTGCCCGCGCATCACGTAGCCGACGAGGGTGGACCCCGCCGAGGCGGTGCCCGCTGGCCGGGCCGACGGTCCATCGGCTCGCACCGGGGCGGTCGCGACGTAGACGCCGTCGGAGGCGGCGAAGGTCCGCTCGGGGTGGCGGGCCTGGTTCGCCAGCATGGTCTCGAGGCCGTCGGCGAAGGCCGGCTTCACCACCCGCGCCACCACGGAGCGGTCGGCGCGCAGCACGACCAGGTACGCGTCGTCGACGTCGCGCAGCGCGCCGTCGAGGGCGGCCACCACCTCGCTATCGCGCCCGGCGGCGAGCGGCGCCGCGATCTGCGCCGCCATCATCCGCGCATCGGTCTCCGCCCCCCGGCGGAGCCCGTCCTCGAACTCCTGCCGGACGACGCGGTTCACGACGAAGCCAGTCAGGAGCACGAAGAGGACGAGGGAGGCGACGAAGGTCGCATAGAGCGTCCGCTTCAGGCCGAGCTTGTCGATGAGCTGGAGCATGGTGGGTGCGATCTCGCGGGGGCCCATGTAGGGAAACAGCCCCTTTTTCGGGTACTTAGCGTCCCAGCACCATGCTACGCGACCCGTGGAGGGCGATCAAGGAAGCGGGCCCCCGGCGCTCACTGGCCGAACAGCTCCTGCACCTCGACCTGCGGCTTGTCGGGCGGGTTCTCGACCGGCTTCGCCTCCGTCTTGAAGGGCTCGAGGACGCCGCGTGCCTCTGCGCTCGCGAGCTTGCCGGTGGCGGGATCGATGCGGACGAGCTCGATCCCCTCGGGCGCCGGGAACTCCGGCTGCGGCCGATCGCGGAGCGCGCTCTGCATGTAGGAGAGCCAGATGGGCAGCGCCGCGCGACCGCCGGTCTCGAAGCGCCCGAGCGGCATCTCGTTGTGATCGTAACCGAGCCATACCCCGGCGAAGAGATCGTGCGTGAAGCCCATGAACCAGGTGTCGAAGGAGTCGTTGGTGGTGCCGGTCTTGCCGGCGGCGGGCTTCCCGAGCCGTGCCGCCTGGGCACCGGTGCCCACCGTCGCCACCTCGTGCAGGAGAGAGACGGTGATGTAGGCCGAGCGGGGGTCCATGACGCGCTCCGGCGTCACCGCCACCACCGCCGCCGCGGCGGCCAGGCGCGAGGAGAGCGGCACCCAGGCATCCGAGGGCGCGCCGTGGTCTTCGAGCAGCCGCCCGTCGCGGTCGAGCGCCCGCTTGACGAAGGCGGAGGGCTTCTTCTCGCCGTAGCGATCGAGGAGCGCATAGACGTTGGCGAGGCTCCACAGGGTGGTGCAGGAGGAGCCGATGGCGCTCCCCAGCTCACGCTTCACGGGCGTGCCGAGCCCGAGCGTGGCCGCCCAGCTCACCAGGGTGTCGACGCCGAGCGACGAGGCCACCTTGATGGTCGGGATGTTCATCGAGTGCACGAGCGCGTCGCGCAAGGTGACCTCGCCCTTGAACGAGGCGCCGAAGTTCTCGGGCTTCCACGACACGCCCGAGGTCTCGTCGCGGTAGACGATCGGCGCATCGGTGAGCAGCGTCGCGGGCGTGTAGTTGAGCTTCTCGATAGCCGCCGAGTAGACGATGGGCTTGAAGGCCGAGCCCGGCTGGCGGCAGGCCTGGAAGGCGCGGTTGAACTCGGAGGCGTCGAAGTCGTAGCCGCCCACCATCGCCGCCACGTAGCCGGTGAAGGGCTCGATGGAGACGAGCGCGCCCTGCAGCTTCGGCTCCTGCTCGAGCGCGAACAGCACCGCCGCCTCCGGGACGAGCCCCTGCCGTTCCGCCGGTTCGCGGCTCACCAGCTCGGCGCGCTCCACCCGCCGCACCAGGACGACGTCGCCGGCGTGGAGCGCCGTCGATGGCCGCGAGATGAGCGCGTCGGGGTAGCTCTGCTCGGGGTTGGGCTTTCGCGCCCAGCGCATGCCGGCGATGGGGAGGAGCCCCTCGGTCGCGCCGACCGCCACCCGCGCCAGCGCAGCCCGGTCGTCCACCTGGGTCACGATCCCCACCGCGTAGTCGCCCGGCTCGAGCGCGCCGGGCGGCCAGGCGCGGGCGAGCCGAGCCTGGAGCGCGTCGCGATCCTTCCCCTCCACGCGCGTCACCGGCCCGCCGTAGCCTTGCCGGTGATCGACCTCCATCAGGCCGGCCAGCATGGCCGCCTGCGCGGCGCGCTGCTTCTCGAGGTCCATGGCGAGCTCGACGCGCAAGCCGTCGTGCAGGACGCGCTCGTTTCCGTAGCGATCGACGAGCTGGCGGCGCACTTGCTCCACGTAGAACGGCGCCGTCTCGCGGAAGACGTCGTCGACCGGGTAGACCTTCACCTCGGTCTCCTCCGCCGCCACCCGCTCGTCGGCGCTGATCATGCCCTCCTCGTACATGCGGCGCAGCACGTAGCGGCGTCGCGCCTTGGCCGACTCGGGGTGGCTGAACGGCGAGTACTTGGAGGGCGCCTGCGGCAGGCCGGCGAGGAGCGCCACCTCGGCCAGGCTGAGGTCCTCCACGTTCTTCCGGAAGTAGTTCTCGGCCGCGGCCTGCACGCCGTAGCTGTGGTGGCCGAGGAAGACACCGTTCAGGTACAGCCAGAGGATCTCCTGCTTCGAGAAGGCCGCCTCGAGCCGCCGGGACAGGATGAGCTCGCGGAGCTTGCGGCGCAGGTTGCGCTTCGTGCCCTCCTCGAAGCCCTCCGCCGACACGAGGAGCGACTTGGCGGTCTGCTGCGTGAGGGTCGAGCCGCCCTGCACCTTGTGGCGGAGCAGGTAGGTGTTCACGGCAGCGCGCAAGGTCCCGGCCCAGTCGATGCCGCCGTGCTCGAAGAAGTTCTTGTCCTCGGAGGCGAGGAGCGCCTGCACCAGCTTCGTCGGAATGCGCTCGAACGGCACCACCTTGCGTCGCTCGTCGAACAGCTCGCCCGCCAGCTGGCCGTCCGACGAGACGAGCTCCGTCACGATGGGCGGCCGGTACTCGGCGAGCGTGGGCACGTCGGGGAGGCCGCCTGCCAGGTGCCGCCAGGCGAGCACCGCGCTGACGGCCGCCACGGCGGCCGCGAGCAGGGCGAGGAGCGAGAGCGCCGCCAGGACGGCCGCGAGCCGCGAGCGGCGGCCCGGGCCCTCCGGCGAGGCGGGGGCGGCGGGTTGCTCTCTCGGCGTGGGACCCGGGGGGATGCTCATGCGGCGGCGAATCTATGCCCCGCTGCGGGGAGGGATCAACGATCACGCCCCGGGGGCGCCGCCAGATTCATCTTGGAGAGCACCTGCAGCAGGTCCTCCGGGACGGGCGCCTCCAGCCGCAGCTTGCGGTCCGTCATGGGGTGCGGCAGCTCGAGGGTGCGGGCGTGGAGGAACATGCGACGGAGCCCCCAGCGCGTCTTCGCCAGCCGGTTGAAAGGGAAGTCGCCGTAGCGCGCGTCGCCCGCCACCGGGTGCCCCATCGCCTGCAGGTGGCGCCGGATCTGATGCGTGCGGCCGGTCTCGATGCGGAGCGCGAGGAGCGACGCCTCGCGCATGGATGAGACCACCCGGTAGTGCGTCACCGCCTCCTGGAACTTCACCCCGCGCTGCGTCTTCGAGCGCGCCGTCTGCTCGTGCTCCGAGAGCGGGAGGTCGACGGTGCCGTCGGCGCGCGGCATCTTCCCCTTGGCGAGCGCGAGGTAGCTCTTCCGCACCCTTTCGCCTTCCGTGAAGATGGCGGTCAGGGCCGCCATGCAGCGCCGCGTCTTGGCGACGAGCACGACGCCGGAGGTCTCGCGGTCGAGGCGGTGCGCCGGCGACGGCTTGAACTCGGTGGAGGGGAGGTCGGCTGGAACGCGGAGGTACGAGCGCGCCTCCTCGACCAGGGTCGCGCCGGTGATGCCGGTGCCGGGATGGGCGGCCAGCCCGGCCGGCTTGTTCACGGCCAGGAGGTGCTCGTCCTCGAAGAGGACGGAGAAGGTGACCTTCACGAGCCCGGGGGCTGGCTCGGCCTCGCCGTCGCCGCGCCCGAGCAGCCGCTCCTCGTCGGCGCGCACGACCACCGCGTCGCCCTCGCCAAGGAGCTGGTCGGCCTTTCCCCGCGCGCCGTTCACGCGCACCTTGCGCGTGCGCAACAGCTTGAAGATGTGGCTGAGCGGGACGTCCTTCAGGGCGCGGCGCAGGAACTTGTCGAGCCGCTGCCCGGCGGCGTCGGCGCTGACCTTCATCTCGAGCACGTGACGTTCTACTACGAGGGGGCGGGACTCGTCCCCCGCCGCCGCGGTCGTGCTGGCCTTGCGGCGGGGGATGAACCCCCGCCCTACTTCCAACGTCTTCCAACGTAGGGCGGGGGCTTGTCCCCCGCCGCCCCTCACAGCAGCTCGAGCTGCTCCTGCTCCACGAGCGGCTCGGCGCGCATCCCCTCCCGCCGCAGGTGCCCCGCCAGCTCGCGCGCGAAGCCGTGCACGGTGAGGACCCGCCGCGCGCCGCTCGCCTTCGCGTAACGCACCAGGGACGGGAAGTCGGCGTGGTCGGAGAGCGGGAAGGCGGCGTCGACGCCGCGGAAGCCGCGGCGCCCATCGATGGCCCAGCCGGTCAGCACCGCCGTGCGCCGGTTCGGGATGCGGAGGATGGGCGAGGTGCGGGCGAGGTGGGGCGGCGCGACCACCACCTCGCCCCGAGCCGGCCCCTCCGGCCCGAGCAGCGCGACGTTCGGGAGCGGCACCCCCTGCGATTCGTAAACGCGGTTCACCGCGTGCACGACCGGGTGGGCGCGGCAGGGGTAGCCGGCCTCGCCCAGGTACTTCAGGATCTCCTGCGCCTTCCCGAGCGCGTAGCCGAGCAGGACCGGCGTCGCGCCGTCCGAGAGCGCCTCGTCGACGAAGCGCCGGATGGCGAGGAGGACCTCCTCCTTCTCCGGGAAGACGTAGCGGGGGATGCCGAAGGTGGACTCGAGGACGAGCACGTCGCACTCGACCACCTCGGCCGGCTCGGCGGTGAGGGTGGACTGGAGGCAGAGGTCGCCCGAGTAGCCGAGCGCGACCCCGCCGCGCGTGACGCGGAGCTGCGCCGAGCCGAGGACGTGCCCGGCCGGGAACAGCTCGAGGGTGAGATCGGCGAGGCCGAACGGCTGGCGGTACCCGACCGGCAGCGCCTCGCCCTTCACCTTCGCGCCGAGCCGGTGCCGCATGAGCGCGACGGTGGGCGCGGTGGCGATGGTGCGCTCGTGCCGCGCGATGTGGTCGCCGTGGGCGTGCGAGACGAAGGCGCAGGCCGACTTGCGATGGGCGTCGAGGAACAGGCCGCTCTCCGCCACCTTGAGCTGGCCCTTCGAGAGCTCGATCGGGAGGCGCCTCATCGGGCGCCTTCTTACCGCACCTCTCCGACAGGGATCACCTGTCCACCGCGGGGCTCGCCGGCAACTCGCGCGCAGCGCGCGAGCGCGCCCCGACCGCCCCGCCCACCTCTCCCAGGATGACCCCCGCCACGATGAGCGCGCCGCCGGCCCAGTCGAGCGCGAGGAGCGGCTCGCCGCCGACGAGGTGCGAGAAGAGCGCGGCCGACACCGGTTCGAGCGAGAAGATGAGCGCCGCGCGCACGGCCGTGGTGTGGCGCTGCCCCCAGTTCATGACGAAGAACGCGAGCGCGGTCATGACGAGGCCCAGGTACAGCACGGTCCACGCCAGGGCCGGCGAGGCCGCCATCCGGAGCGGCTCGAGCGGCAGCAGCGCGGGCACCAGAGCGAGCGTGGTCGCGACCTGCACCAGTGTGAAGAGTGCCAGCGGGTACCGCCGCGACCACTCCGACGTGTAGATGATCTGCAACGCGTTGGCGAAGGCGCAGCCGGCGGTGAGCAGGTCGCCGAAGCGGATCTCCGCCGAGAGGTCGCTGGCGAAAGGACGGGTCAGCAGGAAGAGGCCGGTCACCGCCAGCGCCACGCCGGCCCACGCCGACCCCTTCACCCGCCGCCCGAAGAGGAAGCGCGCCAGGAACGGCACGATGAGCACCGACATTCCAGTCAGGAATCCGGAGCGGGCGGGCGTCGTCGAGCGCAGCCCGAGCGTCTGCAGCGCGAACCCGGCGAACATGGTGAGGCCGAGCAGGGCGCCGTGCCGGAGGAGCGGGCCGGTGGGCCGGTCGCGGCGCCACAGCACGACGAGCGCCAGCGCGGCGGCGGCGAGGCCGAAGCGCAGGAGGAGGAAGACGCCCGTCGAGGTGCCGGCGAGGGCATTCTTCACCAGGAAGAAGGTGGTCCCCCACGCGACCGTGAGGAGGAGGAGCGCGAGGTCGGCCACGGCCGGCGTTCATAACACGCTCACCGGACGCGGCACCCCCGCCCACGCCGGCGCGCGACCGCGTCGTACACCGCGTCGGCGAGGCGGGGAGGCACGGCGGCAACGAGCGCTCCGGCGAGCGCCCACCCGCCACCGAGCGCTCGCAGCGCCCGCGCCACCGCCGCGGCGCGGGTGGTGACGCGCTCGGTCCCTCCGGTCCGCTCCACGACGACGACCGTGTCCGGCACGTCGAGCTCCCCGGGCATGCCGGCGGCGCCACGGTAGGGAGCCGCCTCGTCCTCCTGCAGTCGGAGGAAGACGAGGGCGCGGCGATGATCGCGCCGACCGAGCCAGCGCACCGCGCGGCCGCAGAGGCCGCAGGGGCCGTCGTAGAGGACCAGGGTCACTCGCGGATCGTAGGGCGGGCGGGTACCCGCCGTCTCGCTCCGATCGATCCGCGACGGAGGGACCGCGCTCCTCTACTCCCTCTCCCCCGGCGGGCCCATCATTCATCACATCTCCCACCGCCCGACGTGCGATGCAGATGCCGGGCGGGCTCAGGCAGTGAAGTGACGGGCAGCGTAGTGCGGGCGACTGCTCCTTGGCCGAGCGCTGGTAGTCGACCGAGCGCCGCTGGCGAGACGGTACCGGCTCCTCGAGACGGCTCTCGCAAGATCGGCTCACGAGGGAACGCTCTCCTTAACTCTGAGGTGCGGTCGCCAGCCGCTGACGAGGCCGCGCCACTCGCTACGGACTACCCAACCGGGAGTAAATTTGTCGTTGACGCACGCCTGCGCGAATCCCGCTCGCGCGAGCGCGATGCCGCGCAATCACGGCTCAGAAAGTGCCGCGCGCCCCTGCGCCCGCCGCAGACGCGTGCCGCTCTCCCGGCACAGGGGTCCGGGCGAAGTCGCGCCAGCGGGCCCGCCAGGCGCCTTCCCGGAGGCCACGAAACCCTATGTTACAAAGCGAGGAATTCACTGGAGGTCTCCATGCACGCCAGCGCTCCTTCTTCCCTCGACCCGGCCGCCCTCTCCTGCCGCCTCGGCGAGCTCGCCGGCCGCGAGCGCGAGGTCCAGGTCGAGTTCCTGCTCCACTTGGACGAGTTCGACGCCCGCCGAGCCTGGGCGGAGGAGGGCTACGGATCGTTGTGGGACTACCTCCTGCGCGTGCTCCATCTACGCGAGGGCCTTGCCTTCCGGCGCATCGCGGCCATGCGGGTGCTACGTCGGCTGCCGGTCGTCGCCGAGGCCCTGCGCGACGGGAGGCTTTGCCTCTCCACCGCCACCGTGCTGGGGCCACTCCTCACCGAAGCGAACGTCGGAGAGCTCGTCGCGCGCACCGCCTTCCTCACCAAGGCAGAAGTGGAGAGACTCGTCGTCACGCTCCAGCCGCGCACCGCACCGAAGGATGGGTTGCGACTGTTGCCGTCGAAGAAGGCGCAGCCGCGTGAGACCCCCACGCCTGTCGATGAGCCGTCCAGTCCAGCGGTGTTGGTCGCGACGGCGCCGCCGCCCCCGGCGCGCCAGCTCGCCCCTCTGCCCTCGCGTGCCATCCTCGAGCCGGTGACCGCCGACACCTACTCCTTGCGCGTGACGGTCGACGCCGCCCTCGAGAAGGAGGTCGAGGAGCCCAAGGCGCTCCTCTCCCACAAGATTCCGAACGGAGACCTGACGGCGCTGGTCCGCGAGGCGATCCAGTGCGCGCTCGAGAAGCACCGCAAGCGCAAGGGCGCCGCCGAGCCGGCGCGGAAGAGGAAGAGCCCCGTCGCGGCGAAGCCTGCAAAGAAGACGCCTTCGGGCGGGAGCACATGGAGGCATGCCGGAACAAGGCGACCCGGACGGGCGAAGTTACTTCCTCCAGCGGAAGTTCCGGCGCTGCACACGGGGCGAGCGAGCCCGCTCCTTCGTCGCCGGCGCCCGCACAGCCCCGCCTGCGAATGTAAGCCGGCGCACGGCGCCGTCTCGAACGGGCGGCTCCGCCTCGCCTACGACGATCGCGCGGCAACACCGCGCGGCGCAGGTGCCCGCGCCCGCCCAGCTGCAGCCTTCTTCGATGCTGCTGCAGTGTGCCGCTTGTCGCGCGCGTCCCGCTGAAGATGTGATGAATGACATGCCCCGGCGGGGGAGAGGGCTGGGGTGAGGGGCCGGTCGCCGGACGCCAGCGGCGGGGGACAAGCCCCCGCCCTACGTCTGTTCCCAAGGGCGGGGGGTTCATCTCCCGCGGAACCCGCTCGCCGCTCCGACGGCCTCGGCTCACCCGAAGTAGAACGTCACCCCGAGGACCGCGTACACCGCGATCAGCATCGCCCCCTCCAGCCAGTTGGTCTCCCCGTCGAGGGCGACCAGCGTCACCGCCCCGGTCGAGATCGCCACCGCCACCACCTCGAGCGGCGAGAAGACGAGGTCCATGGGCTGCCCGAGGAGGAGCCCCGTCAGCACCAGCACCGGTGCCACGAAGAGCGCCACCTGTTTCGACGACTCGACCGCGATGTGGAGGGCGAGGTCCATCTTGTCGCGCATCGCCATGAGCACCGCCGTCGAGTGCTCGGCGGCGTTGCCGACGATGGCGACCACGATCACGCCCACGAAGACGCGGTTCCAACCGAGCGCATGCGAGGCGCCCTCCAGGCTCGCGACCAGGAGCTCGGACGCCACCGCCACCGCCACCGTCGCGCCGACCAGCACCAGCACGGCCGTGCGCACCCGCCAGTGCTGCGGCCGCTCCGCCTCGGCCTCCGCGGCATAGAGGTGGGCGTGCGTGCGGAGGGTGAAGACGAGCGACAGCGCGTACAAGACCAGCAGCACCATCGCGATCGCGACCGAGGTGGGGACCCGCGTCTCGGGGTGGGGGTCGGCGCCGCGGTGCTGCAGCGCGGGCAGGACGAGCGCCACCGCCGCCAGGAAGAGCGTCGCGTTGCCGGCGCTGGCCGCGGTGCGGTTGAAGCTCTGCTTCTTGCGCCGCCAGCCGCCCGCCACCGCGGCCGCGCCGAAGACGAGCAGCAGGTTCCCGATGATGGACCCGGTCACGGAGGCCTTCACCACCTCCAGCTCGCCCGCGCGCAGGGCGGCCAGGGCGAGGATGAGCTCGGCCGCGTTTCCGAAGGCGGCGGAGAGGAAGCCGCCCAGCGCGGCGCCGACGCGCGCCGCCAGCACCTCGGTGGCGCGTCCCATCAGGCCCGCCAGCGGCACCACCGCCAGACAGGCGGCGCCGAAGACGAGCACGGCCCGATCGGGCGCGAGGACCCGCAGGGCGACAGCGATGGGGAAGAGGACGAGCAGCCAGTCGAGGGGCGAGATCTTCGGGAGCTTCACGCCGCCAGCCTGAAGCGATAGAGGCCGCCGTCAAGACTCCGGCTGACCTCGCCGCGGGCCTCCAGCACCTCGAGGTTCGCCACCGTCTCCGAGACGACGAGGAAGAGGTCGCCCGGCCGCGCCCATGGGAAGAGCGCCTGCGCCACCTCGTGGCCGGTGAGCGGACCCCTGGCGAGCACCTCGCGGATCTTGGCCTGCCGCTTCTCGTAGAACTGGAGCAGCCGCTCGATGACGCGCCGGTGGTCGGGGAAGGGCGGCCCGTGGCCGGGCAGCACCAGCTCCACCTCTAGCGCGTGCAGGCGGCGGATGGACTCGAGGTAGGCGAGGAGCGGGCGGAAGCGGCCCTCCTCGCCCTTGGGCCCGAGCTCGATGATGGGGTTGGGGGAGACCTTCTCCAGCAGGTGATCGCCCGCGAAGAAGAGCCCGTGCTTGCGGTCGTAGAGACACGAGAGCCCGGGCGTGTGCCCCGGCATGTGCATCACCTCGAGCGCGAGGTACTTGGCGTGCAGGACCTCCCCCGACTCGAGCGGCCGGACGTCCTGGATGCGGCGCGCCAGCGTGAACCCCGCGCCCACCTCGCTCGCGATGGCGTCCAGCGTCTCGGCCGGCACGCCCAGCCGGGCGAGGTACGCGCGGTAGAACGGGAGGAGGTCCTTCCAGCGAGGCCCGGCCTCGGACACCTTCGGCAGGTCGGCCGGATGGACGAAGACGGGGATGCTGCGGCCAGCCCGCTCCATCACGGTCCGCGACGCGCCGTAATGATCGACGTGGCCGTGGGAGAGCACGATCCGGCGGACCTCGTCGAAGCGGCGGCCGAGGCGCTCGAAACCTAGCTCGAGTGCGACGAGCCCCTCCGGGGACCCGAGCCCCGAGTCGAACATGAGGAGCCCGCCGGCCTCCTCCTCGATGAGGTAGGCGTTGACGGGGCCGCCGGCCTGGACGAACGGGACCGGCACCGCGATGCGGTGGATGCCGAGGCCGGCCAGATCCGCTTCCGTCATCCGCTACTTCGCCGCCTTCACCCTGGCGCGCAGCTCCGGGATGGCCTTGAAGAGATCCGCCACGAGCCCGTAGTCGGCGAGCTGGAAGATGGGCGCCTCGGGGTCCTTGTTGATGGCGACGATCACCTTCGAGCCCTTCATGCCAGCCAGGTGCTGGATGGCCCCGGAGATGCCGGCCGCCACGTACAGCTCGGGCGCGACCACCTTCCCGGTCTGCCCCACCTGCCAGTCGTTCGGCACCCAGCCCGCGTCCACGGCGGCGCGGCTCGCGCCCACCGCCGCCCCGAGGTCGTCGGCGAGACCCTCGACCTCCTTGAAGTCGCCCTTCGTCCCGCGGCCTCCGGAGACCACGATCTTCGCCTCGGTGAGCTCGGGCCGCGCGCTCTTCACCTCCTCGAAACCGACGAAGCGCGTCTTGCCCGTCTCCGCACCTGCCCCGACCTGCCCCACCGTCCCGGCCGCGGACGCCTTCTGCGCGGGCGGGAACTCGGTGATCCGCACGGTGAACACCTTCACCGGCGTCGCCAGCTCCACCTCGGCGAGGACGTTGCCGGCCCACA
>WNGL01008862.1_pt1 | contig 11706 bp, 12 predicted proteins | sample 5400591 | NCBI WGS metagenome assembly WNGL01 (sample SAMN13153377, study PRJNA577476) | soil metagenome | isolation source: 80 cm soil or saprolite under Garry oak tree replicate 1 | place: USA:California | collected 2016-06-15
ACATGCCTTCCTACCCTTCAAGCACAGACAATATATTGCCGGCCGGGTCTTTAAACCACGCGATCTTCGGACCCTCGCCGCGGGAAATCCCCTTTTCGTCTGTCACCAGGTCGCCTTCATTGTAGGACTCGAAATGCACACCACGCCTGGCCAGCTCGTCTACCGCTTGCTCAATGTTGTCGACCGGAAAATTCAGGATCGTGAAGGTGGCGGGAGTATGGTTCTCCTTGGGATACATCAAGATCTTCGTTCCCCCGGCGATATGGAGCGTTACCAGACCGTACGCTTCGGATACCTCTAGCCCGAGCGTTTGGCCATAGAAGTCCTTCGCTTTTTGTAGGTCGTTGACTGAAAAACCGGAAAATGCTTTCGTGTTTTTGAACATTAGCTTATTTTCTTCTTTCTCGATGACGCTTCGGAGCATCCCTCCATGAAACATACGCCACGACTCGTGGTGCGTCTCATAGTGGAGAGACAGTTCCGTCGAGGACTCGATCTCCCTCAAAAGCAAGTGTAGCACACCAATGGCACATTTTCTTCTTCTATCGTACTCTTTTGAACAGATGTTTGCTGCTGTCCTTCCTTCTTCAAGGGAACTTTCTTCAGAAGCCTATTCTTTTCAGCTGGTCGGAAAAGGAAAACCAATGCAAGCAGTTCCTGCTCCTCGTTGGTGACAGAGGGGGACTAATGCACGCGATCCCTGCCACTGAGGAGATCTGTTCAAAATGAGCTAGCTGAGGAAAATTACCCCAACTGTCTGAGTAAATCGTAACGGCCAACAGAAATAGATGGATCAGGGAACAACTTTATTTTGCCCGTAATAGCCGTTCAAGGGTTCGAGCAGTAGTTTTGGGAACAATTTAAATTTAAATTAATCTCATGTATTCGAGCGTGAACCGTCCTCGTTTTGGGAACGATATTATTTCCCTTCTACAACTGTTGTACCCCTGCGATGGCCAGTGGCTTGACCGATCATGTCTGGAGTATCGGTGAATTGTTACGCTACAAAGTGGCACCTTCGCCGTGGGTCGAACCGAAACGACGGGGACGACCAAAAAAGCAGGGAGAGCAAACTGTCATGCCAACCAAATGTCAGAGCTTCCGATCGTGCTCTCGGCCTTTGGTTCGTCTTCGCAAGGGGGTCTTATGCTCGACCACCAGTTAGTGTGGCTCTACCCCCGTGGAAAATGCTCCTAGTAGCTATCGCGGCTACCCAACGTTTGCATCTCCTCTAACAGAGGTCCGCTCAGAGCCTACTCCTGATGGGGAGATAGCGCAGTAGCTGGATCTCCCCAACACTGACCAGCAATCACCTGTCCAATCACGAACACAGGTGATGTCCACTCCTCCACTTTTTGGCTATACTCTACTCGTCAGAAGCAGGAGAGCACTTCCGATTCTTCACCCTGGTTTAAGAATGGGAGCATGACTGCATTTGCAAATTGCAAGCAAATTATGTTCACACAGAAGGAGAACCAACATGAGAAAAGTCATTGTATCCGAGTTCGTGTCATTGGACGGTGTCGCGGAAAACCCCGCGTGGACCTTTCAATTCGGGAGCGAAGAACAGGAGCAGTATAAATTCGCTGAACTCTTTGCGTGCGACGCTCTTCTCCTGGGACGAGTGACCTATCAAGGCTTTGCCGCCGCCTGGCCTACAATGAAAGGCACCGGGGAATATGGTGAGCGCATCAACAGCATGCCCAAGTATGTGGCTTCAACGACCCTCACCCAGATGGAGTGGAATGCCAGCCTGATCAAGGGCGATCTCGCGGAAGAGGTGTCCAGACTCAAGCACGAGGGCGGTCAGGACCTTCTGGTTTTCGGGAGTTGCGAGCTGGTTTACACGCTGACACAACTGGACCTCATCGATGAATATCGGCTCATGGTCTTTCCTCTGGTACTGGGGAGCGGAAAGCGTGTCTTCAGAGACGGGAGCGAGAAGAAAACACTGAAATGTGTCGAGACAAAGACGTTCGCTTCAGGCGTCGTTGTGCTTTCCTACGAGCCAGTAGCAAAAGGGGATGAAAAATAAGCAACTTCAGTCAATCAGGGAGGCATTGTAGAGCAGCTTCTTGAGCTGTCCGCGTACCTGGTGGGAACGTACGTTGGTAGTCATCGAGGTGCACTTGATCCTCGTACCAGTAACTGTCCTTTCAGGATCACCTGACGCGTGGGACGATTGGGATCGGCAATGCGTTGCAGGAGGAGTTCTGTCGCGGTTTTACCAATCTCATTGGTTGGTTGAGCAATGAGCGTCAGCGGAGGTTGAACGAGCGATGCCCAGGTGGTCTCGTCGAAGGCCACGAGAGCTATATCATCAGGAATGGTAAGATTGCGTTCACGAATGGCTTGCAAAGCACCCGCAGCCAGCAAGCTGTTCGTGGCCAGGAGTGCATCGGGTGGGTGAGCGGTATTGAGTATCTTCAAGGCAGCCGCGTACCCCGCCTCAATCTTCGGCTGGACAAATTTCACATGGTCTGCCATCGGGGAGAGATCATGCGCTCGTAATGCCTTTTCAAATCCTTTATATCTTTCTCTTCCAGTTGTACTCGTCTCACCGCAAAGAGCACCAATACGTTGATAGCCATTCTCAATCAAATGGGTGGTCAGGCGATATGCGGCGTCGACGTTATCAAGCAGCACCATATCAACATCGGCATCTTGAATAGAGCGGTCAACGATCACTGTGGGAAAGGTGACTTTCAATGCGGTGAAATTGGCTGCTATTTGTCGTGTTGGAGAGAAAATCACTCCTGCCACATTTTCGTCTTGCATTAAATTCAGGTAGATAGCCTCTTTCTCAGGATTTTCGTCCGTGTTGCAAAGGACGAGACTGAATCCCTGCTCATAGGCCGTATCTTCGACGGCACGACTTATCGCGGTAAAGAACGGATTGCGAATATCTGAGACGATAAGCCCGATGGTATTGGTTTGCTGGGAGCGCAGACTACGAGCCAGCAGATTAGGTCGATAGGCTAATTGTGCCACCACTTCCATCACGCGCTCGCGCACTTCTGGTCGTACGTGCGCACCATTAGAGAGTACACGCGAAACCGTTGCCGTTGATACCCCGGCGGCTTTGGCAACATCCTTGATACTGGCCATACACTTCTCCCCCTCTTTTTCAGAAGAATTGTAAACGTTTTGCTTAATTATAACATATCTTCGTGAAATATGCTATTGAAATTGTAAACGACTTCCAGAATCATTGCATTTTCCTGGCGGAATCGCGCATTTTGGGCAGGAATTCATCTGATTTTTTGAAAAAGAGCAAATTTGTATCTAATACACTTGACAAAATGATTGTAATCGATTACAATTCTGACAACGATGAAAACATCCCAGTTGATTTCTTCTCCATTAGATAAGCTGCCTGATTCATCGTAATATAGGGACACAAGAGTCATCCTGGATTTTTCAAAAATCCAGGATGACTCTTGTGCATCTGGCTGTGGAGTGGTTTTGGAAGAATTGAGGTTATTAGGAGGAGCGTATGATATACTAGCTTCTAAAGATTGGATACATAGTATTCAGGAGATAGATTGGTATGCAGGCTCCGCGAGCAGTAATTTTTGATCTTGGGGGCACGCTGGTTGATTGGCCGGATTGGGATGAGGGGGTGATCCGTTGCTGGAACCTATCGTATGATTACCTCGTTAGCAGGGTGCCTGGTGGTGATTGGCCGGAGCGCGAGGTGTATGTGCAGGCGATGATGGACGCGGAAAGGGCGCACTGGCGTCGAGTGGAAACGGAACGGTGGAGTGGACCTCCAACGAGCCTGGTGAGCGATGGTTTCCGGCGCCTGGGACGTCACGCGGATGAGGAGGCGTTACTGGCGGCGCTCGATGGCTATGCGCGCGCGTTGGACGGCTGGGCAGCCGTTTTTCCTGATGCGCGTGAAACGCTGCAATTGCTGCGCGATAGTGGTTACAAGCTGGGCTTACTCTCGAATACCTGGTGGGCGGCTGAATGGCATAACGCGGACCTTGCAGCACACGGGCTGGACAGCCTGATCGACGAAATTGTGTATACCTCGGACCTGCCTCACTCAAAGCCGCACCCATCGGTGTTTTTGGAGGTGGCTGCGCGCCTGGATGTGGTTGCGGATGCGTGTGTGATGGTGGGAGATCGGATGATTGATGATATTTCTGGTGCTCTGGGTGTGGGAATGCGTGCAGTGTGGAAGGAGAATAGCAGTCCGTGGCCTAAACCTGAGCATATTTCTCCCACTGCTACGATAGTGCACCTGGCGGAATTGCCAAGATTGTTGCGGGCGTGGAATGGGGCATGTCTTTAAGACGTAGAGGGCGACCCTTGGGTCGCCCAATAAGCATCAACCTAAGGAAAGCCCATCAAATGCTGTAAGGGCGATGGCGCGGCTGGAGGACGGCACCGTCATGCTGAGGGCAACGAAGCATCTCGAGACCCAGCGAGACAGACCCTTCGCTGCGCTCAGGGTGACAAAGGAAGGACCCCTGTCATGCTGAGGGCAACGAAGCATCTGGAGGCCCATGGAGACAGACCCTTCGCTCACCTACTCCAAATAAATCAGGAAGGAGGCTTTTTGCGGCGGCGATTGCCGGCAGGGCGGTGAGAATAGCGAGAGGGGCGTTGCAAAGGCAAATCGAGAGGAGGCCAACAGATGTCTTGCCAGGAGACTTCGGGGAGTTGGGGAAGACGACGGGTGCTGGGACGAATGAGGCCCATGGCCCGTCCGTGGAGCTGGATCTGTTCCAAGGGGGAGAGTCCGTGCGCGAGCCAGCGGGGGACATGGCGCACGAGCAGGTGGAGAGAAACGTCGAAGGGGTCCACCCCCTCCTGTTCAGCGGCCTGCATCTGGAGAGCATGAAAGAGCTGAGCGAGGGTGAGGCAAGCCCAGAGCTGTGCGCCAATCACCTCCCATTTGGCGCTCCAGAGCAGATTGAGCCGCAGGTGGTCTTTCAACAGGCGGAAAGCCAGTTCAATGTCCCATCTGCGTGCGTACAAGCGGACGACTTCGGTCGCTGGCAACACGCAGGGGTTGAGAACATTGGTCAGATAGCTGTGCCACTGACCCTGATAGCGGTAGCGGATCAGGCGCACGGCGTAGCGAGCCTGATTGGAAGACGAGGCACCCATCCAGACAATGGCATCGAACAAGCCATCCTGACTGAGCAAAATGTGCTCAACCGGAAAGGAGGGCGAGGCGATTTGGCGGCTGATCCACCAGAAGCCTGCCGTGGTGAGTTCGTCAAACCATTCAAAGGCAAAATAGCCGCGATCAAAGAGCAGAAGGGTTCCGGCTTGCAGACCCGAGAGCATATCGCGCGCATGAACTTTGCAATTGGCTCGCGCCTCTGGCAGCATGTCGAGCCGGCGCCAGAGTTGGGTGCGCACATCGAAGAGACCTGCCAGGCGTCCGGGCAAGAGGCCATCGTGGCCGGTGGGCAACCCGCGCAAGGGTGGCAACCAGCGTTTGAGGCGATCCAGCGTGCTCTCATCGAGGGCCAGCACGTCGCGAGCGAAAGGGGCCAGGGTGCGAGACGCCCCGAGAGGAGCGAGCTGAGCCACCCAGAGGCTGACCTGGGTGAAGCAGTCTTGCATGGCCTGCATGCCGTGCTGACCCAGGCGGGTGTAGACCGTCTGATCACAGATAGCGAGGTGGGGCCAACTGCCTACCCCTTCAAAGCACAGCCGACGCCAGAGATCGAGCTGGCTTTCCCAGCCACGCAAGAGGCACACGAGCACACCAAGCGCCAGATGGGGCAAGGTCAATTCTACCGGGCGACCTCGGCGGCGCTTGAGCACCGATCGATCGGAGGGAGGGGGACAAATCGTGAGCAAGCAGCTTTGCAACTCTTCCGCTTGCGGGGAGACTGCTTCTGGCACCACCGCCGGAAAGTGAGTATCATGAGCCATGAGAGAGTTCCTTCTTTCTCGGTTTTCAAGCTGTTTGAAGGATTCTCTCTCTCTTTGGCCTACTTGGCAAGCCCTTTAGCCTATTTATTTGGAGTAGGTGACCCTTCGCTGCGGCTCAGGGTGACAAGGGAACCCTGTCATGCTGAGGGCAACGAAGCATCTGGAGGCCCATGGAGACAGACCCTTCGCTGCGCTCAGGGTGACAAAGGAGGGACCCCTGTCATGCTGAGGGCAACGAAGCATTAGGTTGATGCATATTGGGCGACCCAAGGGTCGCCCCTACGAAGGACGGGCGCATTTGATGAGAGGACAGGTGCATTTGATGAGAGATAGATTGCTATGAATGAACAGCTGGCGAATGTTGAAGAGAGATTGGCGGCTCATATTGCGCGGGTATGGGCGAAGATTGAGGAGGCCGCGAGGGGGGTGGGGCGAAGCCCTGAGGAGATTACGCTTGTGGCTGTTTCAAAAACTGTTCCTGTGGAATTAGTGAAAATAGCGTATAATCTAGGGGTGACCGATTTTGGTGAGAATCGCGTGCAGGATGCATTGCCCAAAATTGCTGAGTTTCATCCGCGGGGGATGCGCTGGCATATGATTGGTCACTTACAGAGCAACAAGGCGAGCAGGGTCGTCAGTGTGTTTGATGCTGTACAGAGTGTCGATAGCTTGCGCCTGGCACAGGTTTTGAACCGGTACGCTGAGGAAGAGGGTAAAGTTCTTCCGGTACTGCTGCAGGTCAATGTATCTGGTGAAAAGAGTAAAGAGGGGATGACTCTGGATGAGACGCTGGGGGTGGCTCGTCAGATTGTGACGTTGCCTTGCTTGAAGGTACACGGTTTGATGACGATTGCGCCGCTGGTGGATGATGCAGAGAAGGTACGATATGTGTTCCGGGGCCTACGCGATCTGCAAGAGCGGCTGCGGCACGAGGTGCCAGAGGGTTCATGGCTCGATCTATCGATGGGCATGACCGATGATTATAGTGTGGCTATTGAAGAGGGAGCTACGATTGTGCGTATTGGGCGGGCGATCTTTGGCGAGCGCGTTAAATAAGTATCTTTTCTAAAGGGTGAACAAGTGGGATCACTCGCTTGATGGAATACATGTTTCTAAAGGGGACATATTACAATGAAGACTGGTGAAGTGTTTTTTGGCCGTCGTATTCGTCAAAACCATGCACTGGAACATGCGACGATTACTATTCTGAGTGGCATGGTTCCTGACCTGCGGGTGAGTGCGCGTTCCAGCTCAAATGGATTCATTGTCTTTGGAGATGTCGATCTTGGAATGCTGCGCCGGGCGCTTGACGAGGCTTTGCGCCGTTTGCAGGCAGGTGAAACAGAACTGGCTATTCATCCAAACTGCGGTACGAATCTCGCGGTTGGCGTCTCACTGGTGACTCTTGGGACGATGCTGGGTTTGGTCTCCGGTCAAACGCGTACGCGAGTGGCTTCGGCGGCGGCGTCTTCGGTGGCTGGTTTGCTGGCCGCACGTCCACTTGGAGAGTTTGTGCAGAAACATGTGACAACATTGTCTGATCTTGAAGGGGTACGTGTGACGGACATTTTCCGCCGCAAGCTTTTTGGCTTTACTATTGTTGAGGTTCGTACAGTGCAGGAGTGAGGATTAAGAAGATGTTTGGTTTTCCAATTCCGATAGTGAGCTGGATAATTAATTATGGCATTACAGTTATCATTCTGGCGATGTTGGTACGCGCCATTGCCTCCTGGTTTCGTATCGATGAACGTTATGCCATCATACGTTTCCTGGCACGGATTACGGATCCTTTCATTGAGCCGGTGCGGCGTATTGTGCCGCCGATGGGTTTTATCGATATGGCGTTTATTATTACGTGGTTTCTGCTGAGTACGATGCGGATTCTTTTGATACAAGGGCTACCTGCGGGTTGGTAGGGCTGATTATGCTGATTTCGGTGAAGGTGATACCGCGCAGCAAGAAGAATAGTGTGGAGTGGGAGAGTTGGGAGAGTGGGGCAGGGGGAGAAGGGGAGAGGTTGAGGGTCCGGTTGACTGCTGCGCCCGTGGATGGGGCTGCTAATGAGGCGCTGGTGGCGCTACTGGCTGAGCGGCTGGGGTTGCCGAAGCGGCAGGTGGTGGTTGTGCGCGGGGCGACGAGCAGGCAGAAGGTGGTGGAGGTGGTGGGTTTAAATCTTGAGGATTTAAAACGGAGGCTGGGGTAAATGAAGTTGTGATGCCTCGGCCCGCAATCGGGCCTCGCAATTTTTTAAAGAAACGAACAGGCCAGTCAGGGGCGGCGCCCCTGACTGGCCTGTTCGTTTCTTCAGTATTCACTACTTGCATTGGTTGACCAGGAAGCAGCCTTCTACGGTATTGAGGTGGATGAAGCCGTTTGAATCGACGGTAAGGACGACAATGGCCTTGTTAGTGGGGTCGTTGTCGGGGCCAAAGGAGATTTGGCCGCTGACGCCCTGAAGGGCGTTGTTGCCAGTAATTTGCTGCAGCGCTTTTTGCAGGCCATCCGGGGAAAGGCCGATGTTCTTGGTGAGTACGATGTTGCTGGCTTTCAAGATGGTTAGCATGGCGTCATAGGAGAGTATGACGTTGGCGGATGCACGGGTGTAGCCGTACATACCGCCGGGATGCTGGTTGTTAGGGTTGTAGGCGGAAGAGTAGTCGGTAAAGAACTTTGGTTTTTGCGCGGTGAGGTTCAGTATGTCCCACTCATCGGGATAGGCAAAGGCGGTGAAGCGCAGATGTTTGAAGCCAGCGCGAGCGCTAAGAGGATAGTTTAATTCATAGAGAGCGTCGCCGCCCAGGATTGGCAGATTAGCGTATTGGCCGGAAGTTGGTAGGTTTGACAACAGGACGCTGATGTCGGCAGCATAGCCGGAAAAGTAGATGGCATCGGGATTCTTGCTCAGGGCATCTTTTAATAATTGGGGAATTGCCGCGTGTCCCTTTTGTCCGATAGTATAATTTTCAGTGGCAAGAATTTTGTTGCCATCGGCGGTAAATTGTGCTGAGAAGTACTGTGCCAGGCTCTGGCTGTAAGGATCAGCAGGATCGACGAACATTACCGCGGTTTTTGCTTTTAACACTTGCTCAGCATATTTCGCGCCTAAGGTGGCCTGCCTTTTGTTTGGCGGAGCAACACGGAAGAAGTAGGGCGAGATACGTGTGAGCGAGTCGCTGGAAGCGGTCTGAGAGATCATGGGTATATGAGCCCTGGCGAGGGTATCGACGGCGACCTGCGCACGCGAGCTAAAGGGCCAGCCCATGACGCCTACAAAGGTGGGGTCGGATTTTGCCAGGAGAACTATTTGCTGCGCCACGGTGTTTGCGTACTGTTTGTCGTTACCGGAGTTTGCGATCAGGAGACGGACCAGGGTTCCGCCAGGAAGTTGGGAACTATCGTTGAACTCTTTCTGCGCTATGTAGGCGCCCTGTACATTATCATGCCCTACTGAGGCATTGTCTCCAGTCATCATGGTGGCTACCACGATGGTGATGTAAGGCGTGTTCGAGGTGTTATGGGCATTCAATACCCGCTGGTTTTCCAGGTAGATGAGCGATTCAGCGTCACCCGAATCGCTGGCCAGGGCAGATCGCCAGAGCGATTGGGCGGCTACAGCATCGCCAGTTTTGAGCCTGTTCGCAGCCTCTGTTTTGTTGATGCCTCCAGGGCCACTGACTGCCCAGGCAACCGTGCCATCACTGATACCGATTTGCTCGCCATCTGGCGCTTTGATGGAGCCGAGGCCGTTAGCCGGTAGTGGTGTTGTAATCGGCACGGTTGTGGCGCTGCCGCTCCCTGGATTACTGCTTTGTCCAAATGGGTGAGTACTGAAGTAGGGAATGGCGAAGAAAGCGGCGCCAATGAGCAAGACGACAAGTATGAGTAGCAAGAGATTGCGTCTTGTATTACTTTTCCTTTGTGGCTGTTGCGGCGGCCTGCTTCCTACGCTTACGGGCGCGTAAGGTGGTATATTTTGCCAATTCCCTTGCCCAACTTGTGGGGGTGGATAGGGAACAGCCGGTGGAGGAGTTGGTGGCGATGGTCGCGATGCTGGCTGAATCCGGGCTGGCTGGTATGGGACCCTCGGAGCATTGGCGGCGCTCGCGGCGCCGGCCGCACCTATTGCTCCAGATGTACCTAAGGTGTAGCTACTGACGTTGCCTGAGACGCCAAAGCGTTTGAGCAAGATATCGTCGATATCTTTCTTCATGGCTGCTGCGCTCTGGTAGCGCTGGTTGATTTCGTTGATGAGCGCACGAGAAAGAACTTTTTCTATATCCGGCGAGAGCTGTGGATTCAGTGCTCGAGCCGGTGGGTAGGTAAAGGGCGGATGGTCGCGCGGGTCACGGTTGGTCAGCAGGTGATGCAGGGTAGCGGCGAGGGCATAAAGATCGGAACGTGGATCAGCATTGCCCTGGTATTGTTCTGGCGGGGCATAGCCCGGCGTACCAAGGGCAGAAGTTTGTTTGCGTTGTGCATTGCGCACCACATCAGCACGGGCGATGCCGAAATCGACGAGGTGAGCACGCTTATCTTTGGTTCCGACGATGATATTGGCGGGTTTGATGTCGCGGTGTACAATAGGCGGTGTTTCCTGGGACAGGTAGTCCAGGATGTCCAATACCTCCGAGGCATAGCCGAGGGCCTCTCGCTCCTTCATCGGCTGATTGACGCGGTCCATGCGTTCTTCCAGGTTTTCGCCTTCGACATACTCCTGGACCATGAAATAGCGGGAGCCTTCCTGGAAGTGGTCGGTCACATTGGGGATCAAAGGGTGATCAAGGTGTGCAAGTGTGGCAACCTCGCGTTTAAAGTTGCGTACGTCTTCCTGGAGTTGGGCGGGGTCGGTATTGTCCGAGATGAGTTCTTTGATAACGACGGCTTTGCTGTCAAGGCGAATATCGGTCGCCAGTAATGCTGCTCCCATTCCACCTTGTCCAAGAATCTTTTTAATAATATAGCGTCCACCCTGCAGGCGGGAACCGGGTGTGAGTGAACGTGAGGTAGCGCCAGTGGTATCTGTTGCCGCTACTGGTTGGCCAGCGGTGGAAACGGGGACTAGCGGTAGGGGTTTGCCACAATTATTACAAAAGCGAACCCCATCGCGATTTACTGCATTACAATAGGGACATTCCATATGCTCATCCTGCCTTTTTGCTCGGGCGCAAGATTTTTTTTGCTGACCAGGTTAGATTAGTGCGATTTGATTTGTATCGATAATTGTCAATTATACTGTGTTTCTTGTTGTGAGTCGAGTGGTTTTCGGGGCGATTATTGTCAGGCAGGGTGACCGCGTTACCACAGGTACCTCGCCGCCGCAGGGTGATTGCACCGCCAGAGGGTGACCCGAGGGTCACCCCTACTCGTCTCATTGATTATATACGTATGTTGGGGGTAAAAGTTCAATTTGGTGGGGTTGTGGGGTGCGAGGGCGGCCCAATGCCCGTTTATGAAGTTTAACAAATTCATCCAGGAATCCGTATGGGTCACAGCACTGTCATGCTGAGCACATTCGTGTATGGATTACCCACATCGTTACCTGGTCAGGGCCAGTACATCGTAGCCAGGCATCGATGCGTGGGGCCGCCACCAGAGGCCGATAAACGGATCTCGGTGGGCTACGATGTGCTGACCCTCCGGGGGCTACGATGTGGGTAATCCATACACGAATGTGCTCAGCTTGACAGTGCTGTGACTCCTCCGGATTCCTGGATGAATTGGTTAAACTTCATCATTCTGGAAGCTAATAATAGTATACAACAACATTAACGTTAACGTCAATGTCAATGCTCAATTCGTATTTTG
>WNGL01008863.1_pt1 | contig 11706 bp, 9 predicted proteins | sample 5400591 | NCBI WGS metagenome assembly WNGL01 (sample SAMN13153377, study PRJNA577476) | soil metagenome | isolation source: 80 cm soil or saprolite under Garry oak tree replicate 1 | place: USA:California | collected 2016-06-15
CGATTGCTTCGTTCGGGAACATAGAGCGCAGGCGAGTCAGTGAATGCTACGCACTGATAACGAGTTCGAGCGCGTCAAGCAACTCGGCGGGATACTTCTGGCGGTCTCTCTCAGAAAATCGAAATGCCCCGTCCAGTTCACGGAATAGATGGCCGTGGAACGGAATCGAACTTCCCTGAAAATTTAGTCGGCTTTCCTTGGGACCGGCATCGACAAGCAGGCGCTCGCGCCGTGCCCATGCTGGTCCTCGATCAAGTCCAGGACAGGGATGCAACCAAAGCGCACCGAAAGGCGATGCCAGGGGGAAATAACTCATCCCAGGATGATACAACAAATTCAAGAAAGGATTGGCGCGGCTCTCGGCAACGGGGGCCGCTTTTTATTTGAGGATTCTTGTTCAGCGCGCCTGTCGTGTTGCATCCTCGACATCAAGAATGCGCCGCGACCAAAGATTTGATCCGTATCCCCGTGACTCACGTAGACCGCGTCTTTCTGCACATGCTGAGCTATCGTGATGGGTATTACTGGAAGACGAAAGACGGCGCGAATCGGACGAGGACAAGCGCGAGTTCGGTGATTCGAGTGTCGTATGATTCCGTGCGCGGAGCTATTCGGGGCTAATGTAATCCTGCCAGCTCCAGCATTTCTAGAAACTGCTTTTTCGTTCTCATATCGATGGCTTGGGCAACGAGCTTTCCGTCGCGGTCGTACACAAAACTCCTCGGCAGTCCTTCAATCGTGTATTGTCTATGCACGCTTTTGTCTGGATCAAGAACGATGGGATAGCTGAACCCGTATTCATTGACGAACGGCTTTACCTTGCCTGCCTCTTCATCCGTAATCGCCAGGACGATCAATCCGTCTTTTTTGAAGTGTTTGTAAATTGACTCCAGGTCAGGCATTTCAGTGCGACACGGCGGGCACCACGTGGCCCAGAAATTCACCAGCACGATCTGCCCGCGCAGATCCTTCAGAGCCCACGTCTTGCCATGCAGGTCCGTCAGCGTGAAATCCACCTGTTGGTGACGGAGGTCATCGGCTTCGATTTTCGACATCGCAGCAGTGTACTGCAGGTCACCCAGATTCGCCTGTACATGTTCGTAGTGCACTAGTTTCGCCAGATCGGAGTACGGCATCTCCGGCCCACGCGGACCTGCCGGAATCGGATTTTCGCGAAGTGCATCCGCGAGAGTGGTTGCCACTTCCTGAAGGGTATCCTTGCCAGCATCTCCTTCTGTTGACAGGCCAGCCAGCATAGTCGCGAGGCGTACCTTGTTCAAGCCCGCAGGCAACTGTCGAATTTTGAGCGCGAGTTGTTTCGTTGTCTTGGCACGATTTCCTTCGGAGAGCTTTCGCAGAGTCCGGATATCTTCCAGGATTGGCTTTTCCTGATTGCTCCAGACGATCTGTTGTCCCTGTACCCGAGTTTCCGCAGGAAAGTAAAAAGAGATGCCGACCGCGCAAAGCGACAGATTGGCAGCAAAGATAATCCTTCGGAAATTATTGATGCTCATGGGTGCAACCTATCACAAATCGAAACATCCTGCCAAGGTAGTCGAAGTGCTCCCGATGCTTGCTTCATCCCAGAATGTAACCGACGCTTTTAGTCTCATTGAATTGACGGCACTGCTTCCCATCACTGCCACAGAATTATCTACGCTGACAGGCTGACCTTCGATCAATTGCTCGGAAGTCTTTCCAGAATGAACCGAAGAACTGGCGAATAGGACTCAAGGAGTAGTGATTGGAATTGGCTCATTGCGGCGTTCCTGAGTTGGCCAAGCCAGGGAGAAGCCACGCGGAGCGATGCCAGGGAGGGTGACAGGGAGTTTGGCATGATTGTGGATTTCACCGAACAGGGCTTTGACGGCGCTGATTTCGGACGAAGTTGCCATCGCGTAGGTGCACATGTAATTTTGAATCTGTGGGAAGCTTTCGATTAGGTAGGGACTGCCAAGAGCAACGACGGCGGTCTTCTTAGGGGCAATTTCCAACAAGTCCTCCAGCAAACGACCGCTCGGACCAACCGGTCCGAAAGAGGTCATCCGCTGGCCATCCACTACTCTTTGCCGCACACCTGAGTGAACAACGTACACGACAATGACGAGTTCATCGGCCTCTTTCGCCGCCCTCAGCGCTTCAAGGCCCGCAGCATTCCCCGCACGATTCTGGAAATAATGTACATCGGCGTCTGGTCGACGGGACTTCAGAGCTTTCTCGAATTCTTGTCCGTCAGTGCTCGTCAGTGACTCACCTAACACAATGGCAGCCAGATGGTGCCTGGTAGCCAATTCGTCAGGCGTTCGAGGCAGTACACTTGCCTTCTGTAACGGAAGCAACTTAATGTCGTTGCGCACGAGCGTGATAGCTTCGTCCGAAATATGCTGAGCGAAATCCATGTCCTCAGGCCGACTGGTCACAGAAGCTACTTGGTCGAGATCGACAAAACGCGACTTGTGCAGGCCCACTGAAGCTTTCATTTCAAGGATTTTGCGGACAGATTCATCGATCCGTGATTCGGAAATCTCGCCACGTCGGACCGCTTCCACGATGCCATGAAAGGCACCGTCGAGATCTGTCGGTATCATGATTACGTCGCACCCAGCTTTGACGGCGTCCACGGCGGCACGGGCCGTGGGACTGCCTTTCTGTGGATCATAGATTCTCGTCAAGCCTTGCATTTCTAGAGCGTCGGTAAGGATGACGCCCTTAAAGCCGAGGCCGTGTCTAAGGGTCCCGTTTACGACCTTTTCTGAGACGGTCGTTATTTTCTCCGGGTCTGGTTCGATGGCGGGCACTCTGGCGTGAGCTAGAAGAATAGAATCCACGCCAGCGCCGATGGCTTTCTTAAAGGGAGGAAATTCGACTTTCTGTAAGTGGTCCAAGCTGCTGTCAACAGATGCGACATCGCGATGTGCGTCCGTCGAGGTATCTCCGTTACCAGGAAAGTGTTTGGCTGTGACCAAAAGCCCATTCTTGTGCGCACCTCCGATGAAGGCTGCAACCAAAGCACCGACGTGTTCGGGGTCTTCGCCGAATGAGCGATCATTGATAACTGGATTGGCGGGATTGCTGTTCACGTCTGCGACGGGAGCGAGTGCCCATTGAACGCCAATCGCACGGGCCTCTTCCGCCGTTATTGCGCCGAAACGCTCTACCTCTTTTTGATCACCCACTGCTCCGAAGGCCATGGGCCAGGGAAAGGCAGGGACGTCATTGAGCCGTGAGGCCACTCCGCGCTCGATATCCGCAGCGAGTAGCAACGGTAACTTGGAATCGCGCTGCAATTGGTTGGCGACTCGGGCAGCATTCGGCGGAGAACTCCTCACCGGGCCCGAATGACTGAAGTGCATTCCAAACACGACGGATCCGATGTGGTACTTCTGAATTTCACCGGAAAGATATTTGTAATCATTACTCTTGAAGTCCCCATAGTCAGCAAAGTAGCGAACTTGCAGCATTTGGCCGACTTTTTCTTCTAGCGAGAGACCCTTGAGTGTCTGTTCTGTCCATCTGCGGCCCTCTTCGGTCAATCTCACTGGCTCGGATTTATCCCCCTCGGCATTCACATGGCGGAACCACAAGCACGACAGCATCACAACAGTTGAGACGAATCGAAAGGAAGTGTCCGCAAATCGCCGATCTATCCGTTTCGAGAATGCCATACCCGGCTTGACACCATTCTTTTGTGGGCGCTAACCCTCTTTGAGGGAGTGTCGCCCACAATGAATATCGCAACCTATAATAAGCATCGCTCGGCACGTTTCTTCCGAACATTGCTCCTTCCGAAAACTACCGAGTCTGCTCGTTTGAAGGAGCCGACGCCGTCATCTGGTCAGCCGTTAAACGCGGCGGAAAACAAAACGAAGGATAACGACCAGTCCGATCGCGGTGAAAACGAGAGGCAGCAGACGAAAAGGGGTTCTGAATGCCACAACTCCCAGGATGCCCGTTTCTACTGATAGGATGGAAATTGCGATAAAGCCCGAAGGGCTGAGACCAAAGCCACCGTAATGCTGGACGGCCTCCCAGAATGCAACCACAAAACTGAACAGGATGACCGTGGCGAGCGCGAAACAACACTTTAGGAACCACCTCCGTTCTGATGGGATCACCCGAAGAGCGGTGAGGGTGAGTATGATAACTAGTGGTATAATTAACCAAATAGCTATCTTAACGATGAGCGTGATCAGAGCAATTCTTGGTTGCATATACCAGTCTTACTGCGTCTTCGAGACATATGTTAAGTCCTGCACAGCATAAAAGGTAACCCACACACTCACTCCCGGTATAGGCGTGTGTTCTGAGAGCGAGTAGAGGAATATTCCTTTCGCTTCGGTAGGGCAAGTCGAACAACTGCTATTGTACTGCTTCTTATGCTGCTCCTGTAATCTTTTAAGCCGGATGGGTAAATGCGGAGTGTGGTAGTAAGGATCTTTTGGATTGTCACATTGGCAATTATAGTCGCAAACGCGCCAAAAAGGAACCGCTCTCGGTTTCGGATTTGTGGAAGTGCAATCGCAGTTTGCTTCGCCGATCAGGGTGTCAGAGTCAGATCCACTTCCACCAGGTTCTCCCTCCGAAACAGGATAAAACGACCAGTCATAAAAGTCCGGCGTTTCTGGCGGCTGGCTCACGCCGAACGGGGGCGTTGCAGTAAAGTTTCCGCCGTTGCCTCGTGTTCCCGTGATGCTGGCGAGATCGGGGTTGCCACTATAGTTCGGGCCAGCCTTTGCAGGGTCAGACATATCGCTGAGCCAGTCGTCCCCTGTGGGGTCCGTGAAGTCGATGGGATCGTCGACCACATAGGCGTAGCGGTTGAGGGATTGGGGATTGTCAGTATTCCCCATAACCGGATCAACCGCAGAAAACCGGCCCAGACGATTAACGTAAACGCGGTCCATGGCGTAATCGTTGCCGGACTCGCTGTCTCGTTCGTAGCTTGTGAACTGCCATTTCGACGTTGTTGCTGTCGCGTACCAAGACTCCCCAAAGGGATAATGCCCCTGCTGCCCGATGACGTTCCCTGACGAATCCGTATTCACCCGGATGGAAAGATGATCGCGAAGGTGGTAGGTGGTTGCGCCGGAGATTGTGGCCAACAATGCCCCTCCCGAATAGATGTACTCACGGCTGGGCGAAGCAGGAGCGGCCCCGTTATCATATTCCGCGACGACTTTTCCGTTCGAAGAAAAGTATACGGTGGAACTGCTGTCGGAAGCCTTCTTGACCCGTAAATTGTTCCCGTCGATGGAATAGTTCGTCGCACTCCCTCCGGTGTTTGTGACAAGGCGATTCTCCGCGTCGTAAGCCAGCGCGTTCGAGGCGTCGTTGGTCATATTGCCCCGGGCTTCATAGGAAGGAGGAACTGGAGTAATGATTAGATTCGAATTCGGGGCCATTCCCACAGAGTTTGTGGGTGGGCCATCATAGACCGAAGATTGATTGGTGCGACTGCCGAACCGGTCATACGCGAAGCTCAACCCCCATTGGGGATAGCCGACTGAACCTGTGGTCACAGCCTGCGAAAGCCGAGCAAGGGCATCGTAGGTGTAGGAGGCGGATCTGCCGGAATCCACCGCATCGGTGATGGTAGTGATCTGGCCGTTGTTCCCGCCGTTTTGTGTGTAGCCATACGTCAGGCTAAACAGGGTTTGCGCGCCCTTTGAATAGCTGATGGTTTGCCGAAGCATGCGGTCCGCGCTAAACCCGAAACTAGCCGCAACGCTATTTCCATAAGTGAACCCGGTTGTTTGCTGCGCTGGATTATACGTTTCACTGCTCACGTAATTCGTGCTTCCATTGGCAATACTCGTCGGTCGCCCGATGACGTCATAGCTGGTTTGGATTACACGATTCGAGGGGTACGTCTCTGAGGTCACACTGCTATCCTGGTTGTATGTATAGCTGCTTGTGTAATTTGTTCCGCTAATCGTTTTCTGAAGCTGCGTCACCCGGCCCATCACGTCATAAGAATAAGTTTCCGACCCGACGCCGTCGGTCATCGTAAGCAGCCGCCCGTTGTTGTTCAACGTGCCGCTCGTGCCGTACGTGTATGTCACTCCTGCTGTGGCCGGGACGCCCGTGGAACCGACGTTATAGCTGATTCCGGTTGGGCGGTTCAGCGTGTCGTACGAGTACGTGGTGATGACGCCGCGCGTGTCCGCACGCTGGATTTTCAAGCTGAAGGAATTGTACTGGTAGCTGACGGTCCCGGACTCGGGCGCAACCTCGCTTGTTAGCCGGTTCAGACCATCATAGTTGTAAGTCCTCGTCAAACTTCCCTGAGTTGTCGAGGCCAGAGAGTCCATTACGTTGTAAGCGTAAGAAGTTTGCTGAGTAAGGGAATTATTGTTCGCGATATCCGGCTCAAAGACAGCGGTGACCCGGCCCAAGGCGTTGCTCTGGGATTTGCGCTGCTTGCCGGTGGGGTCTGTTGTGGTCACGGCATTAAGCGCATAAATCACTGTGCTCTGCCCGCCGTCCTGTAAGATTGTCTTTACATTGCGCCCGAGGGCATCATAGCGCGTCTCGGTCCAATACTGCGCGGTGCTGTTGTGTGGATTGCTGACCTTGTACCCTCTGCCAACAGCATCGTACTTGGTTTCGACAATCGAATAACTAGTGCCAGAGAGGTCGAAAGTTGTGCGTTTAGTTACTCTGCCCAAGCCATCAGAATAGGTCTTCACCCGGCGCTGATTTGTGCCATCAATCGGATAGTTCACCGTGCTGGTATTGGCAGCGTCGTCGTAGGAATACCCAAGATTCGAACCGTCCGCCCGAGCGACATTGGTTTGTCTCAGAAGATTGTCATAGGTGTAGGTTTTCACCTTATTGTTTGCATCAGTCGAAGTGACGACGAGACCTATGGTGAGGTTATACGTCTTACTCGTAGTCGTCTGCGGCCCACCAGTCGCTCCGGACGTTTCAGAGTCGGGCCAGGCATATTGCGTTATACTTGAGTAGCTCCAGGCTTTTTTCTGGCAACAATCGAGATCGGCTTGGCCGAGGTTGCCGAGCGAGTCGAAATAGGAATTCTTCGTGAGTGCCCCTGATGGCGTGGCCGCATCCGTGTAGGTCGTCACAGTCGTGGGGTTGCCACGTGCTGTGAAGGAGCAGCCATAATTTGCATCATCGTGCTGGGCAGCGCCCGTCACGCAGGTCAGTGATGTTCCATCATACGTAATGTCGGTGCGCGATTTTCTAACGCCCGCCCCATCGGACACGATCATCTGTGTCGCTTGATGAGGCGTCCCAGTCGTGTAGCTGGTCGTGATTGTTCGCAGAAGTGACCCGTGTGCTCCGCTTCCCCAGTCATACTCACTGGTCAGAGTCCGACTCCCATAGGAATCGTAGGTCGTATCCGTTTCCGACTGAGTGAGGCCATCTTCTAGGATGACGACAGTCGTCGCTGGGGTCCTGTTCGTTGCCCATGTGTTGTTGATCGTTCGGAGCGGCGTACCGGTGGCAGGCCCCTGATAAATCTTTCGGCTAGTCTCGTGGCTGTTGGAATCAAAAGTCAGGACAGTCACATTTGCTGCGGAATCGTAAGAAAGCTGAGGCGCAGTAATCGTCGTTGTCGAATTTGAAAGCGTCCGAGCGTACGTCCAGGTATTTGATGTTGTGCCGTCGCTGACCGTACGCGTGAGAGTGGCGGTGCTACCATCAGAAAAGATCCCATTATTGCCGCCTGAGTACGCGTAGCTAATCGATCCCCCAGTCGGCAGAGTCTCTGAGGCGATTCTCGCGGTTACGCAATTGTTCGGATAGGTGCCACTGAGTGGAGTGCATGTTCCAGGGGTAACTTCATAGCTGAAGCTGTACAAGTTCCCGTTCGGAAGCGTGACGTTGTCCACCAAAGAAACACTGGTTGGGCCATATTCGGTGATGCCGCTGATCCCAAAATTCGTCTTTACCGTATAGCTTTTGTAGTTGATGGTGACCGAGGCCGAGCCCGTCGTTCCGTCGGATTTTAGGTAGGAGTAGGTGAAGGTCATTGGACTGGTAGGAGTGCCCGAGCCAACCACTGTGACTGCGGTTGTTCCTACCGTGTCAGTGAACACCCCTGTGGTGCTGACGCTGATCATGTTTCCATTGCTATCCTTAGCGCTGGCCGACCCCCCCGAAGAATTGTATGGGGCGTTCACGATTGTTCCGTTCCGCGCCGTCACGGTCTCCGTCAGGGTAGTGGTATTGGTGGACCCCGTCACAATCAGTGTATATCCCGATCCGTCCGTGGCCTGTGATGTAAACCCAGTTGAGGAATTCACGCCACCGTTACATACCGAGGGATAGAGATACGCAGAACCTGAAAAGGGATGGGAAACGCCAAACGCATCGTGATAAACCCAGTTTGATACTGTGATCTGCTGTGGGTTTCCACAATTGTAGGCACAGCAAGTCTGTGTAATAGCTGAACTCGAACCTAAGTATCCTGTCGCAACTTCAGTCTGCCCACGCCAGCCCCAGTTTTGCACCGGCTGCCAAGTTGTTGTTCCGCCCGAGGTCACGGGATACCAGACCGAAGTGTCATAACTTAGGTCGTATGTGAAATTCATTCCTCGGCCAGGTTTGTGCAGGACGGAAATCTGGCCATGGGAGTTGAGATCGGCTAGGTTGATAGTGTCTGGCCCGCCGCCGAACGAGCCGAAGGGCGGAGCACCGGTGGCGACCTGCGCGAATGAAGGAAGGGGAAACAGAGAGGCAAAGAGGAGCAAGAAAAGTGCGAGTGATGCGGGTTGAGTGGCGAGCACTGCGCGAATAGAGCGGATCATTGATTCTCTCCTGTTCCCGAATATCCCTAGAGCGCACTGAACGTGATTGAAGACAGGCCGGTGTTTACGGTGACGGTCTGGACTTGAAAATCTAAAGTAAGGCCATTGTTTAGGTATTTCTGGACATGATAGGGCACCAGAGATCCGCCTGCTTTCTGATAGCCCGAGAAACGAATCTCAACGGGAATGTCGAGGCCCATATCGTTGTCTGGATGAATGTTGAAGGTGATCGCCGCAGGCAAAAGGGTCGTGGAGTCAAGGAAGAAGTCGACTTGACTCAGATGCGTCAACGAAGGAATGCCTGGAGGCATTTGGAGAGAAGATGATTGCAACACCGAGACGTGTTCTACGGCCTGACCATTATGCGTCTCGTGACCGACATAGGTTGCGACGTAGCCAGTGGTGGAAAGTCTGTGAGCAATGGCGAACGCAGGGAAGAACCAGGCAGGTTCCGAGAGGAGATTATGCAAGGGGATAGGGTGAGAGATGCCGTCAGGGCCGGACCAGGCTCCAGTGGCAGGGGCCACAATGGCGTTGGTAACTTCGCCGCGCCCACCCGAGGGGAGGGAAAGGTCGATGCGGCCTGCCCCGGAAGCGAGCGCCTTTAGTGTGGCTGTGCCGGATTCGACGGCTGATCCAGCAATGCGGCGAGCGGAGCCGGTGAGGGTGACATCGGTTAGCGCAGTCGACCCAGTCAGGGCGGCAAGGGATTGCCTCAGGAGTGTCGTGGCCTGAGGGGAGTTAGTTGATGGCGAGGCGTTGACCTGCTGAGAGGCCTGCAAGTTTGGAAAAGTAAGAAGGATTGCGGTTAAGAAGGAAAGAACTTTCATTTGGCGAGACCTCCCGCAAGAGACAGTGTTATTCCACCAGAATGCCCTGGCACACAATATCGGGCCCACGGATACCGGAAAAATTCTGCAAATCGGCACAACGCGGCACGAGTTCCGTCACCAAAGTGACACCGCCTAGGGAAGCCGAAAGCAAAGACACCTCGCCGAAATCTGCGACAAGCAGGCAATTAAGCCTTCGCAAATTATCGTGCGAATTATTCTCATTTAGGGAATCGCCAATTACATGTCAATGGTACTAGCTGCTACATTCTGTGGATAATCTGTGAATAAGCGAGCGCTGCGAATGCCCCTCCATCTCACGATGTCCGATTGTTTTCTCGATTCGTTCGACGCCCCGCACTCATTTTCATCGGCACCGGCGCACGTGACTTCTTAACTTTTCCGCGTCGATCCTCGCCTCAGAACACGCAACAAAGAACGCCCGCTCGCTCTCGAATAAGAACCACATTGCCGCCCTGTGCTTCACGCTCTCCGGCGCTTCACACGTCCAGTCCTTTATGAATTCTAGGATTGCGTCTGCGTACGGGCCTTCCTTGACGGTGCCATTCGCTGCGAACTTCGACAGCGGGTGGGGCAGCCCGCTTATGGCTCGCGGGTTGAGGGATGCGAGGATTAAATCTTCCAGTGGTTGTAACGGGCGTTCCATCGGCGTTCCTCGCATGGCGGCCAACGCTATTCCAACCAGCTACTAAATGTCAATAAGAAAGTAGTACTGGACTGAACCTATCGTCCTTGAATCTATCGTCTCTTGTCCTACGGCGTGAAAAATGAAAATGTGCGCCGCATGCCCAATATCCAGACTCAATTTGGAAAGTCTGTCCGTCGTCTGCGGTTCAAGCGCGATCTGTCCCAGGAAGCATTAGCGGACTTGGCCGGACTCCATGCCACCTACATCGGGCGCATTGAACGCGGTCGCCAGAACATCAGCCTAACTAACATCGGTAAGATCGCGCGGGCATTGAAAGTAAAGCCGGGCGAACTCTTCAAGGGCGTCCACTGAAGCGAAAATGGGCGATACTGTTGGAGTGAAAACAAAGATGATGGAATCGCCGTGGGAAGACGGTCTTCTTGAGCGCAAACTTGAATCCGATCAAAAGGATTTTCTCAAGACATTCGTTGCATTCGCCAATTCAGTTCGCCCAGGCCATACCGCAGTAGTTCTCATTGGAGAGCGGGACGATGGCTCGGTTCAAGGCGTATCCGACCCGGACGAGATGCAGAAAAAGGTCCGAAGAGAATGCGAGTGAATTTATCCGAGCATTCTGTGGCGCTCAAGCGTTTACGGGCATGATGGCAAGCATTGCGTCCGTGTCGAGATTGAATACAGTGGCGAAACTCCTCATTTCGGTGAAGCAGCTTGGATTCGACGAGGCTCCGAAACGGTTAAAGCAAGTGACGAAATCTTTCATAGACTCATCGAGTTGCGCTCCGGGATCGTCCGCGAGTTGTCGCAATGGGTCGGCAGGGAAATCATCGTGGGGGCCGATCCGGGAACAGCCCCTCGCGGAATCATAGACGTGCGCGACCTCCCAAGGTGGCAAGGCTTCATGCCAGCCATTCTCCACACTGTGAACGCCCACTGGGTAACCTTTGAGTTGCCAGAATCTAAGGCGCGACGCTCGGAACCTATCGAGAAGCTGATGCTCAGTTGGGCAGATGAAAAGAATTGCCTACTCGTACTGGTAAAGCCCTGAGCGGCTGGTCACTCTGCAAGTCCATCCAGAACCCTGCGAAGATTCGGAATGGAGTGAACCCTTGAAGTGGCTGCCATCCAAGGGGTTCACCCCAGGAAGTTCCGTCCAGTTTCGGTCCAATTCAAGGAAGAGATAAGTGGCGCGTTTCTGTGTATGCGACACCAGACACAGCACTTAGATTTTTTGCGCTCTTAACTACGAACCAGAAGGTCGGGAGTTCGAGTCCCCCCGGGCGCGCCACTTTCCCAAGGGGTCCGGCCCGGAGACATGGGTGACACAACGTACCTAAGACATGGGTAACACTTTTGGGCCGAACGGATTTTCGAGTGGTTCGAGCACCCGAGTCTCCAGATCGAAGTATCCCAGATCATAATCCATAAAGCTCAC
>WNGL01008864.1_pt1 | contig 11705 bp, 5 predicted proteins | sample 5400591 | NCBI WGS metagenome assembly WNGL01 (sample SAMN13153377, study PRJNA577476) | soil metagenome | isolation source: 80 cm soil or saprolite under Garry oak tree replicate 1 | place: USA:California | collected 2016-06-15
GCCGCCAAACGGGCCTCGGGAACCCGCATCGTGCCTGGTCACGGCCCAATTCTGGATACTAGGAAATTGCCCATACGGGCAGTGGGTAGCCGAATTGCACGGGGCCGCTCAGGGCTGGGACCGAAGGGTGCTGGTTCCGATCCGAAGCAACACGATGCGCGGGCCCAGCCCTCGAGTTGATCATTCAGATGCCCCTCGGCGGGATCACTTCCCACCCTCCGTGTCCCCACATCCAGCCGTGAGCGAACCGGTCAACGAACGGGGTGTAGTACCAAACACGGACCCACCGCGGCATCAGATCCGTTCGAGGTCGACCTCCGCCCGGTGGCATCCAGTCCCAGGCGGGTCGCACCCCAGAGGGAGGCACCCATCCTCCCGGCGAGGGCACTCGTCTCGGCTCCGGCGGAGGGGCCCCCACAGATCGCCATGGGTGCCGTGGTCGCGCGCAAGGATGGCCGACATGAGTTGCCCGGAGAGCCGTGAGGGGGCCTCCTCCTTGAGTTCCCGTCGATCGACGAGACTGAACGATCGGCCGCCAGCGCCCTGCGCCGAGGGGAGCTCGCAATCGAGGATGCCCGTGCCGTTCCAGAAGCGGACGAGACGCGCCCGCAAGGGACCGAGGGAAGTCGGAACCACGGTCGCCTCCGAGCGCAGCAGCTCGCGTGCCCCCCGCTCCACCGCCTGGCGATGCGCCGACTCGAGGTCCCGGGTCCGCCCTTCCCAACGGGAGGGACCCGCCGGGACCGGCTCCTTGGCCGGGTCGGCGGGCGACTGCCGTCCGCGTGGGGGTTTCGACCCGCGGGGTCCGAATACGCCCCATCCCGGGCCGTTGGCCCACACCGCACCGCGCCTGACACGACGCCCGCGCGACGGCTGATGCTGCCGAACGTAGGCCTCTGCCGGCCTGACGACCTTGAGCAACGACATCCACGCCACGAATCCAAGGATAGAGCGCTCTCGGGTTGAGCTTGTCCCGGTAATCCGGACACCTACCCTGAGGAGGCCGACACTTGGCCGCCTCCTCGATCCGGCCCGATTCCTCGAAGGCCCGCAACCCGCCCGGCGGCCAACGGGCTCGGGTAAGGCGCTCAATTTGACAGCTCCATCTGAGGGGCGTACAAGGCCAGCAGCCCCCCAGGCGCTGGCATGGTTGCTCCGAAGGGAGAAAGCCAATGCGGGAGGCGAATCGCTCGAACAGTAGTCGTCGGCGACTCCCTCTCCGCCGAGCGCTCAAGCTGTCTCTGGTCGTGGCGGTTCTGCAGGTCGCCTATCTGCTTCCCGCAGGGGCCGCTTCTGCAGGCTCTCGTCAGTCCACGGATAGCCGAGCCAATGGTCCGGTGGGTAGCCCACCCTCGGGGAAGTTCAGCGCCGGGACCGTTGGGGGGCAGCCGACCCCCACTGTGCAGGGTCGCACATGGAACACGACCGCGCTCGATGATGGCACCTACCAGACCGTGATGTATCCGGACTCGGTCAACTACAAGACCGCCGATGGCACTTGGCAGCCCATCGACGACACCCTGGTCCCCTCCCCGGATGGTGCCGGCTATCGGAACACGGCCAACCGGTATCAGGTGGAGTTCCCCGCCGCCATCAGCTCCCCGGTCCAGGTGACGCTTGGGAAGGACTGGGTGAGCACCCAGCTCGTCGGGGCCAAGGGCCCTGGGTCGGTGTCCGGGCCGACCGACACATACAAGGAGGCCCTACCCGGGGTCACCGCCAGCTACACCGCCGACAGCGATCAGGTGAAGGAGGACCTCACCCTGGAGAGCGTGGCTGGCCCGAGCACGTTCACCTTCCAGGTAAACGCCAGCCAAGGCCTGACCGCCTCGACCGGGCCCGGCGGGGCCGTCCAGTTCACGGCCTCCTCGGGCCAGGTCGTCTTCTCGCTGGTGGCGCCGATAATGGTCGACGCCGCGGGAGCCGTCTCATCCGGGGTCACCGCGGCGCTCGTTCAGGGCCTCGCCGGCACCACGGTGACCGTCTCGGCCGACCCCAAGTGGCTGGCCGACCCCACCCGCGTGTGGCCCGTTACAGTGGACCCCACGGTGACCCTCGGGCCCAGCCAGGACTGCTACATCTGGCAGCAGTATCCCTCCGGGGGCAACTGCACGGCGACCACCCTCACCGTGGCCAACCCCGGCGCCATGCTGACCCGGGCCCTTCTCCAGTTCGACGTCTCAGGTGCCCTGTCCTTCCCCCAGGTCCTCAGCGCCGACCTCGGCCTGTATCTCACAAGCGAGAGCTCCTCAACGGTCACCACGGTCTCTGCCTACCCCCTCACCCAGAGCTGGGGTAGCGCGGTCACCTGGACCTCAAGGGACGGAGCGAACAACTGGACCACCCAGGGCGGGACTTACAGCACCACCAACGCGACCTCAAGCAACGTGGGCGGTTCGATCGGATGGTATCACTGGGCCCCCACCTCCCTCGTCCAGAGCTGGATCAATGGGACCACCCCCAACGACGGGTTCCTGCTGACCCAGAGCGTGTCGGGGACGACGAACACATTCCAGTTCGCCTCCTCCGAGTACTCCGACCCCACCAAGCGGCCGTCCCTGGCGGTGACGTGGGCCGCCGGCACTGGGGAGCAGTCCTACTACGACATGATCCGCCACACCCTCACCGACCGCATGGACTTGGCGGTGAACGTGTCCAACGGCAACCTGGTGGTGCACGAGAGTGACCTCCGGGTCAAGGGGACCGGGCTGGACCTGGCCGTGGACCGGTACTACAACAGCTCCTCCTCGGCCACGCTGAAGGACCTCGGCAAGGGGTGGGTGATGGGGACGGGCGCTGACGTGGGCCTCACCGTCGCCCAAAACGGCGACGTCACCTATGCCGGCCCGAGCGGCTACCAGATCGTGTTCACCAAGAACCCAGACGGGACGTACACCTCTCCGACCGGCATCGACGCTACCCTGACCAAGCCCGGGAGCACCTACACCCTGACCTTCCAGAAGAGCGGGGAGAAGTACAACTTCTCCTCCGGGGGTTTCCTCACCTCCGACGTCGACAAGAATGGCAACCAGATCTCCTTCGCCTACAACGGCAACAACAACCTGGTCTCGATCACTGATACCCAGGGCCGGGTCACCACGTTCGCCTACACAGCACAGCCATTCAAGGTCTCGTCCATGACCGATTCCTCGGGGCGCGTGTATAGCTACGGCTACGACGGGTCGAGCTACGTGACCTCCTACACTGACCCCGCCGGCGGGGTGACCTCCTTCGCCTACACGGAAGGCAAGCTCACCCGGATCACCGACCCCTTGGGAAACCAGACCAAGCTGACCTATGACTCGAACGGGCGGGTGGCCTCGATCATCTACGTCACCGACCCCGGCACCGGAGCCGGCTACACCACCACCTTCGCCTACGATCCGGGCTCGACCCTGGTGACGGACTCGAACGGCCACACCACCGAGCACGACTTCGACCTCCTGGGGCGGGTGACCAAGCTGGTCGACCCACTCGGAAACGTCAGCACCTACTCGTACACGTCGGACAGCCACGTGTCGCAGGGCAACAACGGGGTAGGGACAACTCAGTACGCGTTCGACTCATTCAATAATCTGACCCAACTCACGGAGCCCGCCTCCACCTCGAGCAGTTGGGCCTACACATCGGGCGCGTTCCCCTACTACCCAACGAGCTATACCGACACCCAAGCAAACACCTCGTCGTACGGGTACGGCACCAATGGAAACCTCACCACGGTGACAGACGCCCTCGGGCACGTCACGACCTACGCGTACAACGCCAACGGGACAATGGCCTCCGTCACCGACGCCCGGGGGAACGTGACCTCGTACTCGTACGACGCCAAGGGGAACCTGACAGGGATCACCTACCCGGCGCCGCTGGGGGCCGCGTCGTTTACCTACGACACGCTCAGTCGGGTGAAGACGGGCACCGACGGGAAGGGTCAGACCACCCGGTACGCCTATGACGCACTCGACCGCCTCACGACGGTGACCTATTCGGACCATACCTCGGTCAGCTTCACCTATGATGCCGACGGGAACGTCACGGCGATGACCGACGGCACTGGAACCACCACGTACGCCTACGACGCCTTGAACCGGGCGACATCGAAGACCCTTCCATCGGGCCAGGTAATCTCCTACGCCTACGACGGGGAGGGGAACCTCACCTCCAAGACAGACAATGGGGGCACGACCAACTACGCCTACGATGCGGCGAATGAGCTGACCAGCCTGACTTTCGGGGGGTCGTCCACCCTCACCTTCGGGTACGACGCGGCCCACCGCAGGATCCGGACCTCCTATCCGAACGGGGTGGTCGTCTCCACTACCCGAGACTCTTCAGGGAAGCCCACCAGCATCGCAGCGAAGAAAGGCAGCACGACCCTTCAGAGCAGGGCCTACGGGTACTCCGAGGACCTCATCCACTCGGCGACGGACGAGGTCGGCAACATCACCGTGTACGGCTACGACGGCCTCAATCGTCTTACCTCTGCCATTGTCGACGGGCCCAATCCAGCGAGTTATAGCTATGTTTACGACCCAGTAGGGAATCTGACGTCCAAGACCATCAACGGAGTGAACACGACCTACTCCTACAACGCCGCCAACGAGCTCACCTCTGGAGGGGGGCTCACATACACCAACGACGCGGACGGCAATCTGACAGCTCGGAGTGATGGACTGGCCCTTCTATACAACTCCGGGAGCTTCACTACGAGCATTACGTCTCCCGGTGGTGCGGCGATTTCCATGACCTACACGGGACTTGACCAAACCCAACGAACTCAGGCCGGCAGCACGTCCTTTGTGTACGACCAGCAGGGCCTGTCACAACGGACGGCGGGCGGTAGTACCACGTACGAGGTCCGCGATGACTCAGGAGCCCTGCTTGCGGAGCGGATGCCATCGGGCAACTACTACGTGATCTCGGACATCCTCAGCTCGACCATTGGACTCACCAATTCGCAGGGCACCCTCGTGTCTACTTGGACTTATGACCCCTGGGGACAGTTAGTCAGCAGCACGGGCACCATAACGACACCCTTGCTCTTTGTAAGCGCCTACTTCGATCAAGCGACCGGCTTGTATAAAGCAGGCGCGCGGGATTATGACCCATCGGTGGGCCGATGGATCCAACCGGATGGAGGTGGGGCGGGCCGTAGCTGTGTGCCGCCTCTGAGTGCGGATAGTCGGTTCCTGTACGTGACCGACGACCCAGTCAACCGTACAGACCCTTCGGGACAATTTGGGTTCGGATGCTTCGCGCTCTGTGTAATTGAGAACCTACCCCTTGGCGCCGGCTGCTACACGGCATGCTGGATAGCCGCCCATGGGGGCTGGCTTGGGGCATTGTTTGCTGGGTTTACATGTCTCTACTGCGCCTGGACACTCTTCCATGATGCGATATATGGATGCGTGAGGAGGTGTCGATAGGTCCTCAGGAGTTTCGGGGGAGTCACGGCGTCCACAAGAGAAGAACCTCCCTGACCCGGTCATCTAGGGCTAGTCGGCTCTAAGGACGGCTCCGACTCGAACTCTGCGGTGCGTTGTTGAGAGTGGCCGGAAAGGGATCATGTCGCGAATGGTAGTTCAGGAGTGGGGACGCAGACGGGGAATGGCGTTGGGAGTGGTCGTCTTTGGCACCGGGGCACTCTGGATTGCCGCCTTCGAGCACGAGTTAATGGATCTCTGGTCCCGGAAGTTGTGGACTCCGTCAAGCGTATCTCTTGTCGTTGGAGAGGGGGTGTCACTGATTCCTCTCATTGCGGCCTGGCGCATGGAGAGGAAGCAAGGTGTCGGTTCGAAATCCTGGGTGCTCGGATCGACCTTCGGGATTGCCATAGCGATAACCCTTAGCCTTGGTAGCTGGTTTGAGAAGAGGAATTTGAGCGATAGCATCTTTGTGGCCTTAGTCCTGGGCATTCTGGGGGTCTTCAGCTGGGGCGTGGGATTCTGGTGGTGGAATCGGTGGGGAAAGGGTCAGATTGCGAGACGGCGTTAGCAATTTACTGCCCGCAATTGCCGGTTTTGTGAGGCGCCCAACAGCCCGTCGGAATTCCAATTGGCGGAGCCAGTGGCGGCTGAGGAATGCTGCAAGGGTGTAAAGGCCGGTAGCAAGGGCGCCTTGTGGGCGCGTCCCGTGGTCACCCGGCCCCCATATCGGCTCGCGGTCTCGCGGGGGTAGCCAGTCGGCTCGCCACCACCACCCCCATAATCTACGCCAGCACGTCCCGGGCGGGATTTGACCAGCGGGCGCGACTTCAGTGGCGGCGAAGCGTGAGCGTCCCCTGCCCCTGCCCGTCCAATGTAGGACCCGACTGCCCACGCCCCTGCCGACGGAAGGGCAGCCCCGTTTTCAACAACCGGCACAATCCCCTATCTGTCCCGAGAGCCGCCGCCCCATTCTCTCCAGCAGTGTTGAAATCGCCTCAAAGGAGCAGCGTTCGCCCTTAGTTGGCAAACACGGAGCGGATGCCGGCGAGGTGATCTCGTGCCCCTGGCTACCGGCGGCCGGCTGAGGGTCAGCTTTCGCTCGGTGCCGCAGGTTGCCCAGAAACAGAGGTCGTCTGGGCAGGTCGCCGCGTGGCAGCGGTCCTCTTCTTCGGCCGTCCACGGCGCTTCGTTGTAGCAGCCTTGGGTGGCCTCCGTCGCCGCTTGGCAGGCGAAGCCACGACCCCAGGGCGGCGACCACGACGGGGAGCCCTGGCACCGGCTGTCAGCTCCTGGAGGTGTACGGCGCAGTAGTCTTTCTGGAGGTTCCGTCGCCCAACCTTGAACGTCACCGTCTGCACCGCCGGTTGGCCGCAGATGTCGCACACGAGGATCGTTCGTTCGGCCATTGCAGCTCCCTTCTGCCAGATTCGGAGGCCACTCTAGTCGCGACGAGGGGTCGGGCAGACCCTGGACCACACCGAGGCGCCTTGGTAGCGTCGGCCTCTAGGGGGTAGGACCATCGGGCAGCAGGCACACCTCACCCGGCAGGGAACTGCGCTCGCGGCTGCGGTCTTTCTGATGGCTTGGGGAGCGCTCCCCCCGGGTCACACGGAGCAGCCAGAGAGACGTCACGCTGCTGGACTCCCCCTCGCACGGCCCTCCCTGTCGCTGACGCCCAAATCCGGCCCGCCCACCACGTCGGTCGAGATCACCGGCACCGGCTTCGCCCCGAACGAGGCGGTCGAGGTGTACTTCGACGAGGTCGACGTCGACACCTGGTTCGCCGACTCCTCCGGCGCTCTTGAGGGGGTCGGCCTCCAGGTTCCCGTCTCCGCCGTCCCGGGACTCCACTGGCTCACCGTCATGGGACTGCACCGCGGCCCTCACGCCCAGGCCCCGTTCGAGGTGACGGCGGCGTGGCGGCAACTCGGGTTCCGCTCCTCGGGGGCCAGGCTGAACCCCTACGAGAACCTGATCACCCCGACCACCGCGAAGACCTTGTTCGAGGTGGGGCAGGGGCACGCCGGAGGGGCGATCCAATCCTCCCCTGCGATCGTGGCCGGAGAGGCCTTCGTGGGTTCCGATGACGGCACGCTCTCGAAGTTTCCTGCCGCTGGGTGCGCCAAGCCGGCCTGTGGGCCGACCTGGTCCGCATCGACGGGCGGGCCGATCACCTCCTCGCCCGCCGTGGCCCGCCGGGTCGTGTACGTCGGCTCCCAGGACGGGGTCCTGTATGCGTTCCGGACCGCGTGTTCGGTCGGTCCTGGTCCGTGCCTCCCTCTGTGGAGGGGTCGGACGGCGGGCCCGATCACCTCCTCCCCCGCAGTCTCCGATGAGGTGTACGTGGGGTCCGATGACGGCGACCTGCACGCCTTTGCCCCGGGGGGATGTGGCCGCTCCTGGTGCCCGCCCGTGTGGTCGTCCCCCACCGGGGGGGCGATCCGGTCGTCGCCCTCGGTGGCAGGAGGCCGTGTGTTCGTCGGCTCGGGTGACGGCAGCCTGTACGCCTTCGACGCGAAGACGGGGGCACCGGTGTGGGTCGGTGCCACCGGTGGCCCGGTGACCTCCTCACCGGCGATCGCCGGGACGGTTGTCTACGTGGGGTCCGAAGACGGGAATCTGTACGCGTTCGAGACCGGGTGCGGGTCGGCGGGCTCGGCCTGCTCACCCCTGTGGACGGGCCTGACCGGCGGCGAGGTTGACTCATCGCCCGCGGTTGCCTACCGCGACGTGTTCGTGGGCTCCGCCGACGGGACGGTGTATGCCTTTCCGGCATCAGGATGCGGAGGGTCTACGTGCCCGCCCCTGTGGACCGGGTCCACCGGCGGCGCCATCACCGCTTCACCGGCCGTCGCGGGGGGCGTGGTCCTCGTCGGTTCCACGGACGGGACCCTGTACGGGTTCAACGCCCGAAGCGGGGCGCTCATCTGGAGCGAGGCGACCGGTTCGCCCATCATCTCCTCACCGGCCGTGTCGGACGGGCTCGTGGTGGTGGGTACGGAGAGCGGAGCCTTGGAGGTGTTCGGCGTGCGTCACCATCCCGCCCCTCCACCCCGGCCCGCACCGAAATCGCTCGCCCCCTTCTCCACCCCGATCCGCCACGTGATCGTCATCTACGAGGAGAACCACAGCTTCGACAACCTGCTGGGAGCGCTGTGCGTCCAGGACAACCGGTGCGACGGGACGACCTCGGGCAAGCTTCCCGATGGCACCCAGATCCCCCTGGCCCAGGCCCCGGACGTGGTTCCCCTCGTGGATCACGGTGTGGCGGCACAGGCGCTCGCCATCGCCGGAGGCGCCATGGACGGGTTCGCCAACATCACGGGGTGTGACGCGTCCACAGGCTACGCCTGCTACACCCAGTACCAGCCCTCCCAGATCCCGGCGGAGGCTGCCCTGGCTCGGACCTTCGCCATCTCCGACGCCACGTTCGAAGACGCCGCGGTCCCGAGCTGGGGGGCCCATCTCGATCTGGTCACCGCCCAGCTCGACGGGTTCACCGGGGACAACCCGGTCCCCCCGCCTTCGGGTCAGGGCGGCCGAGGGTGGGGGTGCGACAGCGGCGCCGTCACCCCTTGGTCGAGCGGGGGCCAGACGCTGGAGGAGCCGTCATGCGTTCCCCGCCCGGACGGGTCCGGCCCGTTTCCCCCGAGTCCGGTGCCCTGGGTTCCCTCGATCATGGACCGGCTGGACGATGAGGGGCAGTCGTGGCGAATCTACGCCGGCGGGAGGAAGGTGACGGGATCCGGGTACGTGTGGGCGAGCTGCCCGACCCTGGCCGACTGCATCTACGGACCCCAGGTGAACGACCTGGTGCCCTCGACCCAGGTCCTGGCCGACGCCGTGGCCGGAGCCCTTCCCGCATTCGGGATCGTGCAGCCGTCGCAGTGGAGCTCGCAGCACAACGGGTACTCCATGGCCGCCGGCGACAACTGGGTCGCGTCCGTGGTGAGTGCGATCGAGGGTGGGCCTCAGTGGCCGACCACGGCCATCTTCATCACCGAGGACGACTGCGGGTGCTTCTACGACCACGTCCCTCCGCCGCCGGGATTCGGGATCCGGGTGCCCATGATCATCGTCAGTCCGTACGCCAAGCCCGGCTACACGGACTCCATCATGGCTTCGTTCGCGTCGCTCCTCGCGTTCCCCGAGCACGCCTACGGCCTGCCTCCCCTCGGACCGGCGGACGCCACCGCCTACCCCTACACGGATTCCTTTGATTACGCCCAGCATCCGTTGGAACCAATCGCATTGCCCCGAACCCACATCCCTCGCGCCGAGGTTCGCTGGATCAAGGATCACCCCATCGATCCGACCGATCCGACCTGAGTTCCGCCCGCAGCGAGAACCGCGAAGATCACCCCTCGCTCCGGGTCGTTTGCCGACGCACGGTGTTCCCGAGCTCAAATCTGTCCGAAGTCTCGTACCGTCAGCCGGACGGGATCGGGCGTGCGGCCGGGGACGGTCGAATTGGGGGACCATCGGCCCGGACTCGTATTCCTTCGGGTACGAAGGAGCAGAACTCACTCTGCTCTTGGATATGATGCCTGGCCATCGAAGGGGCAACTGGCATGGGAGGAGACGAACGGTGGACGCCTATATCTTGGTTCAGACCGAGGTAGGTAAGGCCACCCAGGTGGCCAAAGACGTGGCCCGGATCAAAGGCGTGCTCTCGGCCGAACACGTCACCGGCCCTTACGACGTCATCGTGCGCGCCGAGGCGCGCGCCCTCGACGATCTCAGCAGGCAGGTGCTGATCAAGATCCAGCAGGTTGAAGGGATCACGCGCACCATCACGTGCTCCGTGGTGCACCTCTGAAAGGCGCCCGATCGGGCCGGTCGGGCAGGAAGACCCTCCCGGACGGGTTCACCTCGTCGATAGCCCTGCTCATGGACGCCTGAGGCGACCAATGCGGTTTCGCTTCGGCCCATCACGGCATTGGTCAGGGGGGCGACTCCGCCCACCGAACGACCTCCTTACCCTCCGGCAGCCCCCGAGTAGACGGGAGGCGGAGGAAGGGGATCGTCCAGCGGGGAGCCCGGGGGTAGAGGGAGCGGCCGGCCGCTCACCGACGTGCCCGGTGGCCTGCTATGGTGCCCCCTGAGGGCACCGATCGCGGTTCGCTCCGAGCAGTTCCCTCCCCGGCGTCCTGCCGGGTGCCCGACGGGCAGCAGCGAGGCCCCGACGGCGAGGAGAGGAGGGGATTGCGCATGGCAACGGGTACCGTGAAGTGGTTCAGCTCCGAGAAGGGCTACGGGTTCATCACCCCCGATGACGGCACCGCTGACGTGTTCGTGCACCACAGCGCCATCGCCGGCGAGGGATACAAGAACCTCGACGAGGGGCAGAAGGTCGAGTACGAGGTGACCCAGGGACAGAAGGGACCGCAGGCCGCGAGCGTGAAGCGCGCCCCGTAGCAGGACCCCGCGTCGAGCCAGGCGGGACGGAGAGCTCGAACCGTGGCCGAGCACCCCGTGGGGAGAGCGGCCTGTGGTTCGCGCAGACCGGCCGATTGATGGTGCTCCTGCCAGCCGCCCCCGCTCTCACGAATCGGGGCCACCAGGAGGTGCATGTGTTCCGCAAGGGAGACAGGGTCGTGTACCCACACCACGGGGCGGCCGTGATCGATGATCTTGTGGAGCGTGAGGTGTTCGGCAAGCCCAGGACCTACTTCAAGCTGCGCCTTCCCCACGGGGGCCTCGTGATCATGGTGCCCGTGGACGGCGCCGAGGAGGTGGGGCTACGCGGGGTCGTGTCCAGGAGGGAAGTCGACAAGGTATTCGATCTCCTCCATCAGGACGAGGGCCCCATGCCACTCCTGTGGACCCAGAGGTTCAAGTCCAACCTCGCCAAGCTCATCTCCGGCGACATCTACAAGGTGGCTGAGGTGGTCCGGGACCTGTCCCTCAGGGAGCGGCGAAGAGCCCTGTCGCCAGGGGAGACGCGGATGCTGGCCAAGGCCCGCGAGATCCTGATCTCGGAGTTGACCTTCGCCATTGACGCCACCGAGGAGAACGCCGAGGCGATGCTCGACGGGATACTGGCCACCGGGGAGGACGCGAGAACCTAGCGGTCCTGCTTGTTGACGCCTGCTCCTTTCGGCCCTTTGCAGCAGCCCTCGGCCTTCGGGCCAGGCCCCGGGCTACCTGAGCCGGCAGCGATTCGGGTCGCGAATCTCCGCTGCCGTTCGAACCTCGGTGTGCAGCGCCCTTCGTGGCTTGCGTCTCTTGGACATCAACAACCAGAATTCTCGATGACTTGTTGGAAGTCAGCAGGCATCT
>WNGL01016597.1_pt1 | contig 11705 bp, 12 predicted proteins | sample 5400591 | NCBI WGS metagenome assembly WNGL01 (sample SAMN13153377, study PRJNA577476) | soil metagenome | isolation source: 80 cm soil or saprolite under Garry oak tree replicate 1 | place: USA:California | collected 2016-06-15
TTCCGCGGCATCACGGTCATCCGGACCGAGTAGAGGTCGCGATCGATGGGCTGGGACCGCGACCGGGCGCACGGGATGATCGAGCGCCTCCTGTCTCTCGCCGGGAGCGGCGACTGGCAGGTCGAGCTCACGGCGCGCACGTCCTCCTACACGCGTTTCGCGCGCAGCGAGATCACCACCTCGGGCCTTGCGGACGACGCCGGCCTCGTCGTGACGGCGGGCCGCGAGGGCCGCAGCGGCACGGTCGGCACCAACGATCTCTCCGACGACGGATTGAAGGCGGCGATCGCGCGCGCGGCCGGGATGCGGGACCTCCTGCCGGTCGACCCGGAGTGGGTCGAGCCGCTCCCCCCGCAGACCTACCCCGCGCTCGAAAAGTACGACGACGAGACCGCCCGCGCGCGCGCCGCCGAGCGCGCCCCGGGCATCCGATCGATCCTCGCACTGGCGCGCCGCAGGGAGCTCGTGGCCGCCGGTTTCTACGAGACCGGCGCGACGCACCGGGCCGTCGGCAACAGCGCGGGGAACTTCGGCTACCATCCGGCGACCGACACCGAGCTGTCCGTCACGATGCGCACCTCCAGCGGCACCGGGTCCGGCTGGGCCTCCGGCTACTCGCCGCGGTTCTCCGAGGTGGACGCGAAGTCGCTGGCCCGGCGCGCCGCCGAAAAGGGGATCGCCTCGGTCTCGCCGCGGGACGTACCTCCCGGTGATTACACCGTCGTTCTCGAGCCGGCCGCGGTCGCCGCCCTCCTGATGACGCTGCAGTTCGGGGCCCTCTCGAGGCGCGCCGTGGACGAGGGTCGCAGCGTCTTCTCGAAGCCGGGGGGCGGCAGCCGGGTCGGTGAGAAGGTGGCGCACGAATCGGTGACCCTGCGCAGCGATCCGTTCGACCCGCGGCTGCCGGCGACGCCCTGGAGCGCCGGCGGCGGCCCGGGCGGCGGGAGCACCGACGGTCTGCCGAACCGCAAGGTCACCTGGATCGACCGGGGCGTCCTGAAGGCCCTGTACGCGGATCGATACTGGGCGCGGGTGACCGGGGTCGAGCCGACCCCGGCCCCCGGGAGTCTCGTCCTGGATGGCGGGACACGCTCGCTCGATGATCTCATCGCCTCGACCGGGCACGGGCTCCTGGTCACGCGCTTCTGGTACATCCGCACCGTCAACCCGCAGACCGCGCAGCTCACCGGGCTGACCCGCGACGGCCTCTTTCTGATCGAGAACGGGACGATCGCCGGGCCGGCGACGAATCTGCGCTTCAACGAGAGCCCGGTGGTGATGCTGCAGAACGCAGAGGACATGACGCCCGCCGTTCCCGCCGGTCGCATGGTCGTGCCGGCGATCAAGTCGCGGGAGTTCACCTTCACGAGCAAGTCGGACGCCGTTTGACGGCCGCCGCGGGCTTTCCTTCGACCCGGTCCGGCCCGATAATCTTCCGCTCCGGCGTCCGGGGCCGTGCGTCGCGCCTGGATCCCCCACCGGCACGCGGACGTTACAAAACTGCCACCAAGCTCGGGCTGGCCCGGGTCCACGCGGACCTTTATATTGGACGACGAGGTGAGTCGCATGCGAAGGGTCCGGCTGCCTGTCGCGCTCGTCGTGGTCTGTGGATTCCTTCTGGGTCTCACACCGACGTGGGGCGCCGGCGACGAGCCGCCGGCGCGGTTACCCGCCGGCACGGACGCCGCCGGCCCCCCCGGGCAGGAACCAGACGATGCCGCCGGCTCCACGACGCCCGACGGTGGTGCGGCCGGTCTTTCCGCCGACGGGTCGTCCGGCCGGGAAATGACCCCGCGTGACGCCACGGCGCCGAGCTACCTGGACTGGTGCTCCCGTCCGTTCCGCCTCGACACCCGCGAGTTCACCTTCACCCAGAAGTATTACTGGCACCGCCTGTTTCATCCGACGCCGCGCGACAAGGCTTTCGGGGCGGGCGTCCTGGCCGGGGCGTTCTCCCTGTGGACGCGGAAGAACCAGATCCAGAGCGACATGGCGCAGCGCGATACGCCGATGGAGCACGCGCACACCCTGAAGACGATCCAGAAGCTGGGCGGCGGGGTGGTCGTTCCGGCGACCGCGCTCCTGCTGTACGCGGGAGGATCGACCTTCCGCGATTACCGCGCCAAGGAGACCGGCTTCATGCTGGCACAGTCCCTGTTGCTGACCGATCTGGTGACGCTCGGAGGACGCTGGGTCCTCGCGGAAGACCGTCCCAAGTACGGCGGGAGCCTGCGACCCTTCCACGGAGTCGGCGGCGGCATCTCGGGGCACGCCGCCACGGCGGCCTCCGTCTCCGGCGTCCTGTCGCGCATGTACCTTCAAGTCACGCCCGATGACGCGCCCGCGCGGCGTGCATGGAAGAGGATCGGCAAGGGGCTTGCTTACGGCGCTCCGGTGGTGGTCGCCTTCGAGCGGGTCAACCTCCAGCAGCACTTTCTGTACAACACGGTCCTGGGCCTGTCGATCGGATTCTGGAGCGGCAACACCGTGGCGGACGCCCACGGACTGTACGTCGAGGGAACCCCCTCGCGCTGGAAGCCCTCCGCCATCGGCCCGGTCACGAACGACCGGGGCGCGCCCGGCGTCGGCGCCCGCTGGATCTTCTAGGAAAGCCTGGACAGCGCGAAGAAGGGATCAGCGGTCTTCACCCCGAGCACCAGGTCGGAGACTCGCTCGCCGACGGCGGGGCCGTGCTTGAAGCCGTGCCCCGAGCCCCCGCCGGCGATCCAGGCGTTGGCCGCCTGCGGGTGGCGATCGATGATGAACCGCGTGTCCGGCGAGTTCTCGTACTGGCAGACGCGGGCCTCGAGAAGAGGTGCGTCGTTGAGGACCGGGAACCGGAACCCCAGGTAATCGCGCGCCGACCGCAGGGCGTCGGGGGACGGTGTCCGCTCGCCGGCGGTCGGATCGAACGCGGCGCCGCGGGTGTCGTCGCCCACCTTGACGCCCCGCCACTCGTTGCCGGGAACGCCGTAGAAGATGCGCTCGCCCTTGTCGATCCAGACGGGCAGCGCCTCCTCCGTGAAGCGCCGATCGCCCGGCGGGGTGCCGAAGAAGAACACCTCCTGGCGCGTCGGCCGTACCCGGTCGCCGATGATCTCGGGAAACAGGCGCCCGAGCCAGGCCCCGCAGGCGAAGACGTAGGCGTCGGCGGCGAGCGAGCCGCCTTCCGACAAGGCCAGGGGGCCCATCCCGCCCAGGCCGATCGCTCCCGGGGTCGCGGACCCCGTGCGGTATTCGCCCCCTTCCGCCTGGAAGATCTCCAGGACCGCCTGGGAGGCGCGGCGGGCCAGCAGGTACCCGGCGTCCTTCTCGTGGATCGCCCAGCCGACGCGCTCGAAATTGATCTGCGGATAGCGCGCGGCGGCCGCGGCCCGGGTCAGCTCCTCGACGTCGAGACCGGCCTCGCGCAGGAGCGGCAGGGCCGCTCTCTCGTACCGGTCGTCCTGTCCCGCGAGCCATAGAACGCCGGTCTTGCGGAACAGCGGTCGCCCGGCGCGCTCCTGGAACTCGCGCCACAGTTGCAGCGAGCGCGCCACCATGTCGACGTACGCGGCGCACCAGGTGCAGCGCCGTCCAGCCGCCGAACGCCCCCGCCCCGACCACGGCGACGCGCGGTTTCACCAGGCCGGGCCTCCGTTCATGATCCCTCGAACTGCTCGATCTCGTCCCAGGTGAGGATGCCGGCGGCCACCGCCTGCTGCAGGGCGGCGTGCAGGTCTTCGGAAGAGGCTCCCCAGGGGTTCTGCAGGACCGCCCGCCGGACCGCCTCATACGCCTGACGCGGCCCGAGGCTCCTGAGCTGGTCCAGACTCGTCTCGTCCATCTCCATGGTGGTTTCCCCCGGACGACGTCCGATCTTAGCCGAGTCGCGCACCCCGCGCCACGCGCGACCGATGGCCGCCGGCGATCCCGCGCGAGCGAACGAGGCGCAGCGCGGCGCGGCGTGGCCTGCCGCCCGGTGCGGAAGCCGGGGGCAGTCAGCCGACGACGCGGGCGATGAGGAACGCGGCGGCCGCGGCGAGCCCGCCGATGAGCGTGGTCTGGTAGGCGCTGCGCAGGGGCTTCGTGCCCGTGAAGCGGCCCTTGAGGTAGCCGAAGCCCAGCAGGGCGAGGGCCGTGGAGACCACCGACAGCGCCAGTCCGGCTCCCGCGTCCGCGGTGAAGAAATACGGGGACAGGGGGACAAACCCACCGGCGACGTACGCGCCGCCGATGGTCAGGGCGCTGACCAGCGCGCGCTTCGGGTCCGGCTTCTCCAGCCCGAGCTCGAAACGCATCATGAAGTCGATCCAGGCCTCCGGCCGGCTGCGCAGCGCCGAGACGACCGGCTCCGATTCCTCCGGCGTGAGGCCGTACTTCCGGAAGATCTCGTGGATCTCCGCCTCTTCCTCCAGGGGCTTCTCGCGCACCTCGGCGCGCTCGCGCGCCCGCTCGCGCACGTAGTGCTCGGTGTCGCTCCGGGCGGCCAGATAGCCCCCGAGGCCCATGGCGATCGACCCGGCGGCGATCTCCGCCAGACCGGCGGTGAGGATGACGCTGGTGCGGTCGACCGCGCCGGAAAGCCCCGCGGCCAGGGCGAACGGCACGGTGAGGCCGTCGGACATCCCGATGACGATGTCCCGGACGGTGTCGCCGGCCGTGAAATGCTTCTCGATGTGGGGCGTCTGTGGCATGCCGCCTCCTGTCGGTGTCCGGACGGAACGAACGGGCCCGGCGATCTTACCCGGGAACCGACTCGCGGGGCCGCCCCGCAACGCGGAGAGGGTTGCCGGCATCGGCCAGGACCGGCGTCTCGGGTTAGAATGAGCGCTTCACACGGCGTGTTTCAGGCACGGACAGCGGCACAGAGGCCCCCGGGGAGCGGGTTGCGCGGCCCCGGCCCGCGGGGGGGACGTCCCATGAGGAAGCTCTGGATCGACGGTCGGTTCGCCGACAGCTCGACGGGAGCGACGATCCAGGTCGTCGACCCGGCGACCGAGGAGCCGGTGGACGTCGTCCCGAGAGGCGGCGCCGCCGACCTCGACAAGGCGGTGGCGGCGGCGAACAGGACGTTCCCCGCCTGGAAGCGGACACCGGCCTGGACGCGGGCCGAGATGCTGGTCGAGGTCGGGCGCCGGCTGCGCGCCGCCCGGGAGGAGTTCGCGCTCACGTTGACGCACGAAACCGGCCGCACCCTCCGCAAGAACCGCGGCTACGTCGACTGGGCGGCGATGTGCTTCGACTACTACGCCGGTCTGATCCGCGACCGGCGCGGGCGCGTCATCCCCTCGGCGGAGCCGGGACAGCTCAACCTGGTCATCAAGGAGCCCATCGGGGTGGTCGGCTGCATCGTCCCGTTCAACTACCCGTTGATGCTGCTCGCCTGGAAGGTGGCGCCGGCCCTGGCCGCCGGGAACACGGTGGTGATCAAGCCGGCGACCCAGACGCCGCTCCTGACGCTCGATCTGCACCGGATCTTCGACCACCTCCCGCAGGGCGCCGTGAACATCATCACCGGTCCGGGTGCCGAGGTCGGCGATGCGATGGTCAGGCACCCGGACGTGCCCTGCATCGCCTTCACCGGCAGCACCGCCGTCGGGCAGCACATCTATCGCCTGGGGGCGGAGCGCATCAAGAAGCTGCACCTCGAGCTCGGCGGCAGTGACGCGGCGATCGTCTGCGCCGATGCCGACCTGGACGCGGCGGCGCGCGCGGTCGCCTGGACGGCGTTCCTCAACGCCGGCCAGGTGTGCACCAGCGCCGAGAGGATCTACGTCGAGCAGACGGTGCACGCGGAATTCCTGGAGCGCTTCGCCGATATCGCCCGCAGGCTGGTGATCGGTCCCGGCCTCGACGAGAAGACCGAGGTGACACCGCTCATCGGCCGCGCGGAGCGGGACCGGGTCGAGGCGCGCATCGCCGTGGCCCGCAGGGAAGGGGCGAAGGTCGTGGCCGGCGGCGGTCGTCCGTCGCACCTGGCGAAGGGATGGTTCTATGAGCCGACCGTGCTCGCCGACGTGCGCCACGGCATGAGCCTCCTGAAGGAGGAGATCTTCGGGCCCGTCGCCCCGGTCCTGCCGTTCAGGACGTTCGACGAGGCGCTCGCCCTCGCGAACGACTCTCCCTACGGGCTGGGGGCGACCCTGTACTCGAGGGACGCCAGGCGGGTCCGGCGATACTTCGAAGAGATCGAGGCCGGGAACGTCTGGGTCAACGACCCGCTGGTGGACAACCCGGCGGGACCGTTCGGCGGCATGAAGATGTCGGGCCTGGGCCGCGAGCTCGGGGAGGAAGGGCTGGAGGAATTCCAGGTCACCAAGCACGTCCACTGGGACATCGAGGGTTCGGTCAAACCGTGGTGGTTCCCGCTCGAACAATAGCCCGCCGCCCGCGTGCTAGAATGACCGCGCCCCGATGAACCGACTCGCCGCCACGTCCCTCCTTCTGGCATCCTTCGGCTTCGCCCGCGTCCAGGCGGCCGGCCAGACCGTGTCGTATCCGGTCGGCGACGAGACCGTCCGGGCGTACCTGGCGAGACCGGCCGACACCGGCCAGCCGTCGCCGAGACCGGGTATCGTCCTGGTGCACCATTTCTGGGGGCTCGACAGTCATACGCGAAGCGTGGCGGACCGTTTCGCGGACCTGGGATACCTGACCATCGCTCCCGATCTCTACCGCGGGGCGATCGGAGGCGACCCGGGCCTGGCCGATGACCTGATGCGGAAGCTCGATGGGGGACGGGCGGTGTCGATCGTCAAGGAGGCGGTCGAGTACCTCCGGAATCTGGACCACGCGGGCCGCAGAGCGGTTGCCCTGGTGGGATTCGACATGGGAGGGCAGGTCGCACTCGCCACGGCCCTGCAGGGGGCCGGCGTGCAGGGCGTGGTGATCTTCTACGGCCACGTCGAGACCAGCCCCGAGCGGCTCGCCCCCTTGAAAGCCGAGGTCCTGGGGATATTCGCCAGGGACGATCACGGCATCGGCGCGGACGAGGTGAAGAAGTTCGAGGAGACTCTGAAGGCGGCCGGCAGGTCGCCGACGATCATCACCTATCCGTCGGTGGGTCACTCGTTCTTCGACGAGACCCGCCCGGACTACGACGGCCCTCTGGCCAAGGACGCGTGGATCCGGACCCGCGACTGGCTCGCCGCCACGCTGAACCCGGTCCCGCCCCCCGGGCCCGCGCGGCCGGGGCCGGGCGGCGCGCCCGCCGGCGGCGCTCCTCCGGGTCCGTAAGCCCATGCCCGCGAAGCCCTCCAGGGCGCTCGAGACATTTCCCAATCCCAGACCGGAGCGGGATTACGAGATCGCGTTCGAGTGTCCCGAGTTCACCTGCCTGTGCCCGCGCACCGGCCAGCCCGACTTCGCCACGCTGAGGATCCGTTATGTGCCCGGCAAGCTGTGTGTCGAGCTCAAATCGCTGAAGCTGTACATCTGGTCGTTCCGGGACGAGGGGCATTTCCACGAAGACGTCACCAACCGTATTCTGGATGATCTGGTGGCCCTGCTGCAGCCGGAGGAGATGACGGTGGTCGGCGATTTCAATATCCGCGGCGGCATCCACACGGTGGTCACGGCGACGCACCGCGCGAAGTAGACGCAGTCCCCTGACGCATCCGTCGCCTGCGAGCAGCTGGTCACCGCCGGAAAGCTACAGACCTCGCCGCACCTCGCGCGTCGCCTCGACCATGCTGCGGAGCTTGGCCTCGGCCTCTTCGGGGGTGCGGGTCTTGAGACCGCAGTCGGGATTGACGAACAGCCGGGAGGCGGGCACCACCGCCAGCGCGGCGGCGATCCGCTGCCTGACGACCTCGACCGGCTCGACCTTGTGGCTGTGAACGTCCAGCACGCCGGCGCCCAGCTCCTTGGTGAAGGGCGCGGTCTTGAACAGCTCCAGGAGCCCGAGGTCGGAGTTCGACAGCTCCAGGGTGAACTGGTCCACGGGGAGATCGAGCAGGCGCGGGTAGATGGCGGGGAAGTCCCCGTAGCAGATGTGGGTGATGGTCCGGGCGCGCAGTCCGGACGTGACCGCGCCCATGGCCCGGATGGCGAGATCGATCTCGTCCGGTCGCACCGAGACCGCCGGCTCGTCGATCTGCACGTAGCGCGCCCCCGCCTCGACCAGCGCCGCCGCCTCCTGGCGGATGACCTCGGCCAGCGCCATCGCCAGCGCCTCGCGCGAGCCGTAGTGCTCGTCGAACGACCAGTCCATCATGGTGTACGGACCGGTCAGGATGGCCTTGACCGGCAGGCGCGTCTGCCCGAGCGCGAAGCGGAACCAGTCGACGGTCACCGGCCGCGGCCAGCGCACCGGCCCGGTGACGATCGGCTTCCGGTAGTAACGGTTGCCATACGAGCGCACCAGACCCGAGATCCGGAACCCCTCGATGTTCTCCGCGAAATAGGTCGTCATGTCGCCGCGGTACATCTCGCCGTCCACCAGGAGGTCGAGCCCGAGACTCTCTTGAAGACGGATGCAGCCGGCGGTCTCCTCCCGCTCGATGCGCCGCAGCTCCTCGGCGTCCAGGACGCCGCGGACAAGACCGGCACGCGCCTGTTTCAGGCGGTCCGGCTTCGGGAACGATCCGATGGTGCTGAGAGGCAGGCGCAGATCCGCCGGGAGGAGGCGCTCCTCCGGCGGCCGCGTTCCGGCGAGGGGGGCGTCGCTCACGGGAACTCCTGCCTGGCCCGGTCGCGCACCGCCGCCAGGATCGACATCTTGGCGCGCGCCGTGTCGCGCGGCAGGAACTCCAGGCCGTGGTTCGTGACCAGGTGGATGTCGCGGCCCGGCCCGCCCGACGGGGGGCGCAGGGCCGAGAGGATCGGGCGCACGCGCCGCTCGTAGATCTCGCCGGCGTCCTCCAGACGGGTGTTGCGGCCATCGAGCACTCCGAGCGCGAAGCCGGCGCCGGCCGTAAACGCTTCCGCCAGGCGGCTGCCGAGCCCCGCGGCGTCCCCGTCCTCCCGCCCGGGCGCCGCGGTGACGTCGATCCCGAACAGGTCCGCCGGCATGGCGGCCAGGCCGGGCAGGAACGGCCCCGGCGGTCCGAACGAAGTCGCCAAGAGGATCCGGGAAGACGTCGTCCCCGACACCAGCCGCCGCAACGCCAGGCGCTGGAGGTCGGCGTCGCCGGGGAAGCGCGCCAGCGCCGGCTCGTCGATCTGGATGAGCGCGGCGCCGGCCGCCTCCAGATCGAGGATCTCCCGGTTGAGCGCCGAGGAGATCTGGAGGGCCAGGTCGCGCAGGCCCCGGCGTCGGGCGTCGCGCGACAGCCGGGCGATGGTCAGGGGACCGGTGACGATCGCCTTCACCTGGCGCGGGGCCGCGGCGGCGGCCGCGAAGCGGAAGGCTTCGACCAGGATCGGGCGCTCGCGCCCGATCGGTCCCGTCGCCGCCGGCTGCCGGTAGTAGGTGTTGGTGTCGAAGTAACGCAGCAGCCCCTCGACCCGGAAACCGGCCAGGCCGCGCGCCACGTGCGACACGGGGTCGTGCCAGCGGATCTGGCCGTCGGTCAGCAGATCCATGTCCGCCGCGGCCTGCTCGGCGATCGCCAGCCCGATCATCTCGTCTTCCGCCGCGACGACGCCCGAGGCCGGAAGTTCGCCGCGGTCGGCGCGCTGGATGGCGCGGCGCAGGACCTGCTCGGCCGGCCGGTCTCCGATGCGCGGGTAGCTGTTCAGCAGCGAGGCCAGGATCACGCCGTCTCCCCGGGAGCGACGGAGAGAATATAGTCCCGGGGCGGGGCGCGCAAGCGAGTTTCGCGCGCCGTTGTGTTACGCTTCGCCCAGCGGACGCGCGTGACGGGGTGGCACGCGCCGGGGCGAGGGAGCCCTTGGTCAAGCAGGTCCTGTGGAGCGAATCGATCCGGGCGCGGGTCGACAGCGGCCGGCCCCATTTTCTCGCCCGGGCCAGCGTGAAGGCGCTGTGCGCCGGCAAGCCGTCCGTCCTCCTCGACGTCGCCTCGTCCGATCGCCCCGACCTGATCGTCCTGCCCCACGACGACCCGGAGATGCCGGCGCGGGATCTCTGCCGCTGGATCCGCGGCGACGACAGGACGAGCGCCATCCCGATCCTGGCCCTGGCGGCGGACGACAGGGAGGAGCTCCTGCTGAAGGAGGCGGGCTGCACGGAGGTGCTGCCTGCGAAGGTCCCGACCGAGGAGCTGCAGGAGAAAATCGCCGCCATGCTCGGCATGCGGCTGAGGAAGTACGCGCGCTACCCGGTCGTCCTGCCCGTCGCCCGGGGCCGCTTCATCCGCGAGTTTCTGGGATACTCCAACGCGGTCAGCGAGGGGGGCATGGGGTTCGACACGCTGAGTCGGATCCGGGGCGGTGCCAGCCTGCCCCTGCTGATCTACAGGAACACCGAGGAGAGGCCGATCACCGTCACGGGCCGGGTGGCCTCGGTGCGCGCCAATATCGACACCGGTATCGGCTACGCGGTCGGCGTCGAGTTCGTGACCATGGCGGAGGCCGACCGCGCGCGTCTCATGGAGCTGTTCCCAGGAGATCCGACCGTCACCTGGGGCCCCGAGTCGCCCGATGACCGGCGTCCGGGCGGCCCCTCCGCTCCGGACGCCTGAACACCAGCGTCCCGGCGCCCGGGCCTACCGCAGCCCGAACACTCTTTCCGCCGTCCCTTCGAGCAGCGCCCGCCTGACCTCCGGCGCGAGGGGAAGGGTGCGGAACTCCTCGAGGTTGCGGCGCGGGCTCTCCACCCCGGGTCCGGGCCAGTCGGTCCCGAACAGCGTCTTGTCCGCGACCTCGGAGAGGCGGGGGAAGTACCGCGGCAGCAGGCGTGGCGGGATCCCCGAGACGTCCATGAAGACGTTCGGGTGGCGCCGCAGCAGGAAGAAGCAGGTCTCCATCCAGAGCGGGCGGCCGCCGTGCGCCATGACGATCGTCAGGTCGGGGAAGTCGACGGCGACGTCGTCGATGGCCATCGGGTCGCCGAAGATGTTGCGCGCCCCGGGAAAGATCGACGTGCCGGTGTGGATCATCACCGGGATCCTGAGTTCCTGGGCGCGCGCGTACAGGGCGGCGAGCCCGGGCAGGCGGCCGCCGTCGCGGTAGGCGTTGACCTGGAAGTGCTGATGGGGCGGGTGGAGCTTCAGGGCGCGGATGCCGTGTGTCTCGACGATGTGCCGGAGCGAACCCGCCGGGTCGGGGTCCAGACGCGGGTGCACGCCGCCCATCGCCACCAGGCGGTCTTCGTGGCCGCGGCAGAAGCCGCCGACGAAGGCGTTGACCTCGTCGGTGAAGCCGATGACGTCGGGGCTGACGTAATTGACCAGGACGGCGCGCTCGATCCCCTGCTGGTCGAGGAAGCGCAGGAACTCCGCCGGGTCGTCGAGCACGCGGCGGATCAGGTCGAGATCGCGGCGCCCGGAGGCCATGCGTGCCAGCGCTCCCGGCGAGAGCTGCCGCCACGGCTGGACGTGGATGTGCGCGTCGGTCACCATGATCGCCGCTACCGGCCCGTGAAGCGCGGCCGCCGGCCCTGGAGAAACGCGGTCATGCCCTCGTTCTTGTCGGCGGTCTCGAACAGGATCGCCTGCGCCAGGCGCTCGGCGGCGTGTCCGGCGTCGGGCCCATACGCGGAGGCCCGCAGCGCCAGCCGGGCGGCCCGCAGCGCCAGGGGCCCCTTGCGCGCGATGAGGGCGGCCGTCGAGCGCGCCTCGTCCAGCACGCGGTCGTCCGGCACGACGCGGTTCACGAGCCCG
>WNGL01010679.1_pt1 | contig 11704 bp, 4 predicted proteins | sample 5400591 | NCBI WGS metagenome assembly WNGL01 (sample SAMN13153377, study PRJNA577476) | soil metagenome | isolation source: 80 cm soil or saprolite under Garry oak tree replicate 1 | place: USA:California | collected 2016-06-15
TGTCATGTTCACCGTTCCCACCGCGTCCACGCAGGGCACGTTGCTGGGGCAGGCGGTCGGGTGGAAGGTGACTGTCGGCGCGCCGGTTGCGTAACGGTTGCTCGTATTCACGGTGACGCTGTTCACCCCCAGGACCGCCGTGGCCGCTGCACCGCTTCCGCCAGTGCCCGCATTGTTGAAGATGACAGCGGGCACTGCAGTGAAGCTGCCGCGATTGAGAGTGCTACCCGGGGTCACGGACGTGACCGAACCCGACGTTGGAACCCACGGACCTGCCGCTGCGGAGCTGATGACGCTCTTGATCGCCGGCGTGCCATCCGGATAATCGCTGTCCGGCAGGTTGTAGCCGTCGGCGAACGACTGCGTCGGGATCACCGGCGTATCCATGTACGCGGTGAAGCCGGGCATGAACGGCATCTCGTAGCAGAAGTTGCTGTACGCCGGGTTGTACGCAGGGTCGGTGATCATCGTGCCGCCCGGCCCCGGGATCGGGCCCGGGTCGTTCATGCAGGCGATCGCCATCTGCGGCACGTAGCCGGTCGGGTTCGGAGGGTTGACGCCGTACGTCGAGAAGTAGAGGCCGTTGTAGACGCCCCACTGGTCGGCGTAGACGCGGGCCACCTCGGCGCCGTTGAAGTCGCGCAGCGCGACCGGCAGGTTGGGCGGGCCGAACTTCTCACCGAACTGCGGCGAGAACGGGTCGAACTCGGAGGCGAAGTCGTTGGTCATGAGGCCGGTGAAGTGGCCGGCGATGTGCGTCGAGCTGAAGATGTAGAACTTGGCCAGCGCCGAGGCCTGGTCTTGCAGCGTCACTTCCTTGCGGTCGCAGAGGCGACGCTTGGCACCAGCGAACGGCGCAGCTTGCCCGGCGCCCGGGTACAGGCTGTTCAGGTCAGGGACGATGCGCTCGGCACCGACGCAGGGCCAGAACGATTCGATGCTGCCGGTGTCGCCTTCGTGCCGCGGAGAGGCGCCGAGGTTGGTGGTCGTGTTCAGCATCCCCGGGCTGTTCGGGTTGTAGTAGGCGTTCACCGCTGCCTGGTCGGGCATGATGAAGATGTTGCCGAAGCCGGCGAACTGCTGGGTCACCGGCGCGACGTAGACGTCACCCAGGAGGATGTTCTTGTCCTCCTCCTTCACCAGCTCGTAGCCTGGCGGGAGGATGACCTCGACGACGTACTTGCCGGCCGGGAGCATCGGGGTGCCGTCATCGGGGTTGGTGACGCAGGTCGTGCAATTCGTCTTCGAAGGCTTGCCCGTCGCCGGATTGACGGCGAGGATGCTCGGGAACTTGTAGAGGCCGTCGTAAGGCGCCGGCTGGATCTGATTGAGCTGCGCCCAGCCGTCGAAGCACTTGAACTGCGAGTTGTACGCGAGCGGCTTCTTGTTGCCGCTGCCGTCCGGCGTGTCGAGCCACTGCTTGCTGTTCTTCAGCGTCGCGAAGAACGGGCTGGTGGCGTCCTGCCCCGGGCAGTTCATGTTCGGCACATATCCGGACGCCAAACCGCTACCCGCGGTCAACAGCGTGCTGCCGTCCGCCCCGGTGCGGAAGCCTTGCGCCCAGTCGTCCCAGCTCGCCGTGGTGGTGGTGTCCACCAGCGTCAACTTCTCATTGCCCGAGTCGTCGACCGCCTTCTTGTACAGATTGACCTTGACGCGCGGCACACCGGGCTCCCATTGCAACTGCAGCGACAAGGCAGGGTCGTCGAACGGCCGCGTCGAGGCATAGATCGCCATGCCGCTGATGCCGCCGTTCTCGGCAGGCGTCGGAGGCGTCGCTGCGGGGTCGGCCGCCTTGAACGGCTTGACAGCGAACTCCATGAAGCTGTTCTGGCCGAGCAGCCCCTGCCAGCCCTGCGTCGTGCCCCAGGGTTGCGGCGGGAAGATCGTTCCGGTCGATGCACCGCCGCCCGGGTCACCGGAAGGACAGTCGGCGCCGTCGCAGTACTTGGCGCCCGGCAGGCGAAGATCGGTCGGCAGCGGCACGCGCACCGCCGTGTTGGCGAGGTTCTTGGCGATGGTCGAGCAGGGCATCCCCAGCGCGGTCGCTTGATTGGAGCAGTCCACCGGACCGCCGGCGTCGTACACCGTGTGCACGCCGGTCGGCTTGAAGCGCGTGGACGAGGTCTCGACCACGAGCCAGTTCATGAACGGGAAGACTTCGTTGAAGCCCGCGTAACCGTTCAGGTCGGTGTTGTTGAAGAAGCCGATGCTGCCGTCGCGGTAGTGGATGTTGGTGTTGACCAGCGCCAGGCCGGGTTCGCCGTCCTGCGAGACGCCGTCGCCGTTCGTGTCGATGAAGGTGCGCGTGTACAGGTCCGTGCGCCACTGCGTGACAGGGAAGATCTTGTCGGTCCCGTCGATCGTGACCGTGCCCACCAGGCCGTCGAGCATGATGTCGTTCCACTGGTCGAGCACGGAGATCTTGAAGACGCCTTTGGGCATGCCGGTGAACGACACATTGCCATCCGCAGTGCACTTCTGGAACGCGAAGTCCTCGCCGTCCGCCGGGCCCACCGACACGTAGCACTGCGTGAAGCCGTAGTGGTCGTAGGTCTCGCTGGAGTAGGTGCGCTGGTCGGGCGTGCGGCTCATGTGGGCGTTGGTGACCTGGACGTTCAGCGTATTGCTGCAATCATTCCGATTGGAACAATAGAGCCCCTTGCCATCGCCGTTCGTGCCCTTGCGCGCGTTGATGATCGAGGGGTTGGCGAAGCCGATCGCGACGTGGAAGCCGCCGGGGCCGAACTCCTGGAAGTAGCCGGGCTCGTTGGGCTTGATGAACGCCTCGTGCGGCTTGCCGCCGTCGAGAGTGTTGGTCTGCAGCCACTCCTCGCCGCGACCGATCCGGTCCGCCGCCGGGTACGCCTGGATCTCGTACAGACCGGGGTAGAGGTTGGCGATCACCGCCTGGCCCGCCAGCGGCGACGGGGTCACGCCGTCGGACTCATACTTCGGGCAGGTCGGGATCATTCCCACCAGCCCGTCGGGACGCGCGGTGATCGGGCACGAATCAAACCCGGTGATAGGGTCGAGCTTGCCCGCCAGCGAGTTGGAGACCGGCTGGTTGAACATGTCGTAGGTGATCTGGCCGGTGTTGTCGCCGAGGCCTCCCGCCTGGTCGAACAGCTTGATCTCGAAGCCGCCGAGGCCGGGCTCGTTGGGCGCGAGCACGTCCACCCCGCCACCGGCGTCGTTCTCGCCGTTGAGCGGGTTGTCGTCCTGGAACACGAACACCGCGATCTTGGCCGTGGGCAGCGGCGTCTGTTGCAGCTTGATCGTGACGTTCTTCGGGCCCGTCGAGGCCAGCAGCTCCTTCGGGATCTGCGCGCCTCCCATGGCGTGGCCGCACATCGCGCTCGTGCCGCCGGGCGCCCAAGGCGAGTTGCCGGTGAGCGAGGTGTCCGGAGCGTAGGGGCCGCAGGCCGTGTCGATGCTGAAGGGGCGGCCCTGATCATCCGGGCCGCCGGCCTGGCCAATAGTCGGGTTGACGCCGTCGCCGGGCAGCACCGAGATGAAGTAGCGCTTGTTCGGGTCGAGGTGGACGGCACCGGGCAGGACTTCCGCCTGTTGCGGGCCGGGACGGCACACGCCGTTCCCGATGTCGCACACGGCCAGCGTCACGCCGCCGCCGAGCGTCTGGCCGGCTTCGCACGAAACCGCGCCGACGCAGCCCTGCGCCAGCACCGGCATGTTGGCGGTGTGGAAGCTGTAGCCGAGGCTCTCCACCGGCAGCGGTGGGCACGTGCTCGGCCGCAGTGCCGGGTCCGTCGAGTTGACCTGGCACTTGGGATCGATCCAGAAGGTGCGGTCTTCCTCGATGATCCAGCGGTAGTCGTTGACCGGCAGGCCGGTCTTGGCGTCCTTGACCGCGACGATGAGGCCGGACGCCGTCGGGAACGTGATCGTGACCGTGGCGCTGGCGCTCGCCCGCTTCTGCGAGTTCACGGCCTTGTAGGTGAATCCGCACGACGTGTTGGCAGTCCCGGTGGCGATGAGCGAGCCGTCGGGGTTGAGCTGCACGTTGGCGCACGTGCTGGAGCCGGCGTCGAGGACCGCCGTCAGCGCCAACCCGGAAGGATCGGTGTCGTTGCCCAGCACGCCGGGCGGGCTGACCTGCAGCCGCGTGGCGATCTGGCTGGTGTAGCTGTCGGCATTGGCTGTAGGCGCGCCGCCCAGTGCAGCACAGCCAGGGGTCGAAGCGTCACACTCCGTGACGGTGGCGATGTGCGCCTGCGAGCCATTCACGTTGTACGTGAACGTGCCACCGCAGGACGTGGCGGTGGAAACCTGCGTGTAGGTGAAGGTTCCGTTCGATTGGACCGAGAGGTTGGTTGCGCTCAGGGAGCCGGTGTACGCAGTCGGCGCGCCGACACCGTTTGCTCCGACGGCGCCGGCGAGCAGACCCTTGCTCGGATCCGTGATGGCCAGCGTCGTCCCGGCGACGCAATAGTAGGTCTTGTCGCTGGCGCTCAAGGTGGTGGCGGTCGGCAGCGCGCCGCCAGCGACCTGCAAGTACGCCTGCATGCCGCCGTCGAGCTGGTTGTTGGTCGACACGCCCAGCGCGCGGTCGAACACCGCGTAGGTGGCCGCGTCATAGGTTCCAGCGGTGGTCTGCTTCGGCTGGATCGTCACGTCATAGATCTTGCCAGCGGCGAGGAACACCTCGTTCTGCACCCTCGAATTGCCCGGCAGCTTGTTGCCGTCTTCCGCGATCAGCGTCATCGTGGCGCCGGCGATCGAAGGCACGTGCATGCGCAGGCCAGCGTTCGCCAGTCGCAGCATCACGCTCTTCTGGGCGCCTGCAGCCGGAACCGCCTGGGAGGTCGCCGCTGGCTGGGTGGCGTCGAACGACCCGCCGTTGATCAGGAAATAGCGCGGGCTGTAGTTCACGGCGGGCGGGTAGCAGCTGTGTACGACCATGTCGCCGCATTGCCCTGCCTGGCCATTCCATACCATCGTAGCGTCGAAGCCCAGGGTGTTCACCGCGGTATCGACCGCCGCGTTTTGCGCCGGGTCGATTTCACTGAGCAGCAGCGGAACCGCCGTATCGAACTTCGTGCCGTACGCCACGTGCACCGGCGACGCGCCAGAAGTGTCATCGGGTTCGGTCACGACCAGCATGCCGTACAGACCCATCGAACCCTGAATCGAAGGCTGTGTGCCGGATTCGATCAGATAGGTGCCGGGGCGGAGGCTGTTCCAGACGAGCTGGGCGGAAGCGCCTTCCGCCACTTCGGTCCCGAACGAACGCACGCGGTCTGCCTGAGTCGGGGGAGTGAAGACCGCATTGGTCGTGTCACAGGTCCCGGTGCCGGCGCCGGTGCAGCAGGAGTTGGGGACTCCCTGGCCGGTGCAGGTTGCGTTGCTGGGTCCCAGCGTACCGGGCCAGGTCGTGCCTTGTGGCGCGTGCACCGGGCTCGGCGTGCGTGACGGCGCGGCCCCCAGACCGCCGCCCATCTGTCCGACGATCACGAGCGAGGTCGGGATCGTGTTGGTTCCGAAGATCAGGTTATTGTTGAGCGTGAGGGTCAGCTTGCCGCTCGGAACCGTGATCAGCGGCGGCTGCCAGACCTTGCCGCCTGTCTGGAGGGACCCGTTCGTCGCCGTACAGGTCGCATTGACGGAAGCGCCGCAGGTATAGCCCCACATCGGCAGGACCTGGCCGTCGGGCAGGGTCGCGCTCTGCGGTGACGCGGTCAGCGTGACGGTGCTATCCGCGAATGCCCCCGCGCTCGCCAGGAGAATCGATGCGACGAATCCTGTCTTGACCAAGATCGTCCGGAATTCACTTGCGCTCATTGCCAATTCTCCTAGTTGGCTTCGTTGATGCGGAAAACCCACGGGTCCACGAGCATCATCATCATCATGCCGCCCGGGAAGATGTTGTTGGTCGTGATCTCGCGCTCGTTGTGCGAGTGCCACATATAGGCAAAGCCGGCCTCGGTACCCGGATCGTTCGCAACCGTCCCGGAGGGCGGTATGGGCGTCGCGCCCACCGCACGCCCGGTGGCGTCCGGCCCCAGGTATGGGCTGCCGGAATACCACGGGCCGTTGGCGACGATGCTCGGGTCGGGCAGTGTGACGGGACCGCCGCTGCCGACGTTGCCGAAGGGCTTGGCCTCGAGTGCCTTCTTGTGGTCAGCGCACCATTCGTAGTAGTTCAGCGCGTTGGTTGGCGCGCCACTGCCGGTCGTGTAGTAGCCGCTGGCGTCGGCAACGCAGGTGTCACTGGTGATACCGTCGGCATGCGCGTAGACGTCCCAGTTCAGGCCCTTGGCGGTCCACTGGAAGATGCCATCGAGCGTCTGGCCCGGCGTGCTCGTCGTCGTGAAGAGCAGCGGACCCGCCAGCTTCGTGGAACCGGCCGTCTGGCTGAGAATCAGGTTGCCGTCGCGGGCCAGCAGTCGCACGTGGTTCGCGTGTTCGTGAAGCGGATGCTGCATGCGGCCCTGTCCGATGACGCGAATCAGCGTCAGCTCGCCCGGGTGCATGTGCGGATTGCCGTTGTACGGCTGGCGCGGATACTGGGGGGCGTAGTTGGGGTCCAGGTCATCAGGCATGGAACGTCCGTTGACCAGGAAATAGGCCGCCTTGTAGGGCTCGGTGGCGACGACCATGCAACCAGTGGGTGCCGTGCATTGCTGGGCCTTCTGCTGGTCAGCCAGCACCTGCTCGTCGGCCTGGCGGTGGATCGCCGGGTCCATTTCCGCCAGCTGGACCAGGTACTCGCGGTCGTAGCAGGCCGCCGGGTTGTTGTAGGCGGCCGACGCGAGGCGGTAGTCGAGCTCGTCTGCCGCTCGAGGCGGCTTCGAGCCGAGTGCGACACACGTATCAGGCAGGCCGGTCGGCTTGCTGTAGCCATCCGGCACGCCACTCGTGAAGTTCGGCAATACGATCAGCGCACCGTACAGGCCCAGCTCGACCTGTAGATTGGGCCGCGTGCCGCTGTAGTACGAGTGCGTGCCGGGGGTGCTGGCGACGAACGAGTAGGTGACAGTCCCGCCGTGCACCGCCTCTTTCGTGAGGACGCCGGGCGCTCCGCCGGTAGCTGTCACGTCAAAGCCTGGGAACAGGATCGAGGTGCTGCCCGCCGCGGCCGGCAGGTTGTTGGTGAGGGTCAGCGTGACGGTGGCGCCCTGATTCACGATCAGCGTGGGCCCGGGGATCTGCATGTCGCTGCAGAAGCCTCCCGTGATCGTGGACGGGGCAAATGCCGCCGTCCCGCTGCAGCCGTAGCCCCAGGAGTAAATGCTCGCCCCGTCCGGCTGCGTGGTGTACGCGGCCTTGGCGGTGAGGTTGAAGGTGCTCGTACTGCTCGTACCGCTCGCAGGCGCAGACGAAGTGATGCCTGGCGCCGCCGCTTGCGCGGGCAGGGCGAGCAGCGATACCAGCGCGAGCGCCGTGAGGCGCACAGCGCGTGCGATCAGTGGCTTCCTGTTATTCGTGATCATCGCTGGTCTCCCTAGATGCTGGTGCAGGCCTTGGTCACCGGGTCGACCGAGCTGCAGATGTTGATTTCGGTCATCATCCCGCCGAAATTCTCTGCGTCGTTGGACAGGTGGTCGAGCTGCGGCGTGTACAGGTAGAACTTCTGGCCCACTGAGTATTGGCTCGTATTGCCGGCATCGAGGATGACATCGATCGACTCCCCGCCCGCGAGCGAGATCGAATTGGTGTCGTAGTACAGGTTGTTGCCGTCCAGGTCGCGCAGCAGCCGCGCGTTCATGGCGATCACGTGCATCGGGATGCCGAGCGAGGCGAGCGTGTGATACTCGGTGACATTGAGATCGGCGAACCGGAGCAGCGCCTTCCCGCCCAGCGGAATGTTGATGATTGTCGGCAGCGGCTGCGAAAAACGCGGGACGCCGTCAGAGGCCTGCGTGCTGAGCGGTGCCGGATTGATCGTGTCCGGGTAGCTGCGCCCGTTGAGCAGGAAGTACTTGTCCTTGTTGTCGGCGAAGGACTCGGGGTTGAAGGTCATGCCGACGAAGTGGAAGTTCGGGTCGAAACCGTGAAGGTGGATCGGATACTCGACGTCGTAGGCGGTCGAGCCGTCGCCGTCGTTGTAGGCGTACTTGGCGCCTCCGGTGGCACCGGTGTTGACAGCCGGCAACGGCGTCTGGCCGGCGCACAAGATGTCATTGCAGTACACGCCACTGCCGGTCGTGGCTGAAGCCACGTTCGCGGCCTGGAGCGCCGCGCGCAGGGAAGTGGTGGAGGGCACCGAGTTCTGCTTCGGCCGCACGTAGAGCTGGCCGACCATGCCCATCTGCAGGTGCTCGGGCGGCGAGATGTGGCAGTGCCACATGTAGGTTCCCGCCTCGGGCGCCAGGTAGTAATAGGTGAAGCTCCCGCCGACGTTGATGGCGACCGACGCGTCGGGCACGCCGTCGTAGAACGCGGAGGCGTTCGCGTAACCATGGAAGTGCACCGTGTGCTGCTCGAACAGGTCGGGCCGCATGATCTGGCCGACGTTGGTCAGCGTCAGGAACAGTTCGTCGCCCTCGTCGATCGCGATCAGCGGCGCCGGGATGTTCCCGTTCAGCACGCCCACATCCATGATTAGCCGCGGGTCGACATGGCCGGTGAGTGCACCACCCGCATCGGGGTCGGGCACCAGGCCGATGGCGCCATTGAATGAGTAGTCCCAGCCGTCGGGAGCGCCGATCTTGATGGCGTCGAGCACGCCGGAGGTACCCACGTTGCTCTGGTTGAACTCCGACGCCGTCACCGTGCCCGGCAATCCTTTGACGATGTTCGAGAGGCCGGACAGTGGTCCGAAGGCGAACAGATAGGTCTGGGTGCCGTCAGCCATCGTGGCGAAACCGTCGCCGCCCGAGAGCTGCTGGCACTTGATGTGCGGGTTGGGCTGATTGAAGGGCCCCACGGCCCCGACGTCCGTCGACGTCTTCCCGCTCGCGTTGGCAAGCGGATGCAGCGCGGTGCTCGTCGGGCACTGCACCCGGAACGACTGCGCGGCGGCGGGCAATGCGAGCAGGACCAGCAGCACCGCTGGCAAACCCCGAATCTTCAACTCGTGCCTGAACATCTGTGACCTCGCAGTCATTTCCATCTAGCTTTTCCCTTCAGCATCTGATCGCAATCGAGCGAATCCCCAACCCAGCCGGGCTGACATCCCTCCAAGACCGCTGCGGCCCGGCGAGCTCCTCGGTCTCAGTGGCTTTGGTTCACCGTTCGTGGTGAGCGCCTGCCTGGTGACCTGCATTAGCTGTTGTCGGGAGGGCGAGAGTGAAATCGGGTCAACACCTGACTCCGCTCGGGGATGCACGGGCGCGCACGGGAAGGGCTGGGTGCTGGGTGCGTTCACGCCTCGGCGGCAGCACAGGAATACGGCGTAGTTACGGGTCGATACTCGGCGCGGGCGCCTGCTATCGGGGCGAGCTGCGAGACGGCGGGGGACTGGACGCAGGCCTCGACGCTGAGTCGGGACCCATCAAGGACCCCTCATGGCCGTCTCGTACCACCACGATTCCCGCCCAACACGGACGCGGAGTGCCCGGTGGTCGGCGAGAGGATCGCGCATGGGGGAGCCTTGCGGCCTCGACAAGGGATGGAGAGTCTGGTGAAGCCTCCGCCAAGGACAAGAAAGGCGACGTGGCCCCGCTTACAAACCTAAGGTCAATGTCCCCTCGCCTGCTCATCACGCTGACTCTCGCAGGAGCGCTGGCGACCCCGGGTTCGGGGGCCGCCGACGAGATCTATTCTTTCGTCGACGGCGATGGCGTCATCCACTACTCCAATGTCCCCCACGACCCGCGCTACCATCTCGTCGACGGCGAAGGCGTCACCCACGTCACGAACGTCCCAGGACCCGGGCTTCGATTCCATGAAGCAACGGGGCGGAAGCACGGGGGGCCTGCAGCGGGTCACCGTCGCCTCCCGCGCCGGTCGTGTCGCGCCGCTGCTGCTCGGGCGGACCTCGGCCTTCGACGAGCACATCCGCACCGCCGCGCACAAGTACCGGCTCAAGCCGCCGCTGCTCAAGGCGGTGATGGCGGCGGAGTCGAACTTCAACCCGGCCGCCATCTCGGAGAGGGGCGCCACCGGACTCATGCAGCTCATGCCGGGGACCGCGCGCGACATGTACGTCCACGACATGCTCGACCCGGCGCAGAACATCGAGGGTGGAGCACGGTATCTGCGCCAGCTGCTGGACCGGTTCGGCGGCGATCTGGAGCGGGTCCTCGCGGCCTACAACGCCGGGCCCCAGCGCGTCCGTCGTTCCGGGGCCGCGGTGCCGGCCATCCCGGAGACCCAGGCCTACGTCCGCAAGGTGCTGGGGCTCTACGACACCTACACGAAAGGTGGGGGATGATCCCAGGGATGATCGGTCAGGCAGCGCCCGAGGTTAGGCCGTTCCGCCCGGGGCGTCGAGCAGTGGCTGGGCTGGACCTCGGGGCAAGCGGCGGCCACGGCCAGCCGGCGCCGACCGCGCCAGCCGCCCGCCCCAGGTCCCTGCGATGTCGCCCGCCGCCGGTAGGAGCCCGGCGATTTCAGCGTGTGGCGGCGGCGACCTCGCGCGTCCACGGTGCGGGCGGCGACGTCGTTCCCTGCGCTGGCGTTGGCCTCGGAGAGCGCGCCGGCGTCGTAGGTCACCATCTGGAACATCGTGCCGTAGGCCTCGAGCACGCTCGCGAAGGCGGCCTGGAAGTGACCCATCTCGTTGGTGTCTCCCGGGATCGGGATGGCGTCGATGCACGGCCGTCCTGGCGCCGACACCAATGCCAGGTCACCGTGCGCACCAGGCCGAACGGGATCGGTTGGTCGGTGAGTTGGTTCTGCACCAGCGGGTGGTTGAGCGCCGGCAGCGCCGTCACCTTGCCGTCGAGCGCGACCACTTGAAAGGGGAGACATTCCGGCTCGAGCGCCTTGCGCCGCCACGCCGCCTTGACCGCCCGGTGCAGCACCGCCCGCAGCCCGTGAAGCGGAACCTGGCACAGGGCATCTCTCGCCGTGGTGTCGGCCAGCCGCCGCGGCAGTCCGAGTCGCCGGCGCATCGGCGGTGCCAGGTGCTCGGTCAGCACCTCGGTCTCCGACAGGCTGTTACGATCTCGGGGTCGTCTCGGCTCTACGGCGCAAGCCGCCGAGCGCTACCAATCACGTCTGGGGATGATCCGTTCGCGCGCCGGCCCTGGCGTTGGACGAGCTGCGCGAGCTTGCTGTGCGCCGTGAAGACTGAGAGCGGCTACCCCGGAGTTCAGAGGGATGCTGCAGGGCTCCCGGCGTCGTCTACGCGCGGCTCGGGCGGCGCGGCGACCGCGGCCAGCCTGAGCTGCACGCTGAGGAAGAAGAGCCCCGCCACCCCGAGGGCGACGCCGCCCCCGATCAGGAGCGAGTCGGCCCCCCCGGAGAGCTCCAGCGACGGCAAGACGAGGAGGAAGCGCTCCGCCCAGAGGCCGAGGAGCGTGACGGCCGCACCGAGGGCAAGGGTGCCCCGCCTGCGCTTGAGCTTCTCGGAGAAGAGCAACCAGAACGGCCAGACGAAGACGGCCGCGATCACCGCGACGGCGACCGGCTTGTAGGGTCCCTGCCATCTCCGGAGCAGCGGCTCCACCTCTTCCGGGACGTTGCCGTACCAGGTGGCGAGGAAGAGCGCCCAGAGGAGGTACGTCCAGACCACGATGAAGGCGAACAGCAGCTTGCCGAGGTCGTGGCGGAGATCGGAGCCGGAGACGTCGCG
>WNGL01026044.1_pt1 | contig 11704 bp, 10 predicted proteins | sample 5400591 | NCBI WGS metagenome assembly WNGL01 (sample SAMN13153377, study PRJNA577476) | soil metagenome | isolation source: 80 cm soil or saprolite under Garry oak tree replicate 1 | place: USA:California | collected 2016-06-15
AGGCCTTCGCGTCCATCCCGTACCGGCACACGCCGATGATGACGAGCGCCATCAGCATGCCGAGGGTCGCGGTGGTCTGGATCCAGCTCGTCGCGTAGCCGCGCTTGTTGTCGGCGGCGTGCTCGGCGACGTAGGTCGCCGCGCCCCCGTACTCGCCACCGAGGGCGAGACCCTGGGCCAGCCGCAGGGCGACGAGGACGAGCGGCGCCGCGAAGCCGAGCGAGGCATACGTCGGCATGAAGCCCACGAGCACCGTCGACACGCCCATGACGACGATCGTCACGAGGAACGTGTACTTCCGCCCGACGATGTCACCGATCCGACCGAAGATCAGCGCGCCGAACGGACGGATCAGGAAGCCGGCCGCGTACGCGCCGAATGCGCCCAGCAGCGCGGCCGTCTGGTTGCCCGGAGGGAAGAACAGTCCCGCGAAGAACGGTGCGAGAATTTAGAAGTCGTACCACTCGAACACCGTACCGACCGACGACGCGACGATGACGCGCCGCTCTTCGGCCGCGCTCACGACGCGATCGCGGGTCATCACTCCCGTGGCTATGCTCATCCTCTCCCCCTTGTTGACGACCGCGCCCGCGCTGGACGCACACGGATTGACCGCAAAAGTAGATTACCCAAGCCCGGGGTGTGAAGTGCTGGATTTTGTGGGCGAGACTCGGGAAGGCGCGCTCTGCCGCGGGGCGTCGAGCCGGGGCGGACGAGGACCGCCCGCCCCGGACCATTGGCCGAGACCAGCTACGCGCGGCTGCGCGCCGCTTCGATCGCCCCTTCCTCCCAGATGCTGTGCTTGCGCGTCTCCGGCATCACGAACAGCGCGATGAGGAACATGACCGCCGGCACCACGATGGGATAGATCAGCGCATAGCCGACACTGCCCGTCGACAGGTACATTGACGTCGTGACGATCGGGACCAGGCCGCCGCCCCAGCCATTGCCGATGTGATAGGGCACCGACACCGAGGTGTAGCGGATGCGGCTGGGGAAGAACTCGGCCAGGAACGCCCCGATCGGCCCGTAGGTCATGCCGACGTAATTGACCAGGATCACGACGATGAGGATCGACATCGCGTAGTTGACGTTCTTTGGATCGGCGTAGACGCCCAGGGCGGAGTAGAGCGGGTAGTACGTGAGCGAGGCCAGGGCCATGCCGCCCAGGATGATCGGCTTGCGGCCGACCTTATCTGAGAGCCAGCCCCAGAAGATCAGCGTGGGCGTGGCGATCAGCAGCGCGATGCCGACGATCCAGCTCGACGTCAGCACGTCGAGCTTCTTGACCGTCTGCAAGAAGTAGAGCGCCCAGAACTGCCCGCTGTACCAGACGCAGCCCTGTCCCAGCACGACCACGCTGGCGATCGCCACGTATTTGAAGTTGTTGCTGAGAAACGCCTCGCGCCACGGGTTGGTGGTGGTGCGACCCCGCGCCTTCATGTCCTGGAAGATCGGCGTCTCCCCGAGCGAGAGCCGGATCCAGATCGCGATCGCGACCAGGAGGAGTGAGATGATGAAGGGCAGCCGCCAGCCCCAGTCGTTGAACGCCTCGACGCCCAGATAGGTCCGGATCCCGATGATCGTCGCCAGCGACACGACGATGCCGAGGGTGGGCGAGGTCTGCAGCCAGCCGGTGTAGTACCCGCGATGCTCGTCCTCGATGTGCTCCGCGACGTACGTGATGGCGCCGCCGTACTCCCCGCCCAGGCAGAGACCCTGGATCAAGCGCAGCGCGAAGAGAATGAAGGCGGCGGCGAGACCGATCGACTGGTAGGTCGGTACGAAGCCGATGAGGGCCGTCGCCAGGCCCATGCCGGTCAGCGTGACGATGAAGGTGTACTTCCGGCCGACCTTGTCACCGAGCCAGCCGAAGACGAACGCCCCCAACGGCCGGATCAGGAATCCGACCGAGAAGATCGCCACCGTGCTGAGGAAGGCCGCCACCGGGTGGCCCTTCTCGAAGAACTTCACCGCCAGGATCGAGGCCAGGCTCCCGAAGATGTAGAAGTCGTACCACTCGATGATATTGCCCACGGATGCGGCGACGACGACGCGACGGAGCTCCTTGGGCGGGACTTTCGCTGCGCGCATGGGCCTCCCCCTGGTCGCGGCTGACGTACGGTCTCAGCCTGCTTCGAGCGTCACGTGATAAAAAGACCGGTGAGCGTGAAAGGCATCGGATTGGCGACGGATTATAGGTGCACGCCCTGTGAGCAGCAAGACCAGAAAACAGACCAGAAAACGGTCCCTAGCGGGACCTCCCTCCCGCCGTCCGCGGCTTCCGCCGGGCGACACCCGTCCGGACAGCGGCTTCGGACACCGCCTCGGCCACCGCCGGCACCACCCGGCGGTCGAACATCGAGGGCGTGATGTACTCGGGATCGAGCTCGTCGCGGCCGACCAGCTCGGCCAGCGCGGTGGCCGCCGCCAGCTTCATCTGATCGTTCACGCGCCGCGCCCGGACGTCGAGCATCCCTCGGAAGAATCCGGGGAAGCAGCACGAGTTGTTGATCTGGTTGGGATAGTCGGACCGACCGGTCGCCATGACCTTGACGTGCGGCCCCGCTTCCTCGGGCTGGATCTCCGGGATCGGGTTGGCCATCGCGAACACGATCGGGTCCCGGCGCATGGCCTTGATGTCCTTCAACCCCACCACACCGGGGCCGCTCAGTCCGATGAAGACGTCGGCGTCCACCAGCGCATCGCCCGCGGTGCCGCGGAGGCGTTTGGGATTCGTGTGCTGGGCGAACCACTCCTTCATCGAGTTCATGTTCTCGGTGCGGCCGCGATAGATCGCGCCCGCCCGGTCGCAGCCGATGATGTGCTTGGCCCCGGCTTTCATCAGGAGCTTCGCCGTGGCGATGCCCGAGGCTCCCACGCCGGTGAACACGATCCGCACGTCACTCAGGCGCTTGCGGACAACCTTCAGCGCGTTGAGGAGCGAGGCCAGGACGACGACGGCGGTGCCGTGCTGGTCGTCGTGGAAGACGGGGATCTCGAGGTCGCGTTGCAAGCGTTCCTCGATCTCGAAGCACCGCGGCGCCGAGATGTCCTCCAGGTTGATGCCACCGAACACCGGTGAGATGGCCTTCACGATGGTGACGATCTCGTCCACGTCCTTGGTCGCGAGACAGAGCGGGAAGGCGTCGACCCCGGCGAACTCCTTGAAGATGAGCGCCTTGCCCTCCATGACGGGCTGGGCGCCGTTGGGCCCGATGTCGCCGAGGCCGAGCACGGCGGTGCCGTCCGTCACGACGGCGACGCAGTTTTGCTTGATGGTCAGCGCGTACGCCTTCTCCGGATCCTGATGGATGGCCATGCACACGCGCGCGACGCCCGGCGTGTAGGCCATCGAGAGATCGTCGCGGGTCTTGACCGCGATCTTTCCGTTCACCTCGATCTTGCCGCCGAGGTGCATGAGGAACGTGCGATCCGAGACGTTGACGACGCGAACACCACTGACGGCCCGGATCTTTTCCACGACCTGCTGGGCATGACGCTCGTCACTCGCCTTGACGCTGAGATCGCGGGTGATCGTCGTCTTGCCGACCTCGACGAGGTCGATGGCGCCGATGTCACCGCCCGCCTTGCCGATGGCCGACGTCACCTTGCCGAGCATGCCTGGCTTGTTGTCGATCTCGAGGCGTACCGTGACGCTGTAACTCGCGCTCGGAGCGTTGATCATTTCTCCTCCAGATCCGCCCGGACGACGGCGATGGCGACAATTCTAGCGCGCTCCGAGGCAGGGCTTATCGGACGAAATCGCGGCCTCGCGGCCCGGGGGGCCCCGGCTCACGAGGACGCTCGAGCGTCGGCGCGAGTCAGTCCGAGGGGCGACGAAGCGACAGGAGACGGCGGTCGGCGTCGAGCGTGACGCGGTAACGACCGAGGAAGGTGTTGCCGAGGATCCCATCGAGGCCGGGCCCGGGATCGTGCACCACGACGATGACGTCGTGGACCTCGGCCTCACCGATGCGGATGGACGTGGCCGTCGTGACCGGCCCCGCCGTCACTCCGCCGAGCGTCTGCAGCTCCATCGTGGCCCTGGTGGCCTTGGTGGGCATTCCGATGATCCTGGCCATGGCAGGGGAGATGAGCGTCACGCTCGAGCCCGTATCGACGAGGAAGCGCGCCGGATAGGCGCCGTTGATCAGCGCTGACGCCACCCACACGCCACGTGTCGACTCGACCGGCACGGTGGTCTCGACGTCGGTAGCGGTGGCGCTGGCCGCGTCGAGACTCGCCAGCTCTTGCCGCGCCGCCGCGGCGACCGATTGAGGAGGATCGAGCATCAGCGCCAGCCGAAAGCCGTCGGCCGCGGCGTGGCGCTGGCCGAGTCGCGCCAGCGCCGAGGCCCGCCAGAAATGAAGGACCGCGTCGCCGGGCTGGAGCGCGGTGCCGTGGCTCCACACCCGGAGCGCTTCAGGGTAGTCGCGCCGCTCCCAGGCGGCGAGGCCGACACTGTACAGGTCGGCTGGCGAGGAGCTGGCGCCGAACGTGAGCCACTGGCCGATCAGGACCCCGACCACCAGCGTCAGGCAGCGCCGCATGCTGACGCACGGACGCAAACGCCATACCGTTGGAACGTGGCCAAACCGTGCCGCAGACTTTGCAATGCGTTGCGACCTCTCGCGCACGCGTAGTAGGCTGAGCCGGCTGAGCACACGCTCGAGGAGGCCGCATGATCGACGTGAAGACCGCCGACCGGGAGCTGCAGACCTACATCCGTCCGCAGACCTTTCCCGTGGCGATCAGAATGCTGAAGCCTGGCGAGGCGATTCCGGACAGGGCCAAGCGTCCGGCTCGGGATTTCAAGAAGCTCTCGATGAACTGCCAGGTCATCGACATGGCGCGTCGCTACGGCTGGATGATCGCCCTCACCCGCGAGGACCACATCTGCTCGCTCGGCATCGCGGCGCTCGGCTTCGAGAAGCCCACGCATCTGCACAATTCCGGGACCCTGTGTGAAGGGATGTACACGGAGACGAAAGAGGCCGGCCGGCGGTCGGAAGCCGCGGTGGACCAGTTCGCGCCCGGCGAGTACTACGCGCTCCTCGTCGCGCCCCTCGATCGGGCCACCTTCGAGCCGCACCTCGTGTGCATCTACGCGAACCCCGCCCAGGTCATGCGGCTCACCCAGGCCGCGCTCTGGAAGCGCGGCGGCAAGCTCGCCTCGGCGTTCGGCGGCCGCGTCGACTGCTCGGAGATCATCGTCACAACGATGCGCACCGACCGGCCGCAGGTGATCCTCCCCTGCTCCGGCGACCGGATCTTCGGACAGACCCAGGACCACGAGATGGCCTTCACGATCCCGTGGGCGCAGATGGAGGAAATCGTCGAGGGGCTCCGCGGCACGCACGCCGGCGGCATCCGGTATCCGATCACGCAGTTCATGGAGTACGAGGCGAAGCTGCCGCCGCGCTACATGGAAGCCAAGGCTGTGGGACGCCGAGAAGGGCCGCAGCGAGTTCACCCCGCGCGATCGGGTCGTCGCGGCCTACAAGCGCAGCTTCGCCGATCGCGTTCCCGTCTATCCGATCGTCGCCTCGTTCGCGGGCACGCTCGACGGGTTGTCGATCGAGGAGTACTGCACGAACACCACCCGGGCCATCACGGCGATGATGAACTACTACGAGCGCTACCAGCCCGACGTGGTGCTCGCGTACAACGATCTGGCCAAGGAGGCCGAGGCCTTCGGCTGCCGGGTGAAGTACTCGGACTACGTCGTCCCCTCGATCGACGCTCACGTGCTCGCCGAGGACAAGAGCGCGCTGGCCAGGATCCCGATGCCCGATCCCTACAAGACGGCGCGCCTGCCCGGCTTCCTCGACCAGTGCGAGGCGCTCGTGAAGGCCAAGCCGCCGACGGCCATCGGGGCCGTCGCGGTGGGGCCGTGGACGATCGCCATGCTCATGCGCAATCCCGAGGTGATGCTGCTCGACACCTTCGAGGATCCGCAGTTCATCCACGATCTCATGCGGGTGACGACGGACTTCTGCAAGACGTGGGGCGACGCCATCGCCAAGACGGGTATCGGGCTGTCGTTCTCGGAGCCGACGGCGTCGATCAGCCTGATCTCACCCGACAACTACCGCGACTTCGTCGCGCCGTACCACAAGGAGCTGGTGGAGTATTTCAAGGTCAAGAAAGTCGGCGTGACCACGCACATCTGCGGCACGACGTATCCGATCTACGAGGATCTGATCCAGTGCGGCTTCACGACGGTGTCGTTCGACCTCGACCAGCAGGCCGATCCCACGCTCTACGTCGACCAGCTCGAGCGCTTCGTGGAGGTCGCGCGCGGCCGCGCCGTGGCCATCGGCAACGTGGACGCCACCAAGTTCGAGAAGACGACGAAGGACGCGATGGTGGCCGACGTGCGTCGCTGCCTGGACGCGGCGGCCCGCCAGTCCGCGTTCATCCTGTCGACGTCCTGCGAGATCCCGCCCAAGTCCGATCCCGAGGTCGTGCGGTGGTTCATGGACGCCGCTCACGAATACGGCCGCTACGATCGGATCTTCGAGACCGCGCCGCCGGCCGTGACCCCCGCGGCGGCGCCCGGCGACTCGGGCGAGGCGAAACCAAAGCGCAAGAAGTAGAAACAGAACGGGGCCGGCCGAGCGGCCGGCCCCGCGTTCGTACCATCCTCTGATGTTCGGTTAGTTCACCGCTCTCGCGTTACCAGCGGACTGGCTTCGATGGCCGATGAGCGTAACCGCTCTCTCGACCACCACCACCGCCCGGTCCGCGCCCACCGCCGCCGGGTCGTCCTCCGCCACCGGGGCGCCCACCACCCGTGCGTGGCCCCTGGGGATTCGACACCTCAACGGTGATGCGGCGACCGTCCAGTTCCCGACCATTGAGCTGGGAGATCGCGTTCTGCGCATCCTCGGCGGACGCCATCTCGACGAACCCGAAGCCACGGGACTGACCTGAAAACCGGTCTGTGATCACTGTTGCGGACAGTACGTTGCCCGATTGCGCGAAGAATTCCCGCAGGCCTTCGCTGGTTGTGGAGTACGAGAGACCGCCGACGTAAAGCTTGGACGCCATAGACTCCTCCTCGACCTCTCTCCCGGTACGGTCATACGTCACACGCCCCGCGAACGGAAGAGAGCAGCCTCGGCGGAGGCGAGGTCCGGCCGGCTTGTGGCAGACAGAGCAAGTGTACACGGGCCGAGCCTCGGCGCAAGCAAGACGCGACTAGCCTGCTGTAATCTTGAGCACGTCCTCGACGTCGACGGGACGAGGAACCACGGTGAACCCGACCAACTCCCAGCCCACACGGGCTTCGAGGGTGGCCGACGGGGGCGCCGCGATCACGACGGGCACGCCCGGGGCGACCCGATCGAACAACACGGCCTGATCACGCGCGCTCAGATGCATGAGCGAGGGCTCGACCACGATGAGCGAGACGCTCTCGTTCAGGAGCAGGCGAACACCTTCGCACACGGTGTCGACCAGCGCCGTCCCGATGTCCCGCTTCAGGCAGGCGAGCGCGAACTGATGCGCGGTGGCGCGATCTTGATCGATGATGAGAATTGTTCTCATCCATTCCTCCTCGGCTCCGCGGGGAGCGGACCCCGAGGGAGCAAGGTCAATGCCACACCGCGCCATCCCGTAACTACGCGGATCGAAGAGGCGAGCAACATTCACACTCGAAACACTCCAGGGAGGAACGCCGTGGAGCGGGATCTTTTCCCAGGTGCGGCCCGTTCATCGGGCGTGACACTCGGGCGACGGATATTCGTCTTGGTGGTCGCCGTTATGGCCGCGGGCTGCGCGGGCGCCGTCGGCAACGTTCCGAGTCGCTCAGCCCAAGACGACTGCGAGCGCGGCGGTGGAGTCTGGCGGCCGGCGTTGTCCTACTGCGAGGTCCAGGCGGGGAGCAGTCCGATCTAGGGCAATCTCAAGACGCGACCCGGCAGGCTGCCGGTGTGCTCGCCGTCGCGGATCACGAATCGCCCGTTGACGACGACGTGCTCGATCGCCTCCGGGTATTGATGCGGCGCCTCGTAGGTCGCCCGGTCTCGCACGCGGCGCGGCTCGAACACGACCAGATCGGCCTTCGCTCCCGGACGGATCACGCCGCGATCGGACAGGCCGAGTCGACGCGCGGGAAGTCCCGTCATCTTGTGGATCGCGTGGGCGAGCGGGAGCACGCGCTGCTCGCGCACGTACTCGCTCAGCACTCTCGGAAAGGTGCCGTAGCTCCGCGGATGGGGCCGGCCCTCTCCCAGCTCACCGTACGGCGCCAGCGATGACCCATCGGAGCCGATCATCACGCGCGGGTGAGCCAGCGCCGTCCGCACGTCGCGCTCGTCGAGCTGGAACAGGATCATCGCAGTCCGGGGCTCCGCAACCAGGACGTCGAGCGCTCCGGCCAGGCCACCGATCTCGCTGAGCCTCCGGCCTTCGGTGTCCTTCCGTCCGGGCGAGAACGAGATCATGATGTTTTCCCAGCCGACGCGATCGAGCAAGCTCTGCCCCGTGACCGGCTGGTCGAGCTCCTTCGCGATGCGCTCGCGCACGGCGGGATCGCCCAGGCGCTCGACCATCGCCGGAATGCCGCCCTCGAGGGCCCAGTCGGGGAGCAGCGACCGCAGTGACGTGCTGGAGGCCGTGTACGGGTAGACGTCGGCCATGACGTCGATGCCCTCGGCGACCGCCGCGTCGACGAGGGCGAGCGCGCGCGCGACCTTGCCCCAGTTCGGCCGACCCGCCGCCTTGATGTGGCTCACCTGCACCGCGAGCTCCGCCTCGCGGCCGACGGTGATCGCCTCGGCGACCGCATCGAGCAGCGTCGCGCCCTCGCCACGGATGTGGCTCGCATAGAGCGTGCGCTGCCGGCGCGCGCAGATGCGCGCGAGCTCGACGATCTCGGCCGTGGTCGCGTAGGAGCCGGGCGCGTAGATCAGTCCGGTGGACATTCCCCAGGCGCCGGCCTCGACGGCGTCGGCGAGGGCGCGCTGCATCGTCACCAGCTCGCCGGCCGTCGGCTCGCGCCGCGCGAAACCCATCGCGGCAACGCGCAGCGTGCCGTGGCCGACGAGCTGGACGACGTTGACCGACGCCCCGCCGGCATCGAAGGCGTCGAGATACTGACCGACCGAGCGCCAGCGAAGGTCCAGGCCGCGCGGCAGATACGGGGCGAAGCCCTTGAGATCGTCGAGGTGCTCGTCGCTCACGGGCGCCGGCGAGAAGCCACAGTTGCCGACCACTTCGGTCGTCACGCCCTGGCGGATCTTGGACTCGGCGCGGCGATTGGCCCACAGGCGCCAGTCCGAGTGGGAGTGCATGTCGATGAAACCCGGAGCCACCACGCGGCCGGCGGCGTGAACGGTCCGGCCAGCCGATTCGCGGGAGAGATCGCCGACGGCCACGATCGTATCGTCGCGCACACCGACGTCGGTACGGCCGCCGGGTGTCCCCGTGCCGTCGACGACGGTGGCGCCCTCGATCTTGAGATCGAGCACTAGAGCGTCGGCGCCGCGGAGAAGCGAAGCACGCCTTCGCACCAGGCGGCCACGCGCAGCAGCGACGGCTCGTGGCCCGCGCCGCTGGTGAGCTGGATCGCAAACGGGAGGCCGGAGGCAGCGAGGCCGCTCGGCAGCGAGATCGACGGCATCCCCGAGTAGCTCCAGGGCGCACACAGTGAGCCGTCGCCCGTCGAGCCGAGTCCGGCCGGCGCCGGCGTCGGCACGGTGGGGCTCAGCAGCGCGTCGTGCGCGGCCAGCATCGGCGCCACGTCGGCGCGGAAGCGGAGCCGCGCGCGGTTGGCGTCGATGTAGGCGACGGCGGTCGTGGCGAGCCCTGCCTGCACGCCGGCGCCGATCTCCTTGCCGAATTCGGGGCCGTGCTTCCGGAAGTCCTGCTCGTGGTACGTCGCGGCCTCGGCCTCCAGCACGGTGAGCCCGGCGGCGTGCAGCACGCCGAAGGACGGAGGAAGCGTCACCTCCACCAGCGTCGCTCCCGCCGCGCGCAATGCGTCGGCGACGAGGCGCAGATGGGTGACGACCTCGGGCTCGGCGCGGGCGACGAGCTCGGGCGACACGGCGATCCGAGGGGGCCGGCCTGCGGCGGCGTCGTACTCAGCGCCGGCGAGGACGCCGAGCGCGAGGGCGGCGTCCTCAACTGAGCGCGCGAGCACGCCGACGTGATCGAGCGACCAGGCGAGCGGGATGACGCCGTCGACCGGGATCAGGCCGTGCGTGGGCTTGAGGCCGACGACGCCGTTGTAGGCCGCGGGTCTCAGCACGGAGCCGACCGTCTGTGACCCGCTCGCGAGCGGAATCATCCGCGCAGCGACGGCCGCACCCGAGCCGGCCGACGATCCTCCCGGAGTGTGGCCGAGATTCCACGGGTTCCGGGTGGGCGCCGGATCGCGATAGGCGAATTCGGTCGTGGCCGTCTTGCCGACGATCACGGCGCCGGCCTCGCGCAGGCGAGCGACCGCCGTCGCGTCTTCGGTCGCCCGGCGGTGCCTCCACGGCCGCGCTCCGCCCGTCGTCGGCATACCGGCGACGTCGAAGATGTCCTTGATGCCGACGGGCACGCCGTGAAGCGGGCCACGAATCCGGCCGGCACGAGTCTCGGCATCGCGCTCGCGGGCGGCGGCGTGCGCGCTGGCCTCATCCACGTGCGTCCAGGCCAGGAGCTGTCCGTCGAGCGCACGGATGCGGTCGAGGCAGGCCTCGAGCAGCGACCCCGCGGTGATCTTGCCGTCGCGAATCCGCCGCTGGGCTTCGCGAGCGCTGAGACGGGTCAGTAGCCGTGCGTCATCTGAGGACATCGAGCACCTCCGCGACGACCTCGAAGCGCCCGAAGGACGGCATCAGGTAGGCGCCCGCGTAGCGTGACCGGATCTCGCCGACGAGTTGCTGGGCCATGTCGATGCCAGCGCGCAGCGCGCCGTCACCGGCGGCGCGGAGTCGGGCGCGCACACCATCGGGAATCGTGATCCCCGGCACCTCGTTGTGGAGGAACTCGGCGTGGCGGAAGCTGTGGAGCGGCAGCACGCCGACCAGCACGGGCACCGGCGAGCCGACGACGCGAGCCAGGAAGCGATCGAGGACTTCGAGGTCGTACACGGGCTGCGTCTGGAACCAGCGCGCCCCGGCCTCGAGCTTGCGGTGAAAGCGCTCGACTTCGCGTCCGGGGTCCGGCGCTCCGGGGTCGAGCGCGGCGCCCACGCAGAAGGACGTGGGCTCGCCAATGCCGTTGCCGGTCGCGTCCATGCCCTCGTTCATCCGGCGCAGCACTTCGAGCAGGCCGATGCCGTCGACGTCGAAGACGGCCGTGGCGTTCACGTAGTCGCCCGTGCGCGGCGGGTCACCGGTCATGGCCAGGATGTTGCGAATGCCGAGCGCGTGCGCGCCCAGCAGGTCGCCCTGGATGCCCATGAGATTCCGGTCTCGGCAGGTGAAGTGCATGTTGATGTCGAGACCGGTCGCCTCGCGCACGAGAATCGCGGTCGGCAGCACGGCCATGCGGACGCGGCCGAGTGAGCCGTCGTTGATGTCGACGATCTCCACGCCACGCTCCTTGAGGAGCTTGGCGCCCTGCACGAGCTTTTCCACGGTGTGGCCGCGCGGCGGATCGAGCTCCACGCTCACGACGAAGCTGCGCTGCTCGAGCTTGCGTCCCAGCAGCGTCGGAGCGAGGGTCGTGCGGAGTCCGGGGGTCTCGAGTGCCTCGATCA
>WNGL01009845.1_pt1 | contig 11703 bp, 16 predicted proteins | sample 5400591 | NCBI WGS metagenome assembly WNGL01 (sample SAMN13153377, study PRJNA577476) | soil metagenome | isolation source: 80 cm soil or saprolite under Garry oak tree replicate 1 | place: USA:California | collected 2016-06-15
ATAAGGATTTCTCAACCATCACACGCGCGCATACTCTCGCTGATCCCACGCAGCTTGATACCGAAATTTTTGCGCAGGTGCGTACGTTATTTCGTAATAACTGGCGCAAGGGCGCCGAAGTGCGTTTGCTGGGAGTGCATGCTTCATCATTCGATGGTGCTCTTGCCCAGGGCGATCTTCTCGATGGCGATCGCCGTCAGCGCTGGCAGCAGGCGCTCTCGGCCGCCGACCGACTCCGCGACCGTTTTGGCGAATCGAGCATTACCCTGGCCACCGGCATGAACGCCGGCTTCCGCGAGCGCACGCATGAGAATCCCGCGGGATTGCCGGGCAAAGATAAAAAGCATGGCCACTGACCGAGATCCAGTCCCAAGCGCTTCCCCAGCACTTTGGTGCTTCCCGCTCCCGCGCCGCATCTAATCTAGTGTTTGACTTCCGATCAGTTCCTACCTAGATTGGAAGCAGTTCTTTGAATGGTCCATCCCAAATGGGGGCGTCACGGCTTCGACGGAGATGCTTGCGGCCAAGAGGCATGCCGGGGTGCACACACCCGTAATCGCGTGCAAAATGATAATTGCCAATCAAGAAATGGCATACGCAGCCTAACTAGTTTAGGCAGCCGTCCGAAGAGGCTTCGCCCGTGGGCCTCCGAAGGGCGTCACACAGCGGGCTGCTCTTCTCTGCTACGTCTGGGCAGGGAGGTTAAGATCTCAGGCTAGCGGCAACCGTTTCTTGTCCGTTCTGAGCGGCGGTCGCGAACGTCTTTGGGTAATGCCAAGGGCATGAACGCGAATAAGCATGTAGTCTCTTGACCAGTAACATTTTCGGACGCGGGTTCGACTCCCGCCGCCTCCACCACTATAATATATTGATAATACAGTAGTTATAAAACAGTAGAAAAAATCGTACAATAAACGTACAATGGATTCGGCAAAGGTGCTGATTCCATGCTTTCGGTTTACTCCCGCCACTATCCCCCCTGCCCTTCCGATGACATCAACTACAAACGCTGCCGCTGCCCAAAGTGGATCAATGGCATTCTCGCATCGGATGGCCCCTTCATCCGTCGCAGCGCCAAGACCCGCAGTTGGGAAAAGGCTGAGGATTTCAAACGCAAACTGGAAGAGGAATATGAGGCGAAGCAGCAAGGACTTGAAGAGGCCTCCCGGCCGAAGCCTGCTCTCGTAACCGTCAAAGAGGCCGTGTCACGTTTTCTGAACAGCAAGCGCAACGAGAATCTGGCCGACTCGACTCTCGATAAGCTGACCACCATTTTCGAGAAGCAGTTCCTCGCGTGGGCCACGTCCTACGGATTCGTAAACATCACTGAGATCACGACTGCCGACCTGGAAGGCTTTCGTGACACTTGGACCGATGGTCCGCTCGCGAAGAAGAAGAAACAGGAGCGGTTGATCGGCTTCTTTTACTATAGCCTGCGACTCGGCTGGATTAAGTCCAATCCCGCTGTTCTGCTGGGTCGAATCAGAGCAGATGGTCCTCCGACGGATTACTTCCCTGCGCCCGAGTTCTCCAAGATCATGGACGCAACTTACATCTATCAGCCCAAAGGCTGGGTGGAATGCCGGAACCAAGCAACACGGCTGCGGATTCTGACGTTGCTCATGCGCTGGAGTGGACTGGCGATCAGGGACGCCGTCACCCTGGAACGGCGCCGGCTAAATGAACACGGCGAATTGTTTCTGTATCGTGCCAAAACCGGCAGTCCTGTTTACGTTCCGCTGCCTCCGGATGTGGCGGAGGCATTGAGAAATATTCCGCCGGGCCCCAGTCCCAATCCGCGATATTTCTTCTGGTCTGGCAACGGCTCACCGAAATCGGTAGTTGGTAATTGGCAGCGGAGTTTCCGACGCCTCTTCAAAATCGCAGACTTGCGCAGCGACGACGGATCGTCCAAGCGTTGCCATCCGCACATGTTTCGGGACACATTCGCGGTCGAGATGCTGCTCGCCGGAGTCCCGCTGGAACAGGTCGCAATGTTGCTTGGTCATAAAAGCGTGAGGATCACAGAGAAGCACTACGCGCCATGGGTCAAGGCGCGGCAGGAGCAGCTTGCGGGCAACGTGCGAAAGTCTTGGACTGTACTTAATGCGGGAAACCAGCCAGGAAAACGCAAATCGCCGAAGCGCGCGAAAAGCGCCTGATGGGGATTGCTCCCGTCTTCTGCCGGTGTAGTTGATCTCTAGCCTGCTCTGCGTAGCTTTCGATGAACGCGGTGAAGGACCGTCTCAGGCACTCGGAGCGTCCGGTATCCGCGCTTGTGCAACTTTTCTTCTGTGCTCCAGTGAATCACGCCTGCTTCCCTTTCAAATATTTTGCGAACGGTCTTCTCGCTGAGTGCCCAGAGCTCGGCGATCTCGATGATCGAGTAGTGCTTCTCGCGAGCTAGTTCAATCGCTGGCCCAGCCGAAGGGCCGGAAACCGTGTGGAGGGCGTAGGAGGACTCAGCTGGTTTTCGAGCGAATTCAGACATGGCATGACTCCAACCACCGACTGCGTTGTTTACCAACTTGATTCGGGCCGCTTCGATTGTCCAATGAATTCTCGGGCGATAGCTATTCCCTATAGGAATAGCGAGGTCAGAAATGACCGATGCGCGGCCTCGTTGAAATTTTGATTTGGGGCGGAGTGCGTGTGGGGCAGGGCAGGGTGAGTGCGATGGCCGGACTTGAAACGAGTTGCTCTATATTCCAAGAAACGACCTGATGCGATCCCAAAGTTTGCGGAACTTGGTCGGCTGTTTCCGGTATAGGGTTTTGTAGTATTCGACGCGTCGTTCTTGTTCTTTACGACGACCTGCCTCGATCTGTGCGGACGTCCACTTTGCGGCCCATTTAACTCTGCCGCGCTCGATCCAGTAGTGGGATTGACAAGGCTCCTGCCAGTTTCCTACAGACGGGTAGAGAGATGGTCCGTCCTCGGTCTCCGTTAATGACCATTCGGTTGGGTCGAGGGGAGTTCTCACTATTGCGCCGCAACCGCAGGCACAAAGGTGCGCAGCGGCTCCGAATTCCTCTGCAACATAGAGAATGCCGGGCTCCAGTTTCGTCGGCATGTATTGAACTTTTCGGAGCTCGAATTTCTTAGTCACAAGTTTTCATTTGCCGTTTTGAGATCACCCACCTCGATAACCAGGCTGTTTAGAGACTCCTCTTCGAAATAGAACCCTCTCAATTGCTTGTACTTGGTGACAGCTAAGGCGGCGTTGAGCGCATTCAATTCACTAATCTGAATGTGAACTCTGTATTCCTCGTCGGGATGGTCGGCGAGCTCCGCCAAGTCCATGTCCCTCAGCCTCTGGGCATCCTCGACTGAATAGTATGTGGCCCGCAGCATACCGTTGATCGGACCGCGTGTTCGGTTTAGGCCCATCCCCACATCAATAAAGGGAATGCGCTTGGCAACCAGCAAGTCGAAGATGCCTGCCCTTGAGGAGCCCTTGTCCACGCATACAAACGCGAACGTGACATCCCGCAGGCTGTCCTCCGAACCGGCATCGATGTATTTGGGTTGAAAGGACAATCCCAAACGGAAATTCTCGTAACGAGATTGATAAACTTCCGCCTTCCCCTTTCCTAGTTCACTTTCCTGAAGTCTCCCTGGCGAGCGATACGCGTTATGTATTTGGAAGTCATCGAGATGAACCCTCGAATCTCTTTAACGGGAGTCTTCACTAGGAAATCAACGATGTATGAACCCGTACCCCCGAGCCCAATGACTGCCACTACATCGTCCGCGAACTTCGACGAGAGATCCACTATCTGTGCTCGGCTAGTTAATGTGTCGCGAAACTTAAAGACAGACTGGAGAGGCGTTTCTTCCACAAGCCGGAAAGTGTACGGGGTAGCCCCATACTTTTCTATTGCGGGTCCAGAAATAATCCCGACGTAACTCTCTATTTTCTCGGCGAAGTCAATGAAATGTCCGCGATCGGGCTTATTAGAGAAAGAGCGCTCAACGACAACATCCGGACTCGCCGTCAATGCAAGTTGTGTGGGAGCGCCCGCGAGACCATTAATCGGCGTTCCATCGATTTGGTGAGGATGGGAGCCAGCAAAGAAAACTTGATGGTCATCCTGTTTTACCTTCTTGCCATCAACATCAACTAGTTTGGTGACAATCGCGCCGGTTTGCTTTTGCCCATTGTTGTCAAGATACGGAATGTCACGGATCACAAGATAGCCGTGGTCTTCCGTAATTGCATAGCCCGTTTCGAGCAGGCCCTTGATGTCGGCGTTATGACTGGCCAGTTCTTGAAACACTGAAAATCATCCCGTCTTTGACGTGGACCGAGGCACCCTTCACGAGCTGTCCCTCAGGCTTCTCGTTGGGGCCCTTCTTGTACTTGACCGTGTAAGTCCTACCGTCGGTAGGTGAGTAATCAGGGAAGGCCCACACTACTACCTGTTCATAGGTGATCTTCTCGTCTTTCGGCCATTCGTGGGGAGTCCCCTCGACATAGATCGTCACTGACTTCTTTTCTTCGTCCATACACTTTTCCTTTCAACTTCTAGGAATTTCGAACCGCATTTTGCACCTCTTACTCTGGATCAAAAGGCGTCAACCGCCTGAACTCGCCGTGGCGATTTTGTACGTGGAGTATCGCTCGCGGTTCGAGTTCGCGGGCAAGTTCAATCGCTTCGGCCTGAGTTGGAGCCAAGGCGCTGCTGCGTTGCGCGTCGGGACGTCTCACCGCCCAGCCGCTCTCATGATGAACAACGAAAAGCTCCTTCTGCGACATCTCTTCCTCCTGCGTTCGGAACCATGCGTTTCACTGGTGGAGTACGGTTCCTTCGATATACTGTAGGGTAGCGGATCATGTTTCGCTCGTCAAGTATCGTTTCTCAGAAAATCAAAGGAGACTTCATGTCAAGACAACCCCTCGAAAGCCTGGGCGTAATGGTCCGGGAAAAGCGGGGCAAGAAGAAGCTGCGAGAAACAGCGCGAGAGATTGGAATAGGCCCCGCAACTCTCATGCGCGTGGAGAACGGACGCATACCAGACATCGAGACGTTCAGGAAAATATGTATATGGCTGAAAACGGACCCAAACTCTTTCTTAGGATTTAAGAACGATGCGTCCTCGACGTCGGCACAAGGCACGACCTCATCAATCTCCGTTCATTTCCGCGCTGACCAAACCCCGAAACCCGCGACTGTCAATGCACTGGCCAAAATGGTTTTGTACGCCCTGAAAGCGCAGCCAAGGTTCTCCGATTCAGACCAATGAACTCCACCCTCGAACGCGGATTCAAGAGCTGGGCGGAGCGGACCGCTGCGTCTTTGAGGGGAGAACTGCAGCTGGGTCCAAATGACCTGCTGCAGCCTGCCGCGTTAGCAGTCTACTTAGAGGTTCTGTTGTGGACGCCGCGTGACGTTCCGAACCTGCCGGCTGACGTGTTGAATCAGCTGACGGAGGTCGATCCGTGGGGTTGGTCCGCAGTCAGCGTTATACAAGATGGCGCCGCCGTGATCATCTACAATCCTAGGCACTCGGCAGGTCGCCGGTCGAGCGATATCGTCCACGAACTTGCTCACCTGATACTCGGGCATGAGCCGGCAAGACTAATAATGTCTCACGACGGCTCCTTTGTGATGCGCAGTTACGACCAGAAAGACGAGGACGAGGCCAACTGGCTAGCGTGGGCACTTCTCCTGCCCAGAGAAGCCCTCCTCGCCTGCAGACGCCAAAATCTAACACCTTTGGAAATCGCGAATCAATTTGGGGTAACGGATACTCTTGTCAATTTTCGGCTCCGGATGACCGGCGTCGACGCCCACATCAAAGCCGCGTCCCGTTATCGCAGGAAATAGAGCGGGACCGTGATCAGGGCTTGGCGTCGTCCGAACTCTAAAGTGACCGTCATTAGTGAAGGGCGCGACGCGTATGTGCACCGGCGATGCTTTGCTGTCAGCGGCGCGGCACCGGGACTGCCTTTTTCATGTCGACAACTCGGGCGGACAGCGAGGGTCCAATTGGCTTTGGTGGTATGCGCTGGGACGCATATCTGCGGAGGAAGGACCGGGCAAACTCGTTCGCCAATCGTGAATCGTCGTCTTTTCTCATAATCAAGCATGTCTTGAAACACAATGACTCATCAGAAAGAGGCTTTACCACTACACCTTCAGTGCGACAGCCAACGGCCGTAGGTTTGGTGAGGATGGCCACGCCGACGTGCTCAGATGCCAAGTGAATCGCCTCTTGTGGCGTAATGATGTCGTGGGCGCGTTTCGGAGCAATTCCCTCACGTCGTGCCGCGTCCATGATTGCGTCATGAACAACTGGGTGAACTCGGCGCGCGAACAGAATCCATTCATCTTTGGCCAGGTCTTGGAGCACGAGGTGTTCTTTTTGGCCAGCCGCGTGGCCCTCTGGAAGAGCTGCATAAAGCGGCGACAGAGCGAACTGTGCGGCCTCGATCTGAGAGTCTTCCGGCGGTGCCGTCACTAGGGCCAGATTCAGTTCGCCTGCTAAAACACTGCGCACCAACTCGATTGCGAACTGACTGATCAGTCGAATGGCGAGCTTGGGGTACAGGGGGAGACGAACTGCAAGAAGGTCCGAAGTCCAGGCTTGATCGGCGTCGTGCGAGTGCCCAATCGTCAAAACATTGCCGGCTCCATCATGGGCGGTACGAGCGAGATGAAAAGCCCGCTCCATATGCAAGAGCGAAGAGCGCGCTTCTGCAACGAAGACTTGCCCAGCGTCGGTCAGCTCAACGCGGACAACCCGTCGATTGTCACGAGTGAACAGGCGAAATCTGAGCTGTTTTTCGATCTCCGTGATCTGTCTGCTGAGCGCAGATTGGGTAAGGTTCAATCTGAGGGCAGCCTTGGTAAAGTGTAGCTCTTCTCCCAAGGCAATGACTGCGTGCAAGTGGCGTACTTCAACGTTGGGAAACACTGCACCGTACCTCCTTCGCCAGACGGCAGAGAATGGTTACCGCCCCACATCTAGTCAAGGAACCGGAAGAGGGGAAAACGTATCAAAATAAATTGCAAGCCGCGGGCCGGGCTGCGCTGTCCCGGAGGAGGAAGATGCTTGACACTCGTTCGTTTCACATGGCACGCTTTCTACTCTGGCCATCTAAATTATTAGTCGGGTTGAGGCCCTCCCAGATGTCCAGCCGCGAGTTGAGCCCAGAATGGGTTCTTTCGAGCTTTATCTCCCCCCTCGCAGGCTCCCAGGACGAGATCAGCGAACTGGTTGTTATCGCACGACGCCTTTGGCCGCGCATTCAGGCGCATGCACGTAGAGAGCAGCCGGAGAAAAGCTCGGACGAGGCGCTGACTTTGGCCACAGAGGTCTGGGAGGGAGTATTGCAATCTGTCGCGAAGACAATCCAACGATCCAACCGGAGAAACTGGCGAATAAAGAATACGGAGGCCTATCTCTTCGGTGCCTTCCACCATCGGTTCAACCGTGCTCTAAGAAAGGAGCGCACAAGACGGGAGACAATACAGTGTCTTCCTTCTTTTGATCTGGAGCGGTTGCGACAGGCTCACGACTCAAAGGCTGTGCGCGATCTGGAGGAAACGATCCAGGTCAACGAGGCCGTTCGGAGCATGGATGAGTGGACCCGCAAGGTCTGGGTTGCTCGGCAGTACGGATACTCGTGGAGGGAAATCGCGTCATATCTGAGGCTAACGGAGCCACAGGCCAAACTTCGATTCCGTTACGCCATTGGCAGGTTGCGAACCCGCTTTGGCCGCATGACGTGACTGTTTGAATGCGGCCAGGTGTGACTTGCATTGATCGGTCGCGGTAAACTTGGCCATTCTTTGTGACGACTTCAAGTGAGAGCAGGCGGGTTCTGAAGGAACAGGAAGAATTCAACGGAGAAGAAAAGCGGATACTGGATCTGCTGAATAGGGGCTTATCCCGAGATTTTCCAAACCCGCAGCGCATCGGGTGCCCCGGTTCGGCAATTCTCAAAAGCATCGCGCTTCACAAGCTGCCCTTGGCGGAAGCCGATCCTTGGCTGGAGCATTTCAGCTCTTGCAGCCCATGCTTCCAGGAATTCGGTGAAATTCGGAAGGAAGCGGCGGGTCAGCGGAGGCAGACACAGATGTGGCTGGCTGCGGCTGCGATGGTGCTTCTTGCAGTTGCAGGTTGGATGTGGGTGAGGAGTCGCCCATCAGGGCAAACTGCGGCAGTTGTAGTTCTCGATCTGCGTGGCCGCTCAACAGCACGCGGAGAAAATCCGTCCGAGACCAGTCAGCCGCCGTTAGAGGTTCCTCGTAGTGCAAAGAGTCTGAACTTGGAGTTGCCAATCGGAAGCAACGAGGGTGCGTACGATGTAGCGCTGCTTAATCCGAGTGGCGCTGAACTTTTCCGCACGAGCGCCACAGCTAAACTCGAAGATCACAATATCGTACTGAGGGCTGACGTCGATCTCGCCGATGTCCCACCGGGTTCGTATTTCCTCGGGGTCCGACAGCCAAGCCTTGAGTGGACGCGCTTTCCTATCCGGTTGCTCTGAACGCGATCTCCATGAAGAAGAAACAGAAACCAGCCAAAAAGAATCGTCCCGTCACAAAGCCGAGAGTTCAGAATGAACGGCTCAAGGGTTGGAATGAAATCGCCAGCTTTCTCGGTCAGCCGGTAGCGATGGCGCAGCGATGGTCGAGGTCAGGCATGCCCGTGACGCGAGAAGGCAGGTTCATGTATGCCTCTCGGGAGGAATTGAGCGGATACCTCGGCCGCGAAGGTGGTCTGGACGTAAAGCGCTCGTCTGTCGAGCGCTTTGACGGCGGTGAACCGGCTGGATAGTGGCCCCTGGAGTTCGCCCCATAAGGGCTAACATAATAATTACTTACGGTTTGCCCGTCACTCGGAGGCAGACACCGAGCCCATATGTTCATAACCTCCCAGAAGCCGACTTGTCGATACAAATCCGGCCAACTTCATCGAAGCCCTTTCTTCTAGTCAACTTCCGGCTTGCCGACAAGCACGAAGCCGCTGGCGCGGCGGACGCTGCGCGTGAGATAATCCGCCACGTATGAGGTGGTATCTGCCTCTCTCCTTCACACTCTTGGAAGTGCCCACACCCACGTTTGGCCCCGAACAAAGGGCGAAAGAAACCCCATTCAAATTCCATAGCAAGCGGCATCTCCCGCGCCCACCGCAAACGCCAGCGGCTTCCTTCTAGCCTGCTCATCGAAAACGCCTCGGATCGACCTCAAGAATTTCGCATCGGACTTTGCCCCGAGGCGTTTCCGATCAAGCCTAGCGACAATTCACTCGGAACCGGCCACTAAGCCCATGGCCGGCGCTGCTTGCGGTTAACTAAAAGATTTTGAGTCCGTAGATTATGTATATAATCCAATCAGCTAATATGCGATACGAACCGGAACACAAGACGCGAACCCGCGATCGTATTGTGCGGAACGCCGCTCGCAAGCTTCGCGCTGAGGGGCTGAGCGGCCCTGATGTGGCCGGCATAATGAAGGCATCCGGCTTAACAGTCGGCGGATTTTACAAGCACTTTAGGAGCAAGGACGAACTTCTGGCCGAAGCGATTGCGCAGGCATTCTCGGATAGCGAGAAACTCTATTCCTCGGTACAAACTATGCCGCGCGAAGACAGGTGGAAGGAACTCGTTCGGTTGTACCTCTCACCAGACCATTGTGATCATCCCGATATCGGCTGCCCGGTGGCGGCTTTGGCGCCTGAGATTGCCCGCGCCAAACTCAGCGTTCGAAAACGAATTTCCGGAGTGATCAAGCAACATAAGTGGGTGGAGTTTATGCCGGGAGCGAGCGCAGCGGAGCGGGAGCGGAACTTCTTCATCATTCTTAGTGCGATGGCGGGTGCGCTGTCCATTGCCCGCGTCCTTACGGAGCCTGCCGACCAGGAGAGAGTATTGGCTAGCGTTCGAGATCATCTTTTGCACAGCTTCTGATTTTTTTGCGACCTTTGGATTATGTATATAATCCTATGCGCATTGAAAGGACTTCTATGAATCTCCGAAATCGCACCATTCTCATCACCGGCGGCTCTGCGGGTATCGGCCTCGCTTTCGCGCTCAAGTTCCTCGAACTCGGCAACGAGGTCATCGTGACTGGTCGCCGCCAGACGGTGCTGGATGAGGTGAAGGCGAAATATCCGAAACTCCACACCATCCAGAGCGACGTCGCCGATACAGCGCAAATCGCGGCCCTCGCGAAGCGGATGAAAGCAGGTTTTCCCAAGCTCGACGTGCTGATGAACAACGCGGGCATCATGCTCCATAAGGACCTCAAGGTCCCGGCGGCGGACCTCGACGGGTTGATGGCTGAGGTGAATATCAATGTTGCCGGCGTAATCCGCATGAATTCTGCATTCATCGACATTCTCACGGCCAACAAGGGCACCGTAATCAACGTATCCTCTGCTCTCGCCTTCGTGCCTTTGCCGTCTGCGCCGATCTACAGTGCTACTAAAGCGGCAGTTCACGCCTACACCCAGTCGCTCCGGTTCCAGTTGGAGGAAACAGGGGTGGAGGTCATCGAGCTCATGCCACCAACTGTGAAGACCGACTTGGCAGCCGACATTACTGAAGGAAACGGCGTCACTGTAATCACCACGGACGAGTTGGTGAAGCAGTCGTTTGCATCGCTAAAGGCGGGCGCACTCGAGATCCGGCCGGGTCAGGCCAAGCAGCTGGCGTTGATGCGGCGCCTTGCACCCAATTTCATTAACAGGCAACTCTGGAAGGCCTCAAGAAAATTGGTTCCGGTCGGAGTGAGATAGACAGCTTCCTGGCCTCCCGAAAAAAAGCCACAAAGGATGTCTTACATGTTCTCTTACAAAGGATCACCCACCGCGCGGAAGTTTACTCTCCGAATGGGCCTTGCCCTCGCACTAAGCGCGAGCATGACCGGATGTGCCGTGGGGCCAAAATATCGTCGTCCGACAGTGAAGCTGGAGCCGTTTCACAACGCGCCCTCCATCGAAGCTCGTACCACCTCTCTTCCGGCACCGCCCCTCGACCAGTGGTGGACGGGCTTCCGTGATCCTGAGCTGACACAGATCGTGAAGCGGGCGCTGGACCCGGATCGTGAAGCGGGCTCTCGACCAGAATCTCGACCTGGCCGCTGCTATGACGCGAGTACAGCAGGCGCGTGCCGCTGCCCAAGGAGCAGGAGCTCGGCGCATGCCATCCGGGAACCTTTACGCTTCGACGACCACACTCTACCAGTCGACTGAAAGTATGACGGGCCGTCTCGCCTCGCACTTGCCTGGCTATAGCCGCACGCAGAACTACTACGACCTCGGATTTATCGCGAGCTGGGAAACGGATCTGTTCGGCGGTTTGAAAAAAGGAGCTCAGGCTGCGACGGCCGAGGCTCAGGCGGCTGAAGCTGGCCATACGGGAACTCGCATCACTGTTGCCGCGGAAGCCGCCGATGCCTATATGCAGATACGGGGCGCGCAGGCGCGCTTAAACTTCGCCAAAGACCAGATCGCCACTGACGAGCATCTCGTCGAACTGGTGCAGCAGCGCAAGGATGCGGGCGTCGCTTCTGACCGCGAACTCGCTCAGGCTCAAGCCTTGCTGTCGCAAGCGAAGGCGACAATCCCACTGCTCACAGTCTCCCTCGAAGCACAGCTGAATCGGCTAGATGTGCTCATGGGGGCCCAGCCCGGAACGTACGCAGCGGAGTTGAGCTCGGTCGCAGACATTCCCGATGTGCCGCAAAT
>WNGL01008871.1_pt1 | contig 11701 bp, 10 predicted proteins | sample 5400591 | NCBI WGS metagenome assembly WNGL01 (sample SAMN13153377, study PRJNA577476) | soil metagenome | isolation source: 80 cm soil or saprolite under Garry oak tree replicate 1 | place: USA:California | collected 2016-06-15
TCGCCCATGAAGCGCCGCCATTGTTCGAGCCGAGCAGCCGCCAGTCAGCTGGGTTGCGTTCAGGGTAGCTGGCGCCGTCGTTGGCCGACGTGATTGTGTACCCGGTCACCATGTAGCTTTGGCCGTTCGCGTATTGGTACTGAACCCAGCTTTGACGGGTGCTTGGATAATTGGTGGCGAAATCCAGCCACTTCGTCCCAGTCGTGTCGTCAAAGGCGTTGGTGGCGACTTCCCAAAAGCCGTTGATGCCATTATTTTCACCGGCGGCCGTCACGGTCCCCAGATGGTCGTCGGTCGTGTCGATCGGGGGGACAGTGCTTCGGCCGCCACTGGCCTGACCAGTGAATTGGACGGTCAATGGTGCGACACCGTTCGTAGGCGTGGCCGTGGCCATCGCTATCAACGGCGGCCAGGTGACAGTGACGGCCACCGGCCGGATGTAACATACGCCGTTGTAATCCCACGTAACATAGACACCCCCGTCGGACGCGGGAGCGAGTTGACAATTCCAGCGCCGTTGCTCGGAAGTGTTGGGGTCGGTGATCGCCTCTGTGAACGTGACCGGGTCCGCAAATTGACCGTTGGTGACGATGCTGATTTTCCCTTCGCCGGTGGATTCGTTTCGATAAGCCACATAGAACCTGCCGTTGGCATCCAGGGCGCAATGCGGATAAACGACCTGGCCCATCCATCCCGCGCCGCTCAGGCCGAGTATGCTTCCTTGCGCGGGGCCGCTGCCATCTTGCGACGTGTTGTACCATATATCGCTGCTGGATTCGGGGTCGATTCCGGTGGCCCCACAATTGCCGATGGCGTGGATCACGTCGGCGCCATCAATAACGGCGGCAGTGGGCTCGCCGGTTTTGTTCGGCGTGCCGGCGGACATCTTCACGCCGCCTCCAACGGCATTGAGATTCAAATCGTATTGCTGGAGATAATGTCCTGCCGCGGAATTGCGACCGATGACAAACAGCTTGCCGCTGCTGTTGATCACCGGATAAGGGGCCAGGAGATATGTGCCGTTGGTGAGGTCAAGCTGCGGCGTGCCGCTGAGATTCGAAAACCGGGCGAGCGTGCCCCCGGGGTTAACCGTCGAGGCGGCCACGAAAGCATTGGCGCCATAAAGGGCCAGCCGCGAGTACATGACTACGAGGCCGTTGAACGCCAGGACCGGCGGCTTCCAGCTTCCGCCCTTGCGATTGCTGTACCAGCATTTCGACGCGCTCGGATACCAATCACGCTCGAAGACTACATGAGGATCGCCGTTTGCGTCGCAAACCACGTGGGGTGAATTGTAATTCGCCGCTCCCTCGGGAACAGGGATCTGCTCAGTGGCGCCGAACACGCCGGTGTAATTGGCTTTCTTGTAATAGATCGCCCCATTGTACATATAGACAACATGGATGTTGCCCTGGGAATCTGTCGCCACGCCGGGAGTGATGCCCGCGCCCAAGGTCTGTTGTGTACCCAGAATACTCCACCCCGGGGTCGGCGGACACGCGCCGCCAGCGAAGCCACCGTTGCCATTGCCGATGTAGATGACCCAATCGTCCGCGCCAGCGGGTTTGTTGAAGGTCCGGATTCCTCCGCCAGTGACATTCTGGGAAGTGGTCCACGTACCCGCGCGCGGGTCATAAAGGCGGTGCGGAAGGCTCCCGGAGAACGCGGTGAGGTCCACGTTAACGCTGGCGTCGTTCAGCACATAGACCACGTATTCCCCGGTGCGGGCCAGGCACGAATTAATGCCATTATTGCTGACCAGATTATGACTGGGGACCATGTTCCAGAATTGGACGCCGGAATCCTGGATGAAGGACTGTAAATTTCTGTAACCGCAGACCGTGGTCGTGTTGAAGCCGTGGCCGAAGGACCAGTAATCCACGGTAAACCCACCCCAGCCGGCGGCGCCCCCGGCGAAGGAATACCACGCCGCCCGGCGAAGATCGTCTGAGGAGACGTTCGCGTCGCTGAGAGCCGGTCCGTCGGGATCTCCCCACGCAGGCACCCCCAATCCGACCATCGCGGCGGCGTTGCTTTTAGCCTGCGCCGGTGTGTTGTCGTCGTGCTCTGACCAGCCGTCGATATTGCCGGCCCGCGCGCCACCGATCTGGGTGATCGGTTTGGTGGTGAGCGTCTTGGCGTAAGCGACCACCGCCGCGATCCAGTTGGCGTCCGCCCCAAGAGGCTCGTTGCTGACTTCGAACATCACGTTGCTGAAAGCGGCGGTCTGGGAAATCGCCTGAGCGATCAACATCCTCTGGTATTTGCCCAGTCCGATGTTGTTCGTGAAATTGCCGGTCTGATAGAACTCGCCGGCGTCGTCGATTTGCCCGTTCTGGTTGAAGTCCGGGTTGGGATAAAGACTGGCCGACTGCTTCGTGGGATTCCAAAAGGAGTTGTTGTAGCCGTATGACGCACCTCCCTGGCTGCGGATTTCCACTCCGTCGAAGAAGGAGATCATGACGATTACCCCATTTTGCCCTGCGAGAGCGCACTGGTTTTGCAGGCCGATCCAAAAGGTGGAATCCCATTGGTCGAGATTGGCCAGGCCGTTGACATAAGCGAAGGGCACCGGGGTGGGTTGGTTGTTCCAACTCTGCGGGTTGGTCAAAGAGGTCATGCGGTTGACGCCCAGGCTGATGCGGATGTAGTTAAGCTTGTAAGGCGCGCCCTTTTGGATCATCACGGAATATCGAGACGGGTGGTCGATGAAATAACCGTCCGGCACTGCCGCCCAGTCGTAGTAGCCCATCAGAAACACTGGCCTGCCGCTGCCGTCCTGATAATAACGATGCGAAGGGTCAATCGAGACTGCCTTGGCGGTTCCGATTCCCGCCGACCACGCCAACGCCACCGAGAAACAAAAAGCCCATGTCGCTCTCACACCATCGTTGATTTCCACGTTGTCAGAGGGCTTGACAGTCTAGCTCGGCAGCAGGACTGGAATCAGCAAGACTATTGTTGTGATGAACAAACGCACGGGTAGGTCAGGACATCGAACGCAAGAACTCACTGGCGCCGCGCCTGTGAGGTCCGAAATGCAAACAGAACGCGATCGCGGCGTCCAGCGCAGTGACCATGTTATGTCTCCCGGACACCGGGGTTCGCGCGTGGCTTGGGATCTAGCCACACGCTCCAGGAGCCAATCGGAAAAGCGCATTGAGACGGGCCGCGGCGGTCCTAAACCCTCCACGCACTGAAAAACTGCTGGGTCATCCATGTCGCGCAGAACGAAAAACTGACAGGCGTAGCCTTGATGAACGAGAAACACGAATGCGCCTGCGGGGAGATTGGCTTTCTCGTCGGCAGCGATTCTCCTCCCGGCGTGTTGCAGCTCGGCTGGATCGTCCTGGACCGCGTACTTGGAGTCATCCAGCGGCTCGCAACCCGGGCCTGCGAGCAGCAGAAATGCCTTATACCCAGCCGGCAATTCTACCCCGAGTTGCTTCTGGAGGTCGTGGATGACCAGTTCCTCACAAGGGTTCCGAGCGACTCCGCCGTCTCGAAACAATGACAGGAATGATTTGGTTGTCGTGTCGATCACGGTGAGGTCATTCTGACGAGGCATAACGCGGAGTGGAGCGACGGCGGACCATGCGCACTGGACTGGAAACGGCTGGCTCATAAGGAGATTCTTTTGGCTTTTGGCATTTCAAATCCAAGAAGCCATGAATTGCGGCCAAAATCAACGGTTTTAGTGGAAATGGAAACAATGGAAAGATTTGGTTGTCTTGATTTGGCCGAAGTGGGCAGCGGAAGGCGCTGGGGATGGCGGTCAGGAACAACAGGAGCGAGAACAGGTTTTCAGGGCTGCTGGCGCGACTAAACGCCTGACTCCATTCTGCTCGCCTGAGGTCGCGCGCCAGATGATGCGAAAGGACGTGCCACAATGCAGACGAATTGGCCAGTCTTTCCAAAGGGGCACAAACATGTTTAGAATCCCTCCTCTGTTCAACGGTATGACGAGATTACGCGTAACGATCTGGAACGAATTCGTCCATGAGCGCCACAACCCTGCGGTGGCCGCGATTTACCCACAGGGGCTGCATTGCGTCCTGGCGGGCGCATTAGGCAAGCGGGAAGATTGGAGTGTGCGAACCGCCACCCTGGACCAGCCGGCGCAGGGCCTCCCGCCGGCGGTGCTGGATACAACCGACGTGCTGCTATGGTGGGGACATGCCGCACATGACGCGGTTGAAGATGACTTGGCGACTCGGATACAGCAACGTGTGCTGAATGGAATGGGGTTGATCGTTTTACATTCCGGCCACTGGTCCAAGGTATTCAAAAGATTGATGGGAACCAGTTGCGGGCTGTGCTGGCGCGAGGCCGGCGAGCGCGAACGCATTTGGATTATCGAGCCCGGCCATCCCATTGCGAAAGGGATCGGCAATTGCATCGAGCTGGAACATTCCGAAATGTATGGCGAACCGTTTGGAATTCCCACGCCGGAGTTTCTGATATTCGTTTCCTGGTTTGCCGGCGGCGAGGTGTTTCGAGGTGGATGCACATGGACACGCGGCAGCGGGCGAATCTTTTACTTCAGCCCCGGCCACGAAACATACCCTATTTATCATCATCCTGAGATTCAACAAGTCATCACAAACGCCGTCGATTGGGCGCGCCCCCAGGGCCGCCCGGCGGAGGTGCCACGGCATGTGCCCGTGGAAGCAGCCAGAGAGAAAATCGTGGCCAGAGGCCCCAGCATGCATGACTCGTCCGGTGAGCTGCGTAAGTCGGACGACTAATTATTTCGGACACTGTGAACATCGGCAAACAAATTCGACTCAACCGAATCTTCTCGCATCCCAGCGGTCGACTCTGCTCAGTTGCGGTGGACCATTTTATCGGTTATGGCAATTTGCAGAGCGGCGGTGGTCTCTCCAATCTGCCTACGGCGCTTGCCAAAATCGCGGAAGGCCAGCCTGGAGCTGTCACCATGAGCAAAGGCACGGCGATGAATTGCTGGTCGCCTTACGCTGGCAAAATTCCGCTCATCATCCAAGCAGGCTGCTTCACGGCGGATGACCGCGTGATCGAATCGGTGACGACTCCTGAGGAATGCGTTCGCCTGGGGGCGGATGCCATTGCCATCGCCATAGGGATATTCGGTCCAAATGAGGGCCGTTTCATCAAAATCCTGATGGACGGAGTCGCCCAGGCCGCCAAGTATGATTTGCCGGTCATCGCCCACATTTACCCTCGCGATTTCTCCGGGCCCATACCCAAAATCGTCTTCGAACCCGAAGGCATCCTGTGGGCCACGCGCGTTGGCATCGAAGCCGGGGCGGATGTCATCAAGGTTGGCTACACTGGTGATGTTGCATCCTATCGCCAGGTCGTGGAAAGTGCGCCCGTGCCGGTGGTGGCCGCGGGCGGTCCGAAAGCGAAGAATCTTCGGCAGGCGCTGAGCGCGATGGGGGAAGTGGTGCATGCCGGCGGCCGCGGCGCTACGATTGGCCGAAACATCTGGGGTGTGGCCAAAACGGCCGAGGCCTGCCGGGCATTCAAAGCAGTCATCCTGGAAGGCAAATCCGTTGACGCCGCGCTCAAGGCTGAGGGTTTGACGGGCGAAGAATGAACACTTTCGATGTCCTCGGCCTGGGCTGCGCAGCGGTAGATGATTTGCTTTTTGTGCCGGGATACCCTGTCGCCGATACAAAAGTCCGTGTGGCGCAAAGCGCGCGGCGCTGCGGCGGGCTGACAGGCACAGCCTTGGTGACGGCGGCGCGATTAGGCGCGCGGTGCGCCTACGCCGGTTGTCTTGGGAACGACGAGTACTCAGATCACGTCGCCAACGATTTCATGCGCGAAGGAGTGAACATTTCACACGCGCCTCGCCTGGCCGCAGCGAGGGTGGTCCATTCGACCATAATCGTCGGCACCGACAGCGGTAGTCGCAACATATTCTTTGAAGACGATGGCTTCATTGGCGCTCACGATTCCTTGCCTGCAGAAGAGGTCATAAGAGGCGCGAAGGTGCTGTTCGTGGATCATCTGGGCATGACGGGGAACCTTCGCGCGGCGCGGCTTGCGCGCGTGGCAGGAATCAGCGTGGTGGCCGATTTTGAAAGCGATTCCCATCCGCTATTCCGAGCAGTTCTGGACTTGGTGGATCATTTGATATTGTCCGAGGAATTTGCCCGGACGATCACCAGGCGAAAGACGGCCGCTGAGGCCACACGGGCCTTATGGCAAACCGAGCGCGCGGCAGTCGTCGTCACTTGCGGCGCGAACGGCTGCTGGGGCACATCCGTTGCAACGGGGCCCGAGCCGATTCATCATCCCGCCTTTGCGATCAGCGCAAACGACACGAGCGGCTGCGGCGACGTTTTTCACGGCGCCTACGTTGCCAGCCTGGCACGGGGAGATGAGTTTTCCGATCGGATTCGTGTCGCCGCTGCTGCCGGCGCGCTCAAAGCGATGCGGGGAGAAATTCCGCGCCTCCTTGACATTAACGAATTCCTGCGCTCACACTCGCGGCTGTAACCACGGCATAATCCTATGAATGCTTCCGCTTCGTTTGATTCGCTGGCGGACGCTCTTTGCGCAGTGCCTGTGCTCGATGTCCATTCTCACCTTTGCGGCGCCAGGCTGGCCGCGCGCGGGCTGCATGACATTTTGTTGTACCACATGGTTGTCAGCGACCTTTACTCGGCAGGCTGTCCTAGCGGCGCGCGCTTGACGCAGTTTCCTGGTTGGGCCACGCGTGAAGAGGCGCATCAGCGCATCAAAGAGGCGCTGCCTTACCTGGGTTACATTCAGAACACCAGCGGCTGGTGGGGCGTGCGCATCATCTTGCGCGATCTCTACAATTGGAACGAACCCATCACTGAGCATAACTGGCAACGGCTCGACGAGCAGGTGCGGGAACGGGCGGACGACCGCGCCTGGGCGCGTTCCATCATGAAGCGCGTCAACATTCAGCGGACTTGCGCCGAGTATTGCCGGCGAGGAAGAGGCGAGGGAGACGACGTTCTCCAATACTCGCTCGAGTGGGGGATGTTCATGCGGGCGCAATGGGGCGAGTATGACACGGCGGTTTACGACCTGGAACGCACCTGGGGACGACCACCCGAAGCGCCGGTGGCCATTCTGGGCGGCGGTGCCAGGCCCTCCACGGACCGGACGATCAAAACGCTCGACGACGTTCATGCCGCCATAAAGCACTATGTCGAGAGCATTCCTTACGACCAGGTCATTTCCACGGCCACCAGCCTCTCGACCGACATTGATTACCGGCTGCCGAGCGACGGTGAGATGTCCAAAGCGCTGAAGAACCGGGCCAAGGCTGGTTTGGCAGAACGCGACATTTTCGCGGCCTACATCGGCGAAGCGTTTCTGGCCGCTTTGGAAAAGCGATCGGACCAAATCGTGTTCCAGTTCAGCCTGGGCGCTGAGCCGCTCCCTTTTGAAACCGCCAGTCGTGTCTCGCAGAAGACCCTGGCCCAATTGGCGGAAATTGTAGGCAGGCACCCGAAGCTCCATTTCCAATGTTTTGTGTCCAGCCGCCACGCCAATCAAACCCTGTGCACTATGTGCCGCGAATTGCCCAACTTCAGCCTGGCCGGTTATTGGTGGCACAACTTCTTCCCGGCAGCCATCCGCCACATCATGGCTGAACGCCTTGATATGCTGCCGGTCAACAAACAGGTCGGCTTTTTCTCCGATGCCTACGCTGTCGAATGGGCCTACGCCAAAGCCTTGATTGTACGCAGACAGATGACGCAGGTCCTGGCGGAGAAAGTCGCCCAGGGCCAATACACTTTCGAGGAGGCAATCCGGGTGGCGCGGGAGATTCTTTACCAAACACCTCGAACCCTGCTGCGCATGACGCCGGAACTCGGAAAGGCCAAGGCATGAGAGCTCAACTGCCATGAATCCAGATCACCCAGCCACGGACGCCGAACAAAGCAACAAGAGAAGCCTGTTCTTCCTTAGTGTGATCGCGTTGACGACAACCGGCATCGGTTTCAGTATCCGGGGAAATATTGCCGGAGAGCTGCAAACCGCCTTGTTTGATCCAATTGACAAACTCCGCTCGGCGGAAATGGTCGCAACGGCCTTGGGGATAGTTTTTCTCGGATTCGCCTGCACCATCGCTGTGGGAAGCCCGCTGCTGGATTATATTGGAATGGGCAGGTTGCTCAGGTTGTCGTCGCTTTGCTATGTCGTTGGGAGTGGGATTGTTATCTTCGCCCAATCTCTGCAAGGAACGATGTCCCTCTACACTATGGTTTGTATGGGAATGCTCATCATCGGCATCGGTCAGGGTTTGGTAGAGACTGTCATCAACCCTCTGACCGCTTCCTTGTACACAGAAGACAAGACTCGCCGCTTAAACACCCTGCACGCCTGGTGGCCGGGCGGCATCATTATTGGGGGGCTGCTGGGTCTGGCGATGAGCCACTTGAAGTTGAACTGGCAAATTCAGATGGCCATCGTCGTTCTGCCCGCCGCGGCCTTCGGTCTGATGACACTGGGACAAGGGTTTCCTCCGACCGAGCGCGTGGCGGCAGGTGTTCCTGCCAGCGGCATGTTCAAGGAAGTGCTGCGTCCATTTTTTCTCCTTTGGTTTCTTTGCATGTTTCTGACTGCGGCTTCGGAACTGGCGCCTGGCCAATGGGTGGACATGGCGCTGACCCGAACCGTCGGCATGAAGGGCATCTGGCTGCTGGTGTACGTGAGCGGGCTGATGTTCGTCATGCGTCATTTTGCCGGACCGCTGGCGCACAGGCTCTCACCCGTCGGCCTGCTCTGGTTCTCGTGCCTGGGAGCGGCGTTGGGGTTGTTGTTGTTGAGCTTCGCGCGTTCACCCGTCACTGGCTTCCTCGCTGCCACCGTTTGGGGCACCGGCGTTTGTTACATGTGGCCGACCATGCTGGGGGCCACATCGGAACGGTTCCCACGCGGCGGCGCTCTGCTGATGGGGCTCATGGGGACCGGTGGCACGCTGTCTATTTACTTTGTTCTGCCGCAGATGGGTAAGATTTTTGATCAAGCTAAAATTGCCGAAGCCGGCGGCGCGCAGGCCTTTGCGGCATTATCCGGCGACAAGCTGAACGATGTGCTGGTATTTGCTTCCCAACGTTCGTTCAGAATTGTTGCCATCCTTCCGGCGATTCTCCTGGCTGTGTTTGGCGCCATTTGGCTCCGCGACCGAGCCAAGGGCGGCTACCGACCGGAACGGATCAGTCCTGGTGAAGGCAATTAATTTCACAAGATCTGCATTTTGGCCCGGCTTTCAGTCCTTCAGCGATTAAGGCCCTGCCCGCCGCCAGCGCTTCGGGGTTCTCCTCCTTCACAGTGTCGTAAGGCTCGAACGCTTTGACCGCCTGCTCATGATTTCGGTCCGGCTTGAGCAGGAGCCGGGCGGCAACCAGGCCGGGATTGGTCCGGCTGCCCGGCAGGGCCATCTGCTCGCTCACTGAGGGCATCGCGTCCCAGGAGTTGAACACGTGGGCCACATGGTGCCGGGCAAGGCACTCAAAATAATCCGGGCGCAACCAGTTCTGGTTCCGCAGTTCCACTCCATAGGGCCAGCCCTTTGGAAGCTGACCGAGAAACTTATCCAGGTCGGCAATGAAGTCCCGGCCATGCTGGTAATCGGTCGGTCAGAACCGGGAAAACTCGAACATCAGCAGGCCCACGTTGGACCGCATGGCCTCGCAGGGCCACAGGAACGCCTTCACGAACAGTTCCGCATTGAGGAAGTTCTCATTGGGTTTTCCAGCCAACTCACCGAAGCGATCCAACTTAGGGAACTTCTTAATCGTGATGGCATCCGTCACTTAGAATCCGAAGAGGAAATTATCCGGCACTTGCGCGACCATGCCATCCAGATATCGTTGACTGGGAAAAGTGTAATAGGCGGCATCCACGCAGACCGTCTTGAACACCTCGGCGTATTCGGCCAGGCAGTCGCGCTTGGAGCGGGTTTCGGCGAACTTCCCGCGCCACTCGTAACGTGCGCGGTGGTAGAGCATTCCGCACCACCCAGGGTATTTCCACGAGGACGTGCCGATATAAAGGCCTTGCACTGCCAGCGAGGCAGCCTGGTCCTTCAACTGTTCCCGGCTGAAGGTCATGTCACCGTTGGTTCTTGAGATGTTTTTGCTCTCCGACCGGATACGGCTTCTTTAAGAACTGGCAAGGTTCCGAAGACATGAGGGTCGCTGCCATTCTGCCTGCCCGGCCGGTTCTGGTGTTGTTGCCGATACCAGAGGGACAGGGAAGGCGTGACTGGCAGCGACCAGCGGGCTATTTTTTTGGGCCTCTCAATGCCGTCTCGATTGTCTTTAGATCATCCTCCGATATTCTGGGCGCAGCTTTCCGCATCATCTGGAGGAACCAGTCCACCTCGCTCGGCTCAGCAGGATAGCCTACATTTTGCCCATCACGGTTGGAATTCACGATGAGCGAACCCTGGGCGTCCAGGAATGCCGAATAAGGTAGCCCATCCGTTCCGCCAAGCTTTCGGAGCAGCGCATCCGCACCGGCATTCTCCAGCGCCTTGTTTTTCCCATTCTCCTGAACCACGAGCTTTACAGGGACAAAATATTTCTCGAAAACAGGTTTGATGTCGGCCCGTGCAAGGAAGACATCCAACTTTTTGCACCAACCGCACCAGGAAGCGCCAAAGTGCAGGAAAATGGTCTTTTTCTCCGTCGAGGCTTGCACCTTTGCTTTGGCTATTATCTGTTCGGCAGCAGGTGTTTGGCCAAAGGCTCCGAACACGGAAAGGAAAAACACGGTGTGGACTAGTGCGATGGATTTCATACTCTGCCCCTAACTCCAAAGCTCGCTCACGTCAAGGATCATCGAAGGCTCGGCATTACGGTCAATTGGTCATTGCTCACCGTGTGATAAGTTTGGATGGGCTTCGCCTGTCCGGCAGGATCGCTAAACTGTCGGCGGCAGGCGTGGTCTTGCACGATATGGCCAAGCGATGCTTTTGCTCTCCGACCGCATACGCCTTCTTTATGAACTGGCAAAGTTTTTCATCCAAGTCCTCCGGCTTTTCGATTCATGGCGTTCTGCACGGCGTTGCTCACAACCAGAAGCAGAACCAAGTCAAAGGGTGCCGGTTGGCCGACTTGCCGTCTTCCGGTCAGACGCAAGATGACGAGCAGAAAACGTAAACGATTAGGCCACGCAGAATGAACTCCCACCAAGGAAGAATAGAATTCCACATGTTCACGTCGTTTGGACCTCGTTAAGCCTGTCGTCTATTTCTACTCCGCGATTCAGTCCGATGGCAGAAGCGCAAGTGCTGCAAAAGCCGTCGCGGCGTCCGACATGAACATCCGCCTCCAAGATTCGCCGTCGTCACCACCATGTTCACGATCAAAATTGAGCGAATGCGTCCGCCAGCATTTCCACCGGCTTTGATCGATCTGACATTCCCGTTGATTGGCCTCCAGCCAGTCCGTGGCCCTTTTCAGACTCCGATGGCCGGCGGGTAATCCCGCTTGGCGAAGCGCATAGGCGATCAGGCCCGTGGCATACCCATCCGACCTGGACAGCAGCGCGACATCGGGCTTTCCCTCCGGTCCGAACGGCGGGCTGGCTTTGGACCAGGTCCACGGCCCCAACCGGTAAAGGGACCAACCGCCATCGGCGTTCTGTTTACTCTGAAGGTCCGTCTTCAACGCATCGATCTGGTCGCGGCTCAGCAAGCCCGCTAGACGAGTGGAGGCCA
>WNGL01010296.1_pt1 | contig 11701 bp, 11 predicted proteins | sample 5400591 | NCBI WGS metagenome assembly WNGL01 (sample SAMN13153377, study PRJNA577476) | soil metagenome | isolation source: 80 cm soil or saprolite under Garry oak tree replicate 1 | place: USA:California | collected 2016-06-15
TTTTGAGCGGCCTCGCGAACTTGCCGGAAAGGAATTCCTGACGGAAAAAGAGGTGAAGGATTTGGAGGCGCGGGCCGCGGGCAATCGCGTCGATCGTCCTCCGGAGCCAGGCGATGTGGGTGCCTATAATCAATTCTGGTTCGACTCGGGCACCAGCGTTGTCAAGTCGAGAAGAACATCACTCGTCGTCGATCCGCCCGATGGAAGAGTTCCGGTGAAACCCGAGGCCGAAGCCAGACGTGATTACGATCTTGCTCACGTCGCCGACTCATATCAGTACATGAGCCTTTGGGACCGATGCATCACGCGGGGCATTCCCGGCGGGATGTTTCCGGCCGGCTACAACAATGCGTACCGCATCGTCCAGGTTCCAGGCTACGTCATCATCTTTTACGAAATGATCCATAATGCGCGCATCATTCCCTTGGACGGAAAACCGCACATTTCTTCCGGTGTAAAACTGTGGGACGGCGACCCGCGCGGGCACTGGGAAGGCAATACGTTGGTTGTCGATACAACCAACTACAACAACAAAGGCTGGATTGCGACGAGCGCCGCTACCGGACGCATCAAAGGTATCCCCCAGAGTGAAGCCCTCCACGTCCTGGAACGCTTCACGCGCGTCGATGCCGATACCATCAATTACCAAGTTACCATCGACGATCCCAATATCTATACGCGGCCTTGGAAAGTCGCCATGCCCCTCAGCCGCGAATCGAATTATCAAATCTTCGAGTATGCCTGCCACGAAGGGAACGAAGCTGTCGCAAATATCCTCCGCGGCGGCCGCGCTGCTGAAAAGCAGTGACGTTTTTATTCCGCGGCCCTTGAGTATTTTGATTCGTCCCCAGCCTAATTTTCCAATAGCGCCGAAAAAGCGAAGTCGCCCGCCTCAGCTATATATCGACAGAACCTGAACGTTAAATTTCAATGCGCGACGGTGCATACGAACGCGCCTAAGCCCTCATATACCCGTATTCCTACCCAATGATACCCGTATGGAATAATGGGTATTATTTGGGTATAATTGCGGGTATGCCGCTGGATCCTTTCAGGAATCTGATACTTACGCCGGATCTGCTTCGGCTGGTGGGCGAAATCGACGAATTCAAAGGTGCCTGGAAGGCCTTGGGCACTCTGGCTCCGGATCGTTTAGCGACACTGCGGCAAGTCGCCGGCTATGCGGAGGCGACGAAGCTCGTGTTCAATTCCTGGCGCGAGATACCGTTGACGGAGAACCACATCAAACAACTTCACGGAATCCTCCTCAAGTTTTCGCCCCGCGACGAATACCATCGCGGCGGCTACAAGACTGTCCCGAATAATGTTGAAGCCTTCGATGAACATGGCCGGAGTGTCGGCGTCATTTTTGAAACTGCTACTCCCTCGGAAACGCCGCGGTTGATGGAGGAACTGGCTGCATGGACGAACCGGGAGCTTGGAGGAAAGACTCATCATCCGCTTCTGGTCGTCGCCGTTTTCATCGTTCGATTTCTTGCGATCCACCCGTTTCAGGACGGCAACGGCAGGCTAGCGCGGGTGCTCACCAATTTGCTGCTTCTGCGGACCGGTTACATTTATGTTCCTTACAGTTCGCTCGAGCGTGTGGTCGAAGAGAACAGGGAACAGTACTATCGCGCGCTGCGAAGTGCTCAGGGAACTCTCGATAAGGACGAATCCCATCTCATGGACTGGTTACGTTTTTTCCTGCTTTGTCTCGTCGAGCAGAAAAATTCTCTCGCCGAAAAAGTGAAGCGGGAACGGCTGATGACCGAGCTTTCTACTCTGGACGAGCAGTTGCTTCAGTTAGCACGCCAGCACGGCCGTCTCACGCTCACTTCCGCCTTGGCAATTACGAAAGCGAATCGGAACACTTTGAAGTTGCACCTTCGGCAACTCGTCCAAAGCGGCCGGCTTCAACTTCAGGGACATGGGCGCAGTTCATGGTACGAAGCAGTGTAATGGAACGCGTCAGGTTCCAAGTTGTGCGGCCAGGTCCAGCATGTCCTTGGCGACGACATCGAATTGCCCGGGAGCGGCTTTGTCGGCCTGACGTGTGGGTCCATACTCGTTCGGACGATGGATGAACCCGGTGCGCAATCCGAAACTGCGGGCGGCATTGAGATCGCCCACATGTGCGGCACACATCATCACCTCTTGGGGTTTGAGACCAAGGAGATCGGCAGAAGTGAGATAGGCTTCGCGATCCGGTTTGTAGTGTCTGGCAAGCTCCGCCGAGAGGATCGCGTCCCAGGGGATGCCGGCGTTTTTAGCCATATCCGTCAGCAAGCCGACGTTGCCGTTGGACAGCGGCGCAATAATGAACTTCTTCTTCAGGCGCCGCAGGCCGGGCACGGAGTCGGGCCACGGTTTCAGCCGGTGCCAGACGCGATTCCAGTGGTCCTTTTCTTCCTCGCTTAACGCCGGCATCATCCGGAACTCCATCAGGATTTCGTCCAGAATCATCCGGTGAAGAACATCGAGCTTCGTCCAGGGAAGTTGGCCCTTGCGCACCTTCTCCATGGCGGGAGCGTAGCCGGCGCGCCACCGGTCGGCAAAGCCGGCCCAATCCAGGTTAATGCCTTTGGCTTTTCCCCAAACGCGGCCTTCCTCGATGATGGAGCCGCGCCAATCTACCACCGTTCCGAACGTGTCGAAGAGCAGCGCCTTCGGCATGACAGACGCAGCCGGGAATCCCCGTCTCGGAAGACCTGCTACCATAACACCAGAACCCAGACCTTTTAGTAGTTCTCTGCGATTCATAGTAGCGCGAATTATATATAATGCGATCTTCTAGGGGGAGCACAATGCGAGTATTTCATGGTCTTCTAACAGGATTTTGTCTCGTCGTCTTTTCCGTGACGGCGAGCGCGCAGTGGATCGACTATCCCGATCCGCGCATTCCGCGAACCGCAGAAGGAAAACCTAACCTGAAGGCTCCTGCACCAAAGCTGCCCGATGGGACTCCGGATTTTTCCGGGATCTGGAGAGCTCCCGACGGCAGATTCCTCGAGAATCTCGGCGCGGGCGGAACTGAAATCCCGATGCAACCATGGGCGGAACAGCTCTACAAACAACGCGTCGCTAACAATGCCAAGGACCGGCCGGGAGGGCGTTGTCTACCGCACAGCGTGACGGATTTCGACGGGCACTTCACTCCTCGCAAGATCATTCAAGTCCCCGGACTCATCGCTATACTGTTCGAGTCATACCATTCCTATCGCCAGATATTTACGGATGGGCGGCCGTTACCTAAGGAGCCCGAGCCGGCTTGGTACGGATATTCGACCGCCAAATGGGATAAGGATACTCTGGTGGTCGATACGATCGGTATCAACGAGGCCACCTGGCTCGATGACAACGGCCATCCGCATAGCGACGCATTACACATTACCGAGCGGTTCCGCCGCGTGGATTTCGGACACATGGATGTCCAGATCACGATCGATGATCCGAAAGCGTACAAGAAACCATGGACGGTGCGGCTCGGATGGGAATTGATGCCGGACACCGATTTACTGGATTGGGTTTGTGAAAACGAGAAGGACACTGCCCATATCTCGGGCAAGTGAAACGCCACAGGAAAACAACGGAGGACCGCTTATGCGTAACGCATTTCTGTTCATTGCAGGCATCGTGGTCGGATTGGCCGTCGATGCTGCTGTCGCTCAGAACCAGAGCCCGAACCGCGGGCTCGTCGGCATGAACCACGTCGGTATCGCCGTATCGAACCTCGACCAGGCCGTGACTTACTATACGAAGACGTTAGGATTTCCCGAAGCTTTCCGGAGCGTTGACGAGAAGGGAAACGTGGCGCTGGTCTACGTTCAGATCAGCAAGAATACGTTCGTCGAATTGCAACCGGCGAATGGGCGTCCGCTGGGAATGAATCATTTTGGGATTCACGTGGAGAACATGGCGCAGGTCACATCTATGTTCAAACAGCGGGGAGCCAACATCAGCGAGACTCGCGTCAGCCCCACCAAAGCGATTCTGTCGAACATTACCGATCTGAATGGCGTGCGTATTGAGCTTGCGGAGCTCCCCCCGGAATCTCAACACCGCCAGGCTATGGAACGCTGGAAATAGCGGTATACTTTCTGAATCCAATTTCAAAGAAGGAGGCGTACCATGCCGAAGTATCTGATTCAAGGCAGTTACACAGCTGAGGGTACAAAAGGTGTTCGCAAAGACGGTGGGTCCAAACGCCGTCAGGTTGCTGAGGCCCTGGCGAAGGAGGCTGGAGCCAGGCTCGAGGCGCTCTACTTCACATTTGGCGATACGGATTTCGTCGGTGTCGTCGATGCTCCGGACAACGTTTCCATTGCTGCGATGTCGTTGGCCGTAAATTCTAGCGCAGTCACCAGCCTCAGGACTACACCACTGCTTACGCCCGAAGAGATGGATGCAGCCGCAAAGAAGCAAGTCACTTATCGCGGACCAGGGCAATAACTGCGCATCGTGCTGAAACGGATCGCGATTGCGCTCGTTGGGTTTTTTCTTCTGCCGCTGGAATCGGTCGGACAGACTGTTGGGTCTGGATACTCTGGCTCGTCATTTTCCAGCCGCCCATCGTACTTAATAAAGACGGCCAGAACCGCTTCATTCCAACGGCAGAAGTACGCAACCTCTCCGTTTGCAGCTAAGAAAATCGGCACGGCGCCCTTTGCCGCGAAGAAGGTGAGCGTTGCGCCATTCGTCACTAGAACCACGGTTCAGCGAAATGCCTTCATGCAGCAGACAAGATACATACGTCGTGTGCCCAGTAGACGATAAAAGAGCTGTGTCGGCGGTCTATGAAGACAGCTGTGAAAAATCGGCAATGGGCAACTTGTCAGATGTCGAATGTCTGTTGTGCGATGTGTAGTGTTCATCGCACATCGCACAACAGACATTCGACATTTGATAAGTTTGGCTCTCGTCAATTTTCTCACAGCTTCTATGACCGCCGACAGTTCAGCAATCGCGAGATGGCCGCTACAGTTGGCAGTAAGATGACTGACACTTGGAGGAGAACTTTATGAAGCTGAGACTTCTATCAATGATCGCGCGGGCCGTTTTTCTGTCTGTGATTCTCAATTGCATCTCCGCGTTTGGGCAGCTGGCGGAGCCGGCCAACGACTTGGGCGTGCGGCTGGGGCACATTCATTTGGTGGTGAAAAACGTCGAGGCTCAAACAAAGTTCTGGACCGAGATGATGGGAGGCGCGGTCGTCAAAAACGGCCCGCTCACCCTCATCCAATTTCCCGGAGTCTTTATCATGTTGCGCCAGGGTGATCCGACGGCTCCGCCGGCGGGTTCGATCGTCGATCATTTCGGATTCGTCCTGAAAGACATTAACGCCGCGCGCGCGAAATGGAAGGCTGCCGATGTCAAGTACACGATTGGAGCGACGAACCCCAATCAGGGCTACGTCGAGGCTCCGGATGGGGTTCGCGTGGAAGTGTTTGGCGATCCATCATTGCCGGGCCCGGTCGGGATGGATCACATTCACATGCTTCTTCCCCCGACGGATATTCCTGCAATCCAGGCCTGGTACGATAAAAACCTCGGCGGCCTGACAGGCAAGCGCAAGACGGTGGCCACGTCAGGAGTAACTGATTGTGTTTACTTTCACCGGTTCAACGTGTCCTTCTCGCGCAGTGACACGAAGCGTGAACCCACCAAAGGCCGTTCGCTGGACCATATTGGTTTCGAAGTGAAGAACCTCGACGCGCTGGTGAAAAACCTGGAAACGTCGGGAACCAAGTTGGAGGCGCCGCCTCGGATGGTTCCGAATTCGAACGTCAAAATCGCGTTTCTGACCGATCCGTGGGGAACATATATCGAATTAACCGAAAACCTCGCACCGGCTGCAAATTAGCAAATTGACTGCGAACAAGAAGGGGAAACGCTCCACATCCCTGATCATCACGCTATTCCAAGCGGGGCAGGGAAGAACCGATCCGCGAGGCGCCGCGGCCGCTTCGCAAGCACTTCGAATTATCGACGAGACATCCTCGGCTCTCCAGTAGTTCAGGACGTAGAAATGCGTCTGGAGGTTGAGATTGTCATCGTGTCCTCCCGAAACTCTTGACAGAAACTCATACGTAACCAAAATTTCAGTTACCTTTCGAAGTGAACCATTAACCAAGGAGGTGAATCGTAAACAACCAACGCGACTCGGAGCTCCTGCCTAAAAAAAGGACTTGATTAGAACCTAGCCAACCAAAAGCTCCGAGTCGCAAATCAAGCAACTCGGAAGGTGCACCCGCTCTTTGTTAGAGAACTTTATTAGAAAACTTTTGAAAACTACTTATTATCGGTCTAGAATTCCCGTGCTGGGTTCGTCAAAATTTATTCGAGCAGGCGCGCGCGTCCTATGGGTCGTCCTGAACGAGTTCATCCCTCCTGGAAAAACACGATACCTGTCCTCATTGATCAGAAAACTATACGGGCGGCGGAACAACAGATCGATTCTTGTGAGGCGTGCGCGCCTGACAAAGCCGACATTCCTTTCGACTATATCCTCGACTGCATCACAGGTTGTGATCCGGAATTAACGGATTACATCTTGGAGCAATCTGCTCGATGTCCCCGCTGTTCGGGCGAGGTCGTGACGGGATACTGGCGCTGGTACGACTCCGCAACCGAAGGGCGAAAGGCCTTTGTTCTGCCCGGCACTCTGGTAACGTTGAAGGCCGGGTAACCCTTCCAAATATTGTTGGCACAAAATCGGATTTTCCTCAGGAGGTCTAATGGCTACTAGACCGCAGACGCCAAGTAAACGGTCGCTGAATTACGAAGAACATAACCAGGCTGCTTTTCCGAAGCTCTCGAAGATCACGCGAAGGCCGCTTGACCGCATTTGGCTGCGTTTGATGAGCGAATCTCTCTTACCAGATTAACGTGAGGTGATGTCGGCTTATAATCGCCCTTTAATGTAAAAACAAAGGGGTCCTTTATGAGTAGAGTATTGTTGAAGACGATCGTTCTCCTAACAACCGTACTGTTAGCAGCACGAGCAGCCAATGCAGTGGACCTGACGTCGCCCTCGTTCAAGTCGAATGAAAAAATTCCCGCTAAATTTACCTGCGAAGGGCAGAACCTCAACCCGTCTCTCAATTTCGGAAATGTTCCAGCCGGCACGAAGCAGCTTGTCCTAACGATGCACGATCCCGATGTTCCAAAGGACCTGGTCCCCAGCGGCAATTTCGATCACTGGTTCGTCTGGGATCTGCCCGCAAACAGCACAGGGATTGCAGAAGGCGCCGGCTCAACGATGGGACTGAACGGTACGGGTAACCCCGGCTATCTCGGACCTTGTCCTCCTGACCGTGAACACCGCTATTTCTTTCGGCTCTACGCCATTAACATCACGTTGCAGGGAAAGACATTCAAAGACCGCGCGGCCGTGGAAGCTGCAATTAGAGGGCATATCCTCGCACAGTCGGAACTCGTTGGGCGTTACGATAAGGCTTTCAAAGGGGAGTAGGTCTCTCAAACGTTAGCTGCCGTCTAGCCGTAGCGCCAACCTCCGTTTACGAGCTTATAATTCAACTAAACTGATATAGCTATTTTTCAATGGCTTAGATCGCCTTTATTCAAGCATTTTCTAAAGGTGTTTCGGAGTAAGGCGCTTGACAGCTGCGGCGTTGTACATTTCCGGTGGGAAACAGCTCGAGAAAATTCTCCTGCGCGCGCACAGCGGACGCGGACAGATCGAGTGCGCTTTCGCTCCGAGTCAAGCTGGACCTAATCGGGCCGTCCACTTCGCCATATTTCACGCATGTCAGCATTGAATGCGGTCATTTGGGTTTGAACGAACTACAAGCCGTCCATTGGATCGGGCGCGGCGCTTCGCCTTCCCGGTGAGACTCCTTCGGGCGGGATAGCAAGCTTGCTTTCCAGGCTAGGTCGGATTCCATCACCCCTTGTCGGCCGTTTAGTCTCTTCTGGACTGGTGAGAATTCCGTTAATGAAGAATCTCGCCGGCTGTATAATTGGCCGATTTTCTTGAGCCATAAAGGAGAACGTTGGAGACGCCAGACGTCCCGCCCCACCTGCTCGAGATAGTGAGAACACACTAATCCAGTGAGGAAACGAGGAGTGAGTATGAATCTGAAACTGCTTGCCATTTGTGGAGTGCTGCTGGCTGTGCTTGTAACCCAGACAGGCGAGGCCCAGGCACCGAAGCCCGACTATAAGGCGCTTGCTGCGACCGGCATTCTGGAGCGGCTTGCCGAGCGGTCCGGCGTGTACGGTGTGCCGCCGACCGCTAAAATGCCGGGCTTCATCGCTGACGCCGGCTGGCCCCAGAAGCTTCCCAACAACTGGATCATCGGACAAGTCGGAGGCCTGTATGTCGCGCCAGACGACCATGTCTGGATCTACCAGCGACCACGCACGTTGACCAGCGACGAGGCGGCGCTGACTACGGCGACCCATAAATCGAAGGACGGAAAACCCGTCGACGCGATGGGTTTTTCGCGTCCATACGGAGCGCTCGGTGATTGCTGCCTGCCGGCGCCGTCGGTCATGGAATTCGATTCAAACGGCAAGTTGTTGCGCGCATGGGGCGGCCCGGCCGATCCCGATAAGTGCAAGGCGGGGGAAGGCTGCGTTTGGCCGGCCACCGAGCACGGCATCTTTGTCGACCACAACGGCTTTGTCTATCTCGGCGGCAACAACCCCAATGGCAATCCGAACGGTTCAGCCTGGGCATCGACGAACGGTGCCGACGGGATGATCCTGAAGTTCACCAAGGACGGCAAGTTTGTGATGATGATCGGCGGTCCAGGAGGAAAGGGGCCGGACAGCAACAACAAGGATGGCGGCCGCAACGGCACGCCCCTGTTCTATCTGCCCGCCGATATCACCGTCGATCCGGCGACCAATCGTATGTATGTGTCGGATGGCTACGGCAATAGGCGGGTGGTCATCGCTGATGCGGCCACGGGCAAATATATCGGCCATTTCGGCGCGTACGGCAACAACCCGGTCGACGACAAGGCCGCGGCCGCAGCCGGCGACTGGATGGCCGACTTCGCCAAGGGGAATATGAAGCCGGCCTTCTTCCGCAATCCGGTGCATTGCGTCAAGATCAGCAAGGAAGGGCTTATTTATGTCTGCGACCGCGGCAACAACCGCATCCAGGTCTTCAACGGTCGCGATCCTATCCTGGGTAAGGAATGCCTGAACCCGGCCGGCGAAGCGGGCAAGTGCGGCTTCGTCAAGGAGCAGTCCGTGGCGGTAAAAACGAACGGTCTCCCCGGCTCGGCAGTATCGATGAATTTCTCGACTGATGCCAAGCAGTCCTGCCTCTACGTCGGCGATAACTCCAACATGACGATGTACGTCCTGAAGAGAGACACACTGGAGGAATTAGGCCGGCTCGGGCGGAGCGGGCGCGAAAGCGGTGAGTTCCATTGGCTCCACCAGGTCAGCATCGACTCCCACGGCAACCTGTACACAGCCGAGGTCGATACCGGGAAGCGGATCCAGAAGTTTATCCGATTCGGTGACGAGGGCTGCAGCGGCACCGGCCGCAAAATCGTCGGCGGGGTGTTGCCATAGTTCCAGAAGAGAGGCGACGAAGTGCCAGCAACCGCGGATGCTAGACAGCAAAATCAGATGCTGTCTAGGAACCGCGGATGCTGGACAGCAAAACCGTTTCCTGCACAGCAATCGCCGCTGCTATGCAGCAGATTCACTTCCCGCGCAGCAACATCGGTATAGGCACTTCCTAAAGCAGCGCGTCAATCTTGGCGATACGGCGCCGATGGCGCTCCTCGGTCAACTCTGTTGAGAGCCAGACTGGCACGATTTCACGCATCTCCTTGTCGGAAATCACCGTACTGCCCAGCGTCAGAACATTTGCGCCATTGTGCTCGCGGCTGTTTCGTGCAGAAGTTGCGTCGTAGCACATGGCCGCACGCACGCCAGGAACTTTGTTGGCAACCATGCAAGACCCAATACCCGCGCCATCGATCATGATCCCAAGATCACATGCCTTTCGGGACACGGCTAGCGCGACGGCATGAGCGATATCGGGGTAATCGACTGGCTCTGTAGAGTTCGTCCCGAACTCCTGACACGTATAGCCAAGCTCGGCCAGCAAGCCTTTAATTGCCTCTTTCATTTCATATCCGCGATGGTCGGCACCAATGGCAATTTTGCGGTGGATTTGGCGGTCTGTCGTGGCTATACGCTCCAAACGGATATGGCGCTCGCCCGCGAGATCCGCGGCGAGCGGCGTAACGAGCGCCGTTTCATTGATCCGTAGAGTCGTACCAATCATGGCGCCTCGAACATCCGCCTCGGTGATGAGCGTCTTGTCAGTGAGATCGGACATGGCTTAGTTTACGCCGGACAGAGCGCGATTCGAAGACCCTGCGTACAATCCGTTCTTAGTGTGACAAAACTCGGGTCCGTTTTTGATGCTGTATAATATGCGCCGGTACGATATTACACAGACGGTCAGCACAGTCAGGCGAGCAGGAGGGAGTCCTCGTGCAGAAAATCGCAATCACCACGGCGTTATTGCTTCTCCCGGTTTCGCTATGCGCTCAGTGGCTCGACTTTCCGACGCCGGGAATTCCCCGGAAAGCCGATGGTAAACCGAGCCTGACGGCTCCCGTGCCTCGTACGCCTGAGGGCAAGCCGGATTTGTCCGGCATCTGGCAGCCCGAAATAAACCCCTACCGCTTTGACCTCATACAAGATCTGAAGGATGAAGCCATCTTCCGGCCGGCGGCGAAAGCCATTCTTATGGAGCGCGTCAAGGACTTCCACCGGGACGATCCCGTTACGAACTGCCTGCCTACGGGTCCTTCGGAAATACTTAATGCGATGTACCGTATCATCCAGACGCCCACGATCGTGGCGCTGCTTTATGAAAGCGGCACCGGGCGTTTCCGGCAGATCTATATGGATGGACGGAAGCTGCCGAAAGATCCGAACCCGACGTGGTTAGGATATTCGGTCGGCCACTGGGAGGGCGACACGCTCGTGGTCGAGTCGGCGGGATTCAATGACCGGACTTGGCTCGATAGGGTAGGTCACCCTCATTCCGAAAAGCTGCGCGTAACCGAGAGATTCCGGCGTGTCGATTTCGGACACATGCAGTTTCAGATCACTTACGACGATCCCGAGACATTGACCAAACCTTTAAGCCTGTCGCTGGCGATGAACTACGCAGCGGATACGGACATGCTCGAGAATGTCTGCAATGAAGGCAACATCGATAAGGTTCACATGGTGGGAACCGGGAAGACAGGTGTGCAACTCGGTCCGGCCGTTCTCGCAAAGTACGTCGGAAGGTATGAGTGGCGTGAAGGGTCGCGAAATGTCGCAGCCTTCGTGGGTGCGACCCAAAACGTCACGCTCGTGAACGGCGAACTATACCTAAATGCTATTCCTCTAATTCCGCGATCGGAGACGAAGTTTGACTCGACAGGTGCCGCCGCGGAGTTCGTCCTGGACGCCAACGGCACCGTGACGCGTTTGGTTCTAAGTCAGCCCGAAGGCGACGGCATATACATTCCCAAACGCTGACTGCTAATATGCCGCGCCCAATGCCGTTGTGTCTCTCCGAGGCGGCGGTGGCTCCCTCCAAACCGGCGGAAACGGCTCCGTCTTAAACCCGCGCTAACCCCTCACGCTCAGGTTGAGGCAAGTCCGGATGGTCGGCGATGCTCATGGGGAATGGCTACATGAGGTA